>Ga0187892_10000863_pt1 | contig 75732 bp, 72 predicted proteins | sample MA1701073metaG_FD_139345 | JGI IMG/M metagenome (GOLD analysis project Ga0187892, IMG submission 139345) | Bio-ooze microbial communities from a basaltic lava cave in the Kipuka Kanohina Cave System on the Island of Hawaii, USA - MA170107-3 metaG ...
CAGAGTTACAACGAAGAGCGGCCCCATGATGCGTTGGCGGGCCTGCCGCCCGCCACGTATCGGGCCCAACTTGAAGCCAGAAGTTCACCTTTGATCGTGTCTCATTGACAGGGGAGCTTACACACACCATCGGCAGTTTCAGAATCAGGCTAAGGCCCAGACCGCGATTGTCGATTATAGCGAGCGGTTCTGTAATTGGCAGCGGTTGTATCAGGCGCTGGGCAATCGGAGTCCGGAGGAGTTCGAGCAGCAAGAAGCTGGTTCTTAACTCACGTGTCTGTTTTTCCGGGGCCACCTCAGAACATGAAAAACAAGCCATCAAGTGTCACTAAGCCTCTTGGTACTCAGGTGATCCAAGTTTCGGTCATCATCCCATGCCGCAATGAAGAAGACTGCATCGAGGCGTGTGTGCGCTCGATTTTTGATCAAGACCCACCTTCAGGCGGCTTTGAAGTCATCGTGGCTGATGGTATGTCAACCGACAAAACGCGAGGTATTCTTGACCGTCTTGCCAAAGAAGATGACCGTCTCATCGTGATTGACAATCCCCGGCGCTTCGTTTCATCCGGGCTCAATGCCGCCATTGCTGTTTCTCGGGGTGAGGTCATTGTTCGTATGGATGCGCACACCGTCTACGCAAGGGACTATGTGCGACAGTGCTTAGCGGTGTTGGAGGAGACCGGCGCTGACAACGTGGGGGGGCCGTGGGCTGCCGAGGGTGAGGGATTGATGGGGCGGGCCATCGCAGCGGCATTCCAATCACCATTTTCAGTCGGCGGCGCACGAGGACATGATCTCGGCTATGAGGGGTCTCTCGATACAGTCTATCTGGGTTGCTGGCGACGGGAAGCCTTTGCCCGATTCGGTCTGTTTGACGAGGAACTTGTCCGCAATCAAGACGACGAATTCAATTTGAGACTTATACGATCGGGGGGGAAAATTTGGCAGTCGCCTCGCATTAGGAGTTGGTACCGGACGAGAGGCTCGCTCGGCAATCTCTTTCGGCAATACGCACAGTATGGGTATTGGAAGGTTCGCGTGATTCAGAAACATTATTTGCCGGCCTCATTCCGCCATATAGTCCCGGGAGGCTTTCTCTTATCGCTTCTCTGTCTCCTGATCGCCTCTTGGTGGTGGACGTCTGCTTTGTGGGGATTGATAGGTATCCTGAGCCTGTATGGCGCGGCCATCTTCTCGGCTTCCATTGTGACGGCTAGAAAAAGCGGTTGGAAGTTCCTCCCGATTCTTCCGTTGGTATTCGGCACCTATCACGTGAGTTATGGTCTTGGGTGTATACGAGGGGTCTTTGATTTTTTGATCCTGCGGCGGCACCCACCTCAGTCTTTCGTGGCGCTGTCCAGACGTTCTAGCTTACCGTGAAATCAGCCCCGCACTTCCCATTTATCCTCGGTTGAACGAGGATCAGCAGCACTTTGTGGCTCAGGCGGTGCGGGAAAGGTTTGAGCGACAAAGGTAGTTTCAATTGTCAGGGGTCACGCGCAGTTCATTTAATGTGCACCTGTGTCTTGTGAGCTACGGCAGGTTGTGCAGGAGATGTAGTTACAGAAGTCTAGTTGTGGTTCAATCGCCTCTGAGGGGACATTCGAGGGAGCATTTTCGTCGGTCCTCCATGAAGGGACGTGCACTGGTGCACGTCTCCAGAAATTCTTCTTGCATTTACCCGCCAAACCAGTCTCACTGAAGGCGTTCCCCACCCCACCTCCGATCACGGACTCTGGCACCTCCACTATCGAGGATCATCAGCCCTCGATATCGTAGATTCTCTGCCAGGGTATCCCGCTCAAGACTCACCAAAATCTTGGTCGTTCCTGCATATTCGGTTAGCGACAACGGCCGCGGTTCGCTACCAGAAGAAATACATATTGTACCCACTGGGTAATTGGCCCCCTCTAAAGGTGGGTTGTTCTTTTTCCTGGTTGTGGTCAGACTGTCAAATCTGCGAGGCGCAGTTCTATCTACCCATGGAGAACATCTGAAATGGAAGGGTTTCTGCCGTTTCATAGGGCTGATCTGGGTGTTGAAGAGATAGAAGGGGTAGTCGATGTCCTCCGTTCCGGCTGGTTGACCACAGGACCGAAGGTGAGGGAATTCGAGCGGGAATTTGCCGCCATGGTCGGCACGCAACACGCGGTTGCGGTGAATTCCTGCACGGCGGCCCTCCATCTTGCCCTCGAGGCGGCTGGACTGCGTGAAGGTGATGAGGTGCTTGTCCCGACAATGACCTTTGCTGCAACCGCAGAGGTTGTCATCTATTTCAAAGCCAGACCTGTTCTTATTGACTGCGTGCAAGACACGCTGAATATGGACACGGATCGGATTGAAGAGGCTATTACAGACAAAACAAGGGCAATCATTCCCACCCATTTTGCCGGCCATCCCTGCGAGATGGAGCGGATCAAATCGATCGCTCGTATCCATGGCCTGAACGTTATAGAAGACGCCGCCCATGCGCTCCCTGCGCGGTACCAAGGAAAGCCGGTAGGGAGCATCGCCGACAGCACCTGTTTTTCTTTTTACGCGACGAAAAACATCACAACCGGCGAAGGGGGGATGGTTACCACTGACAATGCCGAGTGGGCCGCCCGCATACGGATGATGAGTCTGCACGGCCTGAGCCGGGATGCCTGGAATCGATACTCCGCGGAAGGCTCATGGTATTACGAGATCCTTTCTCCCGGGTTCAAATACAATCTAACTGATATGGCTGCGGCGTTGGGTCTGGCACAACTGAAAAAATGCGATCGTTTTTGGAAGGCACGCGAGAGGTACGCCGCTCTCTATCATGAGGGGTTTCAAGATCTGCCGGAAGTTATATGCCCGAACGCAGCGCCGCACGTGCAACACGCCTGGCATCTGTACGTCATTCAACTGGACCTGGATCGGTTGCGTATCACTCGCAACGAGTTTATCCGCCGACTGCAGCAAGCCGGTATCGGGTGCAGCGTGCATTTTATTCCCTTACATCTACATCCCTATTATCGGGACACGTGGTGCTACCGGCCGGATGATCTTCCGGTTTCCAATAAGGTGTTTCAGAGCATTCTTTCGTTGCCGTTGTATTCCAAGATGGCCGAAGCCGACGTGTATCGCGTTATTGAAACGGTGCGTACCCTCGTCAAGGAAAACCGGCGATGATCAAACGGACCTTCGATATCTGTGCCTCTATTTTAGGATTGCTCCTCACTTGGCCGCTACTGGTGATCATCGCGGTTCTCATCAAGCTTGACTCACGTGGGCCGGTGATCTTTAGCCAAGTCCGTGTCGGGAGAGAATTCCGTCCATTCAAAATGTACAAATTCAGAACCATGGTTAAGGAGGCTCCAAGTCAGGGGCTGCCTCTAACAGTCGGGCAGGATGCGCGGGTGACGAGAATCGGCCGAATCTTGCGGAAGTTCAAACTGGACGAATTACCGCAACTGGTGAACGTGCTTGTAAGCGACATGAGCTTGGTAGGCCCGAGGCCGGAGGTTCCTCGCTATGTTGAGCCGTTGCGCTCAGAGTTTTCCGAGGTACTTTCCGTTCGCCCTGGAATCACCGATCTGGCATCGCTGAAGTACATCGACGAAGCCAGTATCCTTGCATGCTCAGAAGATCCTGAAGAGGAATATCGAGGCAAAATCATTTCGGAAAAGCTCAGATTGGCGAAGCTGTATGTTCGTCATGCGTCATTTCGGCTCGACTTCGCCATTATCGTTCAAACGTTGTTGCGGATCGTCAACCTGCCGGCTGTAGTCTGTGAACTCCCTGAGTGGAGGGCCGCACAGCAGTTTCCACCTGTTTCTCTTTTGACGCGGGTCTCGTCATCGATTGGAAAATGGCGGAGACCCATTATCGTGATGCTTGATGTCGCGATGATAATTTTAGCGAACTACCTCGCGTTTGTGTTGAGGTTTGACGGAACTGTTCCGCCGGAGGAAGTCAGGAGTTTCCAGCAAACGGTGCTCTGGCTGGTCGGGATTCGAGGGGTGACATTCGCCTTATTCGGGCTCAATGAAAGTCGACGAAGGTACACAAGTATTTGGGACCTGCAAAAAATTCTGGGCGGAGTGTTAGCGAGCACGATCATATTCTATGTCTGGGTGTATTTGGTTTTGGGCATCGCTGGCTATCCTCACTCTATCTTTGTGATCGACAGTGTTCTCCTTGTAGGGCTTCTCGCGGGGGTGAGGTTGCCGGTGAGAATCTTGCGGGAGAAAGTCATTTACCGGAAGAAAAAGAAGGTTCTCGTGGTCGGCGCCGGCGACTCGGGGGAACGAGTGGTGCGTGAGATGAAAACTCGCTCCGAATACCGCCGCCAACCGATTGGATTCGTCGATGGCCAAGTAGCCCTTCTGAATCAACGTATCCACGGCGTCAGGGTCTTGGGCACTTTCGGGGACATCCCGGAGCTGGTCGAGAAGCATAAGCCCGAAGAGGTCGTGATTGCGGTTCCCGATGCGACGCCCGCATTTCTCAGAGACATTATCAGCCAGTTGGAACCCTACGAAGTTTCGATTAAAACATTGCCGGGCGTGAATGAGTTACTGGCCGACGAAAGTACTGTGAGTCAAATTCGTAATATATCCCTCCCCGATCTGTTGCCGCGAGCGCCCGTGAATTTGTCTATCGGAACAACAAAGCAAATGATCTCGGGTAAGAGAGTGTTGATAACAGGCGCAGGTGGCTCCATCGGCTCTGAACTGGCTCGTCAGATCAGTTTACTGGAACCTGATACTCTCGTGCTCTATGAACGCCACGAAAACAGTTTGTACAACATTAATAGTGAACTAGGAGACCAAGGGCTTTCGTTCCGTGTCATCCCGGTCATCGGAGACATCACCGATACTCGTCGGCTCCGCACGGTGTTGGAGGAATATAGACCTCAGATTCTGTTTCATGCAGCCGCACACAAACACGTTCCTCTAGTGGAACTCAATCCAGCAGAAGCCGTGAAGAACAACTGCATAGGCACGCGCATCGTCGCTGAGGTTGCCAGCAGATACGGGGTTGAACAGTTTGTTCATATCTCAACTGACAAGGCGGTCAACCCATCAAGTATTATGGGCGGGACCAAACGGGTGGCCGAATTGATCATTCAGGATATTGCGCGGACCAGTCAGACGCGGTTCCTTATTGTGCGGTTTGGCAACGTGCTTGGCAGTAGTGGAAGCGTTCTGCTACGATTCCAGGAGCAAATCAATGCGGGTGGTCCCGTGACTGTTACCCACCCGGATATCCAACGATATTTCATGCTCATTCCTGAGGCGGTTCAATTGGTGCTTCAAGCCGCGACTGTTGCCGAACAAGGGGGAATCTACGTTTTGGACATGGGCGAACAGATCAAGATCTTAAGTTTGGCCAAAAACCTTATCAAGTTGTCCGGTTTCGTTCCCGAGAAGGACATTCCCATTCGATTCGTTGGGCTCCGAGCCGGAGAAAAGCTCTATGAGGAATTAGTCGGCCAAGGCGAGGTCGCAGTGGCATCATCTCTGGATAAGATTTTAGAGATTCGAGCCTCAAACTCGTTCAACTCCGAAGAGTTCAAAGAAAAGCTCATCGCCCTGGAAGCAGTCGCCTGTCTCGACGAGCCCAGTACGGTTATTGAACGACTCAAGGAGATTATTCCAACTTTCCGTTTCTCTTCTGGCTCGGAGGCGTCGGTCATGCCGAGCGGCACAAATGCCGTCGACGAGAGGGTTGCCGGAGAGGGTGTTGCTGGGTCTCAGCACATCCTTGCTAGCTAGTGGTGAGGCGAGTTCCTAAGAGTACGTTTGTGCACTGTCGGATTAACATTCGGCCGACCAGAGTCAACCTGAAGGAGCGAATTCTGTGAGTGAGACTTCACCGTCAAGTCAATCAGGAATGGCTGTGCTGCACGAGTATGCCGGAATTGCACGCCGGAACATATGGATTATCGTGGGATGCATCGGTGTCTCCGCGATACTCGCATGGAGTTACTGCATCTTCGCGCCGAATTACTATCAGTCAGAAGCCTTGATTGTCGCGGAGGGCCAGAAGCTGCTTGAGAGCAACGGTCGCGAAACAGAAGGAGGAAATTTCGAACAGCGCCTCTTTATCATTCAACGGCAGATCATGAATAGGGACTTTTTGAACGGGATTATTACGGAGGTGAATCCATATCCCAAAGAACTTGACGAAGGCCGTGAGAGTGACGCCGTCCTGGCATTGATCGGCGCGATCAGGATCGAGAAGGTCAAGGCCGATATAGCAGGAAATGTTTTCCCAAAAGGGACGGAAGTGCAAGCATTTACGGTCTCTTTCATGCATGAGCATCCGAAGACGGCGATGGAAGTGACCGATCGGATCGCCAAGAAGTTCATTGAAGAGAACATCAAGGAACGTGAGTATGATGCTGAGGGCACATTGAGATTTCTTGACGAGGAGTTGAGGAGGTTAAAGACTGAATTGGAGAAGAAGGAGGATCAGATCAGTTCATTCAAGAAGTCAAACACAGGCAAACTTCCTCAGCAGACGGATGCCAGCTTTCGAGTGTTGGATAGATTGGAAAATGAGATCAATTCAGTTAACGAGAATATTCAGCGGCATTCCGACAGGCTGGCGTTGCTGGATAAAGCGGTGGAGGAGTATCAGCTATACGGGTGGAAAACTCCTGCGTTCGGGACCGCTTCGATAGCGCTCGATCCGCTTTTTCTTCAGCTAAAGGAATTACGGGAAAAGCTGGTTAAGCTAAGGGCAGAGTTCAGAGACGAGTACCCTGAGGTGCTCCTTACTAAAGAAGAGCTGCGGAAAGTCGAGGAGGAGTTGGTCGAATTGTATGGTCAGGATGCGATCAAGCAGGACAAGACCCCACGCGACCCATATGTTCAGAATCTCTTGAAGCTACAGAGTGATGAAAAAAGTGAAGTGAGTCTGCTCAAGCAACGTTTAAAGGCCTTGTATGCCAGCCGGAACGATCATGAAATACGCGTGGAGAGGTCTCCTGTGATAGAACAGGAATTGGTGGTTCTCGAGCGTGACTATGGCAGCATGAAGGCAAATTATGCCACGCTGCTGGATAAGCGGTTGAATGCGCGGGTAACAGGAAACTTAGAAAAACAACAAAATGGGAGGTTCCGCATACTGGACCCGGCCAGTTTCCCACGATTTCCCAGCATACCGAATAGGCCTAGGGTCATGGTTCTGGGAGTGTTGTTCGGCTGTGTTCTGGGTCTAGGGTTGTCGGTAATGCGCGAGCGAATCAGGCCTCAGTTCCGGGGGCTGGAAGACGTGGAACTTTTGGTGGGTCCTCGAGTATTAGTAGCAATCCCAGACTTTTCATTTCTGTGGGGCTTAACGAACGGGCAGCGCCGTCTCGCAGGGGGTGCCTCCGCAGAGATGAGAGAAGATCCCGAGGGAACCCAGTTGGAGGTCGGAAAGGAAAGGCGACCACAAGGGTACCCACAGAATGGTCTTCATTACGAAAGAAGGTTTGTGGCGAAGCTTTTTCCTCACTCCATGGCAGCTGAACAGTATCGCGTAGCAGCCGCGAGGCTGCAGCTACTCGGTGCTGATGCAGAACCGAAGATTGTGGCCGTAACGAGCTCAGTCAAAGGGGAAGGGAAAACGACAACGGTTGTTAATCTAGGCTATACCCTCGCACGCGACTTCGGAAAGCGAGTACTCCTGCTCGATTGTGACTTCGTCTTCCCGGAACTGAAGTACTATGCGGAAACGCAACCCGAGTATGGGCTAGTCGATTGCTGCAGGAATAGCAATATTTCTGTGGAGGAGGCGATGACCCCCCTTACCGACATTCCTTGCTGGATCATGCCGACCGGAGTCTCAGGGCCTGTTTCTACCGAGTTGCTAAAGGCGGGTACCCTCGAGCGTGTTCTGTCGGTGTTGCGCGATAAGTTTGACTATATCCTGATCAATGCCCCACCGATCCTTCCCGTTGCCATGATGAACGTGTTGGAAAGACACCTTGATCTCGTCCTTCTGGTGGTCAAGGCGAATTTGACATCGCAGCAGGACGTCAAGCGAGCCCTTAACTCGCTGCGAGCATCGAACTCCATTCACGTCATTCTGAACTGCGTTCCGATGCAAGCGCTTCCGTACCACATGCAGGAATATGCTGTCGTAGAGAGTCGAAAACGTGTTTAGTTGGCACGCTTTCTATCTTGATAGCTGGAAGCAAGGAGCTACTAGAAAATACTTTTGCTGACTTCATTAGAAGCACTACTTTCGTTGCCTGCGGTGTCGTATGCTGTAACAACAAAAAAGTAGGTTGTTCCCATCTGCAATCCCGTCGCCATATAATTAGTAATATTCCCTGTGAGTGTGGCAACCGGCGCGCCATATACGCCGGAAGCAGTTGCACGGTAAACTTTATAGCCTGCCAAATCACTTTCCGTATTAGCATTCCATGTCAGGGCTGCGGAGGATGTCGCTGGAGCGTTGACCGTTAGGGTGACCGCTACAGTTTTCGATGAGACCCCTGCGGCACTCACATTGATCGTGCCAGTGTGAGTTCCAGCAGCTAGGCCTGTCGTGTTCACACTTGCGGTTAGTGTATTGCTGTTGCTCCCCAATGCGGGACTTACAGCCAACCAGGAGACGTTGTCGCTTACGGTCCAGTTTAATGATCCACCGGTCGTCGTCAAAGAAACGGTTTGGTTAGCCGGATTTGCTGTTCCCTGCGTTGCTGCATAAGTAAGGCTTGATGGGCTTAGTGTGATATTTGGCGCGGCGGTGATTGTGAAGGTGACGGGGACCGTCACGGGGGTCACGCCGGTTCCCCCACTGAGTGTCACGGTGCCGCTGTGGCTGCCGGTCGCCAAGGTCCCGGTGGCCGCACTCAACGTGACGGTGCCTGAGCCACTGCCGGACGCGGGACTGAGCGTCAACCAGGCGGCATTCTCACTGGCGCTCCAGCTCAAGGTGCCACCCCCTGTGTTGCTGATGGTGAACACCTGTGCAGCAGGGTTGCTGCCCCTTTGTTGGGCCGTGAAAGACAATCCCGCTGGACTCACACCTATCGCCGGGTTGACGGGGACTACTGGAGGTGAAGACGGAGAAATCAATTGTGCTAACCCCGGCATCTCCGAAGCTAATCTACTCATCGATCGCCCACCAGCATTTCCTGAACCTGAAGAGCCGCCCGCGGCTGCAGCGGGCAGGGGGATCGTCCCTGTTGACGTCGTGCTGGCTGCATTGAATTGCATGGCAGTTGCCGATAATGGGGAGACGCTTATAGTCGATAGAGGCGCGGCTGCTCCGACACTTCTATTTAGCGATGAGGGTTCCTTGGGTTGAGAAGTCGTGCTATCGGTTTGTAGCGACTGTGCGGGAGTCGACGAAGACCCGAGAAGAGTGGAGCTGGCTGTAGAAGGTTCGACGGAAGCCACGGGAGCATTCTGTGGCTTTCGAATCAGTCGATGCGATTTTTGAGTCGAGGTTTGTACATCCTTCCTCTCCAAGGATCTCATTGGGTATGAATGGGCAGGATCAAGATTTTCACTGCGCCGCCCTTGCATCGTCGAGCTTCCGGTTTCATGGGAGGTGGCCCCTATCAGCTGTTGGGCGGAGACAGTGGGATGAGGCTGAAACAGTGTCAGCAGAACCGTTACACAACCGAATGAGATTATCTGAAGCAGGCTCATAGGCTGGTGCATCACTTGGCGCATGATCTAAGTCCTCCGTATTTCTGTACCTGCCACCGCCCGCAATGTCAGATGTATTTCACACATGATGAAAGCATGCGATCCCATCAAGGTACGTCTTGACTAGGGTCTGCGCTGCCTCTAGGGAAGGTCGAGCAAGAGCAATGCCTTGGTTTTCGAGAGGCTCCTTAATCTCGAATTTGGCTGTCAAAACAATATCTTGAACTATCGACTTCTCCAGGTTGGGGTGTAGAGGGTGAGGTGGGGCCAGTGTATGTGAAACGGACAATCATCAAAGACTTGAACAAACAATGCTCATCATTCAGTATTCGCCGTAATCTATTGATATTACATGATGTCTCAAGTTTTCCATCAAGCTATTCATTGAGAACCAGGCGAGATCACTTGATTTTCAGATCATGCTCAGCGCACGTGTCTTGGTCGCCTGGAAGTTGGAAAAACAGGCGGTGAACATCCCACGTGATAAATTGTATTTGCACGCAAATCATCCAATAGAATAAATTAGTGCAAATAACTTAGTAATAGTATTCTGCTTTGTGTCAAAAGTGTTTGCTGGCCAGATCCGACGCCAGTTTTGTAGTACATGGGAGGAAATATTTGACGAGACAAGCATTGTTTGTTGGCTTGAGGGAAAATATAAGACGGTTAGCGTGAGGATGTTCTGAGGGTATCATATGCTTCCATAGAGAGAAATCACTTGAATTCGTTGACGGAGGTCTGAGGTTCTGCCATTCTAACAAAAATCTAGCGGAGAGGATTCATGACACAAGAGAAAAAGAGCACTCGGAAAATTGCGGTTGTTGGACTCGGTTACGTCGGCCTTCCTATCGCCGTTGCCTTCGGCAGGCGGGGCAAGGTCATCGGGTTCGATATCAACAAAGCTAAGGTTGAAGAACTGCAGAGAGGCATTGATCGTACAGGAGAAGTGTCGGCGACTGATCTGAACGCCAGTCACGTGCAGTTTACTTGTGAGCCTACTGACCTCAAGGCCGCCGACTTCATCATAGTAGCCGTCCCGACTCCGATCAATGAGGCGCTCCAGCCTGATCTTAAGGCCTTGCGAATGGCATCGGAATTAATCGGCAAAAATATGTCCCCCGGTACGATCGTTGTCTATGAATCTACAGTTTACCCGGGGGTAACAGAGGATATTTGTCTCCCGATCCTGGCGAAGACGTCCGGCCTTAAGTCAGGCATCGACTTCAAGGTTGGATATTCACCAGAGCGCATCAATCCGGGGGACAAAGAGCATACTCTAGCGAAGATCGTCAAAGTCGTTTCGGCTCAGGATGCGGAATCACTCGAGGTCATTGCGAATACTTATGGGCTTGTCGTCAATGCCGGCATTCATCGGGCTTCCAGCATCAAGGTCGCGGAAGCCGCCAAGGTGATTGAGAATACACAACGCGATTTGAACATCGCGTTGATGAACGAGTTGGCGCTTATTTTCCATCGCCTCGGGATCGATACCAAGTCGGTTCTGGATGCTGCAGGAACCAAGTGGAACTTTCTTAAATTTTCTCCAGGATTGGTTGGCGGGCACTGTATCGGAGTCGACCCCTACTATCTGACAAGCAAGGCCGAGTCTGTGGGCTATCATCCCCAGGTGATTCTTGCCGGCCGGCGCATCAACAATGGAATGGGAAAGTTTGTTGCTGAACAGACGATGAAACGATTGCGCGAGTTAAATCGGCCCGTGAACGATCTCAAAGCTGCCGTCTTGGGGCTCACCTTTAAGGAAAACGTTCCGGATTTGCGAAATAGCAGAGTGCCGGACATTATTCGTGAATTGAGAGAGTATGGTGTCCAGGTCCAGGTTCATGACCCAATCGCACAATCGGAAGAGGCGTTCGAGGAATACGGCATCCAGTTAAGTCAATGGAACGATCTCAAAGATATCGACGTCATTATTGTGGCAGTTGCGCATCGCAACTATGCGGACATGGGGGTCCAGAAGTTGCTCAACCCGCTTCGCAATCAACGCGACGGCGTCGTTATTGATGTGAAATGTTTGCTCGATCAGGCGAAATTGCCTAAGACACTCAAGTACTGGCGCTTATAAGGAGCTACTGGACGTTGTGACCTCTCTCCTTGTACATTCTTTTCCAATAGTCTCGTGCGTATACATTCTGAGCGATCATCTCGTTCATACTCAGTAGTCCTGCAGTACGTAGCAGACAGTACGCTCCATCTTCTCCATCTCCTCTAGTCAGCTAAGATTTTGATTCTAATTGCCCCTATCTATAGAGGCTGCTATAGAGTATCCGTGGCATGGAAATTCCAGGTGGTTTCCACTGGCTACATCTATTAGTTCGCTCATATTGTTGGAAATCAATGAATCGCATTGACAAACACATCATAAAAAGACGCGCTGGAACGAGGATGTCGTGTGCCATTGGAACCATGGTCTTGCTTGCTGGCTGCGCCAACTTCAATTCACCTGATATCAAGAGGGGGGATCAATACCTCGCCGCGGGTAATTGGGAAGAAGCGACTCTTGCTTATAAGCAGGCACTGAAGGATGACCCGTTTAATCCCACGTTACAGAACAAGTACACAATGGCCCGAGAGCGAACAGCGGCTTCGTACCAGGAGCGAGGGCGGGCCTATCTTAAAGAACGCCAGCCTGATCTTGCATCAGAACAGTTCAAACGTGCACTCACAATCGAACCGACCAGTCTTGAGCATCAATCGGGGTTGCTTGAAGCGCTTCGCTTGAAAGATGCGCGCGGCCAAAATCGAGAAGCGGATCGCCTGGCCCAGCTTGGTCGGATCGATGAGGCCATGGAGGCCTATGCCAAAGCAGCTGAATTAGATCCGTCGTTTAAAGAACCCCTTGAGAGCATCTCCAAAATTACCGAGGAACAGCAAGCGCTGAATCGGGACGATCGGCGGAAGCAGCCGGTGACACTTCGGTTTCGCAATGCAGGGCTCAAGGAAGTCTTGGAAGGGATTGGAAAGGCCGGGGGGATCAACCTCATTTTCGATAAGGATGTCAGAAATGATCCTGTGACGATTAGTATTCAGGATACACCGTTTGAGGAAGCCTTCAACCTCCTGCTCAACAGCAATAGTCTGTTCGCTCAAACCGTGTCCCCTGGCGTGATGATTGTCAGCCCCAATACCAAGCAGAAGCAGGAACAGTATCAAGACCTGATGATTCGAACGTTCTATCTGTCCAACGCCAAAGCTAAAGACATGCTTGTGTTGCTGAAGAGCATGCTTGATTCCAAGCGGATGCATGCCAACGAACAATTGAACACGATTGTCGTCCGGGACCAACCGGAAAAGCTGGAGATGGCCGAAAAAATTATCCTCGCTAACGACAGAGCAGATTCCGAAGTCCTGTTCGACGTCGAGGTTCTGGAAGTCGACCGCACAGTTGATCAGACTTATGGTCTGACCTATCCCAAGCAAGTTGCAGGCGCCATTGTGCCTCCCGGGTTTTCGGGACTTATCGCTGGAACCATCGCACAGCAGTTTACTTACAGACAGCTCACTGACCTTGGAAAAGACAACTATCTTCTTAAGCTTCCGACCAACGTTCAGCTGGATTTCTTCAAACAGATTACCGATGCGAAGACGCTTGCTGCTCCGAAAGTTCGCGTGGTCAACAACAAGAAGGCGGAGATTAATATCGGTGATAAGCAGCCGATTCTGCTGTCCACCACCAATGTCTTGCCTGGCCAGGCGGCGACGGGAGCAATTCCGACGACTTCGACAGTGACCTCGATCGAGTTCCGCGACACTGGAGTTAAATTGACCGTTGAGCCTTCCATTCATCTGGGGAATGAACTTTCTCTGAAGATGAAGATCGAAGTTATTCGCCTTGGCGACCAAGTGATTCTCCAAGCCAGTCCCCCCATCACCCAGTTTAAGTTCGGTAATCGCTCTGCGGAGACGATGCTCAATGTCAGAGACGGCGAAACCATTGTGTTGGGAGGACTGATCCAAGAGGAGGATCGAAAGACCCGCGTCACCATTCCATGGATCGGTGATATTCCTGTCATCGGCGATCTCGTAAGTTCCTTTAAGACCCAACGGGTCACTACCGAAGTGATCCTGACGATTACTCCGCACATTGTGCAAGGGATAACCCCTCCCGGATTCAGTACACAGGCGTTCTGGTCCGGAACAGATACAAGCTATGCGACGAGCCCCTTGTTTGCCCCAAAAGGAAAAAAAATTTCCATGATGGGAAGTGGGATTTCAAGTACGGGATTCTCATCGCCCGGGGCAGCGGCGAAAAGAAAAATGGCAGGGAAGACCGCAGCGGCCTCACTCACCCCGCTGGCTTCAGTCGACGCAGTGGCTTCGATCAGGCCAGAAGAGTCGGTGATCCGAACAGGACAGGAACTTAAACTGGCCATCAATGATGAACGTCTTCGTTCGACATCGGAAGGCGTATTTCAGCTTCAGTACGATCCACAGGTGCTGGAACTCAGGATGCTGCTCAATGGAGAGGTAATTCAGTCGGAGGACACAGGCGGGCAGGTATCTGGCAGTCCCGAGGGGCAAGCGGGAATGGTTTCTTTCAAAATCGCACCTTCGGCGAGGCAGGTGGGGGGACGGACTGTCACAGTCACTTTCTACGCCAAGGCGCCTGGCGTATCTCCTCTGCGCGTGGCGCTGGTGGGTGTTGCTGCTGGATCGTCTACAGCGTCACTTCAAGAAGGAAGAGGAATCGTGAGGGTCCGGTGAAAGAGTCAGGCGTGACTCTGTTGGAACTTCTGGTTACGCTGACGATTGTAATGGTCCTCGCATCAGTCGCAATGCCGCTCAGCCGCCTGTCGGCAAAACGGACTCACGAGGTAGAACTCCGGCAGGATTTGAGGATCATGAGGGCGGCCATCGATGCCTTCAAGCTGGAATGGAACCGTGACGGTGACGTGCTATTGGGGCCGGCCTGCGTCAAGAATAAGCTCACGTGCAAGAACGTGACGAGTGTGTACGGATATCCGAAGTCGCTGGATATGTTGTTGGGGGTCAAGCTTACAGGTGAGGAGGCCACGGTCAAGGGTACGACAACGAGGCGCTATCTGAGGAACCTTCCACTTGATCCCTTAACCGGCAAGGCCGACTGGTTATTCCGGTGTTACAAGGATGCACCGAATGCATCGAGCTGGTGCGGGGATGACGTCTACGACGTGATGACTCAGAGTCAGGACGTGGCATTAGATGGTACGAAGTATCGAGATTGGTAAGTGTGGACCGCAGGGAGCAAATGGTTTCACCGTTCTTGAGCTGATGATCGTCGTATCGATCGTCGGTATTCTCGCCACCCTCGCGGTGCCTTCGTACCAATCGTCGGTTGTGAAGGCCAAAGAGGCCGCTTTGCGACAGGATCTTTCGACACTTCGCGACGTGCTGGATCAGCACAAAGCGGACCAAGGAAAGTATCCTCCGTCCCTAATGGCGCTGGTGGGTACCGGATACCTGCGGGCCATCCCAAAGGATCCCTTCACCGGTGTGACAACCACCTGGCAAGAGATTTCCGATCCTGCCGAAGGAGGCGTTGTCGATATCTTTTCTGGCGCGGAGTTCGTGGGGACGAACGGCACTCCGTATAATCGTTGGTAGAGACACCGACGTGCAATCGTATCGCGGATTATTCATGAATCCTGTTGAAGGAAGCCATCGCCGTTGCCCTGTAACTCGGGGAGGCGTTCTCTGTGCGATCGCATTCGCCTCGGCCGTGTTTGCCGGATGCGGAGAACTCGAGCCCCTGCGTGAGCCGGAGGTCGTCGATCTTGAGCTGACGACGGATGCCCTGAAAGCGTCGGTTCGTGATGCACAACGGATTGTCACTGAGTTGCGGGCTGATCTTGAACTCCAGCGAAGGGAACTCGCCGAAGCTCAGATCGCTCGGGCACAGCTCGAAGGACGGGTCAGAGAAGCGGAACGACGGGTTATCGAATCACGCCGCGTGATCGAACTGCAACGGGAGGAATTGGCGGCAGCTCGTACGGAGAGAGCGAATTTGTCACGAAACAGTCTTTATTTACAGGGTCAGATGAGGCGACTCCAGAGGCAACTTTCAGGAGCGGGAAAATCGGGGCTTGCTCATGACGGACAGGAGGGGATCCCACTACGTTCTAGTGGCCCGACACGTAAGAGCCAGAACGCGATGCAGGTTTCTGCACAACGAAATCAGCCATCGGAATTTCCGGAGATGCCTCAGATGACGACAACTTCGATTGCTGCAATACCGATGGTGGCGAACCGCGCACCTTCGCCGGAGGTTGAGCAGTCGGTGACTCCGACAAAATATATCTATGTGAAATCGGGTGACACACTCTGGAGCATCGCGCAGAAATATCGCGTCCATTTAGAAGATCTGCGGATCGTCAATCAATTAACCGACAACAGGATTATCATCGGTCAGATCCTGTGGCTGCCAGATGAGCGAGTGCCTTTGTCCGGAGTCGTCCCCGATAAGGGCGCACCGAGGCCGTAAGACAGCATTCACGCGATCGGCCCGATATTCCTATATGTCTTACCATGCCTGTATTTGCTTACAGAGTGGCCCGTTCTGATGGATCAACCCTTGATGGTCAGATTGAGGGGGAGGAGGAGCACCTTGTCCGCGCCAAATTGGAGGGTCAGGGCTTCCTCATCTTTCGCCTGCAGCGAAGGGGAACATCCACAGCAGGTTTAAGTCTGGGGTTGCACGCATTTGGAAGGCTCCCCCTACAGGAATTCTTGGTGTTCAACCAAGAACTGCTCGCCCTCGTGAAGGCGGGACTTCCCGTGTTGCGAGTGTGGGATCTCTTGATTGAGCGAGCCAGCCATTCGGGATTTCAGCAGGCCTTGCGCACGGTTCGGCAGGATATTCGCGGAGGGGCGTCGGCGTCGGAAGCGCTGGCGAAACACCCGATCCATTTCTCGGAATTGTATATTGCAACCGTCAAAGCAGGAGAACAGTCGGGGAATCTGGCAGAGGTGCTCCAGCGCTTCATTGTCTATCTGAAGTTGATGATCGGACTGCGGCAGAAGGTGTCGAAAGCGCTAGCCTATCCAGGCTTCCTTGTACTTGTCGGAGTTGCGGTCATCGGGTTTCTATTGATGTATGTCGTGCCGACATTCGTGTCAGTCTATGCGGAAACATCAAAATCCTTACCGGCTGCCACGCAGCTGTTGCTCGATCTGGTGACGGAGGGGCAAGCGTATGTTGTTCCTGGGTTCGTCGGACTTGTGGTTCTGGGTTTTACAGGCCGCGCGTACTACGCGACGCCGGCCGGGCGACTCGCGGTGGATCGGATGTTATTGAGCGTACCCGTCCTGGGGTCGATTTTCGTGAAGCACTATACGGTACAGCTCACACGCACTCTTGCGACAATCCTCGCCGGAGGCACTCCACTTGTGGACGCCCTGTCCATTGCACGAGGCGCCATCCCCAATCGATATGTGTCAGTGGGAGTTGCGGGTGCGGTTGATGAAATTCGTGAAGGGGCCACTCTTGCAGCCGCGCTTGATCGTCCCAAGGTATTTCCTAAATTGGCCGTAGAGATGCTGTCGGTTGGTGAGGAAACTGGATCGTTGCCTGCGATGTTGCATGACGTGGCTGAATTTTATGAAGGAGATTTGGATCTCCGCCTTACGCAGCTGACGACGTGGATTGAACCGGCAATGCTCTTGATAATGGGTGTCCTGGTGGGTGCGATCGTCATCGTCATGTATCTGCCGGTGTTTCAAATGGCTGGGGCAGTATAGCGCTGGATGCCGCAACAGTGCGGGTATATTGCGCTCAACTGATGAGGAGAAAGTAGGAGATTATGGCGCGGACTGCGACGCGACCAACGCTGGCGGATGTTCTTGTACGACAGGGGATTTTGCCCAAGCAGACGCTTGACCAAGTGGTCAGCCGACTGGGCGGTGTGACGGCAGCCCTCGGTCAAACGTTGGTGAGCGAGGGAATACTTTCTGAGGATCAACTGGCCTGTGCCTTGGCGGCTCAGTTTGACCTGCCGTGCGACCTTTTGGAAGAGTTCAGGGTGAACCAATCGTTCTATGATTCAATGTCGGTGAAGCTCATGCAGCGGCACCCCTTTATACCGATTGCAGAGCGGCAAGGTCGCCTCACTATCGCCATCCCCGACCCGCAGAATCTTCTGGCGTTGGATGAGCTGGAGCTGCTCTTGGGGCATCCGTTGGACCTGGTGGTCAGCCCCAGAAGCGCGATTCTAGCGGCATTGGAGCGCAGCGAAGGTTCCAGCCAGGCCCTTCGGGAGCTTGAGGCCGAGTATCGATCCGTGCTGGTGAAGGAGGATGAGCGGGGAGAAGAAGTCCTCACGATTGATCATACGGGAGAGGATCAAAGTCCTGCCGTCAAACTGCTGGACTCGATTCTCTTGAGCGCGATGCAGCGGCGAGCCAGCGATATTCACATCGAAGCGGCCGATCGAGCCACTAAGGTGAAACTACGGGTTGATGGCATTCTCGTTCCGGCTATGGAGCCGCTCGATATCCGTCTCCATGCGCCATTGGTCTCACGATTGAAAGTCATGTCGGATCTGGACATCGCTGAACGGCGAGTGCCGCAAGATGGAAGTTTTCGGATGCGGCTGGAGCGAAAGACTGTCGACTTCCGTGTTTCGATCCTCCCGAGCGTGTTCGGGGAATCGGTCGTCATACGTATACTCGACCGCGAGGCGATCACGACAGGCGTTTCCGCGTTACGGTTGGAACGACTCGGGTTCAACGTGGAGGATCTGAAGCGTTTTCGGCGTGCGATCACGCGGCCCTACGGCATGGTCCTGGTGACCGGTCCCACGGGCAGTGGAAAGACGACGACGCTCTACGCCGCGATCACGGAGATGAATATCAAGGAAGATAAACTGATCACGATTGAAGATCCGGTCGAATACCAACTGTCGGGAGTCGTGCAGATTCCCGTAAATGAGAAGAAAGGTCTCACCTTCGCGCGCGGGCTCCGATCGATCCTGCGCCATGACCCCGACAAGATCATGGTCGGCGAGATTCGCGACGCAGAGACCGCACAAATCGCCATTCAATCGTCTCTCACCGGCCACCTGGTTTTGACAACAGTGCACGCGAACAACGTGTTCGATGTCATCGGGCGATTTGCTTCAATGGGAATAGACGCCTACAACTTCTTGGCCGCGCTGAATTGCGTATTGGCGCAACGGCTCGTTCGAATGGTGTGCCTTGCCTGTCGAGTGACGGTCAAGCTCGAGAAGGTGCTGGCGGAGGAATCCGGCCTGGACTTTGAGGAGTATAAGGACATTCCATTTTATGAGGGCAAAGGGTGCCAGGTGTGTCATGGCACTGGATACCGCGGACGAAAATGCATCACGGAATTCCTGGATCTCAATGACGAAATTAAAGAAATGATTCTTGCCGAACGCCCTTTGTCCGAGGTCCGGTACCGAGCGGTGACCGGCGGGATGATCACTTTGAGGCAGTCTGCGCTCAGAAAAGTACTGGAGGGTTCCACCACCTTACACGAGATCAATCGAGTGACATTTAGCGAGGAAGGATAAGCGATGTGGAGCTTGAGCACCAGCCGCCCTCGGTGTTGCTTAAAAATCGGAGCCCACACTTTTGCTTGGGGAGAGGCTGTGCGGACTTGGCGGGGGCGTTATCGCTACCGTTGTGTCGTTTCGCCGGCGCCGGCAGGTGCAGTCAAGCTGTCCCCTATGGATTTGAACTTAACGGACATGCCCGCGGTAGAAGATCGCCTTCGGTCGCTGTCTGGGCGAAGTCGGGATATTCGGTTGGCAGGGCGCACATGGCTGTCTGACCTTCCTCGCCCGATTGTGTTGTTATTGCCAGATCTATCGATGCGCACGACCGTTTTGAATTTGGAGCAACTCCCGGCACAGGTGGAAGAGCAGGAGGCCTTGATCCGTTGGCGTCTGGGGCAGGAACAGCTGTTGCCTTTGGCCGGAGCCAAGATTGCCTGGCAGCGGTTCCCATCGCTTGGGACAGGCATTGAGCGTTCCCGTATTGTTCTGGTCGTGGCGATCCAGGAAGCCATCTTGAGGCAATACGAGTCCCTTTGTGAATCGGTCGGTCTGCTTCCACAGGAAGTCGATATGACCAGCTTTCGTTTGTTTAATCTCTGGCTGAGAGCGGCAGGTGGTCGGAAACGGCTGGACCGTGATTTACTTTGGGTCAGTGTATCGGACGGTGGATTGACCTGCTTCGTCATGCAGGAAGGTCGATTGGTCTTTGTTCGGACCAAGTTGGTGAACACCGAAGGGATACAGGAGCATGAGGCTCTTGATGGAGATTTGGTCGACTGTATTGTCGAAGAATGTGCGGCATCTCTTCGTGCGTGCAGGGAGCATCACCCCGGCCTCAATGCTACCGAGATCGTTCTTGCCGGCGATAGCCCACTTCCGAACCTTGAACAGGCGCTGACCAAGGAACTCGGCCTGTCGATTCAGCGACTGGACTGGGAAGCTGTTGAATCGGTGGGATGGAAACACGATGGAGGGAATACGTCATGGGCGACTCTCCCTGCCGTGGCGGGGGTCATGTAGGCAATGGCGCCTGGAGGGACATTGATTGGCATGCTCGCCGACAGACTGAATAGCATTACATTAGATCCGGGAGGGGTGCGGTACTTCCGCATCGAATTGAGCAGCCGGTACCGGTGGTATGTCGGGCCTGCCCGCTTGGCGCTGGTTGCACTAAGCGTGGTCATCGGGGTCGCCATCTTCTGGAGTGTGGCCCAGACCGTGATGACTATTCGAGACCGGCATGACATGCAAGCGCGCCTCGATCATGTTCGGCTACAGGATAGTCGGCTCCTGGCCGAGGCACAACAGGAAAGCATTGATCTTTCCGCGCCTTCATTGCAGCAGTTACCAGCGGAGGTCAGTTTAGCGAACGAACTTCTCGCAAAACGGCATTTTTCCTGGACACAATTTCTGTCTACACTTGAAACAGCTATTCCCCGGCGTGTGTCAATCAAGAGTATACGTCTGGACCCTGGGAGCGCCGTCGTACACATGACGGGGCTGGCGGTAACGGTTGAAGACGTGACGGCGCTGACGGTCACTTTGCAGGACCACACCGTTTTCCGAGACCCTGTGTTGGGACAGCATCGGGTTGGGGCTGATGGTCTAGTCGAGTTCGATCTGACGCTGCGTTATCGCCAGACGGGCGTTTAACTGGTTTATTAGGTTTATTCGGTCCGTCTGGATTCTTTAGTTGATTGAAGTTCCCGACGGGACGGAGTGGTCGGATTCACAGAACTGAAAGAGCTTGTTGCAACCTGGTACGACAGTATGACGGACTTCATTCTTCAAGAATTGCGAAAGCCCCATGGGATCTTGATCCCCTGGTGCGTTCTGGTGTTGGCGTTAGCCGGAGTTCTATGGGCGGTCCGCACTGTTGGGCTCGATGGAGCCGAGCAGAGACTTGCGAAATTGGAGATGGAGTTAAATCAAGCCCGCCAGGAATTCTCACACCATCAAGGAGCTCAGAAAGCACGGAAGGACCTTGCGCAGGTATGGTCGGTCTTGCCTGTTGAGCGCGATTTTGCCCCCTTGGCGCTGGGCATTACTGAAGAGGCTAAGCGTGATCGCGTCGTCCTTCCCGCGCTTTCATATAAGACCGAACCCACCCAGGTGCCCAATACGAGTAAGGGTGTGCTTCAAGGCACAATGACCGGTCGTTACGAGGATCTTCGGCGGTTCCTCTATGATGTAGAGACGGCGGAGGAACTGGTGTACATCGAGGACTTGGAACTGGTGCGCCCGGATGCTCAGCAGGACCAGACGTTGACCTTCAATATCAAAATCGCCACGTACCTGCGAGGCGACCCCGGTAAGCCTGCTGTTCAATAACGCCGGAATACGATGACGACGGATCAAAAGAAGATCACGGCATTGATCGCACTTGGCCTTCTCTGGGGTGGGATTCTCGCCTGGGAGTGGCTGGCTAGGGAGGAGCCCGTGCGCGTCCCTCTCACGAATGTGACGGGTCCTGCATCCCTGCTACGGACACCCCGTGGAACAGTCGAGGGGTTGCATGTGCAGCTCGATCTCCTTGCAGCAGCGCGGACTCAACGAGAGATGACGTTCACTCCGCCACGCAATATCTTTGCGCCGCCTCGCCCTGATGACCCGAAGGCCCTTCATGCCAACCAGTTAGAGTTCGATTCCGTGTCGGGTCGGCCACTGCCTCGACAGGAGGCCCTTGCCGGACTAACACAATTCCATTATCTCGGGTTTGTCCGCATGGAGGAGGAGTGGCAAAAAAGCCGCGAGCTGGCAGTGCTCACAAAGAATGACGATCTCCATGTGGTCAGAACAGGAGAAACCGTGGAGGAACACGTCGTAGTGAAGGCGATCACGCAAGAAAGCGTGACGTTGCAGGACCGACACTCACGAGTGGAATATACAGTGCTGCTCTCAGAAGAAGCTCCGGTGCAACCATTGCCGCAATAACATTTTATGGGCGTCAGCCGCCGGCCACATATTCTCAACGAGCGAGGCGTGACCTACCTCATGCTCATGTTCGCGATCGTTGTCATTGGGGTTGCCACGACCGCAGCAGCGAAGCAATGGAAGGTGATCGTCCAACGAGAGCGCGAGGCGGATCTCTTGGCCAAAGGAATCGAGATCCAGAGGGCGCTTGCATTGTACTCCACAACAGTCAAAGCAGGTCGCGTCATGCCTGGAGAGGTCTATCCTCAGACATTAGCCGATCTCACGAGACTGCCTAAACCGTTCTTGCGCAAAGCCTATCTCGACCCAATGGGGCATGGCGAATGGGAATATCTTCGGGCGCCGACTGGCGGCATCATGGGAGTTCGGAGTAAGAGCCGTGCGAGACCGTTCCGACAGCGGAATTTCCCTCCGGACGTCCGGCATTTCGAGGGACGCGCCACCTATCATGATTGGACCTTCCAACATCCGAGCCCCTCATCAGCTTCAATCGTCCCACAAGGAGTTGCGTCCAATTCTTTGGCGCCATCAGGGCCGGGATCATCGATGTCGCCCGGAGGAATAGCACCTTCTCTCCAGCCGGCTCAGGGGCAGCGCCTAGTGAATCCGTAAGCGCCGCCGGATTGCCTATATCGGTTCTGGAAAATTCATGGCATTCTCAGCGAAAATAGCTTAAAAGAACCCATATCGTATGCGTATTCTAGTTACAGGCGGAGCCGGGTTTCTCGGGAGTCATCTTTCTGATCTGCTTCTGCAGACCGGACATTCCGTCATTTGCATGGACAACCTCGTCACTGGCAGAGTCGAAAACATCGCTCACCTGATGGGGCATGAACGATTTGCTTTTATCAAATACAATGTGTGCGACTATCTGCATGTGGAGGGTCCACTCGATGTCGTCATGCACTTTGCATCACCCGCGAGCCCTCAAGACTACCTTGAGTTTCCTATTGCCACGCTGAAGGTTGGTGCCCTAGGTACGCATAAGGCTCTTGGGCTCGCCAAGGCGAAGGGCGCGAGGTTCCTTTTGGCCAGCACGTCGGAAGTGTATGGAGACCCGCTTGTCAATCCTCAACCTGAATCCTATTGGGGCAACGTTAATCCTATCAGCCCCCGTGGTGTATACGATGAGGCCAAGCGGTTTGCAGAAGCCATCACGATGGCCTATCATCGCTATCATGCAGTTGATACCAGGATTGTGCGCATCTTCAATACATTCGGTCCTCGCATGCGGCCCCACGATGGCCGCGTGGTCTCGACCTTCATCGTCCAGGCAATTCAGGGAAAGCCGTTGAGTATTTTTGGCGATGGATCTCAGACCAGGAGTTTCTGCTACGTTGACGACCTGATCCGCGGTATCACCGGATTGCTTTTACTGGATTCGGACAAGACTGTTGAACAGCGGACAGATCGCAAGTTCCTTGTCACTCAAAATAAGGACGCTGACGGGTCCAGCATGCATAATCCAGTGAATATCGGGAACCCGCGCGAGCTGACCGTCCTGGAGATCGCGAAATTGATCTTGGAACTCTCCCGTTCATCGAGCCGTATCACGCATCATCCATTGCCAGCCGATGATCCAAAAGTCAGACGCCCCGATATCAGCCGAGCGCGCACTCTTCTGAAATGGGAGCCTCAAGTGCAGCTCGAGGACGCGCTGCATCGCACAATCGAATACTTCAGAAAAGTGATCTAGCCGGATGCTCAAAGGCGTACCAACGTTATCTGAAGGTTAAGGCTGAGCCCAAGTCTGAGGGAAGGAAAGATAGATAGATCTTCTCTCAGCCTTAACCTCACCCTACCGCGCTCCGCTGTTCTGCGAATGGCAGCCTTGACCGAGTTGAAACTCCCGCGGTATCCTGTCTCACCCTTACGAAAGAAGAGCCTATCATGGTATCCGATCCCAGTAGCCGGGCGGAAGCGGTGGTACAACCTCTCGAGTCGGTGGGTACAGAAGGGACCGTGCCCGTTCCGATTCCCGTGTATGTCGCCGAATTGGTCACGCGTGCCAGACAGGCTGCGAGCCGGTTGGCTACCCTTTCGGCTGACGTAAAGAACCGGGCTCTTCTCGCGATGGCAGAGTCGCTGGAGGAACGGAAAGACGCGCTGCTGGCCGCCAACGAACGGGATGTGGAAGCGTTTGGGAATGCACCCGAAAAGAAAGCTATGGCAGATCGCCTGCGCTTGACGGTGAAGAGGATCGGCGAGATGGCGACAGGATTACGCGAGGTCGCCGCGCTTCAGGATCCGCTGGGCGAAATGCCGAAGATGTGGACAAGGCCGAACGGGATGCAGGTAGGGCGTGTGCGTGTTCCGATCGGCGTTGTCGGTATTATTTACGAGTCCCGGCCTAACGTTACGGCAGATTCCGCTGCCCTCTGCTTGAAGTCCGGAAACGCCTGCGTGCTTCGAGGAGGCAGCGAGGCGATTCATTCGAATACCGCCATTGCGACAATCTTATCTGAGGCGGCGGAGAAAGCCGGTGTCCCGGCCGGAGCAATCAGTTTTGTCGCACGGCCCGACCGTGAGCTGGTTCCTATTCTGCTGAAGCAAGATCGTTACATCGACCTGATTATCCCGCGTGGCGGCGAATCGCTCATGCGTGTTGTCACCGAGCATGCCACAATCCCCGTCATTAGACATGATGCCGGCGTCTGTCACATCTATGTCGATGCCGACGCCGATCCAGCAATGGCTGAACGGGTATGTTTCAACGCAAAGGTGCAGCGGCCGTCAACGTGTAATGCGATGGAAACCTTGCTAGTGCATCAGAGTATTGCGCGTCATTGGCTCGCTCCATTCATTGAAAAGTTGACGGCGGCCAACGTCGAAGTCCGCGGCTGTCAGAAAACCTGTCAATTATCGCCTTCGGCCAAGCCTGCGAGCGATGATGATTTCGGAAAGGAATTCCTCGATCTGACCGTCGCGGTGAAAGTGGTCAAGCATGTCGATGAAGCAATGGAGCATATCGCCAAGTACGGCTCACGCCATACGGAAGCGATCGTGACATCCGACTATCCGAGAGCCATGCGCTTTCTGCGCGAGGTCGATGCCAGCGTGGTATTGGTCAACGCCTCGACCAGATTGAATGATGGGTATCAGTTCGGGTTGGGTGCTGAAATCGGGATCAGCACATCCCGCATTCATGCCCGAGGGCCGATGGGGCTGGAAGAGTTGACCTGCTTCAAGTTTATCGTCATGGGAAACGGGCAAATCCGCGAGTAAACAGGCTGCTGAAACCGGGCCCCCAACTTCGCTCTCAGTCATTCCCCTACCCGACGTAGCGAATGTGTGCGTCTAGAGGGGGCTCTCTCCTTGTGGCTTCATTGGCTGACCTGGTTGAGCGGCCTGCAGTATAATTGAGATCATTTCTGTGAATCCCTCAGTGCTCGCCAACCCCGGTAACATCAGCTTCTCTGGGAATCATGTATTTGTTCTTGATCTTGCCGCAGCTGGAGGCTGCTGCGTCGAACAATCAACCGGGCATCTTGTCTTCTATCGTTCGGATGGCCGCAGGTTTCTTGCGACCGATCCTGAAGGAAACCCGTTGCATGAGTTGGAGTGGGGGATCGATGCCGCGGGCGATGTAACGCTCCTCCGTGCTCGAATTCACCTGGATTGGGGGCAATGGGTCGGGTTGAGGCCTGCCGGTCTGGTGAACGAGACGAGCCTCGATCTTGCCGGTAAGCCCGGATGGAAACAGCTTGCGGCCGACGATTTGCGCGGGATGGCCGCTCAAGCGCTCCGGCTTCCCTTGGAGGAAGTGCGTTTTTTCTATCGGGATGAGGATCTCCTAATCGAGCCGACCGGCAACGCAACCATCCGACAGAGAAAAGATGCGCTCTATGTCCTTCATGACGGAGACTTCGAAGAAGCCCGCTTCATGTCCTGTATGGGCGCGATGCATTGGCCTGCTATCGACTTCCTACCGGTCGTCGAACTCTTTCAGTCGCTGTTACCGGGAACCGGGTCCGCCGTCTTTGAATTGATTCGAGGACTCTACGACGATCAACATGACGGAAAGCCGACCCCATTGCCTTTGCGATATCGAGGTATTCCCACCTATCCGTCGGAAGCGGCCTACCGTTTGTTTAGCAGTTTCTTTACCCCGCAGGGGCCCGGCGAGAACGACCCCTTCACCCTGTTCATGAATCCTGAACGATCCCATCAAGTCATCTGGCTGCCGGCTGCTACGCCACCGGTCCGGTATTTCAATCAACGAGCCGGAGCCTGTCTAACGGTCCAAAACAGGTTGTTGCGCAAGGTAACCGTAGCGTCGGATCCTTCCGGTCTCTCGTATGTGGGCTCAAGAAGCCGCCGATTTGCCCCGTGCGATCGAAGTGTAGCAATCGCCGGAGGGCATATCATCCTGAAGGATCGCAATCATGAAACGGAGTTGGCCGTGACTCTGCCGCGAGGGAGTCCGGAACAGTCAAGCGAGCCTGTGGCTATGAGCCCGGTCGACTGGCGATCAGTCTTTGCCCAGGGAGTTCCGCCCATCTCTCCGGCTGACGCCTATGGCGCCGTGTTGCTTTATCCAGAAGACGGATCCGAAATCGATGAATGCGCAGCGCAACCGTTCGTGGCCGATTACGTGCAAGATATCGGCGAGCAAGATCGAGAAATTGGCGCAGCGCTTTCGCAAGCCCAGCGCGTGCTCATCGACAATGGCGATGCCGTGGTGACGACCTGTATGACGTTCGATAGGCCGAGAGACTATACGGTACTGGTACGGCATCCGGCCTTTGCGCAAAAGCAGGCACAACGGCTCTGGAGCATCTGCGCCGAGGTGGAGCGGTGGGAGTGGTTGTCGCATATACGGTTTATACAGGCCGAGACGGAGAATATGGGGGGCTACAATCAACTACTCTACGATCTTGTCTATCAGTGGGTGCCGTATGGGCGGTTCGATTCTCCTTCGGAATTAAGAACAACGGTCGAGAGGTTGCGACAAGTCTTACGGCCAAGTGGGCTTGCATTTGTGATCGGGCCATCCGGTCTTCGTAAGTTGTTCACGATGCAGAAGTTCCACATCTGTTGGGAAGAACCGGTGGAAAATCTGCCGACCTTTCGCATGCACCGGACGATTCTACCGAAGGCGAAACTCAAGGCCGGCTTGACCCTGTTTCATGTCAGGCCGTCATGATCCGATCTGTAGTAACGAAGGAGTCATAGCCAAAGATTCACATTTGGATGGCGAACGCGAGCTGCGAAGCTTGACAGGCAACAGGCGCGCCAGTAAGATGCGGGCAACCTTTAAAGCTCATCCCGCGAGGTGAGTAAGGAGTGCCCATGAGCATCGATCGGGTGCGTCTCTTTCGGCACACCCAAACCTTCTCGTCGGATCTCGATGGGAGGGTTTTTTTATGCCTGCTAGAAGATCTGAAACGTGAAAGGTGAAACGTCAGGCGTAAAGCATGAAGCGTACGGATGTTATGCGGTGAAAATGAGGCGATAATGCCGGGCAGCGACCGACAAACCGAGCGGCTGGTGATGGATGCGGGAGACATCGCGCGTGCGATTACCCGTATTGCCCATGAAATTCTCGAACGGAACAAGGGTGTCCAGAACCTGGCGCTGGTTGGGATTCGAACCGGGGGAGTGCATCTGGCGCATCGACTGGCGAGAAGGATCCAAGAAATTGAAACGGCGCAAGCACCCATCGGCGAATTGGATATTACCCTCTATCGGGACGATCTTTCCTTGCGGAAGGAGCAACCGAAACTCCGTAAGACGACGGTCCCGTTCGATATTTCGGACAAGATTATTGTATTGGTCGATGACGTGTTGTTTACGGGCCGAACCATTCGCGCGGCGATGGACGGGTTGATCGATTTGGGACGGCCGGCGGAAATTCAACTCGCCGTCCTGGTGGATCGGGGCCACCGGCAGCTGCCGATCAAGGCAACATACATCGGGAAAAATATTCCGACGTCACGAGAAGAAAAGATCCAGGTGCTCTTGGAAGAAGAAGGCGAAGACGATCGGGTCGTAATCTCCAAGGGCGAGCCCACATGATTCGTGCAGGCTGAGGAAGGAGGGAAGGATGAGTCTCAAACGCAAAGACCTCTTGAGCCTGGCCCCTCTGTCGGTGGAGGAGATCCGGTTGATTTTGGAAACGGCCGATTCGTTCAAGGAAGTGACCGGTCGTGAAATCAAAAAGGTTCCGGCGCTCCGGGGGCGTACCGTGGTGAATCTGTTCTTCGAGCCCAGCACCAGGACCAGGACATCGTTCGAGTTGGCGGCGAAACGGCTGAGCGCGGACGTCATCAACTTCTCGCCGTCGTCGAGCAGCGTGGTCAAAGGGGAAACACTGCTCGATACCGCGCGCAATATCGAGGCGATGCAGGCGGATATTATCGTTCTGCGGCATCCCTCCGCCGGGGCCGCCGAGACCCTGGCGCGCGGGGTGAAGTCTTCCGTGATCAACGCCGGAGACGGGTGGCATGAGCATCCGACGCAAGCCCTCTTGGATTTGTACACGATCCGGGAACGTGGATTGTCGTTTGAAGGACTGCGGGTAGCCATCGTCGGAGATGTGACCCATAGCCGTGTGGCTCGTTCGAACATCTATGCGCTCGTGAAGTTGGGGGCGGAGGTTCGACTGGTAGGGCCCCCGACGATGATGCCTTGTGGGGTGGAAAAACTGGGCGCGCGCGTCTACTACGATTTCGACGAGGCATTGCGCGGTGCGCAGGTCATCATGATGTTGCGATTGCAGCTCGAACGACAGGGAAAGGCGCTGTTCCCGACCATCCGCGAATATGCGAAACTCTACGGGTTGACGACCGAGCGGGTCGAGTTGGCCGATCCCGGGGCGATTGTGATGCATCCGGGTCCGATCAATCGCGGGGTCGAAATTGCTCCGGAGGTCGCCGATAGTTTGTCTTCGGTGATTCTGGAACAGGTGGCCAATGGTGTGGCTGTTCGGATGGGAATCTTATATCTCTTGTCGGGAGCGAATTGACGTATGGCTATTCACATTACCGGCGGGCATGTGATCGACCCGGGACGGTTCAACGGCGTGGCCGATGTGCTGATCGATGCTGGTCGGATCCTTGCGGTGGGGCCTCGCCTCAAAGCTCCTGCGGGGCCGACGAAGATCGATGCCACGGGCCGGTTGGTGCTTCCTGGCTTTGTCGATCTCCATGTGCATTTCAGGGAGCCGGGTTTCGAATATAAAGAGTCGATCCAGAGCGGAGCGGCGGCGGCAGTGGCTGGCGGGTTCACTTCGGTCTGTTGCATGCCCAATACGAATCCCGTCAATGACAACCAAGCAGTGACGGAGTTCATGCTTGATCGTGCTCGGGCAGCCGGGCTGGCGAATGTGTTTCCAGTCGGCGCGATCACGAAAGGATCGGAAGGCAAAGAGTTGGCGGAGATCGGAGACTTGCGGCGCGCCGGCTGTGTCGCAATCTCGGATGACGGGAAGCCGGTGATGAACAGTCTGGTCATGCGGCGGGCGATGGAGTACGCACTGGCTTTCGATGTGCCGGTGGTCGATCATTGCGAAGACATACATCTGGCCGAGGGCGGCTGCATGAACGAAGGAGCCATCTCGACTGAGTTAGGACTCCCCGGAATGCCGGCGGCGGCGGAAGATGTGATGGTGGCGCGTAATCTCGCCCTGGCGGAGCTGACCGGAGCCCGCCTACATCTGGCGCATATCAGTACAGAGGGATCGGTCAGGATGGTACGGGAAGCCAAGTCGCGTGGGCTCAAAGTCACGGCCGAAGCCTGCCCCCATCACTTTACCATCACGGAAGAAACGGTTCGAGGATACAACACTTCTGCCAAAATGAATCCCCCGCTCCGGACGTGGAAAGATGTGCAGGCGATCAAGCAAGGCCTCCGCGACGGCACGATCGACGCTATCGCGACGGACCATGCGCCGCATGCTGCTCAGGAGAAACAACTGGGATTTACCGAAGCGCCTTTCGGTATCGTCGGGCTTGAAACGGCGCTGCCGTTGACCTTCGCGCTGGTCGATGAGGGGATCTTGTCGCTGGAGTCGGCTGTCGAGAAGTTGAGTACAGTCCCAGCGAAGGTGTTTGGGTTGGCCAAAGGCACGCTGGCGGTCGGGGCCGATGCTGATGTGGCGATCGTCGATCAGCAGGAGCAGTGGGAGGTCGATCCGACCAAGTTTCGCTCGAAGAGTCGAAACACTCCGTTTGCCGGATGGAAGGTGAAGGGTCGGGTGACAACAACGATCGTCGGTGGCCGGGTGGTGTTCGAGGCCGGTCCGGCGGAGCGGTAACACGGTGCGGAGTGCGGCCCGATGGGGGATGGTCTGTTGCCTCACGCTTGAATGGCTGGCGCTGGGAGCCTGGATCGGCGGGTTGCTGGTGCTCATGGGAGCAGTCATTCCGGCGGTCTTTAATACATTCGGCGGACAGGATTCAGGAGGAATGTTTCTGACGCGGGCGTTTGAAGGCTACCACCGGTTCGTGATCGGGGCGACGGCGATCATGTGTGCCGCATCGTGCTATCGGTGGTGGAGCCGAGACCCGGCGGTGGCGGTCGGTCTGGGCGAGATGACCGTGTTGGCAGGGATGGTCGCGATCGCCTGCGTCGTTATTCTGTGGCTACATCCCTCCGCTGCGGCGCTTCAGGCTCAAGCGTTCGCAGCGCAGGAGGAGGCGGCGAAGAAGTCGGCCTTCGACGCATTGTTCCGTATTCTGATGCCGATTCGCTGGCTATATACCATCAATCTTGTACTGGGAATGCTCTTGATCGGAATCAGGACGAAACGGTTTCTCTACCGGGGCGGAGGGCTGACGTGAAAAAGGTGTTGTTGGCGTTGGCAGACGGCGCGATCTTCGAAGGCCGTGCCCTTGGATATGAAGGGGAGACGGTCGGAGAAGTCGTATTCAATACCGCTATGACCGGATACCAGGAAGTCTTGACCGATCCGTCGTATAAGGGACAAATCATCACCATGACCTGCCCCCATATTGGAAATTATGGAATGACCCCCGAGGATGGCGAGTCTCGCCGAATTTGGGCTGAAGGGTTCATCGTGAAGGAGGCAAGCCGGCTTGCCAGTAACTGGCGGAGCAAACAGCGGGTGCAGGACTATTTGCACGAGGCGAAGATCGTCGGCATCGAGGGGTTGGATACGCGGGCCCTGACCCGCCACTTGCGCGAACATGGTTCACAGCAGGGTCTGATCACTCATATCGACCAGAATCATGGCCGGGCTGTTGAGAAGGCACGGGCTGCGCCGAGTATTATCGGGCGCGATCTGGCGTCCGCAGTGACTTGTGAGAAGTCGTATCGGTGGGCGGAAGGATCAGGCGTATGGGCGCCTTCGCTCAGCGACAAACCACGGCCAGTAACGAGGAGGCGTTGGCATGTCGTTGCCTATGACTTTGGGATTAAACTGAACATTCTTCGCCGGCTGGCAGATGTCGGGTGCGACGTCACTGTCGTTCCGGCTTCGACGACAGCGAAGCAGGTTGAAGCCCTCAAGCCCGATGGGATCTTTCTGTCAAACGGTCCCGGGGATCCTGAGGGAGTGCCCTATGCGATCGAGGCGGTGCGGGAATTGATCGGGAACTGTCCGATCTTCGGCATTTGTTTAGGGCATCAGATTCTTGGTCTTGCGATGGGCCTCAAAACCTATAAGTTGAAGTTTGGCCATCATGGAGCAAATCATCCGGTCATGGATCTCCGTACAAAACGAGTCGAGATCACTTCGCAGAACCATAACTTTGCGGTCCAAGCCGTCCACCCGATCGGCGCGATTCCGGATCGACCTCTCGTGATCGATACGGTGTTCGGTCACGTCCTGGTGACACATCTGAGTCTGAACGATCACTCGATTGAAGGATTGGTCTGTCTGGATCGTCCGGTGTTTTCCGTGCAGTATCACCCTGAGGCGTCTCCCGGTCCTCACGATTCCGCGTATCTGTTCGAAGAATTCGTCCAACTTATGGAGAAATATCATGCATAGTCGACTCGTCATCGTGTTACTCGCAGGGGTATTGGTACAAGGCTGTACCTTCAACTTCCCTCTTTTCCCAGTCCCGGGGCCGATGCAAGAAACACAGATCAGCGGGACGGGTGACGGGAAAGTCCTGCTGATCGATCTGTCCGGGGTGATCAGTTCGCAGGATAAAGAAGGTCTCATCCGGCAGCCCAACATGTTGGCCACGTTCAGAGAAGAGCTGACAAAGGCTTCGAAGGACGACAAGATCCAAGCCCTGGTCGTGCGAATCAACAGTCCTGGGGGAACCGTAACCGCCTCGGACATCCTGTACCACGAGTTAAGAGAGTTCAAAACGAAGAAGAAGGTTCCCGTGATTGCCTCGATGATGGATGTAGCGACGTCAGGAGGCTACTACCTGGCCATGGCGGCGGACAGGATTGTGGTCCATCCCTCGACCGTGACGGGCAGTATCGGCGTCATTATGTTGACCGTCAATGCCAGGGGGTTGCTCGAAAAAGTGGGTGTCGAGGCCAACGCCATCACGTCCGGTCCTCGCAAGGATATGGGCTTACCCTTTCGCGCCATGACGGCTGAGGAACGGGGAATCTTCCAAGGCGTGATCGACTCTTTCTATAACCGATTCTTGGTCGTCGTTCAGGAAGGCCGCCCCAATCTGTCGGCTGAACAAATCAAGAAACTGGCCGATGGACGAATCTATTCCGGAGATCAGGCCAAGGCCGCAGGTTTGATCGATGAGATTGGGTATCTTGATGAGGCGATCGAATTGGCTAAGAAAAAAGCAGGTTTAACGGAAGCGCGGGTTGTGACCTATGGGCGAAGGGGGGAGTATCAGAATAATATCTATTCGCAACTGTTCGGGACAAGTTCGAGCATGGCCGCCTTAGCCAATTTGGATGTCCTGTCGATGGTGCGCGGTGGAACGCCGCAGTTCATGTATCTCTGGATGCCGTAGTAGAATGTGTCGATTTGCCGATCCGGTGATCGATGGAGATTTCTGGAGTTGCTCGCAATGGCACAGTCGACAGATCGACAGATCGACAGATTGTTCTCGACGCCGATCGGGCGCCGGGCGATGTTGGCTCTGGGGGCCCGGGGAGCGAAGGGTCTTTGCACAGCTCTCGGGGTCGGGACGGTTCTGAGTCTGTTCGGCAGCGTGACCGGTTGCTACCGGGCGCCCGGCACGGCTCGCGATCAAGTGATCTTTTTTTCCGAAGAGACGGAATTACAATTCGGTGTGAGCGCGTTCCGCGAGGTCTTACGGGCTGCGCCGCTCAGCGACAACATAGAAGTCAACGAATTGGTGCATCGTGTCGGGCGAAATATCGCAGAAGCCGCCAACAAACCAGAGTATCAGTGGGAGTTTGCGGTTATTCAAGACGACAAGATGGTCAATGCCTTCGCACTTCCGGGAGGAAAGGTCGCCGTCTTTACCGGAATTCTCAAGCACACGAAGGACGATGCCGGCCTGGCTACGGTGATGGGTCACGAGGTCGCGCATGCGTTGCAGCGTCACGGGGTGGAGCGAATGAGCCGGAGTATTCTGGATCAAATCGCGCAATTGGGCGCATTGGGTGCAGCTGCAACAGGGCGCGGCAATGCCGGCGCCATCCAGGGTTTGCTGGGAGCGTACGGGGTCAATGTGACGTTACCCTTCAATAGAAAGCAAGAGTCGGAGGCCGATTACATCGGGCTTCGATTGATGGCACAGGCAGGATATGATCCACGCCAAGCCGTTCCGTTTTGGGAGCGCATGAGCGGCTGCCCAAGGCAGATGATCGAGAAGCTCTGTTTCCGGTCGCAGCAGGCGATACCGGAATTCCTTTCCACGCATCCGTCCGATTTAACGCGTATCAATCAGATCGAGTCCTGGCTGCCAGAGGCACTTCAGTACTATCGGGGGCCCGGTGGAGGGACGGCTCCTCCGCCACCGGCGCCATACCGGCCGACGATCGGGCCTATGCCGGAAGCCAGCTGACCCTGAAACGAGGTCTCTGTGCCGAAGCGAACAGATATCAAGTCCATTTTACTGATCGGATCTGGACCAATCGTGATCGGCCAGGCCTGCGAGTTTGACTATTCCGGCACGCAGGCCTGCAAAGCACTCAAAGAGGAAGGCTACCGGGTCATCCTCATCAACAGCAACCCGGCGACGATCATGACCGATCCCGAGTTGGCAGATCGGACCTATGTGGAGCCGATCACCGCTGAAGTCGTGGAGAAAGTCATCGAGCGGGAGCGACCTGACGCCCTGCTTCCGACCATGGGGGGGCAGACGGCGTTGAATGCGACGATGGCATTGGTCAAGCGGGGGACGCTCGAAAAATTCAAAGTCATGTTGATCGGTGCGTCCGCCGAGGCGATCCATAAGGCCGAGGACCGCGAAGCCTTTAAACATGCGATGCAACGTATCGGGTTGCGGGTTCCGGCCAGCGGCACGGCGCATAGCCGAGAAGAAGCGATGAAAACTCTCGAACAGATCGGATTTCCGGCGATCATCCGTCCGTCGTTCACCTTGGGTGGAACCGGAGGAAATATCGCTTACAACCGGGAGGAGTTCGAGAAGACTGTCGAATGGGGCCTCGCCATGAGTCCCGTCGGCCAGATCTTGATCGAGGAATCCGTGATCGGGTGGAAAGAATATGAACTGGAGGTGATGCGGGACCTCAAAGACAACGTCGTCATCATTTGTCCGATTGAAAATCTTGACCCGATGGGAGTGCACACGGGCGACAGTATTACGGTTGCGCCGGCCATGACGCTTTCGGACAAAGAGTATCAGCGTATGCGGGACGCTACGGTTCGGATAATGCGCGAAATCGGCGTCGATACCGGTGGATCCAACGTCCAATTCGGTCTTGATCCGAAGAACGGCGACATGGTGGTCATCGAAATGAACCCCCGTGTGTCGAGGAGCTCCGCGCTTGCCTCCAAAGCGACGGGGTTTCCCATCGCCAAGATCGCAGCAAAGCTTGCAGTGGGCTACACGCTGGATGAAATCACCAACGATATCACCGGTGTGACGAAGGCTTCGTTTGAACCCACGATCGACTATGTCGTGGTGAAGATCCCACGGTTTGCCTTTCAAAAATTCCGCGGGGCCGATCCCATCCTCACGACACAGATGAAATCGGTGGGCGAAGCGATGGCGATCGGAGGCACCTTTAAAGAGTCCTTGCAGAAGGCGATTCGTTCGCTGGAGTTGAACTTAAACGGGCTCTCCTCGCGGGAGGGGTTGGATCGGGGTATTCCTGAAGGGTTCGACCGGCAGCAGGCGCTGGACCGGGTCCGCGGCTCCCTAAGGACCCCGATCGCCGAGCGGCTGTGGCACGTTGCGGACGGCATGCGTCTTGGACTTTCCAACGATGAACTGTTCGCTCTCACGAAGATCGACCCCTGGTTCCTGGAGCAGATCCGGGAACTGATGCAATTTGAAGCTCTGCTGGTCGGCCAGGCGGGAAAGAAATCTCCCGCGCTTGAGGAGTCGCTGTTGTGGGAGGCCAAGGAGCTCGGTTTTTCGGACGACCGTATCGCACAACTGGTCGGCGCGACATCGGCCTCTGTCCAGAAGCAACGGACCTCTACCGGACGGAGCGGAAGAAGGACGACCTATAAACGCGTTGACACATGCGCCGCGGAGTTTGAAGCACATACCCCGTACCTGTACTCGACTTATGGAAGTGAATGTGAGGCTCGCCCGACAGATCGAAAGAAAGTCATCGTCCTCGGCGGGGGACCGAATCGTATCGGTCAGGGGATCGAATTCGACTACTGCTGTGTCCATGCGGCCATGGCACTTCGCGAAGAAGGTATCGAATCGATCATGGTGAATTGCAACCCGGAAACGGTAAGTACGGACTACGACACTTCAGACCGGCTCTATTTCGAGCCGCTGACTGAAGAGGACGTCCTCAATATCGTGCAGTGCGAGCAGCCGCTGGGTGTCGTGTTGCAATTCGGCGGGCAGACGCCCCTCAAGCTCGCATTGCCTTTATCCAAGGCGGGAGTTCGGATTCTTGGCACGAGTCCTGATGCGATCGATCGCGCGGAAGATCGGGAGCGATTCCGAGACCTTTTGAATAAACTCGGACTCCGTCAGGCGGAAAGCGGTATGGCCAGGTCCGAAGACGAGGCCCTGCTGGTTGCCTCGCAGATCGGCTATCCGGTCATGGCACGGCCCTCGTATGTGCTGGGTGGGCGGTCTATGCAGATCGTCTACGACGAATCCAGCTTGCGTGAGTATATGGAATCGGCGGTTAAAGCCTCGCCGCAACATCCCGTGTTGATCGACAAGTATCTTTCGGATGCCATCGAAGTCGATGCCGACGCGATTTCTGATGGGACGCACGTTGTCGTGGCTGGGATTATGGAGCATATCGAAGAAGCCGGCGTGCATTCGGGAGACTCAGCCTGTTCGCTGCCTCCGTATTCGCTCGATCGGACAGTGGTGGAAGACATTCGCTGGCAAATGAAAGCGTTGGCGCTAGAGCTGGGTGTGATCGGCCTGATGAATGCGCAATTCGCCGTGAAAGGCCGTACCGTGTATGTGCTCGAGGTCAATCCTCGCGGCTCGCGCACGATACCGTTCGTGAGCAAAGCCATTGGTGTGCCGTTGGCCAAATTGGCGATGAAAACCATGGTGGGTAAGACCCTCTCGCAGTTGGGGTTGGTCGAAGCTCCTGACCCCGCGCACTTGTCCGTGAAAGAGTCGGTCTTTCCCTTCAACAAGTTTCCGGGAGTGGACGTCCTCTTGGGTCCGGAGATGAAGTCCACAGGAGAAGTGATGGGGATCGATCAGGATTTTGGATGGGCCTTTGCGAAGTCCCAGGCGGGAGCCGGAGCGCCGCTGCCGAGGGGAGGCACGGTATTCATCAGTGTAAAGGAGAGCGATCGCCCGGTGGCTCTGGAAGTCGTGCGACAGCTTCAGCGGCTGGGGTTTACCGTTCAAGCCACGACTGGAACGGCTGCGTATTTCCGCAGCCATGGAGTCGTTGCGGAAATTGTGAACAAGGTCAAGGAAGGTCGGCCTCATATCGTGGACCATATCAAGAACGGGCGGATTGCCTTAGTTGTAAACACTGTGCGCACCGCGTCGTCACATGTCGATTCCTTGTCGATCCGCCGGGAGGCTCTGAATAAAGGGCTGGCCTACTGTACGACGATACGGGGGGCCCGAGCGGCTGTGATGGGCATTGAAGCGATCCTCAAGAAAGAGCTGACCATTCGATCACTGCAGGAGTATCGCAACGCAGGAAGTGCGGAACAGTGAACGCCGATCGTTGAACAGGAGGGCGGGACTCTCCTCGAGTATTCATGGTTCAGCGCCGTAGTTTGGAGGAAGAATGCCGACACCGATTACGAGAAAGGGGTATGAAGCGCTTAAGGCGGAAATCGATCGCCTTCGTAAAGTCGAGCGTCCTCAAAATATCGAAGCCATCGCCGAGGCGCGCGCGCATGGAGATTTGAGCGAGAATGCGGAGTTCGATGCCGCAAAAGAACGGCAGGGATTCATCGAATCGCGCATCTTGGAACTGCAGGCAAAACTTGCCGACGCTCGCATCGTCGAAACGGCCGGGCGAATTTCTGACACCGTCGTATTCGGAGCTACGGTGCTCGTGGTTGAACAGGAATCGCAGTCGAAGCGGCAGTACACGCTGGTGGGACAGGACGAGGCCGATTTGAAGATAAACCGTATTTCGATTCAGTCTCCGGTCGGCAAGGCGCTGATCGGAAAGCGAGTCGGCGATTTCGTCGAAGTCAAAACGCCGGTCAAGATGGTCGAATACGAAGTCGTGGAGATCCGTTTCGAGGAATTATAAGGTGCCGAACCCTCCGGGGCTCATCACGCTGTTGACCGATTTCGGCGATCGGGACTCTTTCGTGGCTAGCATGAAGGGGGTGATTCTTCAAATCAATCCCCACGCCACTGTCGTCGATCTCTCGCACCATGTGCCGCCCCATTCGGTTGAAGACGCCGCCTATCTCCTGAAATCCTGCTATCGGTATTTTCCGGACGGCACGGTGCATGTAGCGGTCGTCGATCCCGGCGTCGGCAGCGTGCGGCGCCCTCTTATCGCACAGAGCGGTCGCTACTTCTTTCTAGCCCCAGATAACGGTCTCCTGACGCCGATCCTAGCCGAAGGTAGCGATGTGGAAGTGCGTGTGATCGAGAATGCGGAGTATCGACTGTCATCGCCGGGCCGCACATTCGACGGCCGCGACCTCTTTGCCCCAGCCGCAGCCTGGTTGACCAGACAAAGGCCGTTTGCGTCCTTCGGACGAATCATCGACGACTGCAAGACATTCACGATTCCGAAGCCGAAATGGGAGGCGATGGTCTTGGTGGGAGAGATCGTTCACGTCGATCGATTCGGCAATCTTATTTCCAACCTGACCTCCGGCCATGTGAAAGAAGTTCGAGACGTCACGAAACGATCCAGCGCGCTGATCCGTATTGCCGGCCACACGATCGATGGACTCGTAGACAGCTACAGCGAAGGCGACCCGCTGATTCCTCACGCTCTGATCAATAGCAATGGGCAGATCGAGATTTTCGTAAGAGAAGGAAGCGCGGCTCGCATTATGAGTGTGGATCGAGGGCAGCGGGTGGACCTTCTCTGACATCATCGTTCTTGCTCATCTTCTGCCTGCCCGTTCATGCCGGCGCCTCGAGAGGGAAGAAGTTACGGCCGGTCTTGCGCCTGAGCGATAGCGTCTCTTACTGTTTGGATCATGCGCCGCAACTCTGCGAACGTAGTTGAGAGTGGCGGGATCAGCAGGATGACGTTACCGAGCGGTCGAAGGAGTAAGCCCTGTTGCTGGGCGATTCTGCACACGCGATGTCCCATTCGAGCCTCAAGAGGGTAGGGTTTTTGGGTCTTCTTGTCCTCGACCAGTTCGATGGCCGCCATGAACCCCTGTTGCCGGATGTCACCCACATGGGGCAATTGCAAAAGCGGCCGTAGGAGTCGCGCCATCCCCGTGATCTTAGGTTGGAGTCGAGCGAGCGTCTTTTCTTTCTCGAACACTTCCAGGTTGGCCAGCGCCACGGCGCAGCCGAGCGGATTACCGGTATAGCTGTGCCCATGGAAGAACGTCTTGAAGTCTTCGTATTTTCCAAGAAAAGCCCGGTAGATTTTGTCGGTGGTGAGTGTCGCTGCCAGTGGCATGTAGCCGCCGGTCAAACCTTTGCTGATCGCCATCATGTCCGGCGCGACTCCTTCATGTTCGCAGGCGAACATCTTGCCGGTACGGCCGAATCCGGTTGCGACTTCGTCGGCGATCAAGAGGACATCGTACTTGGTACACAGCTCACGGACTCGCTTCAGATAGCCCGGGGGGGAGGTCAGCATTCCAGCTGCCGCTTGAACGAGCGGCTCAATGATGAAGCCGGCCAGTTCATGGTGACGGTCCTTGAGTATCCGTTCAATCGGATCGAGACAGGCCAACCTGCAGGCAGGATACGTAAGACTGAGCGGGCAACGATAGCAGTAGGGCGGGTCTGCTTCAACGGTGGGGAACAGCAGCGGCTTGAATCGCGAATGGAAGAGTTCAATGTTGCCTACACTGACGGCGCCGACGGTATCACCGTGGTAAGCCAGCTTCAAATGCAGAAAGGAGTGCTTGGGGCCGGTATCGCAGGGTTGTTGCTGCCAGTACTGCACCGCCATTTTGAGTGCGATTTCAACCGCGGTCGACCCATTGTCGGAATAGAATACGCGCGTCAGGCCTTTGGGGGCGATTCGAACCAACGCCCGCGCAAGTCGGATTGCCGGTGGATTGGAAAGCCCCAACAGTGTCGAGTGCGCGATTTTATCCAGCTGTCGCTTGATTGCACGGTCGAGTGCCGGATGGCGATGGCCATGGAGGTTGACCCAGATGGATGAGGTTCCATCGAGATACCTCTTCCCTTTCGAGTCGATGAGGTACGACCCTTTCCCTCGATCGATAATAAGCGGTTCCTGCTGCTCCCATTCCTGCATCTGGGTGAAGGGGTGCCAGAGATACCGGCGATCCCAGTCGCGTAATTTTTTTGTAGAAGGTTGTCGAGCCATAGCAGTCGGGCAGAGCGTCATTAGTCACTCGTCAACCGTCAAGGTCGGAAGGAGTGTTTTAACCGATTGACCTATGACAAATGACCTTTGACAGTGTTCGCAGGAATGAGGAGCAGAGCGGATTATACGAGGGGGTCGATTGCTTTGACAACCTCGGGGGGGCTATCTATAATGAATCGATTTTATTGGGAAATGAGTTAGGATTTGCAAAGGCTCATACGCAATTTCTCGATTATCGCCCATATCGATCACGGCAAATCAACCCTCGCTGACCGGTTCCTGGAAGCCACGGGCGCAGTCACGGCCCGAGAATCGAAAGACCAGATTCTCGACGCGATGGACTTGGAGCGTGAACGTGGAATCACGATCAAGGCCCACGCGGTCGCGGTCCGGTATAAGGCCAAGGACGGGAAGGCGTACGCGTTGCACTTGATCGATACGCCGGGTCACGTCGATTTTACCTATGAAGTCTCGCGCAGTTTGGCGGCCTGTGAAGGTGCGCTCCTGCTCGTCGATGCCACGCAGGGGGTACAGGCTCAGACGATTGCCAATGTGAATCTGGCCATGGCCAATAATCTTACGATTATCCCGGTCATCAATAAGATCGATCTCGCGAGTGCCGACCTAGAAGGCACCAAGCAATCAATCTCCGATGTCCTGCAGTTGGACGCGACCGATGCCCTGCAGATCAGCGCAAAGGAAGGGCGTGGTGTGGTGGAGGTGCTCGAAGCGGTCATTGCCCGGATTCCTCCACCGTCCGGCGATCCACACGCACCGCTCAAGGCGCTCATCTTCGACTCGTGGTTCGACAATTATCAGGGTGTCATCGTACTCACCAGAGTTGTCGATGGAGCCCTCCGGCCGGGGATGAAGATCAAGGTCATGTCGAACGAACGGACGTTCGAAGTGATGGAAGTAGGACAATTCACGCCGAAACGGACCAAAAAGAGCGAACTATTGACCGGCGAAGTCGGGTATCTCTGTGCGAATATGAGAGAAGTCGCGGATGTCAAAATAGGCGATACGCTTACGGATGCGGTCGCGCCCACGAGTGCACCCTTCCCCGGGTATAAGGAAGTGAAACCGTTGGTCTTCTGTGGGCTGTATCCCACCGACACGGCCCGGTACGAAGATTTGCGGGATGCGTTGGTCAAGCTGCGGTTGAACGACTCCTCGTTCGTCTATGAACCGGAGACATCACTCGCTTTAGGGTTCGGGTTTCGATGCGGTTTTCTGGGTCTGCTGCATATGGAAATCATCCAGGAGCGACTGGAGCGGGAATATGACCTGACGCTTCTGACTACCGCGCCGACCGTGGTCTATCGTGTATTGACGACCAAAGGTGAGGTGTTGGAAGTGAACAATCCATCGCAGCTTCCGCCTCCCAGCAGCATCGACTCGTTTGAGGAACCGTTTATTCTCGCATCGATCATTACTCCCGAACGCTACATGGGGGCCATTCTCCAGCTCTGTCAGGAACGTCGAGGTATCCAACGGGGCATGCATTTTCTTGATCCGACACGGGTGATGATCAGCTATGAATTGCCGCTTAACGAAGTCATTCTGGATTTTTACGACAAACTCAAGTCGCGTACGCAGGGCTATGCCTCACTGGATTATGAGTTACTCGGCTACCGGGAATCCGATCTTGTAAGACTCGATATTTTATTGAACGGCGAGACTGTCGATGCGTTATCCTTTATTACCCATAAAGATCGCTCCATTCAACGTGGGCGTCAGCTCGCAGAGAAAATGAAAGAACTCATTCCCAGGCAGATGTACGAGATCGCGATCCAAGCGGCGATCGGGAGCAAAATCGTCGCACGTGAAACGATCGGAGCCATGAGGAAGAACGTTCTGGCGAAATGCTACGGCGGCGACATTACGCGAAAACGCAAGCTTCTCGAGAAGCAGAAAGAAGGGAAGAAGCGGATGAAATCCGTAGGGAGCGTGGAAGTGCCGCAGGAGGCCTTTCTCGCCGTCTTGAAAGTCGGTGGGGAATGAGCGGAGAAGCGAAACGCCCCCCATCGGATGACCTCAGACCCACGACCCGCGAGGGGCGGACGGACGCCACAGGCGCGCCTGCGGTGTTCAGCGAATCGTCGTCGGTGCCGCGCCCCGGCAAGAAGTCGGTTATTCGAGAGTATGCGGAAGCCATTGTCGTGGCGATGCTCCTGGCCTTTGCGATCCGGGTATTCGTCGTCCAGGCCTTTAAGATTCCCTCCGGTTCGATGATTCCCACGTTGTTGATCGGGGATCACATCCTCGTCAGCAAGCTGTCCTACGGCATTCAATGGCCCAGCCAGTGCAAGTTTCAAGCGGCCTTTCCTCCGGTGAATTGCTATGCTTCTCAGGCACTGTTCGAATTCGGCAAGCCCCAACGGGGAGATATCATTGTGTTCCGGTTCCCCGAAGATGAGGAAAAGGATTTCATTAAACGGATTGTGGGGACTCCGGGCGATACGGTTCAGCTCCGCAATAAAGCCGTGCTGGTGAACGGGGTCGTACTGGACGATAAACCGTTCACCCAACGGATCGATCCTGGTATCATCGACGGCACAGTCAATCCGCGCGACAATTTCGGACCGGTGACGGTGCCCGATGGAGCCTATTTCGTGATGGGTGACAATCGAGATCAAAGTCTGGACAGCCGGTTTTGGGGATTTGTGCGCGAGGAGAAAATCCGCGGCAAGGCCTTCCGTATCTACTGGTCGTGGAACGGTCAAGGTCAAATGACGGAGTGGGTTAGATGGGATCGATTCGGCAAAGCCATCCAGTAAGCAAGGCCACTCGCCAGGCGACGGCAGGGTTCGGGGCTCAGGGCCGCGGAGGCGCGACATCCGCCACGGCGTTTCGGCAGTACATTTCGCGGTTCTCGCAAGCCTCCGTGCTCGTCATCGGCGACCTCATTCTCGACCATTATATATGGGGCCGTGTGAGCCGTATCTCGCCTGAAGCCCCGGTACCCATCGTTCATGTCGATTCTGAATCTTTGAGACTCGGCGGTGCCGCGAACGTCTTCAATAATATTCTGGCACTGGGGGGAAAGGCGGATCTCTGCGGCGTTATCGGGTCGGACGAAAGCGGCCGGATGCTCCTCAAGGAGATAGGGTCGGCACGTTCCGGACGTGGAGGGGTGGTGATTGATCCCAACCGTCCAACCACCAGAAAGTCCCGCGTCATTGCGCATAATCAGCAGGTCGTGCGGTACGACGTGGAGTGCCGTACGGAAATCAAACCGGCGGTGCAACGACGGATTCTCCGCTACGTGGAATCGAGGCTACGGGAGGTGTCTTGTCTCGTGGTGTCGGACTATGCCAAAGGGGTGGTGAGCGCCATGTTGATGTCGGAACTGACGCGCCTCGCCGCACTTCGCGGAATACCCCTGGTCGTCGATCCGAAAGTCGAGCACTTCAGCTACTATAAGGGGGCAACGGTCATCACGCCGAACCATTTTGAGGCGACACAAGCCGCCGGGGTCCATGGCGATGACGATCAGACAAACAATGAGGCCGGTGCGGTCATTCGGCAGCGTTTGGGGTGTCAAGCGGTGCTCATTACGCGTGGCGAAAAAGGGATGAGTTTGTACGAGGGAGAGGACGCCTCGTGGCATATTCCCACACAAGCCCGCCAAGTGTACGATGTCACCGGGGCGGGAGATACGGTGATCGGGACGTTAGCTCTTGCGCTCTCGACCGGTGCTTCGATGAGAGATGCCGCGATGTTGGCCAACTATGCCGCCGGTGTCGTTGTCGGCATGGTCGGCACGGCGACCCTGTCCGCGCAACAGCTTTCGGAGGCTCTCGGCAATGACTAAGACCGTATCATCCGTCATCGTGGTGATCCCGGCCCGGTACGGGTCGTCGCGCTTTCCTGGAAAACCTCTCGTCGCACTCGGTCGGAAGTCCATGATCCAGCACGTGTACGAACAGGCGGCCGCCTGTCGCATGGTGACGGAGGTTCTGGTCGCTACCGACGACGATCGAATCAAGCAGGCTGTGGAAGGATTCGGCGGACACGCTGTGATGGTAGCCGGAGACTATCGGACAGGTACCGATCGAGTCGCCGGAGCAGCTCGTATGTTCGGCGGGCAGTATTTTGTGAACTTACAAGGAGATGAGATCCCGCTGCACCCGGATTTGCTGGCGGATCTCATCGAACCGTTCCTCAAGAGCGATGCAGGAATGGGTACGCTAAAACGCACGATTGATTCGACGGAAGATGTTCACAACCCCTCGGTGGTGAAAGTAGTCTCGGATCAATTCGGCAATGCCCTCTATTTCTCTCGTGCACCGATTCCATTGGTGCGGGACGACGCAGGACGCAGAGCGGTCGCAGGGTTGCATTACATCCATCTCGGTCTGTACATGTACCGGCGCGATACCTTATTGAATCTGGCGTCCCTTCCCACTGGGCGACTGGAGGAAGCGGAAAAGCTCGAGCAGCTGCGTGCGTTGGAGAATGGCATTCCCATCAGAGTCTGGGAAACCGCACACCGTTCTTTGCGGGTCGATACGCCGGAAGACGTCGAGTCGGCGGCAGAGAAGCTCCAACAGTTCGACGGCGTTGAGCAGGAATCGGGCGCACTGAAGGCAGCTCCTTTCAGGTAATGGTGGCATGCGTGTCAGAATCGTACGATCCGGCAAGATGGGGGCAACGATGAGCAAGTTCATTTTTGTCACGGGCGGAGTCGTCTCTTCTCTGGGGAAAGGGCTCGCCTCTGCCTCGATCGGTAACCTTCTAGAAAGTCAGGGGTTGAAGATCACGTTCCTCAAGCTCGACCCCTATATCAATGTTGATCCGGGCACAATGAATCCCTATCAACACGGCGAAGTGTACGTGACGGACGACGGGGCGGAAACGGATCTGGACCTTGGCCATTATGAACGATACACATCTCTCACCCTCAGCAAAGAGAGCAATTACACAACCGGAAGGATTTACCATTCGGTCATCACGAAGGAACGTCGCGGCGACTATCTCGGCGGGACGGTGCAGGTGGTGCCACACGTTACCGATGAAATAAAGCAGTGCATCATGCGTATCTCCCAAGGAATGAGTGTGACGATCGTAGAGATCGGCGGCACGGTCGGCGACATCGAAAGCTTGCCCTTTCTAGAAGCGATTCGCCAGATCCCTTACGACGTCGGCCGCGAAAACGTACTCTATGTTCACCTGACGCTGGTGCCATACATCGGCACTGCCGGCGAGCTGAAGACCAAACCGACGCAACATTCCGTCAACAAGCTCCGGGAGATCGGTATACAGCCGCATATCCTTCTCTGCCGGACGGACCGGTATCTACCGCCGGAACTCAAGGGCAAAATTGCCATGTTCTGTAACGTCGAGAAAGACGCGGTAATCACGGCCAAAGACGTCGATACGATTTATGAAGTGCCGATTGTGTTCCGCAAGGAGGGGCTGGACGACCTGATCGTGAGGCTGCTCCAACTTGAAACCGGTCCTCCGAATCTGCGCGAATGGGACGCGATGGTCCAGAAAATCAAGTATCCCAAGCACGAGGTCTCTGTGGCCCTGGTCGGTAAGTACGCGGGGTTGAAGGAATGTTACAAGAGTCTTGCGGAATCGCTGGTCCATGGCGGTATCGACCATGAAACGCGAGTAAACATCCAGTGGATCGAGTCGGAGGAGATTGAACGGCAAGGGACTGAACGTATCCTGCGGGAAGTCGATGGTATTCTGGTGCCTGGCGGGTTCGGCACGCGTGGCATCGAAGGAAAAATCGCCGCGATTCGGTACGCGCGGGAACACCGGATTCCGTTTCTTGGCTTGTGCCTGGGTATGCAGTGCGCGACGATCGAATTTGCGCGGAACGTCGCCGGACTGGCGGGCGCCAACAGTGCGGAATTCGACGAAGCGTCCGCCCATCCCGTCATTCATTTGATGCCGGATCAACAGTCCGTCAGCGACAAGGGTGGGACCATGAGGCTCGGGTCCTATGTCTGTAGGCTCGAAGAGGGGACCCTGGCCCAAAAGATGTACGGGGTGAGCGAGGTACGCGAACGTCATCGGCATCGATACGAGTTCAACAATGCGTACCGCGAACGATTGTTGGCCAAGGGATTCGTGTTGAGCGGGCTTTCGCCGGATGGCCGTCTTGTCGAGATCATTGAATTGAAGGACCACCCCTGGTTCCTCGCGACGCAGTTCCATCCGGAATATAATTCGCGCCCGCACCGCCCGCATCCGTTGTTCAGCGGGTTTGTAGGGGCGGGGTTGCGCCGCAAATGCGGCCACTGAGGTGAGATGCTGAAACCAGCTTGCAGCTTCGTTCTCGGGTCGTCGAAATCCTCAATGTACCCCAGAGGGTACGCCTCCGGTTTCGACTCGCCTGCGGCCTCGCTGCAAGACTGGTTTGAGCATCTCACGGGATGAAGAAAAAAACTATGGCGCACGAAGTCCAGATAGGAAACTTTAAAGTCGGTGCAGGCAACCTGCCGTTTTTGATCGCCGGGCCCTGCGTCATCGAGAGCGAACAACTCGTGCTGGAGACGGCGGCACGCATTGCTGAGATCACGAAGTCGCTGGGGATGCCCTATGTGTTTAAGTCGTCCTTCGACAAAGCGAACCGGACTTCAATCAACTCGTATCGCGGACCGGGTCTCGAAAAAGGGCTGGCGGTGCTGATGAAGGTCAAGGATCAATTGGGCCTTCCCGTTCTCACAGACGTTCACACCGAGGAACAGGCGACTGAGGCGGGCAGGATCGTAGATGTTCTGCAGATTCCTGCGTTTCTCTGCCGGCAGACCGACTTACTGGTTGCCGCGGCAAAGACCGGCAAAGTCGTCAATGTAAAGAAGGGCCAGTTTCTCTCGCCTCAAGAAATGGGCAATGCGGTGAAAAAAGTGGAGGAGGCAGGAAATAGGCGGATTGTCCTCACCGAACGGGGATCGTCTTTTGGTTACAACAATCTCGTCGTCGATATGCGGTCTTTCCCTGTCCTGCGGAGTTTCGGTTACCCGGTGGTCTTCGACGCCACCCATAGTGTACAGTTGCCGGGAGGCGGAGGGACCAAGTCCAGCGGCCAGCGTGAATTCGTCGAGCCCTTAGCCTGCGCGGCAGCTGGCGTGGGAGTTGATGGCTTCTTCATGGAAGTTCATCCCAATCCCGATGAAGCCTTGTCGGACGGGCCCAATATGGTTCCCCTTCATCAGCTGAAAGCTTTGCTGGAACGGGTCATACGGATATGCGACGCGTCGCAACCTCGAAAGTAGCCAAAACGAATAGTGATCGAACGGCGACGCCGAAGAGGCGAACCAGTCTGGACGTAGGCCGCCGCGTGCTGGACATCGAAGCGTGTGCCGTCCAGGCCCTCGTCAAACGGCTCGATGGTGGGTTCTCGGAGGCGGTGGACCTGCTCTATCGCTGTCAGGGTAAAGTTGTCGTTTCAGGCATGGGTAAGTCAGGGTTGATCGGTCAGAAGGTAGCTGCCACGTTGGCGAGTACCGGAACGCCGTCGTTTTTTCTCCATCCGGCCGAAGGACTCCACGGCGATCTCGGCATGCTGGCCCGACGCGATGTGCTCATCGCGATTTCGAACAGCGGAGAAACACAGGAAATTTTGCAACTCCTACCCTTCATGGAACGGAGGGGCATTCCTGTCGTGGCGATCGTCGGCCGCAAGGGGTCGACACTGGCCAAGAACAGCGCCGTCGCACTGGATGTGTCCGTCGCAGAAGAGGCCTGCCCCATGGGACTCGCACCGACGGCGAGCACGACCGCGGCGCTCGCGATGGGCGATGCCTTAGCTGTTGCCTTGCTCGAGAAGCGCGGGTTCAAAGAGCAGGATTTTGCGCAATTCCATCCAGGTGGGACGCTGGGGCGTCGGCTGCTGGTAAAAGTTCGTGACCTGATGCACAGCGGGCAGGAGGTGCCTCAAGTACAGGAAACAATCCTCGGCTCGGAGGCTATTCTCGAAATGTCCGCCAAAAAGCTCGGCATGACCACTGTGGTCGATCGGGCCGGCGCACTCTTGGGGGTGATCACAGACGGAGACCTTCGGCGGTTTGTTCAGCAGGGTGGGAATTTTTCCAAGATCACCGCCGGGTCCTTGGCCTCGCCTCGCCCCAAGACGATTGGACCGGATGAACTGGCAGCGAAGGCGGTTGAAATGATGGAGCGGTATACCATTACCACCCTCGTCGTCTTGGACAATGCCAAGCGAATTGTCGGAGTCGTGCATTTGCATGATCTGCTGAAACATGGCATCGTCTGAGAACAGAATGCTGAAAATGTCCGCCAGCTGCGTTCTCGGTTCATCGAAATCCTCAACGTACCCTCCGAGGGTACGCCTCCGGTTTCGATTCGCCTGCGGCCTTGCTGGACGAACATATTGAGCATTCTGTGGGATTGTTTATCTATGGTGCTACAATAGTTTTTCGAGATCGGCTGAGGAGGTAGGTTATCGATGAATCGCGTACTGGCGGCATGGAGATCGGTCGGGCAGGAATCCCTCAACCTGCCGAACTTCATTACGCTTACCCGTATTCTCTTGATTCCGGTCTTCGTCGTACTGTTTGTTTCGCCGACGGAAAACCGATCTCTCGGCGCGGCACTCGTATTTGTCGTCGCAGCCATCACCGATTTGTTGGATGGCTATCTGGCTCGCCGTAATGGTCAAGTCACTACTCTCGGGAAGCTGCTCGATCCCATCGCCGACAAGTTGTTGGTCCTCTCCGCCCTGATTCTTCTAGTCAACGTCGATCGTGTGAGCGCTCTGGTCGCAATCTTGATCATCGCGCGCGAAGTGGCAGTCACCGGGGTTCGCGCCATTGCCGCAGGCGAGGGTATGGTGATTGTGGCTGAGACGACTGGCAAGTATAAGATGGCTCTCCAAGTCGTCGCGATCGTCCTGTTGATCCTTGAAGACACGTTCGTGTCCGATCTTGGCAACCTGCATCTCGCCGGTATCGTCACGCTCTATCTCTCACTGTTGCTCGGCTATGTCTCGGGCGGTCAATATGTGTGGAGCTTCTGGAGGCAAGTCGTAGCCAAAGGGCTGTGACAGGCTGCGGAACACCACACGAGGCAGGCGGGATGGTCGATCTGGTTTGTCTTGTTCATCTGGGTAGTCTCGTTCCCCCAACAGGTAAAAAGACAAGAGGAACCAGCTGGATGTTGCGCGTCATGCGTTACGATCCATGGACGCTGGCAGTGCATCTCTGCGTCCCGCAAGGTTAAACATCCTGTAGCGCATCGGGGCTGACCCATCAGGCAATTCTTCATGGATCAACAAGAGCTGGTCGTACTGCTCGTGGTCGTCGGCTATCTGCTGGGCGCGATTCCCTTTGGCATCGTGGTGTCGAAGGTGCTGGGCCTGCCTGACCCGCGAACGGCCGGGAGCAAAAACGTCGGCTTTACCAACGTCCTTCGCGTATCCGGAAAGAAAGCAGGTGTTCTTACCCTTCTCGGCGACCTGGGCAAAGGATGGGTGATTGGCTGGGCTGCGATGCAGTGGCTCACCGACGAGTCCTATATCATGGTCGTTGCACTCGCGCCGATCCTTGGGCACCTTTTCTCCCCTTTTCTGGGCTTCAAAGGGGGGAAGGGGGTGGCGACGGCAATTGGAGTGGTGCTGGGACTGTCTCCCTCTATCGGACTCCTCTTGCTGTTGATCTGGCTAGGAGCGGTAGCGATCTGGCGCTATTCATCTGGTGGCGCGCTGGCAGCGTTTGGATGCTTTCCTATTGTGGCGGTTGTGAACGAACAGAGGCAGGAGTTTTTCATCTTTTCTTTGATCGTCACCACGCTGATCTGGATCAAACATAGAGATAATATCGTCAGGCTCTGGAAGGGGACGGAGAGTAAAATAGGGCAAAAGAAGGACTAGTAGCAGTATTGCTTCTTTGCTCCCGGAACGCGCGCCCTCAGAAGGGCCTCGTTCGAGGGGCGCAGTAGAAGCAACACCGCTGCTAGTCCTTTGAGAAGTGGACGAGAAGAAAAGACACGCGCAGTGAACGACGGCCTTACCGCTCCCTATTTTACGTTGAGGGCGAACGGGAGGAGGAAGGCAGAGAAAGGAAGGGTAGTCTGGTCATCCTCCTGCTCGCGCAACGCGCGGCCTCGGAAGGCCCTCGTTGGACGCGCGCAATCGAGGATCAACCAGGCTACCCTTTGAAGAGAAACGCGAGCTAGCTTGGAGGGAGCATCCGTAGGCTCGGTCGACGGCCGCAGTAGAATCAATACAGCAGCCAGGCCTTTGAGAGGTGGATGAAGAGGGAAGATACACACAGTAATCGACGATCTCGCCAGCCCCTGAAGACGTCCCCTCACTGTTTCTAAGGGAAGGCATGAGGGCGATCATTTTCATGCGGGTCCTTCGCTAGTTCAAATGCTTCGAGGAAGGCAGTGGAAAATTCATCGCGGATATAGGCATCGAAGACCAACCAGTCGGTTAATGATAATCGCAACGGCGTCTGATGCTGGCCCGAAGGTTTTCGCTCTATCTCTACGATCGAGGTGTTTGAAAAACCGAATCGGTCGGCCACCCGGTACGCTCCTTCATGATCCCAGATGACCAGGCTTCCAAGCGTGTTTTTCAAGGGGACGATGACGGAATAGTCGAGGAGCATCGAAAAAGCGCCGGCCACATTTCCTACTTGTGATACGACATCCTGATTGGCTCCCGATCCGGTATTGACGTACACCTTGAAGGCTTTGGGGTATCGAGTATCGAAAATCGCCTGCCCAATGCTGGGCCCTACAATTCCCATCACTTTGACCACATCGTATCCATGATACGACAGAATCTGCGACGCGGCGGCGCTTCGTTGGACGCCACCGCTATGGCCTGCAAGCACGGCTATGGCTTGCGCCGGATCATTTCCTCGATGCGGGCGAAGGGCGTGAAGGTCGAAGGGCAATCTTGATTGCGGCGCGATGGGGTTTCAGGGGATGGATCGGTCACCGCACTCCGCTGGTGCTCATTGTCGTGGCAGTAGAGACACAGCAGTTCCCAGTTACTCCCGTCCGTTGGATTGTTGTCGTGATTGTGGTCCTTGTGGTGGACCGTAAGCTGGCTCAGCTTCTTGCCGTTAAATTCACGCCCGCAGTGCGCGCAGATCCACGGAAACAATTTGAGGGCTTGATCTCGATAGTGCCGCTGCAGCTCAGCTTGGGTGCGTCTTGCCATGCAACCCTCACGGCATCCTGCTATGTGAGCTGTGTGCAAGGCCAGGAGAATACTCGAATCGCCGGCTTGAGCCAGCCCGAATGCTGTGCTTCTGCGCACCAGTCTTTGATCGCGCCGGCGAGCTTATCTCGTTGAACTGATTCGAGCGAAACGAGGATTACATTGTTTCTCCCGGCGTAGAACGAGACCCCTTCGGTTGATCCCGAGGTTCCAGTCCCGATCGTTTCGGGAAATTCGGTGTAGGCGGTGACCCCGCACGACTGCAACAATTCGTGCACGTGATCTTTCAGTGACGTGCGAAACACAATCATCAACATGTCCATAAGCGACCTCAACGAATATCTTCATTAAATATAGCAGGTCTCTGATCGATCTTGGAAGGGTGGTTGAGGCCACCAGACAAAAGTGACTGCGAGGCTCTCGTATTTGCCCAAGGACTTTCTGTCAATGGTTAGCTTTCGCTGGTATTGTTACTTATACTGGAGAGTGCTCTAGGAGTACGGGGGGAACATGGAGGTTTTCCTCATCGCCCTGGCGATCATCGCTACCGGTGCGATCTTGGTCTATTTCATGATGTCACCCGCTGGAATGCGATTCGTCCGAAAAAAGAGTGTTCAAACCATACTCAACGATGTCAGAGCCATTCAAAGCTCAGCCCCTCAGACACCTCTGCACGAGATCTACTATTCTCTTGCGGAAGAAAGAAACAACAAGAGCAAATGGCTGGCTGAGTTCGACTACTTGTTCTTGTTAAGGGATGCCGGGTGTTTCGATCAGAGAACCGCGCCGCAACCCGAACAATTTGCCGAATTAATAGCGAGCGTGGAGGAGAAGATTCGGCTCCGGGCAAGTGGTGTAACGAAATAAATGAACGGCGGCAGTTGTGCCGAGTCAAACCGTTTGAGAGATGGGAGAATCGTCCGGCCCGATTAAGACAACGGGACAAGGAGCTTCCCATCGGGCAAGCCCTACCCTTGAGGTCGAAGAGTATTTTGGCTAAAGCCGGTGACCGGAGGCTAGCCAGTAGGACACGGACGTCTTGAGCGGGCGAACAACCAATTCACCGCAGGTATTGCATGTATAGTGTTCAGTTGAATGTGTGAGATTGATTCCTCTCAATGTTAGCGCCCGGTGGGCACAGGGTGGCTGCTTCACTTTGATGGTTATCTTCATGATGCGCCCTTCATGCCAGCTTACCGCACTGTGAAGACTTGAGAAATTATCCGTCGACCGCTGTCCACTGAAGTAAGATCTTCACCGGCGGATTGTCAAGAGTCTTTATTGCTCAAGCCTGTAATAAGAGAAACACGGCGGATAATGATCCCCTGGTGCGCCCGACAGGACTTGAACCTGTAACCCCCAGATCCGTAGAGCCCAAAAAACGCCAGTGAGAATACATGATATCAATGATGAACCATACTACAGATCTCTATGACAAGATGACAGTATTTTATATCTGAATGATGACCGATCGAGGCTGTCAATAACTTGGAATTCTAACCAAAACTCGAACCGAACCTTAACCAAAACCATAACCGCGAAGTAAAGCCATTCACGTATGCGTTTATGCTTCCCTTCCATACCGCGGATGCTTCACGGCTTACTCATACAGTTAACGGTTGAATAGTACCGCTCCCAAACCACTGGGCAAGCGTTGTCATTGCTTTCTCGCTCAGGATCTGGGTGAACAACAAATACAGGCGCTTCTTTGGAGGTGATCGGACCCACCGCACAATGGCAGCCGTCACGACAATATGTTCTTGGTTCGGTAAGGTGACGGTCAAGGGACACATCTGCCCAAGACGCAACGGCACATCACCTGAGAGTTTCAATCCGTTCACCGAAAATCCCACATGGTACCTATGCCCTGGGAATGACCTGCGCTGTATGTGACGGAGCAGTGTACAGGGAAGCGGGGGTAGGATCGGATCATGAAGGGCATGGGCACCCCACCTGGAGGCGCATTGCAGGGGGGACCGAAGGATGACGCAAGAAAATGACTGATCGTCGGGTCGATACTTTACACCATGGGAAAGGCTCGTTACCATTGACCCGGTAGACGATTATTCCTCCGAGAATGGGTCCACGCATGGACACCCCGTCTCTGTTGGAACGTTATTTCACCATTCTTGTCATGCCGGTGATCGCGCTTGCGATTGTGCTTCTCCCGTTTATCGTGTTTGTGCTCTATACATGGTGGTCACAACGGCGGCGACGTTAGGCCAGTGACCTTTGGATCTCCTCGTTGTCCGACTTCTCTTTTCCTTAATCCCGTCTCACCGTGGCACCATGCGGACCTACGCCACGCCAGCGGGCCATGGGTGATGGCCGGTCAGCCGAATCGCTGATTCCCTGATGCTACGCGCTTCGACGAGCTGGTGCTGGCGCGATCAACCTTAGGCCATGCCTGCGCCTAAACCCCTAAGTAGACTCCCAGCGTTGCTCGTGCATCAGAGAGCGCAGCTTTCAGCTCCCGAGCGTGCACGAGTACACGCTCCAGCCGGTCATCCCCTGACGGACTCCTGTCGGGATCATCTACCACCATCCTGTTGAACCTCCAAATCTCTACATAGGCCCCCTACACGATTGGATCACGGCCTGGTCGAGGTCCAGAATGTCGCCCTTGACGGTCTCCCACGCCTGCGTCAGCAGTTGGACCTTGCGCGCGTGACGGCAGGATGGTCCACGGCATTCTCGCAGGGAGTTCGACGTTGTGGCGGAGCGTCGCCATGCCTCTGTGCTGATCAATAACCGCTGCGAAGGGAATGCGCCGTTGACGGTGCAGGCGCTGAGAGTGATACCAGGCAATATCACGTCGTCTGAGAAACGAGCGATTAAAAATGGTAGCCGACGCCGAAGAGTAGGTTATGTGCATTATAGTCTGCTGTTACACCTAGCCCTGTGCCTCCCACATTATCGTAACTGAGATTGTCGGCGTGATTGAACTTGTACTCTCCAAAGAACGCTAGGTGGGTCGTCATCCGGTACCTTAACCCTAGTTGAGCATTCAGTCCTACATCCGTGCTCGAACTACTCGAGCTATTCGAAAGGCGGGAAAAGAACACCCCGACCCCCACTCCAGCGTAAGGTTCGAAGGCTCCCATTTGATGTCTGACCACGATGTTCACGGGAGCCCAGGTCAAAACCCTGAGGTCCATTCCAGGTTGGGTCCCAAGGGCGATGCCTCCGATCGTCACATTTTGCTGCTTCACATCAGGCGTGGAATTGAATACTTCGGTTTCGATGCCGAGCCACTTCAGCGAGTCAAAATAGTATCCCAATTTGGCACCGTACATCACGGAATTGTCGAGGGAGAGATTATTCCCACCGAGCGTGCTCCCCCCTGCGTGCCACTGCACGCCTAACAGCTTTTGAGGAAAACTCACACCCACTTGTCCTGCCACATACATCTCCGCCTGGACCGGGAGACTCAATACAGTCCAGCAGAGTAGCGTCATGGCCACAGCAGACCATCCGATCACAGAACATATGCGCCGCATGCTTCCCCTTCCTTTCTCGCCGGAGTTAACCTGCCCCACCATGAGGAAAGAAATATGCGCCATGGAATCACAGGAAGACGAAATTGGCAAGAAATCTGTTCAAATGTTCCGAGCGGCAGCAGGCCCTTCTTCTAGGTTGGCCACATGGTGCTCAAGCCGGCTGGCGACGTTAGTCTTTGAGTGTGCGTGCTCTACGGCTCACCGCCGGTCCGGGGAAGCGGCTACTGAAGCCGCGGGGGCGGTGCGACGGTCGAGAATATCGCGCCGCGGCACACCGCCTTTCCGACATTCGATGACGATCTGGCTCGTAAAGTTTGCCGGCAGCCGCTGGATATCCTCTTCAACCCCATACGGGAGTTTCATTCGATCGTCTTTCTCCGGATGGGTAGCTGGCCTCTCTTCTCCATCTCTTTAAGATGTTGGTCCACCAGGGCCGAATGACCCGCCACGCGAATGTAGGCTGGATGGGACCTGAGCATTTGGCCTGCGCGTGATCGGGTTGAGCCCCCTGTGCGATGTTGCGAACCTAGCATAACTCACGTGCGGGTCTCCAGCCATTCGTGTGATTCCTGGGGTGGCCGGCTCGTCGCCGACCCGTGTGCGGCGACGGATGCCGGCGCCTGATCCTGGAGCGCACGGTGCAGGTGCGTGAGATGGTAGTCCTCCCGCCAGCAAGCCACCTTTTCCCCTGTGAGGGACTGATCGGCGGTCACGCACAGGCATTCCCGTGTGACCTGATCCACGACGGTCAGCATCCGAAACCCTCGGCTCTCCGCAACCCGCGCACTCATGACGTCCATGCTCCACCGCTGGTTCGGTGCCGTGGCCACGGCCTGCGGCACGTGGGCCCGCCGCTCGGCCTTCACGCAGACCGTCGTCCGCACCATGAGCCCTTCTTCGGTCTCCCGTCGAGAGAGGCGTTTTGCGTTCACCCGCCCGCCTCCCGTCGGCACAAGACCGTCAAGCGTCGATACCCGAAGCGCACGCGGCTCGCCGCCACCTCGCGTACGCCCGCACCGCGTTTTTCGGACGATCTCCTGCAACCTATGGCGATCGAGCGAGAGATCGGCGACCGGCCGCTTCAGTGTGGTGTGTTCTTCCCGCAGTTGTCGGAGTTCCCGCAGTTCGCTCAGCCCAGCCCGGCGTCTTTCCGTTTCCACACGTAGAACGTCTGCTCCGTGATCTCCACCTGCCGACAGACCCCCATCACAGTCGTCCCGCTCGTGGCCTGCGCAAGGCGACCAGGATCTGCTCGTCGGTATGTCCACGTCGTCGTGCCATCGTCGGGTCCTCCTTGGGTGATAAGAAGACCACGCTTCAGCTCCTTTCCTCACGCTCCCGCTGGCCTCGTTTTCGGGTTTTGGGTCAGTCTATGGTGCGCCCGACAGGACTTGAACCTGTAACCCCCAGATCCGTAGTCTGGTGCTCTATCCATTGAGCTACGGGCGCATGAAGAAACGATTATGGAAATGCCGTCTCAACGATGTTAGGACAGAATCCTCGACGAACAGAATCCGATACGAAGCACGCTCCTTATACAAGCGATGCAATCGCGGGGTCAAGCCGGCTGTGGTCGCTGAGTTGTTACTGAGTTTTGCGGCGTAGAAATGCTCTTACTCACTTCGTTGGAGTCGGTCTAGGCTGTTGATTGAGCGAATCCGACGGGAAGGAGATCGCCAAAACTCTGTTCAGGTGTAAGGTCATCAGGTATGATTTGCGGTGATGCTTCTGGCATGGTTCCTATGAATGCGAATCGCTCTTTTTCACAGGAAATAGATATGGCTGTCCCGCGTATCATTCCGCAGGATCAGGAACCGGCTCCCGTGGCCGGTTCGAGTCGCCCCAGGTCAGTGTGGGCATACCTGGCAGTGGGAGCGGCGCTTGCCGTTGTGATCGGTACGTGGCTGGTCTGGTTTTCAGCGGCTCTGGAGCGGAGATTTCAAGGGGAGGATATACGAGCTGCATGCCAGCGTGTGATGCCCGAGACCGTGGACCGGTGTGTAGATACGGTGGTTATTCAACGCGGTGGAGCGAGGCGATGAACATCCGGTGTTGCAAAACGACGTGGCTGGTAGGATTCGCGCTCGTTACCGCTGTGTTCATGAGTCCATGTAAGAGTCAAGCACAGGACGTTCCGTCCCAACCCAGAACGTACGAGGCTCCGTCGGACTCCAAGGTAGAATTTACCGGAGGGATTTCAGGGTGGTTGCTGAGTCGAGGCCAGACCACATGGAGCCACGACTTTTCCAGCTTAACCTACAAGGACGACTCAACGAATACCGTGGAATTGTCCGGTCAGGCTACTTTCTCGCGGCGATGGTTTGCTCGAGGTATGTTCGGGTATGGCATCATGGGCAGCGGCACATTGGTCGACCATGACTCAAGTATCGCCAATGGACCGCTTGAATTGCGTACGAACAGTAACATAACGGGAAATGATCTCTGGTACGTGACTGGAGATTTCGGAGCAAACCTCATTCACCTGCCGAATCAGCGTGGGACCATAGGGTTCTTTACGGGCATTCAGTACTGGCGTCAAGAGCATGAAGCATCAGGAGTCGTTCAAAATTTCTGCAATCCTGTCATTCCTCTCTGCGATCCGGCGAACAACGGACAGGACTTGGCTCCCGGTCAGAAGGCCATTACCAATACTGTGACATGGATTTCCTGGCGGGTGGGCGTCGAGGCGGACTATCGCATAACAAGAAGGCTCAGCCTTGAAGGAAAATTCGCCTTCAAGCCCATTACATCGTTGAGCAACGACGACATTCATCATTTGCGACAGCAAGCTGGTCCCGGATTGCCGGCGTTACAGCAAGATCCTAGCTTTCACATGACTGGAACGGGGATTGGGGCAGATGTGGATGCGAGCGCGAGCTATCTGATCACGCCACGATTTTCCATCAATCTGGGGTACCGGTTTTGGTGGAACCGCATTACAGACGGAGATGTGACCGTATATCCCGTCGGCTTTGCGCCTAGTACGATCAATCTCAACGAGTTCGAAACCTACCGCCATGGCATGACGCTGGGTCTGCGATACACCTTTTAAGCGACGATCCGGGTCGTTTCGACATCAGCGGCGGCGTCCTGATGGTAGCGTCTCCTCTTCGTACTGGGCGAAGAGCCGTTTGGCTTCCGGATGGAGATAGCTCGGATGGCCGTGAGGGATCCCGACCGTACGGAAGAGCGGCGTGAGTTTGCCGTTCGGGTGGAGGTAGCCGGCGCGGAGAGGCACGGTACGCGTGCTGTGCCGGATTAACTGGCAGGGATCCGGCCTGATGGAGGTAATCCATTCGGCTACGTCGTGCGGGTTGCCAATCGATGCCGAGAGCAAGAGCAAACGTGCCTGATGTGGGCAGAAGATGATCGTTTCCTCCCAGACGACACCTCGTTCGGGGTCTGCGATATATTGCGACTCGTCCAAAATCACCAGACCTAACGTGTCCAACCGTACGTCGATCTCACCGCTTCCTGCGTCGTAGAGCAGATTGCGCAGGATTTCGGTCGTCATGATCAACAGCGGCGCCTGGCCGTTCTCACGCCGGTCACCGGTCAGAATGCCGACTTGGGCTGCGCCGAAAAGTTTTGAAAACTCAGTGTACTTGGTATTCGAGAGAGCTTTGAGGGGCGACGTATAGATGACAGTCCGATTCTCCGCGATCGCGCGACTGGCCGCTTGGACTGCCACATAGGTCTTTCCGCTCCCGGTAGGAACGCTTACGATCACGTCGCCCTCCTTCAGTTTGGCGATGGCGGCTTCCTGCCAGGCATCCGGGACGAAGGTCTGCGATGAAGGCACCCCCAGTCCTTCTAACCAGTTGGACAGGGTGATGGCCGGCTCATGGGATTCCGGCTCAACCGGCCTGTGCGTGGCGCGACGTTGCGGCGCTGATGGTCTTGGTTTTCTTGCGGCAGGAGCTTGCGATGGCGGCGGCGTCCGCGCAGAGCGGGTCTGTCGCTCGCCGATCAAGGTCATCAGATCGGACTCAAACCCCGCACGATTCTCGGCGGAATGACGCAATAAGATCTCAATCAACCGGCGTTTGCCTGCCCGGAAATGTCGCTGAACACGCCCGCGCGCAAGACGGTGCAGGAGGGCGATCGGTTGTTGAGCCAGAAGTTGCTCGAGTTCTTGGGTGGTCATGCTTTTCTCGTTGTTCGTGAAGCGTGAAGCGTGAACCGTCCGATTCCGTGGACGAGATACACTTCACGGGTGACGAGCGACACCTTCATGGTAATTCCTCTAGTACGCCGCGGCGCATGGTGGCGATGGCACGTGATGCAGTGTCTGCCAGTCCCGGGTGAGTATCTTTGAGTTGATGCAGCTGAGACAGGAATTCCAGGGTTCGTGCTAACAACCGATAGATGTCCCCTTCGGCCATCGTCGTGCTTTTACAGAGGCCGATCCATGTAAGCGTGGGATCTCCGATCCACCGCTCCGTCACCGCGGCGACGTCGGCTCTCAAGAGCGGCGGGTCTTCATGCGGTGAGAGCGAAGCCGCCAGTTTGCGAACCTGTCCTAGCAACGAAGCTAGTCCAGAGCTGATACGGGGGAAGGCTCCGGGCCGATCATCGTCGTGCGCAATGCTCGACATGACGGCAGCCAGCATGGCGGGATCCGCCCCGCTGAATGCATCGGCCCGAACCAATTCTGCGATGAGGAGCGAGTGGTCGATGCGGATGAGTCTGGCCCATTCGCCATCATCGGTCAAATGGGCTGCCGGTGTGAGGTACCCGAACTCGTGCAGAACGTCTATTTTCTCCTGAAACCGGTGCCAGAGGCTCATCCGCAGAGCCTGGATCGATTTGATGTGTCGATGTTGTTCCTGTCGAAGTTTCGAGGCGAGGGGAAAATCCCTCTGACAGGCGGAACGCGAAGGACAGGTCGGACAGGCAAAGTCGCCCAGGGATTGCACAATGGCATCCGGAATCGGTTCGTCCTCCTTCGGAATGAGGATGGGAAGCTCAGGCAGCCTGCTGGGTAACTCCTCCAGGTGATGCAGTAGCTCTTCCACGCTTTCCGGCGTACACCAGGGATAGACCGGCGAGTCCACACAGTCAAGGACACGGTCGGACACTTCGGTCACCGTGGCAGCGGGGGATTCCGTAATGCCTCCGCCTAGGCGAAGCGCCGTGATCATCGGACTCTTCTGTCCTTTGCTGCGATACTGTCGCAGGACCACGCCGCGGCTACGACCGAATCCCACGACGCGACCGGGCGTGAGAAAGTGAAACCGCGCAGCGACTTCAGGCGGTTCGTGGCGCCTGGCGGGGGCCCGGTGCGACTTCTGGCGGCGGACGTGGTCAAATGTCTGCCATTCTGTGATCCAATCGGTGCACACACGCGGACCGAACGGCTCCATCTGACCGGAGAGATCATCCAACTTGCGCTGCAGGACTTCGGCGCGCTGGTTGAGCTGGAATTGTGCGAAGCTTTTCGCGAGGATCGGTTGAATTTGATCCAGCGGATGCGCTTTCAAAAGATTGAGGACCATCGGATAGCTGATGACGAATTGGCTGTTGATCGCTTCTGGATGGCCGGTGAATCCTTTGGTTAGCACGTGTAGATCGATATAGGGCGAGGGTGTGACGATGGCAAAGCCTACGAGATCTTTTCCGCGACGTCCCGCGCGGCCTGCAATCTGCTGTACCTCGCCGATCGTCAGGTCCATGAAGTCGCGCGACTTGCGAATGCTGGACTGCGTGATGATGACGGTCCGCGCAGGAAAATCGACTCCTGCGGCTAGTGTGGTCGTAGCGAAAACGGCATCGAGGCAGCCATGACGCATCAGTTCTTCAACCGCAATTTTCCATGACGGGAGATGGCCCGCATGGTGCGCCGCCACGCCGATGCGCTGCACAGTCGGAATCAACGGATGATCGGCGATGCTGGGATATTGGGCGATGACCTTTTCTAGTACGGAGGCGATAGCCTGCTGGCGGGACGGCGGAAGGAGGCTACGGCTATGGTCGAAGGCCTGCATCGCTTCATCACATGCACGGCGCGACGTAAGAAAAACGATGGCAGGGGTCAAGTGCTTCGCGCGAAGTGCGATAACCAGATCAACCGGATGAATCGAGGGAGGCATGCAGTTTCATTCCCTTTGCAATCACGACCAGGCCGGAATCGGTGACGGTAAATCGTTGGGCGTCGGCCTCTCGGTTATATCCGATCTCTGAATTGGGCGGGATGATCACATCCTTGTCGATGATGGCGCGTCTGATCCGACTGTGCGCGCCGATGACCACGTTTTCCAAGACGATCGATTCACGCACGTCCGCATTGTCCTGCACACGAACGTTCGGTGAAAGCACGGAGTTCTGCACCCGGCCGCCGGAGAAGATGCAGCCACCACAGACGATGGAATCCAGGGCCACGCCCATCCTGCCTCCCTGATAATCCTGCGCGAAGACAAACTTGGCCGGTGGATATTGTCCTTGATAGGTCCTAATCGGCCAATATTGGTCGTAGAGATTGAAGAGGGGGTCCACCGCCACGAGATCCATGTTCGCTTCCCAATAGGCGTCCAGGGTGCCGATGTCCCGCCAGTACTTTACGTCTTTTTTGTTCGCATCGACAAACTTGTGGGCATAGACACGCCGATCCCGAAACATTTGGGGAATAATGTTCTTGCCGAAATCGTGACTCCCTCCATGCTGCGCGTCGGCACTCAAATACTCGCGGAGGACGCTGGTGCGGAACAGATAAATGCCCATTGAAGCAAAGGCATGGGCCGGATCGTTGGGGATTGAAGGCGGGTGAACAGGCTTCTCTTCAAAGTTGGTAATCCGGTACTCCTCATCCACGCCGATCACACCGAACCGCTGGGCCTCTTCGATTGGAATATCGATCGCCCCGACCACGGCATCGGCGTCTTTAGCGATCAGTCGATCGCACATCTCCATATAGTTCATCTTATAGATATGGTCCCCGGCAAGGATAAGCACATAGTCCGGCTGTTCATTGTCAATCAGAAACAGGTTCTGGTAGACCGCGTCGGCGGTGCCTTGATACCATTCTTCGCTGATCCGCTGCTGCGGTGGAATTGCGGCGATATATTCGCCGAGTTCAGCATTCAAGATGTTCCAGCCCATGCGGATGTGGCGGTCGAGCGAGTGGGATTTGTACTGGATGAGGACGGCGACTTTTCGAAGCCCTGAGTTGAGGCAATTACTGAGCGTGAAATCGATAATACGATACTTCCCGCCGAAGGGAACTGCCGGTTTGGCTCGATGCTCTGTAAGGGGCTGGAGGCGCTCGCCCTTCCCGCCCGCCAGTACCATGGTGAACATGTTCGGCATGGCCGCGAATTGTAACAGGGCGCTGCCGAAATAGAAAGAAAGCAGACTCGTTGACATCGGGAGGATCTGAGACGATACTACCGGAGATAGGCCGACACTGCAGGCAGGCATTCGAGCAAAGGAGCAAGCATGAAGCGGGATGTACTGGTCACGTCGCTCGTCAAACAGAAGGCGATTCAGAAGGCGGCTGTTGATCGCAGCGCCGATGCGCTTCGGCGCGTTGAACATCTTGAAAACCAGATGGCAAAGTTGTCTGAATTGGTCCGCGAGCATGCGGAAGATGTCGATCGACTAGTACGCATCGTGGCCGAAGATCGCGACGTCATTCGGCGACAACTATTGCGCAAACACCAAGAGCAAGTCCGAGTCCGCAAACATCTGCGTGACTCCAATTCAAAAGTAGGACTCGACTTCTGAACCTGTGTCCGGTGATATCGTGCCGTCGGTCCCTCTCTCATCGAGTCCCCACTAGCCGGCACTTGAAAGGCCTGTTCGTATCCAGGGTTTTGTACGATCCCGTGGACAGAAGTCATCAGGTCTTGCGTTGTAACCCGGACAGCAATACAAGTCGCGAAGCAGTTGACCGGTGACGTGCCGGCAACGGAACGAGCGAATTCCGGGTTTGCAGCGTAACTCTCCTAATCGTGAAGGAATGGAAAGGGGATGGCTGTGCAGCAACGATATTCTCGCCGGTGGATGATCGTCCTGATCGTCCTGATGGTTCCGGTATTGGGCTTGGCTGAGACCCTGTGGGCTGAGACCGTGAGCCTGTCCGATATCGACCGTCTTGTTGCGACAAACGTCCATGCTGGACAGATTCCGCGGGATGGACGGGTCATTCCCGTTCAGTTGCCTTACGAAGCGCCGCCGAAGGGGCAGGACCTGTCGGCGGAATCCGTCCCGCAAAATACGAAGCCGTTGACGGCCAGCGAGATTCAGCGGGCCGAAGCTCTTCTACCGCTGCTTGAGGGACCTCAAGAGTATTGGGCAATGGGCGAATTTGTGCATCTTGGCGAACCGGCCGTGCCGGTCCTGGTGAAAGGCTTGACCATGCCCGGACCGCGTATTCGCTATAATGTCATTGAAACGATTTCAATGTTGAAAGCGGCTTCCGCGGTTCCAGCCCTCATTGTCACAGCAAAGGAACTGAATGAGATTCCGCGGGTACGCGAACATGCGTTGCGAGTGGCCGTTCGGTTGGATCCGGCCAAAGCGGTGGACGCGATTGAGGTGATGGCCAAGGATCAGAATTCCTCGATTCGGAAAGCCGCAGCGTTCGAGGCTCGATATGTCAGAGAGAAGCCGGTGGTTCCGGTGCTGATCGAGATGATCGTCGATGAGGAACGTTTTGTCGCCCTTTCAGCGGTGCAGTCCCTCTGGATTCTCACGCATCATGAAACGGAGTTTCACGATTGGGAGACATCGACCAAGCAAGACCGTCAAGAGTGGGTGACCGAGTGGTCGGAGTGGTGGAATGGTCAGAAGGACAGCTTCGAAATGGCGGACCCGAAACGGCCCGCCCGAGCACACTAGGAGGGTGCGATGTGCGAGACATGCGAGAAACGCGCGACAGGGATAGCTCTGATTTCCTCTCTCGTTTCGCCGTCCCGCTAGTCTCGCCAGTCTGGCGTTTCACGCGCGTCTCGCGCGGCTCTGCCGCGCCTTGCGGGAGCGAAAAACCCTGTGCTATATTTTGCAAGTCCACCCTCACTTCGCAGTAATCAATTGATAGAAGGATGCTAGGTACGGGTCATGCCCAAACTCAAGATTGCAAAGCTCGGTAATCCCGTCCTGCGCCAGATTGCGGCCGCGGTTGACCCTCGCGACATTCGTACGTATGATCTGCAGCAGTTTATCGACGACTTGATTGAAACGATGCTGGGCGAACCGGGGATCGGATTGGCTGCCCCTCAGGTGTCTCGTTCGATTCAATTGGTCGTGATGGGTTGTGATGGGGATGAGGGATTTCCTCAAACCGTTCTCATCAATCCCAAGATTGTTTTCTATGGCCCGCAGCAAGTCGAGAACTGGGAGGGCTGTCTCAGCGTAGACGGGTTGCGGGGAAAGGTTATGAGACCGTCGGTTGTGCGGGTTCAGGCGTTGGATCGTCACGGCAAAGCGATGGATTTCGAGGCAACCGGTCTCTACGCGGTTTGTATCCAGCATGAGATGGACCACTTGATCGGCAAGCTGTTTCTGGATCGAATGACCGATATGTCGACGCTCACCCAACTCCACGAATTCGATAAGTACTGGCAACACGATCCCGCTCCGGCAATATAACCCGCCGAGACGATCCTGCGCTTGTGAAAACCCTGCTTCGAGTACTTCAGTATCTCAGCCAGCACCGTTCGATGGTGGTCGGCACGTTTCTGTTTGCCGGCTTGGCGACCGCATTTGAGTTGATCCCTCCGTGGCTGATCAAAGTCATCATCGACGACGTGATCCAGGCCGGTCAAACCCAGCTCCTGGTATATGTGTTCCTCGCGCTTTGTGCCGCGTATCTGCTGCGTAACCTTTGCGGATCGATGCGGATCAGGTTGAACAATGGGCTGGAGCAGCAAGTCGTGCATGACCTGCACGTTCAGGTGTTTTCAGCGCTTCAGCGGCTTTCGATCAGATTCTTTGAGAATCGCTCGACAGGCGAGATTATGTCCCGTGTGCTGAACGATACCGAACACATGCAGCGCATCTTCGTCGACGGGCTTGAAGAGATCATCACCGCTGGGCTGACGCTGATCGGTATTATGATTATGCTGTTCATGCTCAACTGGAAATTGGCTCTGCTCGCCCTCGTTCCCATTCCGCTCTTGGTGGTGGGAGCGTCGCTGTTCACCAAACGCGTGCATGGACACTATCGGGCGATTCGAAAAGGCGCAGCCGAACTGAACGCTCTCTTGCAAGATATGTTGGCAGGCATCCGGGAGACGATGGGTTTCAATCGTCAGGCCTATGAGCAGGAACGATTTGACCGCAAGAGCGATCGTTGCCGGCAGGATACCTTAAAGGCCATGTATCTCTGGTCCTACTACTCCCCCGGCATGATGCTGATCGGAAGTCTTGGCGGCGCGATGGTGCTCTGGTTCGGCACGGCCGAAGTGTTGCAACATCGTCTTTCCGTGGGTGAACTCGTCATGTTCATCTCGTATCTCGCGCTCTTCTATGTGCCGATCAACCAGATTCACTCCGTCAATCACATGCTGCAGCATGCCTTGGCCGCAAGCGAACGGGTATTTGAGGTGCTTGATCTCGTTCCGGAGATCGCGGATCGTCCGGGCGTCCGGGCACCGGTCGCTCGATTGCGAGGAAAGGTCGATTTCCGTTGTGTAGGGTTTCATTATCGGGGCGATGCGCCGATCTTGACCAACGTCTCGATATCGGTCCGTGCCGGAGAGCGCGTTGCGCTGGTTGGCCCGAGTGGCGCAGGAAAGAGTACGACGCTAAAGTTGCTGATGCGGTTTTACGATGTCATGGAGGGCGCTATCACCATCGACGGATACGATATTCGCGACTTGCCGTTGGCCTTTCTTCGAAGTCAGATCGGGCTGGTCCAGCAAGAGCCATTTTTGTTCAATGGCACAGTCAGAGAGAATATCCTGTACGGCGATCTCCTAGCCGGCCAGGACGAAGTTGAGGCTGCGGCCAAGGCGGCTCGAGCGCATGATTTCATCATGGCTCTTCCGGAAGGATACGATACCTGGATCGGAGAACGCGGCGTCAAGCTTTCTGTCGGACAGCGGCAGCGTGTATCGATCGCCCGTGTGATTCTGAAGGACCCTCCGATCGTCATGTTCGATGAGGCGACGTCCAATATCGACACCGAAACCGAGATCAAGATCCGGGAAGCGTTAGACGAACTCACAAAAGGCCGGACAACGATTATCATCGCGCATCGTCTCTCCACTATTCAGGGCGTCGATCGAATCATTGTCGTGGATCACGGACGTATTGTCGAAGACGGGACACACGAGACGCTGATCAGACATGAAGGGGTGTATGCACGGCTGTATGATGCCCAATTCCAAGTCTAGCGGCAGGATGCTGAAAAAGGGAACGGGATGGAGCCTGATGATCTTCTGTGCTCGCGCAACGCGCGACCTCAGAAGGCCCTCGTTGGACGCGCGCAGTGGAAGATCAATCAGGCCCTATCTCTAAAGAAGTAACGGGCAAGCTTGGAAGGAGCATTATAGAAACGTGGTTGCTCGATGCACGCAGTAACGGACAGCCTCGGCCACTCCCCGTAAGTGAGGTATAAACAATCGGAAAGTTCTCGTTGCGACATCGCCTGAGACAAGGCGCGTCGTGGTGCGCGAGGGTTGGGAGGGTGAGAAATTCGCCTTTTTGAGCATCCTGCTTGATTGTGACTCAGTTCTTCAATTGTACGAGCGGTAAACTCAGGTGTAACAAGAGAGGTCTCTCCCAAGAATCAGTGACTGTTGCGGATGGATCTTGTCCACCAGTATACTCAGAACTGCTTTTTCGGAGAGCAGGCTGATGGTGTTGATCTATGAAAGCGATCCGTTAGATACTGATGACGCGCGCGGGCGATTCTATCATGTCTGCCGAGGGAGGATTGACCGGAGAGAAATCCAACTTCCGGTTGGTGAAAAGATCTACGAATGTGCCGTCTGCGGGATCGATCTCGAAGCGGAAGACTTTTGGCTGGCCAGGCAGAAAGGGTCTGTGTAGGACAGTATGGCAGGGAGCACAGGACGAAAAACCGTGTCGGTATCGCGAGGATTGATGATGCTGTGTGACACATGCTACTCCCAGGTCATAGCCGATAAGTTAACCGACGAAAAAAATTTTGTAGCGGACTTCGATGCCCTCTTCGAAACCATCTGCTTCGGTTGCACCGATATCAACCGTCCTCTGATCGACGACATGGCTGGTAGCGGCGAGTAGCTATTATGAGGTGTGAGATCCGGCCGATGGCTCTAACCGGATTATCATGGGCGGTTGTGGACCTCGATTTAGTGTTTTCAGTAAAGTTGACGCACACATGTTGAGCCGGACGGCTGCCGGCTGCCGGCGGGCGGCGCCGGGTCGGTTCAGGTATCCATCCATTTTTTAATCACAGGGAGGCTGAGAAATGAGCCAGAAATCACTCTATGAACGTCTCGGAGGTTACGACGCAATCGTTGCGGTTTCCGAGGACTTGCTGCCGCGCTTGATGTCTGATTCGCGACTGAAACGTTTCTGGGACCATCGAGGAGAGGACGGCATCAAGCGCGAAAAGCAACTCCTGATCGATTTTCTCTGTGCGAGTGCCGGGGGCCCTATGTACTATACAGGACGTGATATGAAGGTTTCTCATAAAGGGATGAAGATTAGTGAAGCCGACTGGACGGCTTTTTTGGGCCACGCCAACGCGACCCTCGATGCCTTTAAAGTTCCACCAACAGAACGTGGCGAGGTGGTCGCTTTCGTGCAATCCCTCAAAAAGGATATTGTTGAAGTGTAAGTGTGCAGAGGAAAGAATGCGCATATCGCCTTACCGTGGGCGTCAGTGGTCGTACACCGGCAGAGAATGCGCATAAGGGTAGGTGGTTCTGGAGTGACGTGGTTCCGCAACATCACCTGTCTTGATCACGAAGCAAGCCGCACTCACGCGTGGTGAGCCACGCTGCAGCGGTGGGATGGAATTTCTGTCATGACATTCTCCGACGCAGTTCATAGATGCAGTTCATAATGGTAAGTGCAATGCGTTGAAGGCTGCTCTAAAGTATCGAAACGGACTTCTCCTTCAACATTCGCCTTTTGAACATTGAGTCTGGGGCTGCACTCGTCTCCCAGAAGCAATACCTCCGGCATTCCCGGTTTCTGCCGGTATGAGGGTGCCGCCTCCAATCATATTGGCTTGCCTTCTTGGCCAACGAGTACGACGTCAGACGTGAGCGAAAGTTCTACGTCTCGGCCTACGGCGAAAGGTAGGCAAAACGTCGTGCAATAGCTGAACGTGCGCGGCAACGGACCCGTGTATGTGCCGTCAAGCGTGCTCAGTGGTGAGAACTGCCTGTGTAGGGCAGGTGGGACCACGGCTTCTTTTTGCGCTGCCCATCAGGACGATGGAACTTCCTGCTGATCCCTGTCCGGAATTCCATCCCATCGACTTCTCGTGGTACGTCGTGAAGGCAAAGCCGTATTTCTTTATGCGAGCATAGAATTCTGGTTAGCCGGTGTGTTGTGGATGCATTCCCGTCCAACTACCGATCTGAAAGGCAGAGCACGACTATGCAGCCGGGGAGTAATCAATCAGTCGTCACCGGCTTAGCCGACGTTAAGGCCGGTCTCGTGGTGTTTCTGGTGGCGTTGCCCTTGTGTCTAGGGATCGCCCTTGCCTCTGGCGCGCCAATTCTCTCCGGGTTGTTAGCCGGCATTGTCGGCGGCCTCGTAGTGGGGTGGGTTAGCGGCTCGCATACCAGCGTGAGCGGCCCGGCGGCCGGCTTGACCACCATTGTGGCCGCCCAGCTTCTGTCCCTCGGGTCGTTTTCCACCTTCCTGCTGGCCGTGGTGCTGGCCGGGGTCATCCAAATCGGCCTGGGCCTGGCCCAGGCGGGGTTCCTTGCCGCGTTCTTTCCGTCCAGTGTCATTAAGGGCCTGCTGGCCGCGATCGGGGTGATCCTAATCCTGAAGCAGATTCCCCATCTCCTGGGCCACGACCTGGATCCGGAGGGGGAGATGTCGTTTCAGCAACTGGACCACGAGAACACGTTTTCCGAACTGCTCGGCCTCTTCGAAAGCCTCGAACCCGGGGCCTCCGTCATCGGCCTCGTGTCGATTGCTGTGCTGGTCGGCTGGAGCAAGTGGAAGCCGCTCAACGAATCGTTCGTTCCCGCTCCCCTGGTCGTGGTGGTGCTGGGGGTCGGCCTCAGCCAGTGGTTTGCATATCTCGGCGATCCATGGCTGATTAAGCCCAACCATCTCGTGCAAGTGCCGGTGGCCGACAGTGTGAGCGGGTTTGTCAGCCTTTTGCAGCTGCCCGACTTCTCCCAGTGGGCGAACCACGCGGTGTATACCGCCGCCGTGACGATTGCCGTGGTGGCCTCCCTTGAAACATTATTGAATCTGCAAGCCGTCGATAAACTCGATCCACTACAACGCACCTCGCCCCCCAGCCGGGAACTGCTGGCGCAAGGCATTGGGAATGTTGCCGCTGGATTGATTGGCGGGCTTCCAGTCACGTCGGTGATTGTCCGGAGCTCCGTGAATATCAACGCCGGGGGGCGCACCAAACTGGCGGCGATCATCCACGGCCTCCTGCTGCTGGTCAGTGTCCCGCTCATCCCGGTGTGGCTGAACACCATTCCCTTATCCTGCTTAGCCGCCATTCTGCTGGTCACGGGCATGAAGCTGGCCAGCCCTGCGTTGATGAAGCGGATGTGGGAGGAGGGGCGCTATCAGTTCACCCCCTTCGTCGTGACCGTCGTGGCCATTGTGTTCACAGATTTGCTTATCGGGATCCTGATTGGCCTGGCTGTGGGGATCGGCTTCATTCTGAACAGCAACCTGCGGCGGCCGATGCGCCGGTTCATTGAGCAGCACCTGGGGGGTGAGGTGGTGCATATCGAATTGGCCAACCAGGTGAGTTTTCTCAATCGCGCCGCGCTAGCGGGCGCGTTGGCCGCAGTGCCTCCGAACGGGCACGTGCTGCTCGACGCCCAGAGCACAGACTACATTGATCCGGATGTGCTCGACCTGATCCGGGATTTCAAAGAGCAAGCGGCGCCGGCCCGTGGTGTCGAGGTGAGCCTCTTGGGATTTCGGCGCGAGTATCAAATCGATGACCAGATCCAGTATGTCGACTACTCGACCCGCGAACTGCAAGATGCCATCACGCCACAGCAGGTCTTGCAAATCCTGAAGGACGGCCACGAGCGGTTTCGCAGCGGCCGGCGGTTGACGCGCGACCTCGTCCGCCAGGTCCGGGCAACGGCTGAGCGGCAACACCCCCTGGCCGTCGTCCTCAGTTGCATCGATTCGCGTACACCTGCCGAGTTAATTTTCGACCTAGGGATGGGCGACATCTTCAGTGTTCGCATCGCCGGCAATGTGCTCAGCCGGAAGGTCTTGGCCAGCGCGGAGTATGGATGTGCCGTGGCCGGGGCAAAGCTCATCCTGGTGGTCGGGCACACGCGATGTGGAGCGGTGACGGCGGCCGTCAACCTGATCTGTTCCACCCGGACCGCCGCGGACGCGACCGGCTGTCAGCACCTCGACCACATCGTTGCCGATATCCAGCAATCAACGGACCTGGCGGCCTGTCAGATCATAGCAGCACGACCGGCAGGGGAGCAGGCGTCGTTCATCGATTCGGTGGCCCGTCGCAACGTCTTGCGGGTGGTGGAACAGATGCGAGAGCAGAGCCGGACACTGGATGGGCTGGTTCGGGAAGAGCGAATTGTGATTGCCGGCGCCATGTACGATGTCGTTACGGGAGAGATCGAGTTTATGACGGGAGACGGAATACATCAGTTGTCTCCCCTAGAACCGGTCTGAAGCCTATTTGTCATCTGCCGGAATGCGACTCGGCGCTATCGACATATGCCGCACGCGCTCTTTTCCGAAACGAGTATCGAGACTCTTCCCATTAATCATGGGCATTTCTGCTGCAATCTCCAATATCTGACTCGAGCGAGACAAGCGAGACTGGCGGGAAAAGTGACTGGAATGCAAAGGATTCACACGTCGCGCACCGGTATGATGACTAGCGACAGGTTTTCCCATCGAAGTACGCGCACTTGGTCTCTCCCGATTTCACTTTCCAGGTCTTGAGCAAAGGGGCTTGCCCGTTCTCTCTCATCTCGACGACGAAGTCCACAAGGCCGGAAATCGGAAGCTTATCGAGGTGAGATCTGGCCTCATCAGGAACGTCGATCCAGAATACGGCTCCGAGAGTGGAGATCAGGATGCGATGGGTCTCAATATCCACATGAATGACCGGACTATAGAAGCTCTTCTCTTCACCGGAGGCAGGCTGGGTTATCAGGCTGAAAACGAAGACACTGGAGAAGATGGCAAGAAGAATCGATCGAAGGTATGCCATAGCCAACAGTCCTGTATACGGGATCGATCAGGAGGCCATTATCGCACCAGGACCAAGGGGAAACAATTCGGAAAAAGTCGAGCGTGGAAGGCGTCCTAAGCATCGCTAGCGCGCTGCGGGGAAAATATTCTTTGTGCGGTAGTATTTCGACAGTCCGCGGGTGTGGCACAATAGCAGAATGTTTTTGCAGGATGCTCAAAAAGGCCGTCCAGCAAGGCCGCAGCCGATGAAAGCACCGGAGGCGTAGCCTCTGGGCTACGTTGAGGATGCTTTCGAGGTGAGAACACAGCTGGCGGGTTTTTTCAGCATCCTGCTAGGGCAGAGTCGTGATGTGTGCCGGTGTAACCGTCCCGCCTTTGATCCAGTATCCGCGAATATCCGGTTTCGACTTCTCCATAAGGGAGATAAGCAGATAGGCTGGGATGGGCAGGTTGATCTTCGGCCAGATTTCTTCATAGTCGGTGGCAATTTTGATGTCAGTGATGGAGGGGCGAGCCGGGTCGTGGGGATGAGAGTGGTAGACCACTTGTAGATCGAGCCCCCTATTTCGAATATCCTTCTTCGCAACGGAAAAATCCTGCATATCCATGACGAAGGCAATCTCGGCACGCTCGGCCGGTGAAAGGCGTTCCAGATGCGCAGCCTTTGCCGGGTCGAAGGAAGACAATCTTTCTGCCCCTTCGAGCGCCACAATATTTTTGATCCGATAGACGTGACTGGCAGCGCCATTCGTTCCGGCCAAGAGTCCGCAACATTCGTAAGGGTCGAGTTCCCTGGCGTGGGCCACCATATCGTCGAGAATAGATTGGGGGATGAAGAGATCGGCCAATTTGTCAAATTCCTGATAAGGGACACTTGTCCAGTTTGACGAGAGGTGGAAGCAAAAGTTCAAGCGACAGAAAGGCGGGCAGGATGCTCAACACGACTGTCCAGCGAGGCTGCAGCGAGAGAGGGTCCGAGGCGTACCCTTTGGGGTACGTTGAGGATCCGAGCCATGAGAGAACAAAGCTGGCGGGCGTTTTCAGCATCCTGCTAGATGGAGCACGTGACCGTATAGTCACTGGCTAGATTAACGATCGTCGGTGCGGGGCCGCAGAGGCGGCAGGCTGGATCTTTGGGGCGACCGACTTTTTTGAACTTCATTTCCAGGGCATCATAGATCAGCAGTCGATCGGCAAGAGTTTCGCCGATACCGAGAATTTCTTTGATCGCTTCCGACGCTTGAAGAATGCCCATAGTTCCAGCGAGAGCGCCCAGGACACCCGCTTCCTGGCAATTCGGAACGAGTCCGGCCGGTGGAGGCTCCGGGTAAAGGCAGCGGTAACAGGGATAGCCTGCGTGAGGCTTGATCGTCGTGAGTTGGCCTTCGAAGCGGAACATGCTGGCGGAAATGAGCGTTTTCTTGGCGAAGAAGCAAGCGTCGTTTACGAGAAAACGCGTCGCGAAGTTGTCGGATCCGTCCAGTACCATGTCGAACTGGGATATCAGTGGAAGAATATTGTCGCTGTCGACGTTCTGGTGATAGGTCTTGATTGTGATCTCCGGATTGATTGCCGACAGAGTTTTGCGGCCGGATTCCACTTTCGGCACTCCCACCGTGGACGTGGAGTGCAGGATTTGCCGCTGCAAGTTCGAGAGATCGACGACATCGCCGTCGACTAAACCGAGAGTGCCGACGCCGGCTGCGGCGAGGTACAGTCCCGCGGGCGAGCCGAGTCCGCCGGCTCCGATAATCAGAACCTTTGCCTTGCTCAGCTTCAACTGACCTTTGCCGCCGACGTCACCAAGAATGATCTGCCGGCTGTATCGTTGAATCTCTTGTTCAGTGAGTTCCATAGAAGTGACGTTACACGTTAAGCGTTATTCGTGAACCGCAGTATACTTCCCTTTCGATTAACGATTCACGTTTAACGGGTGCTGCTCCTATTCGACGACATTCAATTCGATCGGATCGACGATGACTCCTTTTTTTCGAAGACCGGCGATCGCACGTTCGATTTCCGTACTGTCACCGGTCAGCTCGAGATCCATCCACCCGGTGGTGTCGCGCACGTCGGCTCGCCGGACGTTGGTGACGACTTTATACTCGTGACCGATCTGATAGATCACCGGCTCCTTGATCTTGTCTTCTGGAAACCGAATGTGAAACCTCATGCTAGGCATGATGAGCCTCCCGCAATGGCGGGCACGATCGAGACCTCGTCGCCATCTTTGAGTGAGGTCTCTTTGCCCTTGAGGAATCGAATATCTTCCTCGTTGACGTAAATGTTCACGAACCGGCGAAGCTCACCCGTGTCGTCGCAGAGGCGATCCTTAATCCCGGGGTGGGAAGCGTTCAAGGTGTCTATCATCTCGATGATCGTTCCGGCCTGTGCGTCGACCTCTCCCTGTCCTTTCGTCAAAGGACGGAGAGGGGTTGGAATGCGAACCTTAATCATGCGTCACCACCACCGTTCTTCCCTATCTTAAAGGTTCGCTCAAAACTGACAAGACTCGGTTGAATGCGGTGGGGGCTGCCGACCGCGTCGATTACGGCTTCCTGTGTCTTTAACCCGTTGCCGGTGATATAGGCGACCGTCAGGTCGCTTTTCTTGATCGTCCCTTGCTTCACCAGTTTCTGAAGCACACCGATCGTTACACCACCGGCGGTTTCTGCAAAGATCCCCTCGGTTTGTGCCAGCAGCTTGATCCCTTCCACGACTTCGTCGTCCGAAACCATGTCCATGGAGCCTTTGCTCTCGGCCGTCGCTTTGAGAGCATAGTAGCCGTCGGCGGGATTTCCGATGGCTAGCGATTTGGCGATTGTTTTAGGCTTCACCGGATTGAAGAAATCCCGTCCCGCCTTGAAGGCCGTGGAAATGGGAGAACAGCCTGCGGCCTGGGCGCCGTTGATTTTTGTCCGCACGTTGTCAATGAGGCCCACCGTCTGCATTTCATGAAGGCCCTTCCAGATCTTAGTCAATAGCGATCCGGACGCCATGGGGATGACCGCCTGATCCGGTGTGCGCCAGCCCAGTTGCTCCACAGTCTCGAACGCCAGCGTCTTCGAGCCCTCTGCATAGTAGGGACGAATGTTAATATTCACAAAGGCCCAGGCGTGTTCACCGGCGATCTCGCTGCAGAGGCGATTGACGTCGTCGTAATTGCCTTCGACCTCGACCACGTTCGGCTTGTAGATCAAATTTCCGAGGACCTTGGCAGCTTCCAAATCTCCGGGGATGAACACGTAGGCGCGCATTCCTGAGGCTGCAGCATGGGCAGCGACGGAATTGGCCAGATTGCCGGTAGAGGCGCAGGCAATGGTTTCAAACCCCAACTCGCGAGCTCTGGTGATCGCAACGGCGACGACCCGATCTTTGAACGATAGCGTAGGATGATTGACGGTATCATTTTTGATGTAGAGTTCGTCCAAGCCGAGATAAGCTCCGAGATTTTTGGCGCGCACCAGGGGAGTCATCCCGGCATGAGGGCCGAGAAAGGCTGCCCCTTCGACCGGCAAAAGATCGGCATAGCGCCAGATACTGTGAGGACCTTCCTGGATCTTCTTGCGGGAAATGCTCTTCTTGATTTCCTCGTAGTTATATTTCACTTCGAGGGGCCCAAAGCACATTTCGCAGACATGGATTGCCTTCGTCTGATATTCTTTTCCGCACTCGCGGCAGACCAGCGCTTTCATTAAAGCCATGGCGACTCCACCTCACTACGTCAATGGTAAATACCTACGGCCGGACGGCACAGCCGGCAAACGGATCGCCGTCGTCGAACAGCTCGGTAATCGTCGGATTCGCACCGCAGAGTGCACAGTCGGGATTGCGTCTCACCTTGATTTCTCTAAAGTGCGTCTTGCGCGCATCAAAATCCAAGAGCCGGTTCGTGAGAGGATGGCCGATACCCAGAATGAGCTTTAAGGCCTCAGTGGCTTGGATCGTTCCAATAATACCGGCTAGTACTCCGATCACGCCCGCCTCCTGGCAGGAGGCCACCAGTCCCGGCGGCGGGGGAGTTTTGAAGACGCAACGATAACAGGCGGATTTGTTCGGCACAATGGTCGTCACGCGTCCGTCGAAACGGAGAATTCCGCCGTGGACCAACGATTTTCCGGCAAAGAAACAGGCGTCGTTGATTAAAAACTTGGCCGTAAAGTTGTCGACCCCGTCGATGACGATATCGAAGTCGCTGATGATCTTCATCGCGTTACCGGCAGTGAGCCGCTCTTCGTACATCGAGACACGGACGTCTGGATTCAACGCATGAATCTTCTCTTTGCCCGAGATGACTTTTGAGCGGCCTACGTCCGGCGTATGGTGAAGAATCTGCCGTTGAAGATTGGTCAGATCTACCGCGTCGTTATCGATGAGGCCGATGGTACCGATACCGGCTGCGGCCAGATAGAGCGCCGCCGGCGAACCAAGACCTCCCGCTCCGACCAGGAGAACCTTGGCCTTGGCGATCTTCTTTTGTCCCTTGCCACCGACTTCAGGCAAAAGAATATGCCGGCTGTATCTGTTTATTTGATCTTCGGTAAATTCCATACAGACCCCGTTAAACGTGAAAGGTAAAAAGTGAGAAGGAGTGCGCTCTTCTCGAAGATGCTCTGAACCTTTTACGTCTTACTTTTCACGTCTCACGTTAGATGTTGAAATACTTTTCGATGCTAATA
>Ga0187892_10000864_pt1 | contig 75566 bp, 89 predicted proteins | sample MA1701073metaG_FD_139345 | JGI IMG/M metagenome (GOLD analysis project Ga0187892, IMG submission 139345) | Bio-ooze microbial communities from a basaltic lava cave in the Kipuka Kanohina Cave System on the Island of Hawaii, USA - MA170107-3 metaG ...
AGGAGCGCCTGGGCGACGTCCTCGGCGAAGATGAGATCCGTCCGGCCGCCCCAGCGGATCTGGAACTTGCGTCCGATCACGGCGGCCTTCATGGCCAGCGTGGGATCGGCGGTGAGACCGAAATCCCGTCCGGGGCCGTACACCGAGAGCGGCCGGAAGCCCATCGAGGGGATTCGGTGCTCGTCCCAATACACCCGGGCGGTTTCCTCGTTGGCCACCTTGAACACGCCGTAGTGCGTGGCCGGGCGCCACGGTGCGTCGTCCCTGATCGGCCCCGGCGGGTACAGGCTCGGCGGTCCGAAGACGGCGGCCGAGGAGGCGTAGACGATGCGCTCGACGTGGCCGCCGGCCGCCCGGGCTGCTTCGAAGACGTTTGCGGTGCCGACCACGTTGACGAGCGCGCCTCGGGCCGGATCCTGGCGGCAGAGCGGGATCTGCCAGGCGGCGAGATGGATGATGCGTCGGATGCCGTGCTCGCGCACGACCTTCACCAGGCGCTCGCCATCGGCGATGTCGCCCCGTTCCATCACGATGCGGCCGGCGACGTCCGGGCCGACGATCATCCGCAGGCGCCAGGGGTCGTCGCCCAAGTCGAAGACCACGGGCCGCTCCTGCTCGGCGAGCAGGCCGCGCACTACCCAGGCTCCGATGCAGCCGAACGCGCCGGTCACCAGAATGCTCATGGCGGCAGACGATATCACACGGGCAACCTCACGCGTGCTGGTGGTGCCGCATCGCGGCCTCGCGGGGTACGCCGGGGCGTGGGCCTTCCGCTACCGCGCGGCGTGCGTGCTCTCGGTGCCGCCGGTCCCTACTCGATCCGCTCGAGGTGCTCGTGGACCAGCCGGAGGTATTCGGGGATGTCGCGGACGGCGGCCTGCAGACCTTCGTAAACCCGCCGAGGATCGATCTCGTCGTACTCGTGCACCAGCCGGTTCCGCAATCCGGCGCAGGCCGCGATCTGTGAGGCGAACGCCGGCGGCAGAACGCGGAGTTTGGCCAGCTGCGTGAACGACTCGTAGTAATCCCGCGGTGGCGCGTGGCCGGCTTCCGTAATGAGGTGATAGTTGACGTCGATCATCCGACCGATCATTCGCTCCAGGTAGCGCTCGGCGACGATCTCGTCGGTGGGACTGGCGAGATACTCGTCGAGCCGTTTGCTGGCCACTGGCGTCACCGCCCGAAGATCGTCGACGATGAGCACCAGCTTGCGGGTCACCAGCTCGCGGTCAACCATTGGCGATGAACCCCGCGACCGCTCGGGCCACGAAGCGGCGTTCCAGGTCCAGATATCTCCGGTGATCCTGATAGCGCTTGAAGGCGAGGAGCTTCAGGCGCTGCAGCACACCCGGCGACCCGTGGAGCAGTCGGCAACTGTCGGTGATTTTCTTGAGGAAGAGCGGATCGGCATGGTTGAGGATCGCCAGATCCACCTCGCGGTCGGGAAAAAGCCGCTGCAGGGCGTGGGTCAGCTCGGCCTGCTCCCCGAGCGAGAGCCGCGGTCGATCCAAGAGCACCGCGAGATCCACGTCACTGCGGGAGTGAACGGATCCCGTGACCGAGGATCCGAAGAGAAGCAATAGTCGGATTCCATGGCGCGCGGCGACGGGATTGAACTCAGGAGAGTTCATCGCGGGCCATTATACGGGCGGCCACGGCTATAATGCCGCGGTGTTCAAGAGCGAGCGGTTCTTCCGGGAGGCGTGGCCGAGCATCTCCCAGGCGGTGGAGTCCGCCGCCGACGCCTCCCGGGCCGTGCGGTGGATCCTGGCCCGGGCCGCGCTCAAGCCGGGTGCCCATGTGCTCGACGCCCCCTGCGGCTTCGGGCGCCACGCCGTGGAGTTCGCGCGCGCCGGCGCCAAGGTCACCGGCGTGGACTTCAACGAGACGGAGCTGGGGCGGGCCCGCGAGGCGGCAGCCAGAGCCGGCGTGACCCTCAGCCTCGTCGGCCAGGACATGCGCGACATGGAGTTCGCCGGCGAGTTCGATGTGGCCGTGAACCTCTTCAGCAGCATCGGCTACTTCTCGGACGACGAGGACCGCCTGCTGATCGACCGGTTCTGGCGAGCGCTGAGCCCGGGCGGCCTGTTCGTGCTGGACACCCGCAACCGCGACCAGTGCGTCCGCTCCATGCCGGCCGAGGAGCGGCAGCGGGTCGAAGGCGGGACGCTCCGGATCGAGAACCGGTTCGATCCCGCCACCAGCCGCTGGACCGCGCGCTGGTGGCGGCTCGACGGCGGCGCGCCGGAGGACGACGCCGGTGCCTTCATCGGCGAGAGCGAGATCCGCCTGTACTCTGCGCACGAGCTGCGCGCCATGCTGCGGCCCGAGCGCTGGAACCGCGTGGATCTCTACGGTGGGTTCGACGGCACGCCGTTCTCGCTCGATGCGCGGCGCCTGGTGGTGATGGCCCGAAAGTAGAACCGCCGTAGTAGAATCCCCGGGTCTCGCAGCCCGAGTAAGAGGAGAACCCCTGATGGCCAGCGACAGCCGCCCCCTCGTCGTCGTCGGCGGCCAGATCCACGACGATGGCCGCGCCCGGCTGGAGTCCGAGGCGCGCGTCATCATCACCACCGAGGAGACGGAAGAGGGCATGATGCGCGTGGCCGCCGAGGCCGACGGCATCCTCTTTCGCATCCGGCCCAGCTGCACGGCGAGCCTCATGGCCGCGTGCAAGAAGCTGCGGGTCGTCGGCCGGCACGGGGTCGGCCTCGACAGCGTGGACATCCCGGCGGCGACGCGCCTCGGCGTGGCGGTGGTGCACGCGCCTGGCTCCAACTCCCAGGCCGTGGCCGAGCACGCGCTGATGTTGATGCTCTCCTGCGCCAAGCGGACGCTGCCCGTCGACCGGATGACGCGGGCCGGCGACTGGTCGGTCAAGGCCCGCACCGGCAACACCGAGCTGGCCGGCAAGACCCTCGGCATCGTGGGCGTCGGCAACATCGGCCGGCTGGTGGCGAAGTTCGCCGGCGCGCTGGGCATGCGCGTGCTGGGCTACGACAAGTACGTCCCCGCCGAGGAGTTGCGGAGGCGGGGCGTCGAGCCGGTGGCGAGCCTGGAGGCGCTGCTGCCCCAGGTTGACGTCCTGACCTGCCACACGCCGCTCACCCCGGAGACCCGCGGGATGATCGACGCCCGCGCGCTGGGCCTGTTGAAGCCGGGAGCGATCTACATCAACACCTCGCGCGGCGACGTCCAGGACGAGCGCGCGCTCTTCGAGGCACTGACGCGAGGCACGGTGCGCGCCGCCGGGATCGACGTCTTCGAAGATGAGCCGAGCCCGCTCGACAACCCGCTGTTGAACCTCGACAACGTGGTGGCGTCCTCGCACGTGGCCGGGGTGACGCTGGAGGCCGGCCGCCAGATGGCCCTGCAGGTGGCGGGCGAGATGCTGCGTGTGCTCCGCGGCGAGCGCCCCCAGGTGCTGGTGAATCCCGAGGTCTGGTCGCGCCTCGGCCTACGGGGGTAGAATCCTGGTATGCCGATCGATGCGCGCCATCCGCGCGACATCCGGGCCGACATCCGTCGCGGCAGACTGACGGGGGTCACCGCCGGGCTCGGTCAGAACTATGTGCAGGCCAACCTCGCCGTGCTGCCCCGGGACCAGGCCTACGATTTCCTGCTGTTCTGTCAGCGTAATCCGCGCCCCTGCCCGCTGCTCGAGGTCACCGACCCCGGGTCGCCGGAGCCGACAGGTGTGGCACCCGGCGCCGACCTGCGCACCGATCTCCCGCGCTACCGGATCTACAAGGATGGCGTGCTGGCCGACGAGATCACCGACATCACGCCCTACTGGCGCGACGACCTCGTGGCGTTCCTGCTCGGCTGCTCGTTCACGTTCGAGTGGGCCCTGCTGGAGGCGGGGATCCGGCTCTGGCACGTCGAGCACGGCCGCAACGTCGCGATGTGGCGGACCTCGATCTCGTGCCGGCCGGCCGGGCAGTTCCACGGCCCCATGGTCGTGTCCATGCGGCCCATCCCGGCCCAGCACCTGGCCAAGGCGGTGACGGCCAGCGCCCGGTTCCCCAATGCCCACGGCGCGCCCGTCCACATCGGCGACCCAGCCGCCATCGGCATCAAGGATCTCAGTAAGCCGGACTGGGGCGACGCGCAGGAGTTTCGGCCCGGGGACGTGCCGGTCTTCTGGGCCTGCGGCGTCACGCCCCAGGCGGTGGCGCTGGCCTCCAAGCCGCCATTCATGATCACCCACAGCCCGGGGCACATGTTCGTCACCGACGTGCCCAACTCCGCTCTGGCGGTTCTCTGACCGTCCGATTTCTGCCCGCCGGCGACCTCGCCGTGTCGGTCGAGTTGGGCGAGGAGATCAGCGTCGAGGTCAACATGCGGGTCCGCGCTCTGGAGTTCCTCATCCAGGAGAAGGGGCTGCCGGGCGTGGTGGAGATGGTGCCCAGCTTCCGCGCATTGCTCGTCTCCTATGACCCTCTGATCGTCGGCTACGACGACCTCGTCGCCGCCATCGCGGAGCTGACCCCGCAGGCGGACGGCACCGTGCTGCCCCCGGCGCGGACGGTGGAGCTGCCGTGTTGTTACGACCCCGAGCTGGGCTTCGACCTCGCCGCCGCCGCCCAGCGCATCGGCGCAAGTGTCGAGGAGCTGGTGGCCCTTCACGCCGGCGCGACGTACCTCGTCTACTTCATCGGGTTCACGCCGGGGCTCCCGTACATGACCGGCATGCCGGAGCGGCTACGGCTGCCTCGCCTGGACACGCCGCGCACGAAGGTCCCGGCGGGCAGCGTGGGTATCGGCGGCGGGCAGTGCTGCATCTACTCGGTGGACAGCCCCGGAGGCTTCTGGATCCTCGGCCGCACGCCCCGCCGGCTCTACGACCCGGCTGCGCGGGAACCTATTCTGCTGCGCCCCGGTGATCGAGTGCGTTTTCGGCCCATCTCGCGGGACGACTTCGAGGCCATCTCGTCGGAGGTCGCCGATTCGAGCGCCGGCTTTGCCGGCGCAACGCTGGGGGAGGCTCGGAGGGGGCCGTCGAGGCCCCCTTCGACGAGGATGGGGGGCGGAGCCCCCCTCCGAGTTTTAGATCCGGGCGCCCAGACGACCGTGCAGGACCTGGGCCGCGTCGGGCAGCTTCGCTACGGTATCCCGCCCTCGGGGCCGATGGATCGCAGGTCGTTCATCCTGGCCAACCGGCTGGTCGGCAACGCCGACGGCGCCGCCGGCCTCGAGTGCACCGTCGTGGGTCCTCGCTTCGAGGCCCAGACCGCGTGTACCGTCGCCGTCACCGGCGCCAGCATGCCCATCACCGTGAACGGCCAAGCGGCACCGGCATGGACCACGTTGCCGCTGGCCGCAGGCGACGTGGTGAAGCTCGGTGCCGCCCGTGCCGGCGTTCGCGCGTACATCGCGTTCGCGGGTGGCATCGACGTGCCCGAAGTCCTGGGTTCGCGGGCGACCTATCTGCGGGGACGCCTGGGCGGGCTCGAGGGCCGCCCACTCCGGCGCGACGACGTGCTCCGGCTGTTCCCGGCGCCGCCGCCGCCGGCGCGCCAGGTTCCGGCCGCGGCGGTGGTCGATCTCGCCGCGGAGCCGGAGATCCGCGTCGTCCTGGGCCCGCAGGCTGACCGCTTCACCGAGGCGGGCATCCGCACCTTCCTCACCAGCGCCTGGGAGATGCTGCCCCAGGCGGATCGCATGGGAGCGCGGCTGCGCGGTCCGCGCATCGCCCACACCGACGGGCACGATATCATCTCGGACGGGATCGCACTCGGCAGCATCCAGGTACCCGGAGACGGCCAGCCCATCGCGCTGCTCGTGGACCGCCAGTCCACCGGCGGGTACACCAAGGTGGCGACGGTGGCATCGGTCGACATCGGGCGACTCGGCCAGGTGAAGCCGGGTCAGCGCCTGCGCTTCCGAGCGATCACGCTGGCCGAGGCACATGGGGCGCTCCGCGAGGGGCACGCCGCCGTGGACGGCGCCCTCGGCCGCCACTGACTGGAGAAGAACGATGGGTATCGACAAAGAGCTGAACGAGTACCTGGCGAAGACCGGCCGGTCGCGAGCCCTGCACGAGGAGGCGGTGGCCGTGATGCCCGGCGGCAACAGCCGTACCACCACGTTCTTCGATCCGTATCCCTTCTACATCCAACGCGGCCAGGGCGCGCACATCTGGGACGCCGACGGCGTCGACCGCCTCGACTTCAACGGGAACTACACGAGCCTGATCTTGGGCCACGCCCACGCCGACGTGGTGAAGGCGGTGCAGGAGGCCGCCGCGCTGGGCATGTCGTTCCCGGGTCCCACCGAGCACGAGATCCGCCTGGCCGAGATCCTGACCCGCCGCATTCCCTCGCTGGAGACGGTCCGCTTCACCAACTCCGGCACCGAGGCCACCATGAACGCGGTGCGGGTGGCCCGCGCCTTCACCGGGCGGTCCAAGATCGCCAAGTTCGAGGGCGCGTACCACGGGACCCATGACTGGGTGATGGTCAGCGTGTCGCCCGATCCCAAGGTGGCGGGCGGGCGGCGGCATCCCAAGGCCGTGGCCGGGTCGGCGGGCATCCCGCCGGCGGCACTCAAGCACACGGTGGTGCTGCCCTGGAACGACGCCGACGCCTGCGAGCGACTCCTCGAGAAGGAGGCGGGCCAGCTCGCAGCCGTGATCGTTGATCCGCTGCTGGGCATCGGGGGCATCCTGCCCCCGGCCGAAGGCTTCCTGCCCCGGCTGCGCGCGGTGACCGAGCGGCACGGCATCGTGCTGATCTTCGACGAGGTGATCTCGTTCCGCATCGCCTGGGGCGGCGCCCAGGAGCGTTTCGGGGTGCGCCCCGACCTCACCACTCTCGGCAAGATCATCGGCGGCGGGCTCGCCGTCGGCGCCTTCGGCGGGCGGACCGACATCATGGGGGCCTACGATCCCCGCAAGGGTGGCGCCCGCATCAGCCACGGTGGGACTTTCAATGCGAACCCGGTGACGATGGCCGCCGGGGTGACCACGATGAACGCGCTGACCCCCGAGGCCTACACCCGTCTCGACGCGTTGGGCGAGCGGCTGCGCGGCGGTGTGACGCGGCTGCTCCAGGCCACCCGCCGCCGAGGGCAGGTGACCGGCGTCGGCTCGCTCTTCTGCCTGCACTGGATCTCGGGCCCGCTCACCGACTACCGCTCGAGCCGGCCCCGCGACCTCGAGATGCCGATCCGCGTGTTCATGGGCCTCCTCAACGAGGGGATCCTCCTCACCCAGCGGGGGTTGGGCGCGTGCTCGCTGGCCATGACGGAGGAGGACGTCGACCGCTTCATCAACGCCCTGGCCAGAGTGCTGGCCCGCGAATAGGAGCTGGGTATGGCCACCCAGAAGTTCATCGACCTCAACTGCGACATGGGCGAGAGCTACGGGCGCTGGACCCTCGGCGCCGATGCCGAGATCATGCCCTTCATCACGTCGGCCAACGTCGCCTGCGGCTACCATGGCGGCGACCCCCACGTCATGCGCAAGACCGTCGAGCTCGCGCTCCAGCACCGCGTGGCCGTGGGCTCCCACCCGAGCTTGCCCGACCTCATGGGCTTCGGCCGGCGGGTGATGGACGTCTCGCCCCGCGAGCTCAAGGACTACATCTGCTACCAGACCGGCGCGCTCCGCGAGTTTCTCCGCGCAGCCGGACACGATCTCCAGCACGTCAAGCCCCACGGCATTCTTTACACCATGATCGAAGAGGACGAGGCGTTGGCCCAGGCGACCGGCCAGGCCGTGATGGACTCGGGCGGCGCCTCGCTGATCCTCCTGGGCCTGGCTTCCGGTAAGTACGACCGCACCTGCCGCAAGATGGGCGTGCGGGTAGCCTCCGAGGGATTCGCCGACCGTGCTTACAACCTCGACCTTACGCTGGTCTCCCGGAAACTTCCCGGCTCGCTCATCACCGACCCGCAGCAGGCGGCGGCCCAGGCTGTCAAGATGGCGATGGAAGGCAAGGTTCGCACGATCGACGGTGTCGAGGTCGACATCGCTGTCCAGACGATCTGCTGCCACGGGGACACCCCGGGCGCCGAGAAGATCGTGCGGACGGTGCGGGAGGGACTCGAGACGGCGGGCTGTCGAGTGAAGCCGCTGCGGGACTGGCTTCCGGCGGCGTAGAACTTACAAACTCAAGCCGCGGCGACCGGCTTCTGCGGGTCGGGTAAGAGCTGCTGCATCAGGACGCTCCACTCGATCGGCTTCGTGAAGACCGCGTCGGCGCCGGCGGCCCGTGCTCGGCTGATGTAGGGTTCGCTATAGCCGGTGACCACCACGACGCGCGGCCGGCCTGTCGCCGTCGTGAGGATCTGGCGGATGAGCACGTCGCCGGGGATGTCGGGAAGCCCCAGGTCCGTGAGGAGCACGTCGAAGGGGGCATGGGCCGCGCGCTCCAGGGCCTCGCGCCCCGTCGCCGCGGCCGTGACTTCAGCCCCTTCGGCCCGCAGGAGCAGACTGAAGGCGTCCCGGATCTCGGGCGCGTCTTCGACCAGCAGGACGCGTTGCGCACGGAGTCGCATCCGGCTTTTGACAAGCAAACGTGATGCCTGCTCTTGACCCTCGCGTTCTGCAATGTTTTACTGAGGCGCCCCGATGGACGAGCCTCTCAAGCGGACCCCTCTCTACGCCTTCCACGTCAAGGCCGGCGCGCGCATGGTGCCCTTCGGGGGATGGGAGATGCCCGTCCAGTACACCTCGATCATCGAGGAGCACCGCGCCGTGCGTAGCTCCGTGGGGCTGTTCGATGTGAGCCACATGGGGGAGTTCGAGCTGGAGGGCCCCGAGGCCCTGGCCGCGCTCCAGCACCTCACCACCAACGACGCGGCAGCGCTCGCCGTCGATCAGGTCCAATATTCGTTGCTGTGCACCCCGGACGGTGGCATCGTCGACGACCTCACGCTCTCCCGGCTCGGTCCCGAGCGGTTCATGATGACGGTGAACGCCGCCAACATCGACAAGGACTGGGGCTGGGTGACGCAGCGGTCGGCGCGCTTCCGCGGCGCCCGCTGGCGCAACGTCTCGGCCGACACCGGGCTGATCGCGGTGCAGGGGCCGCGGGCGGAAGCGCTCGTCAGCCGGCTGGCCCACGGCGACGTGACGACACTGGGTTACTACCGATTCACCGCCGCGACCGTGGCCGGGGTGCGGGCGGTGGTCTCCCGAACCGGCTATACCGGGGAAGACGGCTTCGAGCTGTACGTGGCGGCGGCCGACACCACACGCCTCTGGGAGGCGCTGCTGGCAGCGGGCGCGGGTGACGCCGCCCGGCCAGTGGGGCTGGGCGCGCGCGACACGCTGCGGCTGGAGATGCGCTACGCGCTCTACGGCAACGACATCGACGAGACCACGAATCCGCTGGAGGCGGGCCTGGGCTGGGTGGTGAAGCCGGCCAAGGGCGACTTCATCGGCCGCGAGGCCATCGAGCGCGTGCGCGCTGACGGCCCCCGGCGCCGGCTCGTCGGCCTGGAGATGGTGGACCGCGCCATTGCTCGTCATGGCTACCCGGTGGTTGCGGCGGGCAAGGCGGTCGGCGTCGTCACCTCGGGTTCCTACGGACCGTCCGTCGACCGGTCGATCGCGATGGCCTACGCCGACGCCGGCTTCGCCGCCGTCGGGACCGAGCTGGGCGTGGAAGTCCGGGGGCAGGCCCGTCCGGCCCGCGTGGTGAAGACGCCGTTTCATCCGCCGCGGGTCAAGAGAGCGGCGTGAGCCCCCGACTATAAATGAGGTGACGATGTCGAACATCCCGGCCGAGCTCAAGTACACGCGTGATCACGAGTGGGCGAAGCAGGAAAGCGGCAACGTCCGCGTCGGGATCACTGACTACGCCCAGGAGCAGCTGGGCGACGTCGTGTTCGTCGAGTTGCCCAAGGTGGGCGCCAAGGTGACGGCCAAGCAGGCCTTCGGCGTGGTGGAGTCGGTGAAAGCTGTCTCCGACCTCTTCGCGCCCGCGTCGGGCGAAGTGGTGGAGGTGAACGCCGAACTGGGCAAAAAGCCGGAGCTGGTGAACAAGGACCCGTACGGAAAGGGCTGGATGTTGGTCATCCGACCCGCCAACCCCGGCGATTGGAACCAGCTCCTCACGCCCAAGCAGTACGAAGAGCACATCGCTCAGGGCGGGCATTGATGCGCTATCTGCCCAACACGGCTCAGAACCAGCGGGCGATGCTGGACGCCATCGGCGTGCGCGGCGTCAAAGATCTGTTGACGAAGATCCCGGCCAAGGCGCGGCTGTCGCGGCCGTTGGCGCTGCTGCCGGCGCTGGCCGAGGCGGACCTGATCCGCCATATGCGAGGCCTGGCCGGAAAGAACGCCGACGCCGACGGCTGGACGTGCTTTCTCGGCGCCGGCGCCTACGACCACTACGTGCCGAGCCCGATCAACCATCTGATCCTGCGCGGCGAATTCTTCACCGCGTACACGCCCTACCAGCCGGAGGCCAGCCAGGGCACGCTGCGGACGATCTACGAATACCAGACGATGATCGCCGAGCTGACCGGCATGGACGTCGCCAACGCGTCCATCTACGATGGCGCCTCGTCGCTGGCCACGGCGGCGCTCATGGCCCACTCGATCAACGGGCGCCGTGAGATTGCGCTGGCCGGCGGGCTCAACCCGCTCTATCGCCGCGTCGTCGAGACCTACGTGGATGGCCCCGGGCTGAAGCTGCGCGACCTGCCGGCGCCCGAGGGCGTGGTGGACCTCGACGCCGTCCGCCGCGTCGTCGGGGCCAAGACCGCCGCGCTCGTGATCCAGTCGCCGAACTTCTACGGCTGCCTGGAGGACGTCGCGGCCACCGCCGAGTTGGCTCACGCCGCCGGCGCGCTGCTCGTCGTGGTCAGCGATCCAGTGAATCTGGGCGTGCTGGAGGCGCCGGGGCGGCAGGGCGCCGACATCGTGGTGGGCGAAGGCCAGGGGCTGGGCGTGCCGCTCGGGTTCGGCGGCCCCTACCTCGGCGTGTTCGCGGCCAAGAACGAGTTCGTGCGGCGGATGCCGGGCCGGCTGGTCGGCGCCACCGTGGACCTCGACGGCAACCGCGGCTTCGCGCTCACGCTGCAGACGCGCGAGCAGCACATCCGGCGGGCCAAGGCCACGTCCAACATCTGCACCAACGTCGCCCTGTGCGCGCTGATGGCGACGATCTACATGTCCACGCTCGGCAAGCGCGGTCTCGTGCAGGTGGGCGAGCTGTCGACGGCCAAGGCCCACTACGCTGCCGAGCGTCTGAGCGCGGTGCCGGGCGTCTCGCTGCGCTTCGCTCAGCCGTTCTTCAAGGAGTTCACGCTGCGGCTGCCGAAGTCCCCCGAGCGCGTTGCCGCCAAGCTCGCCAAGCAGAGCATCCTGGCGGGGCTGCCGCTCAAGACGTTCGACCGCAAGCTCGGCGACTGCCTGCTGGTGGCGGTGACCGAGAAGCGCACCAAAGACGAGATCGACGCGTTCGCCGACGCCCTGGCCAAGGCGGTGGCGTGATGCCCTACGACAATCAGCGGGCCTACGACCGCTTGATCTTCGAGATGTCCTCGCCGGGCCGCCTGGCCTTCTCGCTGCCGGAATCCGATGTGCCGGTGGACCCGGCGTTGGCGGCGGTGCCGGAGAAGTACCGCCGGCGAGATCCGGCGGCGTTGCCGGAGGTCTCCGAGCTGGACGTCGTGCGGCACTACGCGCGCCTGAGCCAGATGAACTACGGCGTCGACACGCACTTCTACCCGCTCGGCTCGTGCACGATGAAGTACAACCCGAAGATCAACGAGGACATGGCGCGCCTCGGCGGCTTCGGCCGCCTGCACCCGCTGGCCCCGGAGGCGCTGTCCCAGGGGGCGCTGGCGCTCATGCACGAACTGGCGCGGATGCTGGCCGAGATCGCCGGGATGGACGCGGTGTCGCTGCAGCCGGCGGCCGGCGCCCAGGGCGAGCTGGCCGGCGTGCTGATGATCCGCGCCTACCACGAGGCGCGCGGCGAGAAGCGCAGCAAGGTGCTGATCCCCGATTCGGCGCACGGAACCAATCCGGCCTCGACCGCGCTAGCCGGCTACGAGGTCATCGAAGTGAAGTCGGATGCCGAGGGCCAGGTGGATCTCGGTGACCTCGAGCGTCACCTCGGCCCCGACGTGGCGGCGTTCATGATCACGGTGCCGAACACGCTCGGCAACTTCGAGCCCCGCGTGATGGAGATCGGCGAGGCGTGTCACGCCCGCGGCGTGCAGGTCTACATGGACGGGGCCAACCTCAACGCCATCCTCGGCCTCACGCGCCCCGGCGACCTCGGCTTCGACGTCTGCCACTTCAACCTGCACAAGACGTTCACCACGCCGCACGGCGGCGGCGGCCCCGGCGCCGGGCCGGTCGGCGTGAAGGCGCACCTCGAGCCGTTCCTTCCGGTGCCCGTGGTCGCCAAGCGCGACGACACCTACACGCTCGACTGGAAGCGGCCGCGGTCGATCGGCAAACTCCAGGCCTTCTGGGGCAACTTCGGCATGCACGTGCGCGCCTACACCTACATCCGGACGATGGGCGCCGACGGCCTGCGGGCGGTGAGCGAGAACGCGGTCCTCAACGCCAACTACATCATGAAGCGCCTGGAGGGTCATTACGACGTGGCCGCGCCGGGCCCCTGCATGCACGAGTGCGTGCTCTCGGCCCGCCGCCAGAAGAAGCAGGGCGTGAACGCGATGGACATCGCCAAGCGTCTGCTCGACCTGGGCTTCTACGCGCCCTCGACGTACTTTCCGCTGATCGTCGAGGAGGCGCTCATGATCGAGCCCACCGAGACGGAGTCCAAGGAGACGCTCGACGCCTTCTGCGAGGCGATGATCCAGATCGCCAAGGAGGCCGAGGCGAACCCCCGGGCGATCCACGACGCCCCCGTCACCACGCCGGTCCGCCGTCTCGACCAGACCAAGGCCGCCCGCGAGCCCGACTTGAGATGGAGGCCTCGCGGGTAGTAGGCGTGGGATGAATCCCAGGCCTACCGGCGCCATCGCGCTCGCCCTCGTCGTCCTCATCGCCAATGTCGCCGCGGTCCCGCTGGACGCGGCCGCCCAGCCAGCGGGCAGGATCCCGCGCATCGGTGTCCTCGCGCCCGGCAGCCCTCCTGGGCCCGGGCGCCCGGGGTTGCCGCATCTCGACGCCTTCCGGCAGGGATTCCGAGAGCTCGGGCACGTCGAAGGCCGGACGATCGCGTTCGAGGTCCGCTGGGACGGTGGCAAACCTGATCGGTACGCCGCCCTCGCCGCCGAGCTGGTCCGACTCGACGTCGATGTCATCGTCGCCGCGACCACAGGGGCCACGCTGGCCGCGAGGGATGCCACCCGGACAACGCCCGTCGTCATGGCCGCAACCGGCTTCGATCCGGTACAGATCGGACTCGTCGCGAGCCTGGCGCGCCCCGGCGGGAACATCACCGGACTCACGCTTCAGACGCACGAGCTTCCCGGCAAACGTCTCGAGCTGCTCAGAACGGCCGTTCCCGGCATCACCCGCATAGCGCTCCTCTGGGACCCGAACCCCTTTTCGGCGGCGGTCGTGAAGGAGCACGAGGCCGCGGCCCGATCGCTCGGCATGCAGCTCCAGCCCCTGGAGGTACGGTCTCCCGGGGACCTCGAGGGCGCCTTTCAGACTGCCCGCCGAGGTGGGGCCCAGGCCCTCATGATGATCCAGGGCGCCTTCTACACCATCCACCGGGCTAGGATCGCCGAGATTGCGCTGAGGAGCCGAATCCCGACGCTTTCGGGCGAGACGGGATACGCCCAGGCTGGCGGTCTCATGGAATACGGGCCAAACATCGTCAACAGTTGGCACCGCGCCGCCATCTTCGTGGACAAGATCCTGAATGGCGCCAAGCCCGGGGACCTGCCCGTGGAGCAGCCGACAAAGTTCGACCTGGTCGTCAACCTCAAGACGGCGAAGGCCCTGGGCCTGACGATTCCGCCGTCGCTGCTCCTCCGCGCCGACCAGGTGATCGAATGACTGCCGGTGGCTCTTCGACAGTCGAGCGGCGCCCAGGCCCACCGGCCCTTGCCGCCCGACGCCAAGAGTATTACTCTTACACGTAAGAGTATTACCGAGGGGGCCGCGCCATGCGGATCACGAGCAAGGGGCAGGTGACGATTCCGGTAGCGATCCGTCGGAAGGCGGGGCTCCGTCCCAACACGGAGGTGACCTTCACGATGACCCGGGGCGTCGTCGTTCTGAAGAAGGTGGACCGGCGCGGCCGCGGTGACCGGATGGTCGAAGCCATGCGGGGCAAGGCGACGGCCGGCATGACGACCGATCAGATCATGGCCTTGACGCGGTGTTGAAGGACGATCGCTCATGGCGGAGGTCCTGGTCGACAGCAACGTCCTGCTCGACGTGGTCACGGAAGATCCCCACTGGTTCGGCCGGTCGGCCGCCGTGTTGGCCAGGCTCGGCGCCGACCACGAACTGGTCATCAATCCGATCGTCTACGCGGAGGTTTCGGTGGGCTTCGAGCGGATCGAAGAGGTCGACGGAGCCCTGCCCGCGGAATACTTCCGCCGGGAAGCGCTCCCGTGGGAGGCGGCCTTTCTGGCCGGGAAGTGCTTCGTGAGGTACCGGCGCGCGGGTGGTGCACGGCGGGCGCCGCTCCCGGACTTCTACATCGGGGCTCATGCCGCGGTACGCGGCATTCCGCTCCTGACCCGGGACGCCGGCCGATATCGAACGTATTTCCCAAAGCTCAAGCTGCTCGTCCCATGACGGCCCCGACGTGGCGTCTCCTCGTCACCGAGCCCACCGACGGCGTCACCAACATGGCCATCGACGAGGCGCTCTGGCGGGGCCGCCAGGCCGGCACGGGCCCGCCCACGCTGCGCTTCTTCGCCTGGGCCCCTCCGACCGTCTCGCTCGGCTACGGCCAGCCGCTCGACGCCAGCGTCGACGTCCCGGCCTGCCGCCGGCTGGGCGTGGGGCTGGTACGGCGTCCGACGGGGGGCAGCGCCATCTATCACGACGGGCCCGAGCGCGAGCTGACCTATAGCGTGGTGGCCACCAACGACGACCTCGGGGTGCCGTCCGACCTGCTGGCGACGTACCGCTGGATCGCGCTGGCGCTGCTCCGCGGGCTCCGTGAGCTGGGCGCACCGGCCGAGATCGTCGCCGTGCCCGACACCGAGGGGCCGGCGCCCGCGTTCTGCTTCGCCCGGACCGGCCGCTACGAGATCGAGGTCGACGGTCGCAAGCTCGTGGGCAGCGCCCAGCGGCGGCAGGGGGCGTGCTTCCTCCAGCACGGCGCCGTCCTGCTCGGTGTCGACGCGTTACGGTTGCGCGCCGTGTTTCCCACCACCCGTGACCCGCTGGCCACCATGACGACGCTGGAGGCGACGCTCGGCCACCGGCCGAAGTTCGACGACGTCGCCGCCGCCCTCACCGGCGCGTTCGAGGCCGAGCATGGCCTCATCCTGGCGCCGGGCGGACTCACCCCCGAGGAGATGGCGCGGGTCGACGACCTCGTCCGGGAGCGGTACGCCACCGAGGCATGGCTCGCGGACGGCGCGTGAGCCGCGAGTATCCGGACTACCCGCGGGTCGGCGTCGGCGCCGTCGTTCTCCACCAGGGCTGCGTGCTGCTGGTGCGCCGCGGCGGGCAGCCTTCGGCCGGCAAGTGGAGCCTGCCCGGTGGTCTCGTCGAGCTGGGGGAGAGCGCGCTGGACGCCGTGCGTCGTGAGGTCGCCGAGGAGTGCGGCCTGGAGATCCGGGTCGTGGACGTGGCCGGCGTGATCGACCGCATCGTCCGCGATGCCGACGGGCGCATTCGCTATCATTGGGTGCTGGTCGACTACCTGGCCCGCGCGGCGTCCGACGCCGTGACCGCCGGGAGCGACGCCGCGGACTGCCGCTGGGTCGACGTCGACCGCGTGGCCGAGCTGGACGTGACCGACGGCCTCGTGGACATGATCCGTCGCGCCGTCGGGCTGGCCGAGCGAAAGGAGCCGTGAGCATTCCCCCGATGAAGGTGCACGCGCTGGCCAAGCCGCTGGTCGAAGTGGCCGCCGACGCCTTGATCGTCGCGTTGCCGGCGGGGCTGAAGGCCTTGCCACCGCGGATGGCGCCGCTCGACCGCCGCACCGGCGGCCAAGTCACCGCCGTGCTCGAGGCCGAGCGGTTCCAGGCCAAGCCGGCGCAGGTGACCCACCTGCACACCGCGGGCCGGCTGCCGGCCGCGCGGCTCATCGTGGTAGGCATGGGCGAGGAGAAGGACGTCGCGCTGGAGACGGTGCGGCGGGCGGCGGCGGCCGGCGTCCGCCGGGCGCGCGACCTGGGTGCCCGGACCGTCGCGCTCGACCTCTTCGGTGACGCGCTGCCGGCCCGCCAGCGGGCTCAGGCCCTGGTCGAGGGCGGGCTTCTCGCCACGTACACCTTCGACCGCTACAAGCGCGAGAAGAACGGCAAGACCATCGAAAGCCTCACCGTCGTGGCCGCCGACGGCCGGCTCGTCGGCGACGTCGCCAAAGGCGTTCGCCGGGGCGAGGTGTTCGGCCAGGCGACGATGTTCGCCCGTGACCTCGTCAACATGCCGGCCAACGAAATGCATCCGACGCATCTGGCCCGGCTCGCTGGCCGGATTGCCAGGGAGGCCCGGCTGAAGCTGCGGCTCTTTGACCGGGGCGGGTGTGAGAAGCTCGGCATGGGCGCCTTCCTCGGCGTCGCCGCGGGCAGCGCGCAGCCGCCCGCGTTCATCCACCTTGCATACGCGCCGGGCGGGCGGCCGCGGCGGCGGATCGCGCTCATCGGCAAGGGCGTCACCTTCGACGCCGGCGGCCTTGACCTCAAGACGGCCGACGGGATGCTGCGCATGAAAAACGACATGTCGGGCGCGGCCGCCGTGCTGGCCATCCTCCGCGCGCTGCCCGCGCTGAAGCCGCCGCTGGAGGTGCACGGGCTGATCGCCGCCACTGAGAACATGCCGTCGGGCTCGGCGTTCCGACCCGGCGACGTGCTGCGAGCCATGAACGGCACCACCATCGAGGTGGGAAATACCGACGCCGAGGGCCGGCTGACGCTGGCCGACGCCCTCTGCTACGCGAACACGCGCGTCAAGGCCCACGAGATCATCGACATGGCGACACTGACCGGCGCCTGCGTGGTGGCCCTGGGCCCACTCTGCGCCGGGCTCTTCGCCAGCGACCAGGGGCTGGCCGATCGCCTGCTCGCCGCCGCCGCCGAGGCGGGCGAGCGCCTCTGGCAGCTGCCCCTGATCGACGAGTATCGCGAGCACCTCAAGAGCGAGGTGGCCGACATCAACAACGTAGGCCCTCGCGGCGGGGGCGCCATCAATGCCGCGCTGTTCCTCAAGGAGTTCGCCGGCGCCACGCCCTGGGCGCACCTGGACATCGCCGGCCCGGCCTTCAGCGAGAAGGATCTGCCGCTGGCTCCCAAGGGCGGCACCGGCGCCGCGGTGCGGGCGCTGCTGATGTACCTCAGCCCATGAGCCGCGGACGCGTCGATCTCCACACCCACACGACGGCGTCGGACGGCACGCTCTCGCCGCGCGAGCTGGTGCGGGTGGCGGTCCGTCACGGGGTGGAGGTCCTGGCCATCACTGACCACGATTCCACCGACGCCCTCGGCGCGGCGCTCGCCGAAGCGGGGCGGGACGCGACGCTGACCATCGTGCCCGGCCTCGAGATCAACTGCGACGTGGAGGGCGCCGAGCTCCACGTCCTGGGCTACTTCATCGACTACCAGGCCGCGTGGTTCCAGGAATTCCTCCGAGCCCAGCGGGCCGAGCGGGTGGCCCGCGTCCATCGCATCGCCGAGCGCCTGGCCGCACTGGGCATGCCGATCGACCCCGCCGAGGTGTTCGCTCTCGTCAAGGAGGGCTCGGCGGGCCGGCCCCACGTGGCCCAGGTGATGGTGCAGCACGGTTACGTGAAGTCCGTGCGCGAGGCCTTCGACCGATACCTGAAGACCAACGGTCCGGCCAACGTGCCTCGTCATCGCCTGACGCCCGCCGACGCCGTGGCCGTCATTCGCCGGGCGAGCGGCCTGCCCGTCGTCGCCCACCCGGGGCTCGCCGACCGGGATGCGCTCATTCCCGGCCTCGTCGAGACCGGGCTGATGGGGATCGAGGTCTATTACGCCGAGCACTCCCCAGCCCAGATCGGCGCCTACCTCGAGTTGTGCCGGCGCTTCGATCTCGTCGCCACCGGAGGATCCGATTTCCACGGGCCGCAGAGCGGGCGCAGCAACCCGCCGGGAACGCCCACGGTTCCCTGGTCCTCGTGGGAGAACCTCCGCCAACGCGCCGAACGGGCGTGAAGGAACCCCCCGCACCTTGACCAGGCCACCCACGGTCCAAGCCGGGCTCGCGGCCCCCGCTCCAACAGTCCACATCTTCGGCTTCAACGAGTGCCCGGACACGCGCAAGGCGCTCCGCTTCTTCTCCGAGCGCCGGCGGCCGGTGCACTTCGTCAATCTCCAGGAGCGTCCGGCCACGCGTGGCGAGTTGAGGCGCTTCGAGGAGAAGTTCGGGGCCGCCGCGCTGGTCGATCGTGAGGGCCCCCGCTTCCGCGCGCTCGGACTGCACGTGAGCGGCGACTCGCCTCAGCGCCTGCTCCAGCGCGCCCTCGGCGAGCCGCGGCTGCTACGGACTCCGCTGGTGCGCGTCGGTCATCGCGTGAGCGTGGGCCACACCCCTGGAGAGTGGCAGGCGGCGCTGGAGGCGGCGCGAGCCGCAGCCCCCGGAGCGGGCGGCCGGGAATCGGAAGGCCCCGCCCGGCGGTGACGCCGGCGCAACGGTTGTCGCGCCCCGCGTGAACGGGGAGGTTTGGAGGGGGCGCCGTTGTGGCACCCCGCGTGAACGGGGAGGTTTGGAGGGGGCGCCGTTGTGGCACCCCGCGTGAACGGGGAGGTTTGGAGGGGGCGGCCGCTGCCCCCTCCAACTTCATGGACCTAGCGCAAGATCTTTCGGGCTCGGGCGGGGCTGCCGACGGTGAGGACCACCATCGCGCTGCCCCGGCCCGCCGTCGTCGCGTAGGCGGACCTGATGTTGATCCGCGCCTTCGCCACCTTTTCCGCCACGCGGGCCAGCGCGCCGGGCTTGTTGCGGAGCCGCACCACGAACGCCGGCTCCTCCGTCGGGCGGAACCCGGCCGCGCGCAGCGCCCGTCGTGCCTTGACGGGGTTGTTGACGAGAAGCCGGAGCCGGCCGCGACCGGCGGCGTCGCCGGCGCCAAGCGCCGCGATGTTGACGCCGGCGTCGGCCAGCGCCCGCGCGATGGCCGCGAGGACGCCGGGACGGGACTTCAGGGTCAGGACGAGCTGGGTGGTCCGGGGCATGGTCGTTCTCCTCCTCGAGACGGTCGGTTCACGCGTAGCTGGGGAAGACGCGGCGCACTACGTCCGGGGAATTGATCCGCAAGAGCCAGGCGGCCAGCCGCCGCGCGGCGCCGCGCACGGCGACGAACGTGATGCGGGCGCCGGCCACGAGTCGCCCGCGGTCGTCCCACGCGCCCACCTCGGTGTCCCAGTAGCGCGGATCGTCGGCGCGCGGGCGGGCCCGGGCCCGCGGGCCGCCGACGGTGATGGCCGGCCCGAAGGGCACGCTGCCATGGAGCGTGACGACCAGCTCGGTGGTCATGCCCGACTCGCCGCTGGCCAGCGCGCCCAGCCAGAACGCCGCCTCGTCGAGGAGCGTCGTCAACGCCACCGGCGCCAGCGTGCCGTCGACCGCCCGGAACGTGTCGCGGGGGCGCCAGACGCCGGCGACGACGGTGTCGTCGTGACCGAGCTGCACGCGGAGGCCGAGGACATTGTCCACGCCGCAGGCGAAGCACGTCGTGGAGACCGGCAGCGGCTGCCGGGTCGCCGGCGGCGGCGCCGGCGGCCGCGGATGGTCACTGTGCGGCACGCCCAGTCGGCCCTCCACCAGCGTCGCGCTGGAACCATCCAGGAGGCGGCAGGCGAGCGCGCCAGCGGCCTTCGCCGTGATCAACCGGAGCGGGACGCCGAGCGGGACGCGCTTGCGGTAGAAGCCGCTCACCTGGTGCGGGCCCGGACCCTCGGCGAGCAGATGGAACGCCGCCAGCACCGAGCCGCCGTGCGCGGTTTCCGGCAGCCCCTGGAACGCGGGATCCACCGTGAGGATCAGCTCGTCGCCATGGCCCTCGAGATTCCGACGCAGAAGGGCGTCCGTCGTCGTCATGCGGAGTCGCTCGTGCCGATTCTAGCCCACTGCGTCGCTCTCCGGGCCCCGGCCCGAGCACTTGTCCCGGCCGGCCGGCGACGGAGCGTTTATACTGAGTCGCGCGACGCGCGTGCGGACGCCGCCGTCGGGCAGGGGTGGCGCAATGGACAGGATCGGTCGCGTGGCAGTGATCGCCCTGATCGCGGTCGGGCTCACCGGCGCCACCGGCCGCGGGGATGCCCCGCGAGAGGCCCCGGGGGCCAAGCCGAACGGCCCGCAAGAGGTCGAGGTCGTGGCCGTGTACCTCGATCCCCAGGTGCAGGCGCCCAAGGTGATCCTGGAGCGCAAGCGCGATCGGCGCCGCTTCGACATGGTGATCGGCCTGGCCGAGATGAACGGCATCGCCATTCCGCTGAACGGCGTCACGCCGCCGCGGCCGCTCACCCACGATCTCTTCCTCACGCTCTTCGGGCGGCTCAAAGTCAGCCTCACCCGGGTGACCATCACCGACCTGCGGGACGACATCTACTACGCCACCCTGCACCTCACCAGCGCGACGGGCGAGATGACGCTCGACTCGCGCCCCTCGGACGCCATCGCGCTGGCCATCCGGGCTCGGGCCCCGGTGCTGGTGGAGGATCGCGTGTTCGACAAGGCGGGCCAGCCGGGACCCCGCCGGCCCTCTATCTGAGACCATGCCACCGCGCGAGACCGACGATCTCCAATGGGCGCTCCAGCGGCGGCTGGAGGACGTGTTCAGCAAGATCGGGGAGAAGTACGGCGACCTGACCGGCCGGGTGGAGACCCTGATCCAGCCCGAAGTCTCCTTCGAGGAGGTGGGCGGTCAACACCAGGCCAAGGCCATGCTGCGGGGGTTCGCCACCGCGCTCACCGCTCCCGAGCGCTACCGCGACTGGGGGATCGAGCCGCCCAAGGGCGTGCTGCTCTACGGCCCGCCCGGCACCGGCAAGGCCATGCTGGCCCGCGCGCTGGCCGGCGCTTCGGAGGCGATCTTCTTCCGCCTGAAGCTCCTCAACGTCACCTCGAAGTTCGGGGCCAACACCGGCGAGCTGCTCCAGGAGATCCTGCGCATCGCCATCGGTGAAGGCCGCGCCGTCTTCCTCATGGAAGAGCTCGACGCTCTCTCCCTCGAGCACCTCTTGCCGCCGCCTCAGGCCCGGGAGGCGAGCGCCCGTCTGGTGGCCGCCCTCTGCGAGAAGCTCGACGCCATGGACGCCTCGGCGCGCGTGCTGGTGGTGGGCTCGACCAGCCGCACCGACGCGCTCGACCCCGCCCTGGTGGCGCCCGGGCGCCTCGACCACCTCGTGGAGGTGGCCCTGCCCGACGCCGCCGATCAGCAGGAGATCCTCGAGCTGATGCGGGCCCGGACCGAGAAGCACGCCGGCCGGCCGTTGTTCGAGCCGGTCGACCATCGCACCGTGTTGCCCCTGATGGGCGGCTTGAGCGGCGCCGACATCTCCGAGATCTTGAGACGGGCCCTGGAGGCCAAGGTGCACCGCGCCGCCGACGGGCAGGCGTCGCTGGTGAGCACGGCCGACTTGCTGGAGGCCATCGACGGCTACAAGCGCGTCCGGGGCGTCGTGGAGAAGATCCGCTACGGGCAATACCTCTAAATCCGCGGCATGATCGCGACCACGCGGATCCGGGTCCGCTACAAGGACACCGACTGCATGAAGGTCGTGTACTACGGCAACTACCTCACGTACTTCGAAGTGGGGCGCGTGGAGTATCTCCGCCAGGCCGGCCTGGCCATGGCCGAGGTCGATCAGAAGATCCACATGCCGGTGGTGGAGACGCTGGTGCGCTACCTGCGGCCGGCCCGCCTGGACGACCTGCTCGACGTCCGCTGCTGGGTGAGCGAGCGCAAGCGCGCTTCGTTCCGGTTCGGTTACGACGTCCGCAACGAGGTCGGCGAGGCGGTCGCCGCCGGCTACACGCTGCACGCCTGCTGGGATCCGGCCACCAGTCGGATGATCGCCATCCCGATCTGGCTCCAGCAGATGATGCCGGTCGTTCCGCACGGCCCGGCCGAGCGTGTATAATGCGTGACCGGCTGAGCCGCCTCGTATGATCGAGGTCCAAAATCTCACGAAGCATTACGGTCCCATCACCGCCATCCGCGATGTGTCGTTCAGCGTCGCGCCCGGCCAGATCGTCGGGTTCCTCGGGCCCAACGGCGCCGGTAAATCGACGACGATGCGCATCCTGGCCTGCTTCATGCCCGCCTCCAGCGGGTCGGCGCGGGTGGCCGGCTACGACGTGTTCCGCGAGTCGATGGACGTCCGCCGGCGCATCGGCTACCTGCCGGAGAGCGTGCCGCTCTACTCGGACATGCGGGTGACCCCCTACCTGGAGTTCGTCGCCGAGGTAAAGGGGATCGGGCGCACCGAGCGCACGCGCCGGGTGGGCGAGGCGATGGAGCGGTGCCTGATCAGCGACGTGCAGAACCGGCTGATCGGCAAGCTCTCCAAGGGGTACCGGCAGCGCGTCGGCCTGGCCCAGGCCATCATCAACGATCCCCACGTGCTGATCCTCGACGAGCCCACCATCGGCCTCGACCCCCAGCAGATCACCGAGATCCGCGCCCTCATCAAGTCCTTCGCCGGCGAGCACACCGTGATCCTGTCCACGCACATCCTGCCCGAGGTGTCGATGGTGTGCAGCGGCGTCATCATCATCAACAAGGGCATGATCGTGGCGCAGGGCGCCATCGACACGCTGGTCGAGCAGTTCTTTCCCACCTCACGGGTGGAGGTGGAGGTGGACGGCCCGCCGGCGGCGGTGCCCGAGGGCATGCGGCGGATCCCGGGCGTGCTCGACGTGCGGGAGCAGCCGCTCGGCGACGGGCGGATGACGTACGTGGTGGAGTCGGCCCGGGAGCGCGATGTACGGGGCGAGATCTTCCAGCTCGCCGCCCAGCAGCGCTGGGAGCTGCGGGAGTTGCGGCGGGTGGGCATGACCCTGGAGGAGGTCTTCATCCGGGTCGTGGCCGGCGAGGAGACGGCGGGCGACGAGAAGAAGACGGCAGCGACGGAGGAGGGCCAGCCGTGAAAGTGTGGCCGATCTTCAAGAAGGAGATGCGCCTCTACTTCACCTCACCCATCGCCTGGGCCATCCTCACCGCGTTCGCCTTCATCACCGGCTACTTCTTCTACTCGATCTTCGCGTACTTCACGCTGGCCTCCATGCAGTCGATGATGAACCCCGCGATGGCCCGCGAGATGAACGTGACGGACAGCGTCCTGCGCCCGCTCTTCTCCAACGTGAGCGTCATCCTGCTCCTGCTCATGCCGCTGGTCACCATGCGCCTGTTCGCCGAGGAGCGACGGTCGGGGACCATCGAGCTGCTCCTGACCTACCCGGTCCGGGACGGCGCCGTGTTGCTCGGCAAGTACCTGGCCGCCTTCGCCATCTACGGGCTGATGCTGGCCGTCACGCTGGTGTACCCGGCCCTGGTGCTGTACTTCGCCCGCGTCGAGTGGGGCGTGCTGGCGACCGGCTACTTCGGGCTCCTGCTCATGGGCGCCACCTTCCTGGCCGTGGGGCTGTTCGCCTCGTCGCTGACCGAGAACCAGATCGTCGCCTCCATCACCACGTTCGGGATCCTCCTGATCTTCTGGGTGGTCGGCTGGTCGGCCGACTACCTGGGCGGCCCCTGGGGCCGGGTGCTGTCCCACGTCTCCCTGCTCGAGCACTTCGACTCCTTCGCCAAGGGCGTGCTCGACACCAAAGACATCCTCTACTATGTGAACTTCACCGTGCTGGCGCTTTTCCTCACCCTGAAGTCGCTGGAAGCACGCCGTTGGAAGGGCTAGATGAAGCGCGCGCTTGACTGGGGCGGCTACGTCGGCATCGTGCTCCTGGTGGGCGCGGTGCTCCTGCCCTTCGCACGCCCGGAGTGGACCCGCGTGCGCTGGGGCCTCGTTATCGCCGGGGTGGTCCTGGTCGTCCTCTCCCTCCTGGTGCACCTCAAGATGGGAGGGCTCCTGAGCGGGCGCACGGCGCGGTACGGGATCAACACGGCGGTGGCCATCGTCCTCTTGCTGGGCATCATCGGCTTCGTGGAGGCGGTGTCCTATCGCCACAACGCCCGGCTCGATCTCACCGAGAACAAGCGCTTCAGCCTGGCCCCCCAGACCATCGAGCTGCTGCGGGCCCTCAAGACCGACGTGAGCGCCGTCGCCTTCTTCCGCAGCGATCAGCCCGGCAAGCGCCTGGCCGAGGAGCTGCTCAAGCAGTACGCCCGCTACGCCAACGGCCGCTTCAGCTGGCGCGTGGTGGACCCCGACCGCGAGCCGGCCCTGGCCCGTCGCTACGCGGTGGAGTCCTACGGCACCGTGGTGCTGGAAACCAAGGAGCGCTCGGAGAAGGTCCTCGATGCCGAGGAGGAGAAGCTCACCAACGCGCTGGTGAAGCTCACCCGTGAGGGCAAGCGCGTCGTCTACGTCGTCCAGGGGCACGGCGAGCACGAGCTGGGCAACACCGACCGCCCGGGGTTCAGCGAAGCCAAGACGGCCCTGGAGCGGGCCAATTACGAGGTCAAGCCGCTGGCGCTGGCCCGCCAGGAGAAGATGCCCGACGACGCCGCCGTGGTCATCATCGCCGGGCCGCGCGCGGAGTTGCTGGCGCCCGAGCTGGACACGCTGGACAAATACCTGGGCCGCAACGGCAAGCTGCTGGTGATGGTGAACCCCGCCATCCTGGGCGGGGTGCAGGCCGAGGGGCTCAAGGGCCTCCTCGGGCGGTACGGATTCGAGCTGGGGGACAATCTCGTCATCGAGGCGAACCCGATCGGCCGCCTGTTCGGCATCGGGCCCGAAGTCCCCATCGTCCAGCAGTACGACGCGCACCCCATCACCCGGGACCTGACGGGCATCAGCACGCTGTTCCCGCTCACGCGCACGGTGGCTCCCACCAAGACTCCGCCCACCGGCGTGAACGTCCAGCCGCTGGCCCGCACGAGCCCGGAGTCGTGGGGCGAGACCGATCGCGCCTCGCTGCAAGCCGGGCAGGTCAAGGCGGATCCGCCCGATCCCAAGGGGCCGCTCACGGTGGCGGCGGTGGCTACCAAGGACAAGGCCCGGATCGTGGTCTGGGGCACCTCGAGCCTCGCCGCCAACCAGTTCCTGAATTTGCAGGGCAACCGCGACTTCTTCCTCAACACGGTGTCGTGGCTGGCCGAGCAGGAGGACCTGATCTCCATCCGGCCCAAGGACGCCCGGCAGACGCCGGTCTTCCTCACCTCCCAACAGGCGCAACTCGTCTTCCTGATCCCGGTCGTTGTCGTGCCCGGCCTCGTACTGGTCGGGGGCATCGTGACACTCGTGCGGCGCCGCGCCGCCAAGTAAGGGCCCCTCCGAATACATGCGCTGGCAGACCACCGTCGTTCTCGCCGTGATCCTGGTCGCGCTGGGCGCCTTCTACTACGTCTATGAGGTCCGCCTGGCCCCCGAGCGCGAGAAGGCGGCAGCCCGCAAGGGGCGCGTGTTCACCGTCGAGCCGGCCGACGTCATCGAGATGGCCCTGAAGCGCGGCGACGAGACCGTCCGGATCAAGCGCGCCGGCGAGGGCTGGGAGATGCTGGCCCCGGTCACCGGCCGGGGCGAGCAGGGACCGATCGAAGAGACGCTCACCTCGGTGGCGACGGCGAAAATGGACCGGGAGATCGCGGCCCGGCCGGCCAACGTGGGCGAGTTCGGCCTCGACACACCGCCGGCGGAGGCCACGCTCGTTTTGAAGGACGGCAAGCAGGTGACGCTCCGCCTCGGCACCAAGACCCCGACGGGGGTCTGGGTCTACGCCCAGGAGCAGGGCCAGCCCAGCGTGTTCGTGGTCGCCGACGGCATCCTCCGCGACGTGACCCGCCCGGCCGCCGACTTCCGCAACAAGACCATCCTGGCCTTCGACCGTGCGAGCGTCACCGGCGTGGAGATCGTGACCCGCGACGAGACGCTGGCCGTCGAGGCGAGCGAGAACCGGTGGCGGCTGACCCGGCCTCGCCCACTTCCCGCCGACACCGACGCCGTGCGCGACTTCCTCGACAAGCTCGGCTCCGGAAGGATCAAGGAGTTCGTGGCCGAAACGCCCCGGTCACTGGAGCCCTACGGGCTCGAGCGTCCCGTGCGCGTGTCCGTCCACACCGGCAAGGACGGCGACCGGGCGACCAAGAGTCTGCTGATCGGTCACGTCGATGACAAGAAGAAGGGCGTGTACGCGATGCGCCCCGGCGAGCCGAGCGTGTTCCTCCTGCCTGAAGACGTCTGGACGGCGCTGCCCCGGACCACGGCGGCGCTCCGCGACAAGACGATCGTGGAGTTCGACCGGGACAAGGTCACGCGCCTGGACATCGAGAGCCCTCGCGGGCAGGTGACTCTGGTGCGGGAGCAGGACCGCTGGAAGATCACGCAGCCCGAGGGCGTGCCCGCCGATCCAGTGGAGGCGGGCGCCGTCCTCATGAAGCTCAGAAATCTGAGAGCGCAGGCCTTCCTGGCCGACGAGGCCGCCGCTGTCCCCCGCTACCTCGGACGTCCCGAGGTGCGCGCCACCCTCACCCAGGAAGGGCGGGAACCGCTCACCGTTCTCCTGGCGCCGTCGCCGGAAAAGCGCGGGGCGCAGGCCACCGCCTACGCCGCGGTGGCCGGACAGGGGCCGGTGGTGCTCGTCGAGGCGAACGCCCTCACGGAGATCGGTCGCTCACTCACCCAGCTGCGCGACCGCACGCTCGTCGGCGGGCTCGACACCAAGGACGTGAAGCGCGTGCAGGTGAAGCGCGGCGAGCAGGCGGTGCTGCTCGAGCGCCGCAGCGACAGCGAGTGGCGATTCTTGGAGGGAGGCCAGGGCGCGGCCCGGGGCGCGAAGGTGGAGGACGTGCTCTGGGCCCTGCGCGGGCTCAAGTGGAAGGAGATCGTCGCCCCCGCCGGCGAGGCGCTCTCGAAGTACGGCCTCGACGCGCCCACGGCCGAGATCGTGCTCTTCCGCGCCGACGGCACGACCATCGTCTCGGTGCTCGTCGGCAAGCAGGACGGCGACCTCCGCTTCGTGAAGACCAAGGCCGCCCCCACCGTCTACGCCGTCGACGCCAGACAGCTCGAGGTCCCGAAAGTCCCCGACGACTTTTGAGTTGGAGGGGGCAGCGGCCGCCCCCTCCAAACCTCCCCGTTCGCGTGAGGTGTGACACCCGGCGCCGGCGGAGCCGGCGTTCGAAGCGTTAGTTCAAGAGGCCGATATCGCGATAGCGGGGGGCGATGCGCTCGGAGATCAGGCCCAGGCGCTGCAGGCGCGGCATCAGGTTCTCGGTGAACAGGAACGAATTGAAGGCCTTGGTGGTCAGCGAGCTGGTCACCGTGTCGCGCCAGATCTTGTCGCCGTCCCAGCCCATCTCCCGCCACACGTCCTTGATGGCCTGGAACCCCGTGCGCTCGTCCCGGGCGTACATGAGGTCACAGGCCTTGAAGCAGAAGTCCTCCAGGTACTCGCGCCGGCTGGCCTCCATGGTGGGGATGGACCGCCGCAGCGCGAAGTAGCCGAAGTTGACGTGCCGGCCTTCGTCCTGCAGGACGTAGTCGAGCAACTGGCTGAGAGTCGGGTCGCCCGTCTGCTTGCGCATGAGGTTGAAGGCCGCGATGGCCAGCCCCTCGATGAGCATCTGCATGCCCACGAGCTTCAGCTCCCACAGGTTGGTAGCCAGGATCTCGTCGATCAGTGACTTCAGCAGGGGATCCACCGGATAGATCTTGTGGAGCTTCTTGACGTAGCGCTCGAAGACCTCCACGTGCCGGCCCTCGTCTACCACCTGGGTGGAGGCGTAGAGCTTAGCGTCGACCTCGGGAATGGAGTTGACGAGCTGGCCGCACACGACCAGCGCGCCCTGCTCACCATGGAGGAATTGGGAGAGGCGCCAGGACGAAACCCGGATCTCGACCTCCTTCTGCTCCTCGGGCGTGAGCCGGGAGAAGAAGTTCGTGCCGCTGAAGGCCAGCTGCACGTTGAGCACGGGTCCCTCGCTGCCCACCGGACGGTTCCAGTCGATGGCCGTGCTGCCGTTCCACTGGTTCTTCTTGGCGGTCTCGTAGAGCATCTCGAGATCCTGGTGGGTCGGCTCGTAGTCGTAGTCCCACAGGGTCTCGAGCTGGTAGGTCACCCGCCGCGCCGCCGCCTGCTGACCGGTCGTCATGCCGCTCACCTCGCCGAACAGGAGTCCGCCACGCCCACTGAACCGCGGTTCAGCGGGCAAGTCTAGCGCACCCCGGAGGCGTGCGCTACCATGGCCGTCGTGGACGAAGGCACGCTCTACATCAAGCAGATGGAGCTCGGGCCGATGCAGAACTTCGTCTACCTCCTCGGCGATCCTCAGACGCGCGAGTGCGTCGCCGTCGATCCGGCCTGGGAGATCGACACCATCGTCGCCACGGCCCAGGCCGACGGCTACACGATCAAGGGGGCGCTGGTCACCCATACCCATCAGGATCACGTGGGCGGGAGCCTCGCCTCCTGGGGGATGCCCGGGCGCATTCCGGGCGTGGAAGAGCTGCTGGCGAAGGTGCCGGCCAGGGTCTACGTCCACAAGGCCGAGCGCGAGTTCCTCTCGGGCTTCGGCTCCGATCTGGCACAGGTGGACAACCACGACACGCTGCAGATCGGCCGGCTCACGCTGACCTTCCTGCACACGCCCGGCCACACGCCGGGCTCGCAGTGCTTCCTCGTCGATGGCCAGCTCGTGTCGGGGGACACGCTCTTCATCGGCTCCTGCGGCCGCACCGACCTGCCGGGGAGCGACCCCAGCGAGATGTACTACTCGCTGACCCAGCGGCTGGCCGCGCTGCCGGACGACACCGTGCTCTTGCCGGGACACAACTACGGCGGTCCGGCCTCGACGCTCGGCCGCGAGAAGCAACAGAACCCCTTCATGCGGTTCGCCTCGCTCGGCGAGTTCCTGCGGGCGATGGGCGGCGGCCGCCTCGTCCTTCCCTAAGCCGGGGCCGATCCTCGAAGTACGATTGCCGGGCCGCTGAAGCGTCGCCTCGCCGCTTGACGCGGCTCAGCTCCTACCGCAACGCTCGCGAGACCTGGCGGGTAGCGCCGGGGTGATGCGGTCGCGTGCTGCGTGGTCGAGCGACCCCTTCCCACCCCGACCCTGCCCCACCGGCGCCAGGACCCGCCCGCCTCGCGCGTGTTGCTCACGAATGATCAAGGAGAGAGCCAGGCGAGGCCGTGGATGAGGCGGTAGAGATCCACCGTGACGTCGGCGGCGATCTTCCGGGCCCAGTCCTGCCAGAACGCCTGGACCGCCGGCGCCGCCCTGGGGTCGGCGATCTCCAGCAGGGCCAGGAACGGCGGAGCCGTCTCGACGTCGCCGACGAGCTTGCGCTCCTCGGTCACGACGGACGTCCCGCCCGTGTCCGACATGTAGAGCCCTGAGTCCTGGACGCCGGGCAACGGCGCGAGCGCGCCGACGGCCTCCCGCTCCAGCCACTCCCGCACCACCGGCCCCCGCCCGGCCGCCGGCTTGACGCGGACCGTGAGCAGGTGGTGTTCGATGCGGTCTCCGGTGCCGGCGTCCAGGCGCCGGTAGGCGTTGCGCACCATGCGGTGGAAGGTTGGAAGCACGCGCCGGGTCCAGTCGGTGGGGTTGTTCAGCCGCTCGAGGTACGCCGTGCTCGATAGCACGCTGGTATCCACCGTCTCGTAGAGCGTGAAGTACCGCGAGCCGGCCTCGGCGGCGGTGTAACGGCGTCCGCGCAGGAATCCCGGCACCGACAGCCGTTCTGGCAGGTGCTGGCGCGGATACCAGCGGCTCAACTCAGCGTCGTCGGACGGGTCGACGTCGAACCAGATGCCCAGGGCCGCCTGACCGATCATGCGGGCTCGCCGCCGTCGACCCGCAGTACCTGTCCGGTGATGTAGCGAGGGCAGGTCGCGAAGAAGAGCACGGCGGCCGCGACGTCCTCGGGGCGCCCCGCGCGCCCGCGAGTGACGGCCCTCCACCGCGCGGGCGAGAATCCCTCTGGGCGCAGCACGGCGCCGGGCGCCACGCAGTTCACCGCGATACCCTGCCCCCGCAGCGCCGCCGCCAGGCCCCGCGTCAGGGCCACCACGCCCGCCTTCGATAGCGTGTACGGCAGGTAGCCAGGCCATGCGCGTTCGGCGCCGACGTCGGCGATGTTGACGATGTGACCGCCGCGAGATTCCATCGCCTCCGCCGCCCGCTGGCAGCAGAAGAAGGTTCCTCGCAGGTTGACGTCGAGGAACCGGTCGTATTCGGCCGGCGTTACCGTGGCGAATGGCGTGCGCGAAAAGACCGCGGCGTTGTTGACCAGCACATCGAGGCCGCCCAGGGCCCGCGTCGCTTCGCTCACGAGCCGGCGGGCGGCCCGCGGGTCGGCGAGGTTGGCGCGGAGCACGATCCCGCGCGCGCGCCGAGCTTCGATCTCGGCCAGCGTCCGTCGCGCCGCGTCCGCCGAGCGGTGATACCCGATGGCCACGTCCATGCCCGCGGCGGCCAACGCCAGCGCGATGTCCCGTCCTATGCGGACGGCGCCGCCGGTGACCAGCGCGCGCGCTCGATTCTTGACGGGCTCCCGTCGCTGTGATGTGATCATCAAATTGTCATGTCCACCGGGATGAAGAACTGGTTGAAGGTCCGACTCATCACCGGCTTCTTCGTCACGGTGCCCGCCGTCGTGACCGCCTGGATCCTGTGGGTGTTCTGGAGCGGCATCGATGACATCTTCAGCCCGATGTACACGCGCATCTTGGGGCGGTCGGTCCCGGGGCTGGGCTTCCTGACCGCGGTGGCCATGATCCTCCTCATGGGGATCGTGGCCCGGAACGTCGTTGGCCGCCGCATCCTGATCTGGGCCGAGTCGATCATGGTCAAGGTGCCTCTCTTCGGACGGCTGTACCCTTCGGTCAAGATCCTCGTCGACGCCTTCTCGCCCGAGCGGCGCAGCTCATTCAAGGCAGTCGTGCTGGTCCAGCACCCGCGGGAGGGCGGGTATGCCTTCGGCTTCGTCACCAGCGAGCTCGTCGTCGAGACCGCCGGCGGCAAGACGGAGATGGTCACGGCCTTCGTGCCCACCAATAACCTCTACCTCGGCGAGATCGTGATGGTGCCGCGCGCCGACATCCTGCCCACCGGGCTGTCCGTCGAGGAAGGAATCCGAATCATCCTGTCAGCCGGTACTGCGACGCCCCCCCGACTCCCGCGTTACTAGCCCGCGCGCCCAGCCCGCCACGGCTTCGCCCAGTAGGAAGAGCTTGCCGAAGAAGAAGTGGTTGGCTCCCTCGATGATGCTCACGGTGGCCCGGGGCAGCCGCCGGGTGAGTTCGGCGAGGGCCTCAGCGGGACAATATTGATCCTGGCTGCCTGCCACCACCAACAGCGGCGCGGCCAAGCCGGCCAGCGCGAGGAACGGGGCGTCGCCCACCATCGCCACGGGCGGGGCGATGAGCGCCAGGCCGGCCAGATCCGAACCGGCACCGCGCCGGGTCGCGACCCGGGCGGCGATGGTCGCCCCGAATGAGTAACCGGCCAGGGCCAGGGGCCGCGAGACCCCGAGGATTTCCCGCAGGTGGGTCAAAGCGGCTTCGACATCGCGCTCCTCGGCATCGCCGCCGCCATGAGTGCCCGTCGACGCGCCGACGCCACGGAAGTTGAAGCGCAGGGTGGCGAAGCCAAGGTCTGCGCAGACCTCGGCGACCCGGACGACGACCGGGTTGTCCATGTCGCCCCCGTACAGGGGGTGGGGATGAGCGACCACGACCCCGCCGACAGGAGCAAGCAGGTGCGCGAGCCTGGCCTCCAGGACGACGCCGTCGCCGGTGGCGAGAGTCGCCGCCCGTTCGGCTATCATACGTCGCAGAGAATACAGATGGGTGGTCGGTCCGTCCAAGCGCTGTGCTGACTCACCTTCGCACGCGACGGCGCATGGGCGCCTGGCTCGACGGGGCTCTCGATGACGGGGAGGCCCGGACGACCGCCGCTCACGTCGCGGTCTGCGCGCGCTGCCGACAGCAGGCCGAGGACCTTCGCCGGCTGCGTGACCTCGCGCGAGGCGCCCTTCCCACCCCGCTCCCTCCGGACTGGACGGGCTTCTGGGCGGGAGTAGTGCGCAAGATCGAGGATGGGCGTCGTCGCGAGCCCGTGCGTCCCGCCCCCGCGTGGAGAGGCTGGCTCCTGCGGCCCCGCGTCGCGTTTTCAGGCGCGCTGGCGGCCGCCGCGCTGGTCTCACTGACGCTGTGGCAGGCGTTCTACTGGACGGCGGCGCCCGAATCGGCGGTCATCGTGCGGTCGGCCAGGACCGAGCTGCCCGGCGGGACGGTCATGGTGTACTCGCCCCCCGAGCGGGATCTGGCCGTCGTCTGGGTGTTCGAGACCGAGTAGCTCCGCCGCTCAGCGGTCCTTGAGCGCCGCCAGCCGTTCTTTGGCCAGGGGAGTTTCTTCGGCCTGGGGGAAGTTGTCCACCAGATACTGCAGCCGGGCCTGGGCGACGGCCGGCTGCTTCAGGTCGATGAGCGCCAGGGCCTCCTTGTACAGGGCAGCCGGTGCCTTGTCGCTGCGCGGATAGTTCGCCAGGACCTTCCGGAACTCCTGCACCGCATGCTGGAGCGTCTGAGTCGCCTGGTTGCCCTGGCCACCGTCGGTGTAGCCCCGCGCCATGGCGAGATGGGCCTCGCCGACCCAGTACTGGGCGTTGGCCGCCAGTTCGTGATCGGGATAGCGCCGCAGGAACTCGCGGAAGCCGGAGACGGCGAGCGGGTAGACACCCTTGCTGAAATCGATGTACGCCGCCTGATAGAGATCCTGCGGCTGTAGCGTGCCGGTGTGGGGCATGGCCCCCGGCGGCAATCCGGGCCGCGGGGTCGGCAGCGCGGCAGTGGGGGGAGGCGGCGCCGGCGGCGCTGCTGCCGAGGGCGGTGTGATCGGCGGAGCGGGCGCGCTGGGCGGCGGCGCCGCACTCGTCGGCGGCGCGCTCGCCGGGGGCGGCGACGATGCGCCGCCGCCGACCTGCCGGCCTAGCGCGTCCAGCCGAGCGCCCAGCTCGTCCGCCCGTTTGCTGAGCGCGGCCAGGCTGGTGGCCAGACCGTCGAGCCGCTGGGTCAGCGCGGTCGCCTGCCGCTCGGCCTCGACCGCCTGCTCACGCAACCGGCCTTCCACGCGCGGTGTGAGGGTGTCGATCTGCGTCCGGAGCTGGCGGACGTGACCTTGCAGCGCGGTTACGTCGGCCCGCAGGAGCATCAGGTCCTGGTTACTGGCGGTACCCGTGACGTCGGCGACGCTGGCGCAGCCGCCGAGGAGCAGCACGACGGCGAGGAAGCGCCCGACGTTCCTCGCCGTCGCGGAGAGCCCGCTCAGCGGGGCTTGACCAGGAAGTGGGCGCGACGGTTCTTGGCCCAGCACGCTTCGTTCTTTTCCGTGCAGACCGGCCGTTCCTCACCGTAGCTGATGATGGTGATGCGACTGCCCTGGACCCCCTGCGAGACCAGGTAGTTCATGGCCGACTTCGCCCGCCGTTCGCCCAGCGCGAGGTTGTACTCGTTGGTGCCGCGCTCGTCGCAGTGTCCCTCGATGAGCACCAGCATGTTGGCATTGGTCTTCAACCACGCCGCATTGCCGTCGAGGACCTTTGCGTCGCTCGGGCGAACGTCGTATTTGTCGAAGTCGAAGTAGATGTCCTTGAGGTCAGGAACGGCGACGAAATCCCGGGGCTCGACCCGCGTGGTCGCGCCGCCGGCAGGCGCCGCACCGCCCGCAGGCTCAGCGCCGCCGGCAGGCGCCGCACCGCCCGGCTGCGTCGCCACCGGAGTCTGGCCGCCGCCGGCCGGGGCCGGGGCCGACGTCGCTGGCCCACCCCGCGTGGCCGGCGTGTCCACCGCGCTCGGCTGAGCGCCGGTGCCGGCGCCGGTACCGTCCGGGGCGCTGCGCGCCCCGCCGCCGGGGGCCGGCGCCGACGCGACGGTCGTTGCTGGCCGCTTGGCGCAGCCCGCGACGACGAGGGCCAGCACCAGCAGCGATACCACCATGCCACTGCAACGACGGCTTAACATGATTCCTCCTTTTGGGCTGAGGGCCCGACCGAAAAGGCACCTCATCCTATCACGGCAACCGTGGCGACCAGGAAGGGCTCGTGTGATCGACGGCGCCGCGCGTGACGGGGGTTTGCTCGGAGCCATCGGGCAGCATGGCAAAGATCTGCCACGACCCGAGACGGTTGGATTGCAAGAGCAGGTGACGGCCATTCGGCGCCCAGGCGGAACCCTGGTTGTCTCCGGGCCCGGCGGTGAGGCGCCGCGGATTGGACCCGTCGGGGCTGATCGCCCAGATGTCGTGCGTGCCCTCGCGCGTCGTAAAGACGATCGTGTCGCCCTTCGGTGACCACCGCGGCTGCGTGTGGTGGCCACCACTCGTGAGCTGGCGCGTGTTGCCGCCCTCGGCATCCATGACGAAGACGTGCGGCCGGCCCAGGCGATCCGAGATGAACGCGATCTCGCGACCGGTCGGCGCCCAGGTCGGCTCGGTGTCGATGCCGGCGTGGCGGGTGAGCCGCCGGAACACGCCGGTGGCCAGGGTGAGGAGATAGACTTCGGGGTTGCCATCCTTCGAGAGCGTGAGGGCCAGTGCGCGCCCGTCGGGGCTCCAGGCCGGCGACGTGTTGATTCCGGAAAAAGCGGCCAGCGTCTGCTCAGGACGGCGCTCGAACGGGAACGCGCGGAAGAGATCGGGGTAGCCGTTCTTGTACGACAGGTACGCCAGCGAGCGGGCGTCGGGGCTCCACACCGGCATCAGGTTGAGCGAGCCGTTGCGCGTGAGCGGTCGCGGCCCGAACCCGTCATAGTCGGCGATCACGATTTCCTTCGCCCCGCGGGGCCCCACGACGTAGGCGATCTTGGTGTCGGCGACCCCGCGCTCCCCGGTGAACTGGAGCACGATCTCGTCCGCGGCCTTGTGGGCCAGGCGGCGGGGCTGGTCGCTGGCCGCCTCGAACGTCCGCGTGGCGATCAGCCGGTGCTCGGGCGTCGTCAGGTCGTAGAGCCGGACCTCGGCCTCCAGGCGCGGGCCCCGCACGGCGAGGAGGCCGTGCACGCCGGCGTGAGCGCCGGCCGCCGCGAACTCGCTCCAGGCCTGCTTGAGCGCCGCCGGGTTGTCGGCCGGAATGGCTCCGGTGGCCGCGACCACGGCGAAGAGTCCGGTGAAGGTGAGGTCCTGCCCGGCGATGGTGGCGAGCTGCCGGGCCAGGCCCTGGCCGTCGGAGCCGGCGACCACGGTGAACTCCGGGATCGCGATGTTGAGCTTCTTGGCCCCGCTGCCCTGGATGTTGATCCACACGTCCACGCCCCGGGAGCCGCTCTGAGCCCGTGTGGCCGGCGGGGCGGCCCAGGCGAGGAGGAGCATGAGGAGCAGGACACCGACCGACGCTGCCACGAGCGATCGTCTCACGGCGTTACCTCGCTCTGGGATCGTAGATGAATTGGAGCCCGATAATCAGCACGTTCTTCGGAAAGCCGTCGGGCAGCGGGGGGAACGGATTGGCCTCGGCCACGGCGCGCGTGGCCAGCTGGTCGTAGGCGGGATTGCCCGAGCTCTTACCGACCGAGACTCGACGGAGCTGGCCGTCGCGGGCGATCTCGAAGATCACCTCCGGCTGCCGCCCGTGGATGGCGCGCCCCTCCCAGCGTTCCTGGATCTTGCGGTGGACGGCCTGGATGTACCACGCGTATGGAAAGTCGGAGACGTTCAGCGTGAGTGCGCCCGCCCCCTGCGGAGAGCCGGCGACATCGCCGGGAGTCGGCGGCGGAGCCGGTGTGGCCGCCGGCGTGGCCGGCGGAGTGATCGGAACCGGCGGAGTGATCGGGGCCGGGCTGGGCACCGGCCGTGGCGCCACCGCGCTGCCGACGGCGGGGAGCTCCTTGTTGCCGGCGCGGGGGAGCGCCGCCGTGCGCGGCGGCATTCCGCGCTCGGGCAGCGTGGCCGGTTCGCGTGACGGCGGCAGGTCCTTCGACGGCAGCTCGCGCACCGGCGGCAGCTCCTTGGCGGCCGTGCGCGCAGGCAGGGTGGGCTCGACCGTGCGGGCCGGGGGCGCGGGCGCCGGGGGCGCGGGCGCGGGCGCCGGGGGCGCGGGCGCCGGGCTCGCTTGCGGCGTGCCCACCGTGGCCACCGCGGGCACCAGGTTCACCACGTACGTCTTCGGTTGGGCCGCGCGCCAGGTGGCGGCGCCGGCCACCAGGGCCACGATCAGCACGACGTGGGCGCCGACCGAGACCACGAGGGGCCCGAACGGGACGCGGAAGCGCCCGAGCGCGGGCCCGAACGGTGGCCGGGGGCGGAGACGCAACGACATCGCCGCCGTAGACATCTCAGCGCTCGCGCGTGGGCTCCGTCACCATGCCGAGCCGCTCGATCCCGGCCCGACGCACGCGGTCCATCGTCTCGATGACGGCCCCGTAGGAGAGCCCTGCGTCGGCCTTGAGGTAGAGCGTCTTGTCCCTTCGGTCCTTGAAGGCGTTGCGTAGGGCCGGCTCGAGACCGGCCGCGGTGACGCGGCGGTCGTTGAGGAACAGGCCCTGCTCCTTGGTCACCGTGAGGACCATTCGCTCCTCCACCGCGGTCGGCCGGGACGAGGCGCGGGGCAGGTTCACGTCGATGCCCCGGTACATCATGGGCGCGGTCAGCATGAAGATGAGGAGCAGCACCAGGACCACGTCGACGAGCGGGATGATGTTGATCTCGGCCAGCGAGGTGCCGATACGGCGCTGACCGTCGGCAGGCTCCAGTTTAAAGGCCATCTTTGGCGGCGCGGACCTTGGCCAACGGGCGGGCGAGCAGATTCAGCAGGTCGAGCGCGAAGCCTTCCATCTCGGTCGCCCAGTGCTTGACGCGGTTGACGAAGTAGTTGTACCCGATGACGGCGGGAATCGCGGCGCCGAGACCGAAGGCGGTGGCGATGAGCGCCTCCGAGATGCCGGGCGCCACGACCGCCAGCGACGCCGAGCCCTGCTGGCCGATGCCGTGGAAGGCGGTCATGACACCCCACACCGTCCCGAAGAGCCCGATGAAGGGCGTCGCGCTGGCGGTGGTGGCCAGGAACGGCAGGTAGCGCTCCAGGCGCGAGACCTCGTGGGCGGCGGCCCGCCGAAGCGTGCGGTTGGCCACCTCCAGCCGCTCGTGGCCGAGGCCGTCCTCCAGCTCGTCGAGGGCGTCCTCGGTGATTTCCTGGGAGGCCGCCCCGTAGAGGGTGGCCAGCGGACTCTCCCGGTACTTCTTCACGGCGTGCATCACGGCGGTCCGGCGGCCCTCGCGGTAGATCTTGAGGAAGGCCAGCGTCTGGCGCTTGACGCGTCGGAACTGCCACCACTTCTCGACGATCAGCGCCCAGCTGACGACCGAGAATCCCACCAGGATGATGAGAACGGCCTTGCCCACAGGGCCGGCGCTGAAGATGAGGTCGAGAACCCCGTTTCGGACATCAATCGGCGGCACGGCGGCTCCTTCTTGTTTTGGTCCGATAGTACCAGAATCCCCGCCGTTCGTTGACTTTCCCGAGCCTCGACCCGTATAACCGAGGCGTGGTCCGCGCCGTCGGCGCCTTGGTCCTGGGCTTCGCCGTCGCCCTGGCGGCCGGGGCCTTCGCTTCGGATTCGCGCCGCGCCGTCGAGGCCTTCGTGGGTCGCCTCGCCGGCGCCCGCGTGACCGATCTCACCATCACCCAGACCCTCACGATCTACCAGCCCGACGGGCGGCACCCCCAGTCCACCCGGGAGCTGCAGGTCTATTTCAAGCCGCCGAAGCGCCGTCGAGTCGAGCAGACGATGGGGGCGCAGCGCGAGGTCCACCTCACCGTGGGCGACCGAGCCTGGGTCCGCCATGGCGACGGCCAGGTCGACGAGGTTCCGCGCGAGCGGGGCGAGCGCGACCGCTGGCACCTCTGCGCAGGGCTGCCCCGCAGCGCCGGCGATCTGCTCGCGGAGTGGCGGGCCCTGGGCGTGCGGGACGACGTCAGCCACGTGGTGCAGGTCCGCGGCCGTCCGATCACCGTGATCGGCGCCGGGCCCGGCGACCGGGTAAGCCCGTCGGTCTGGGTGGACCAAGAATACGGCGTCGTTCGGCTCATCACGCCAGAGCGGCCGTCGCGGCGCTCGGAACTGGTGGATCACGCCTGCTCGGAACACCGCCCGCTGCTCAATGGTCTCTACTTCCCGTACCACCAGGAACTGTTCGGGAAGGGCGGCAAGCTGCTGTTCCGCATCATCGTGCGCCAGGTGGGCCTGAACGGCAATCTTCCCGACGCCCTGTTCGATCCCGAGGCCCTCCGCCGAGGGGGATGACGCCGCGTGGCGGCCGATCCGCCGACTCGAGGTCGAGTTGGTGGAGGCAAAGCCCGAGGACATCCCGATCCTCCGACGCCTCATGCAGCTCTATCTCTACGATCTCGGCACGCTCTACGGCTGGGATCAGCACCCCGCCGGGACGTTCAGCAACGCCACCCGCATCGAGCGCTTCTGGTCCGGGGAGCCCGGGCGCCGCTCGTTCGTGATCCGGGTCGGCGGATCGCTCGGGGGCTTCGCCCTGACTCGCCGAGGCAGCCACGTCAGTGGTGATGAGGCGCAGGAGATCAGTGAGTTCTTCGTGCTGCGCAAGGCCGCCGCCACGGCGTCGGCCGGATCGTGGCCAGTCGCCTGTTCGAGCGTACCGAGCCCGGGGCCGGCCGGTCCGGCCCGCCCTTAGCTCACGACGCTTCGCCCCGCGCGGCCCGACACGAAGCGGTTGCCGGCGATCCAGAAGCGCAGCGGAAGATCCGCGGCCCGCGTGATGCCCACCCGAGGCCCGCTGGCGATGCGGAAGTCGCGCGGCGCGTCGGGGGGCCCGATGCTGAGCGGCCCTCGCGTGAGATCGCAGCCGTTGTCGCGCAAGGTGACGCCGAGCGCCCGGGTGAGGTTGCCCGGGCCGCTGCACAGGCGCGGGCGGTCGGCGGGCACGCCCCGGCGTCGGGCCATGGCGGCGAGTCCGGCCACCGGCTCCAGGGCGCGAATCAGCACGCAGCCCGGCGTTCCCGCCCGGCCGGTGATCGCGTTGAGACAATGGTGCACGCCGTAGTTCAGGAACACGTAGGCGTGCCCGCCTTCTCCATAAAAGAGTGCGTGGCTCGAGGCACGGAAGGCCGCATGCGAGGCGGCGTCATCGGGACCGAGATACGCCTCGGTCTCGACGACGCGACCGGCGGTGGGCGTGCGGCCGTGATGCGACGTCAGAACACAGCCGAGCAAGTCGCGCGCGACGACACGGACGGGACGCAAGTAGAACCGCCGCGGCAGCGCTGCCACTAGCGGCCGAGGCGCTCGTGGACCAGCCGTTTGAGTGAGGCGTAGTCGAAGGCCGTGCCGGTACGGCTGGGCGGCTCGGCCTCCGTCTTGAGCCCGGTCTCGCTCACGATGACGCAGACCGTCTGGGCAGGGTCCAGACGCTTGCCGGCCAGGAGCTTGGTCAGCACGGCCAGGGTGGCCACACCCGTCGGTCCCGCCCAGATGCCCTCCGTCCGCGCCAGCGTGCGCTGAGCGGCCAGGATCTCTTCGTCCTCGGCGTCGCCAGCCAGGCCGCCGAGCTCGCGGAGCAGGCGCAGCGTCCACTCGCCCTTACGCCCGGGGTTGCCGGCGGCCAGGCCCTCAGCCACCGTGTAGCCGATCTTGAGCGGCGTGATGGAAGCGCCGGCCTCCCAGGCCCGCGCGACGGCGTTGGCCCGCGCGGCCTGGGCCGCGACGAGCAGCGGCATGCGGGCGATCCACCCCGCCTCCCGCATCTCGCGGAATCCTCGCGCCGTCGCGATGAAGGTCTCGCCGACCGCCACCGGCGCCACCACCACGTCAGGCGGGCGCCAGTCCGTCTGCTCGGCGATCTCGTAGGCGAGCGTCTTCTTGCCCTCGTGCTTGTAGGGGTTGCGGGAGGCGCCGCAGTCGAAGAACAGCCGCTCCTCGACGAGGCGGTCCCAATGGCCGATAAGGTCGTCGTACACGCCCTGGTAGATCACCAGGTCCGTGGTCGTCGCCGCCATGTGGAGCAGCTTCGGGGCCGAGGCGCGCGCGTAGGCGAAGATGAGCGAGCGCAGTCCGGCCCGCGCCGAATAGGCGGCGATCGACGAGCCCGCGTTGCCCGAGCTGACCACCGACGTCGCGGTGAACCCGAACTGCAGCGCCGCCGCCACTGCCGTCGCCGACGTGCGGTCCTTGACGGTGCCGGTGGGGTTCGGCCCCTCGAACTTGACGAACAGCCGCCGCACGCCGAGCTGGGCGGCCAGCCGGGGGCAGTCGAGGAGTGGCGTGCTGCCCTCACCGAGGCTCACGCGGTGCGTGGGGTCGGCGATGGGCAGCACCGCCGCATAGCGCCAGAAGCCGGTGCCGGCCAGCACGGCCGGGCCACGGCGCTTCAGGACGTCGAGGTCATAGCGCAGCTCGAGCAGCCCGTGGCACGTGTCGCACTCGAGGCGATACCCGAGCGGGTACGCCGTCCCGCAGTCGATGCAGGCGAGGTGGCGGGCCAGCGATTCGATCATCGGCGTCCGAAGCTCTGCTCCACCGCGGCCAGCATCTCCTCGATGCGGTGCCGCAGGGTGTGCTCGGCCAGTGCCCGGCGGCGGGCATTGGCGCCGATGGCCCGGGCCTCGTCGGGATGAGCCAGATAGTAGTCGAGCTGGCGCCGCAGCTCGCCGAGGTCGCGATAGGCGACGACCTCCTCCCCGGGCTTGAACAGCGTGCCCAGGTCCTCCTTGAGGTCGACCACCTGGCAGGCGCCAGCCGCGGCCAGCTCGAACGCGCGAATGTTCACCCCGACGATGTCGTTGAGTGGATGGTGGGGGTTGAGCGAGAGGACGGCGCCGGAGTAGATGGCGAGCTTGGCCCGCTCCCAGACGCCCGGCCCGCGAACGCGGGCTCGGACCCGCGGATCGTCGGCACGCTCCCAGCCTGGTCCCCACACGCCGAGCGGGTAGTCGGCCAGCTCGCGGACGAGCCGCTCGCGGTACGGGTAACGACGGCCGACCAGCGCGATGACTCCGGCGAGGCGGCGGGCTTCGTCGGGCGTCGGCTCCACCGGGTGATGGAACGACGGCACGCAGTAGAGCGGCAGATAGGAGAGGTTGCCGAGCCCGACCCCCTGGAGCTGCCGCATCGCGTAGCGCTCCTTGGTGAAGAACAGGTCGTAGGGCTCGATGTGCTCGAAGGGCATCATGAGCAGGGGATTGTCGGGAAAGACGTTGAGGAAGAGCGCGCCGGTTTGCGCCTTGACGCGGCGGATCAGCGCCGGTGTGATGGGGCCACCTTTGAGCACGAGGACGATGCTCGGTCGCCAGGCCGCGCACAGGCGTTCCAGCCGGGCGAGGATGACGCGCTGATAGACGGGCTTCGTGCTCGCGTTCTTGTAGAGGGCGTTGTCACGGCGGTAGGCGAACGTCCGTACCTCGTGGCCCAGCGCGAGCAGCTCGTCCCGGAAGTCGAGGCCGAAGTCGCCGGTCCGTTCCAGACCGAGGACGACCAGCCAGCGCATGGGCCGTAGCGTAGCATAGGGGGCGCTGCTATCATGGCGGCGCCGTGAAGATCGCCGCCGTCGAAATGTTCGTGCTCAACTTTTCGCAGAAGGCGGTCTTCGTCCTCGCCGGCGGCGTCGTCGGGGCGCCGGGCGCGCTGTCGCCCCGCGTGCTGGTGAAGCTGACGACCGACGACGGCGCCGTTGGCTGGGGCGAGGCCACGCCTACGCCGCGCTGGACGTACGAGACCACCGAGACCATCGTCACCACGCTGAAGAAGTACCTGGTCCCGGCCGTCGTCGGGCTCGAGGCCTGGGATCTCGACAGCGTGCATCGGGCCATGGAGCGGGTGATCAACCCCGGGGTGACGATGGGCTCGCCCCTGGCCAAGTCGGCTATCGACGTCGCGCTGCACGACGCGCTGGCCCGGCGGCAGGGCGTGCCGCTCCACGAGTTGCTCGGCCGGCGCCGGCGCACCGAGTTCGACCTCACCTGGATGATCACCACGGTGCGCCCGGCCGACGCCGACCGGCTGGCCCGGGAGGGGCTCGACGCGGGGTACACCTGCTTCGAATGCAAGATCGGTATGCACGGCGAGGCCGGGGATCTCGATCTCGTGCGGCGCACGCGCGCCGCCATCGGCGACCACACGCTCCAGGTCGATGCCAACCGGGGATACCGGGTCGACACCGCGATTCGCCAGGCCCGCCGCTTCGAGGATCTGGGCGTGGCGCTCTTCGAGCAGCCGCTCAACGGCCTGAACCTGTCCGGCTACCGGCGGCTTGTCGCCGCTGCGACGACGCCCATCGGCATCGACGAGACGCTCCGCTCGCTCAGCGATCTCCTGGAGTACGTCCGCCACGACGCCATTCACGTGGCGGTGGCCAAGGTGCAGCGCAATGGCGGCTTCTGGTACTCCCGTCAGCTCTGTGAGATGGCCGAGGCGGGCGGGCTGGGCCTTTCCCTCTCCGGCCTCACCGAGACCGACCTCGGGCTGGCCGCCGGCATGCATCTGGCCGCGGCCTTCGACATCAACCCGCTCCAACTCAACGGCCCTCAGTTCATCGAGACGACGTTTCTCAAGGCGCGGCTCTGGAAAGGCGGTGGCCGGGTGACGCTGCCGGCCGGGCCCGGGCTGGGGGTGGAGGTGGACGAGGCCTACGTCCGCAAGCACGCGCAGACCGTCACTCTCGACTAGGATGCCCCGCTGGCTCGCCCGCAACCTTCCCGCCTTCGTGTTGTTCATGGCGCTCCTCGCGGCCTGGCAGGCCGCGGTAAGCGTGCTCGGGCTTCGCGAGTACATCCTGCCGAGCCCCCTCACCGTGCTGCGGGCCCTGGCCGGCGACGAGATCCCGTGGGCGGCCCACCTCTGGGTCACCACGCTGGAGATCGCGGGAGCCTTCGTGGTGGCTGGCGCGGTGGGGGTGGTGCTGGGCATCGCCATCGCCTGGTCTCCGGTCCTGGCCACGGCGCTCGTGCCCTTCCTCGTGTTCGTGAACACGCTGCCCAAGGTCGCGGTGGCCCCGCTCTTCCTCCTCTGGCTGGGCTACGGCATCGTGCCCAACATGCTCATCGGTGCCCTCATCGGCTTCTTCCCTGTCGTGATCAACACCGCGGTGGGCCTGAGCCAGGTGGACGAGGAGCTGCTGGACCTCGGGCGCGTCTTCAACGCCCCCAAGTGGCGTGTGTTCGCGCTCATCCGGATCCCCAACGCCTATCCGTACATTCTCAGCGCGCTGAAGGTCACGGCGACAGCCGCGGTGGTGGGCGCCATCGTGGGCGAGTTCGTCGCCTCCCAGAAGGGGCTGGGTTACGTCATCATCACCACCCAGGGCAGCATGAACACGCCGGTGGCCTTCGCGGCCCTGGTGTGGATCTCGGTGGTGGGCCTGGCCGTGTACGGCGCGGTCGTGCTCGCGGCGCGCTGGATCGCGCCGTGGGCGGAATCCTCGCAGTGAACGAAGCTATGCGCTCCTCGGTCAGGCCACCTACGGCTGGAGCCGGGCTCGCGGACCCCGCTACAAACGAAACTATGCACTCCTCGATCAGGCCACCCACGGTTCAAGCCGGGCTCGCGGCCCTCGCTACAAAGGAAGCCCTGCGCTCCGCGATCAGGCCACCCACGGTTCAAGCCGGGCTCGCGGCCCCCGCTGCAAACGAAGCCAGGCGCTCCTCGCTCAGGCCACCCACGGTTCACGCCGGGCTCGCGGCCCTCGCTACAAAGGAAGCCCTGCACTCCTCGATCAGGCCACCCACGGTTCAAGCCGGGCTCGCGGCCCTCGCTACAAACGAAGCCAGGCGCTCCTCGCTCAGGCCACCCACGGTTCACGCCGGGCTCGCGGCCCTCGCTACAAAGGAAGCCCTGCGCTCCGCGATCAGGCCACCCACGGTTCAAGCCGGGCTCGCGGCCCCCGCTACAAACGAAGCCAGGCGCTCCTCGCTCAGGCCACCCACGGTTCACGCCGGGCTCGCGGCCCCCGCTACAAACGAAGCCAGGCGCTCCTCGCTCAGGCCACCCACGGTTCACGCCGGGCTCGCGGCCCCCGCTACAAAGGAGACACGCTCATGAGACGGATCGTCGCCAGCATCGCGGTGGCGCTGGCCGGGCTGGTCGTGGCCGGGCCGTCGGCGCCAACCGCCCAGCCCCTGCAGAAGGTCGTGTTCGCGCTGAACTGGTTCGCAGTCGGGGACCACGCCGCCTACTGGGTGGCCCTGGACAAGGGCTACTACCGGGCCCGCGGGCTCGACGTGGAGATGCAGAACTCCAAGGGCTCCGGGGACTCCATCGCCAAGGTCGACACCGGACGCGCCGACATCGGCCTGGCCGACAGCGCGGTGGTGATCGCCGCCGTCGGTCGCGGGGCCAAAGTGAAAGTCGTGGGCATGGTGTTCGACAAGACGCCGCTCAACGTCTGGTCGTGGAAGGATGCACCCATCACCCGGCCCAAGGACCTCGAGGGCAAGACCGTCGGGGCGCCCCCCGGCGACGGCCAGCGGCAGGTCTTCCCGGCCTTCGCCCGGTTGCACGGCATCGACGTGAACAAGGTGACCTGGGTCAACGTGGAGCCGGCGGCCAAGGTCCCGGCGCTCGCCGAGCGCCGGGTCAACGCGGTGGCCGACTACACCACGGGCCTGCCCTTCTACGAGAAGGCCATGGGCAAGGGCAACGCCGTGATGATGCCCTGGGCCGATCACGGCTTCGACATGTACTCGATGTCCATCATCGCCAGCGAGAAGACCATGAAGGAGCGGGCGCCGGTGTTGCGGGCCTTCCTGGAGGCCTCCTACCTGGGCTGGCGCGATGTCATGGAGAACCCGAAGTCGGCGCTGGAGATCTTCAAGAAGCGGGTGCCCGAGATCGATCTCTCGATCATCGAGCCCAACATGATGATGGGGCTCGAGCTGATGAAGACCGAGCGGTACGCCGCCCACGGCATCGGCTGGATGGACGACAAGAAGATGTGCGCTTCCGTCGACCTCGTCAACACCTACATGGGTGTGCCCCGCAAGGTGGAGTGCCGGGAGGTCTTCACCAACGAGTTCCTGACCAGGATCGAGCTCCCGAAGTCGATGCGCTGACCGGCACGGCGCCGTCGTGAGCGAGTTCATCGCCCTGGAGCGCGTGGGCATGATCTACGCGACGGCCAGCGGGCAGGTGGAGGCGCTGCGGAACATCTCGGTCGGTGTGGGCCGCGGCGAGTTTGTGGCGCTGGTGGGGCCCTCCGGCTGCGGAAAGTCCACGCTGCTGCGGGTCGTGGCCGGCTTGCGCCCGGCCACGAGCGGTCAGACCCGGATCGACGGCCGCGTGGTCACACGCCCGCTCCCCGAGGTGGGAATGGTGTTCCAGGCCCCGGTCCTCCTGAAATGGCGCCGCGTGGTCGACAACGTGCTACTGCCGGCCGAGCTGGCCGGGCTCGATCCGCGTCGATACCAGCAACGCGCTCGCGACCTGCTGACCCTGGTGGGTCTCGGCGACTTCGCCGATAAGTTTCCCCGCGAGCTGTCGGGCGGAATGCAGCAGCGGGCCGCGCTGTGCCGGGCCCTGCTTCTGGATCCTCCCCTGCTGCTGATGGACGAGCCCTTCGGCGCCCTGGACGCCATGACCCGGGACGAGATGAATGTGGAGTTGCTTCGCGTGTGGGGCGAGGGCAGCGGGGCGCGCAAGACGATCCTGTTCGTGACCCACTCGATTCCCGAGGCCGTGTTCCTGGCCGACCGCGTCGTGGTGATGACGCCCCGACCGGGCCGCGTGGCCGCGGTGGTCGAGGTGAGGCTGGCTCGCCCGCGGACCGTGGAGACACGCGCCGCTCCCGGATTCGGACGTCTCAGCCTGGAGATCTACGAGGCGTTGACGCGGCCGAGCTAGGTGTGGCTAAGAACAGGCGCTGTTCGAGCGCGGGCTCCGCCCGCGCAATCGATCCTGGGGGAGGCTCGGAGGGGGCCGTCGAGGCCCCCTTCAATGACTCGGCGACGGCCGCCGTCGCCGATTGACGGAAGCGAACGGCGAACAGCGGGTTGGCCAACGCAGCGGTGGCGACCAGGACGGCGTTCGCCCCCTCGCGCAACAGGTGACGGGCTCGCTCGACCGTGGTGATGCCGCCCACCGCCAGCACCGCATGCGGCCATTCCCCGGCCTTCCGCCAGGACAGCAGCTCCTCGACCTGGCGCGAGCAGACGGGGAAGGTCTGGGCGCCGACCACGTAGGCCCATTCCCGCCCGGTGCCTTCGAACGCCGCCTGCCCCGATTCATCGATGACGCGGCGGGGGATCCCGTGGACCAGGACGAAGCCGTGGGTCCAGGGGGCGAGCCGGGTGGCCGTGTCGTGGAGCGCCCGGGGGCTGCGGAAGAGGCCCAGCTTGGCCACCACCGGCACCGGGATGCTGGTCCGCATCCCATGGAGGATTCGCGCCGAAAGGGGGACGTGCTCGTAGACCAACTGCCCGGGGTCGCCGAAGGGATTCGGCACGGCCAGGTGAGCTTCGACGACGTCCGCGCCCGCCTCGGCGGCCCAGGCGGCGCACTGCGCATAGTCGGCCACGAACGCGTCCACGCCCTGTGCGGGATCCGCGGTGCCCACCACGCTCACCACCAGGACCTGGCCGGGACGGATCCGTTCCTTGGCCCGCCGCACGTCCTTGCGCCACACGTCCGGCTCCATTGAGGGCAACCCGAGGGAGACGGCGATTGTGGCGCTACCATTCTCGCCTGGGCGGCGTCCGGTGATGGCGACGTCGTCTCGGTTCTCGACGATCCGAATGTTGGGCAGGCTCAGCGCCGGCGTGGGCCGTGACCGCACAGTGGCGTAGGTCAGCACGTCGTAGCCCAGACGCGCATACGCTTCCACCCACCTGGCGTTGAGCAGGGGGCCGGCAGCGATGCCGAGTGGCGAGTTCAGCGTGTGCGAGAAGAGTTGGCCGCCTGGGCCCGGGGACAGCCGACGGATCCGTGGCAGGGCCGGCGCATGCATGTAGTTCCAGGCGTGCGAGCGGTCGACACGGTAGACCAACTGAGAGATGACCTCATCACTCCTTCCCATCGGGGACTGCGGACGAACATCAAGTTTATCGGATATTTAGGCTTCATGCCACCCGTGAGGTCAGACCTTTAAATCCGCACCTTTAGCCCGCGCGAGGTGAGTGGCCTGGCGGTGCCCCGAGCCGTGCCGGGTAGCCGACTACTTGAACGCGGGCATGATCTCGCGCGCGATGAGCTCGAGCTCCCGCATGATGTGGCGGTGCGGCATGCCGGGAAAGAAGGTCCGGCAGATGAGGTGGGTCATGCCGTACTCGGCGGCGAACTTCTGGATCTTCGGGATGCACTGGTCCGGGCCGCCGATGATGAACCGGTCCTCCATCAGCCTGTCGAGGTCGGTGGCGATGGAGGCGTCGATGAAGGGATGGCGCCAGCCGCCCGCATACTCCTTGCGGTACGCAACCATGATGTGCTCCTCGGCCAGCGCGCGCGCCTGCTGGTCGGTCTCCGCGATGATGACCTCGCGCGTGAGCGGCCACTCCGCGACCGGCTCCGAGCGGCCGGCGGCCTTGCGGTTCTCCAGGAACCGGCGCTTGCCCGCCAGCAGGCGCTTGAGGTCGGCGGTGGGGCCGGGGATCCAGTTGTCGGCCAGCGTCGCGGCACGGCGAAGGGTGACCTCGCCCCAGCCGCCGATCCACACGGGCGGGTGTGGCTTGGTGAGGGGCTTGGGTTCGAGGCGTCCCTCCAGCGCATAGTAGCGGCCCTTGAACTGGATGCGCTCCGCCGCCCAGAGGCCCTTCATGATCGCCAGTTGCTCCTCGAAGCGGGCGCCGCGTTTTTCCAGGTCCACCCCGTACAACGCGAACTCGTCGGGCTTGTAGCCGATGGCGATGCCCAGGGTGAAGCGCCCGTTGGACATGATATCCAGCAGCGCTACGTCCTCGGCCAGCCGGACGGGGTGGTAGAAGGCGGCCACGAGGATGTCCGTGCCCAGCCTGAGCGTGGACGTCCGCGTAGCGAAACCCGCCAGCACGGTGAGAGGCGAGGGCCAGTAATGGTTCGTCACCGAGTGGTGTTCCTCCATCCACACCGAGTCGAACCCCAGCTCCTCGGCGCGCGTGACCTCCTCCAGCGCCTCGCGGTAGTAGGAACCACCCTCGATGGGAATGAAGCCGATCTTCAGTCGGGCCATGGGGCGGCCATTGTACCCCGCAGCCCGGCGACCACGCTTTCCGGGGACGCGGTGCCCGAGGCTTTCAAGCTCGGTGAACGGCTCTTCGACGGTCTGCTCCTGGCCTGAAGTCCTGGCAGACCAGGACGCCAAGTAGGGCCAGAAAGCCGCCGCCGAGTTGGAGGAGCGTGAGCCGCTCACCCAGTACCAGCCAGGCCAGCAGGACCCCGAACACGGGAACGAGGTTGCTGAAGATGGCGGTCCGACCGGCGCCCACGCGCCGGATGGCGATGTTCCACCAGAGGAACGAGAGCACTGTGCCGGCCACGACGAGGTAGGCCAGGGCGAGCCACGACACTGCCGACGCCCGCGGCAGCACGGCCCACGGCCGCTCGAGGAGCGAGAGCGGCGCCAGACAGGTGGTGCCGACGGCCATGCCGAACGCCAGCGTGCCGGACGCCGACACGTGGCGCATCGCCATCTTCGACAGCACGGAATAGACGGCCCAGGACAAGCCGCCCAGCAGGAAGAGCAGATCGCCGAAGAACACCCCGAGGCCGCCGCCGGCCAGAAGCCGCTCGGGGCGGACGACCAGCACCACACCGACCAGGCAGAGGGCGATCCCGGCGATCTGGCCCCGGCTCACGCGCTCGCCGCCGAGCCAGGCCGCCAGCAGCATCGTCCACACGGGGCTCGTGGTCGCGGGAACAATCGACCCGTGCGCGGCCGGCGCCCACATCAGGGCGAAGAAGAACAGGATGTGGTTCAGGAAGCTGCCCAGGACGCCGACGGCGACGAGCAAGAGGATGTCGCGGCGGGCCAGCGCGGCCACGTCGGGCAAGCGCCGCCAAAAGAGGGCGGAGAGCACCAGGGCGGACGCACCGTAGCGCAGCACGCCGGCGGTGAGCGGCGGGATCGAGTCGATCACGAGCTTGCCGGCGACGGCGGTGCCGCCCCAGAACACCGTCGTCAGGAGGATCAGCGCATAGATGCGGGCGAGCGGAGCGGGCGGTCTCATCGGACGGCGCCGACCGGCATTGTACCTGGGACGGGCGACGGTCCTTGACAGGGCTGGGCGGGATGATTACGGTGTTGCCACCGCAGCCCTCCCAAAGGAGGCGTCCAGATGCCGGGCATGCCGGGCTTCCACGCGCTCAAGCATCTTCCCGAAGAGAAGGTGACCGACACGATCAGCCGGCGAATCCTTACCGGGGACAAGGAGATGGTTGTCTGGTGGTCGATGAAGGCCGGCGCCCATGCCGCCGCCCACCAGCATCCCCACGAGCAGGTCTTCTGGGTGCTTCAGGGCTGCATGGAGATCCGCGTCGGCAACGAGAAGCGGGCCTGCCGCTCCGGCGACCTCGGCGTGATCCCGGGCGGCGTCGAGCACGAAGCCTGGTTCCCGGAGGACACCGAGGTCGTGGACATCTTCGCGCCGCCGCGGGAGGACTTCCTCACCGGTGAAGCGCCCGCCTACATGCGGAAGGGGTCGGCCGGGTCGGCCCCGCGGCCTTGACAGGGCAGGAAGCGTCCGCTATGCTCCGCCCGCTCGCAGCGGGGGGTCAAGGGGTCGTGCCGGAAGGTGGGGTAACCACCGTCACCAGGAGATGAAGCGATGAAGAAGTCAGCGATCGCCGCGGTGGCTCTGCTCGCTCTGCTGTTCGTTGTCGATTCGTCTCCGGTGTCCGCGCAGCGGCTGTACTGGACCACCAGCGGAATGTTCGGTCCCTTCGATATCAAGGGACTGATCCCGACCTATCCGGACTCGCGCCAGATCACGATTCCCATCAGTATGTGGGTCCTGGACCATCCCAAAGGATTGGTCGTCATCGACACGGGCAACAACGCCGCGGTCTCCGACGGAAACTGCAAGTCTCACTGGGTGGCGGGGCTCTGTGACTTTCTCAAGCCTAACCAGAAGCGCGACGACGTGATCGACCGGCAGTTGCAGAAGCTCGGCTACTCGGTGGACAAGGTGAAGGTCGTGATCACCTCGCACTCGCACCTGGATCACATCGGCAACATCGAGATGTTCCCCAAGGCGATCCACGTGATCCAGAAGAAGGAGCTGTATCAGGCGTGGTGGCCGGAGAAGTTCCAGCGGGGCGGTGCCCACGTGATCAAGGACTATGACGACGCCCGCGATTTCAACTACCTGGAGCTCGACGGCGATTACGACCTGTTCGGCGACGGCACCGTAGTGGTGCTGAGCACGCCGGGCCACACGCTCGGCAATCAATCGGTGAAGGTCAAGTTGCCCCAGACCGGGACGGTGATCATCTCCCAGGACGCGATCTGGATGAAGGAGAACCTGGAGGGGCATCCCGCCGGGCTCAACTACAGCGTTCTCGACTACAGTAAGTCCCTCGAGAGGCTGAAGATGATCCGCGATCTCGAGAATGGGCAGCTGTTCATGCCCCACGACGAAGGTCAGTACAAGGAAAAAGGCGGGAAGTGGTATAGGTAGCCGGAAGTTCACTCCGGTCCCCAAAGGCCCCCCCGCTGTGGGGGGCCTTTTGCTTATGGTCCTGCCGTCGTGAGTTCGTTGCCGGTCATCGCGCTCGAGTCCGTCTCGAAGCGCTACGGCTCCCGGACCGTCATCCACGACCTGTCCTTCACGGTCGAGAAGGGCGAGATCGTGGGATTTCTAGGCCCCAACGGCGCGGGGAAGACCACCACGATGCGAATGATTGCCGGGTTCACCACGGCCACGTCCGGACGGGTGACCGTGGCGGGCTACGACATGGCCACCCAGAACGCGGAAGCCGCGCGGCAGATCGGCTACCTGCCGGAGCGGCCGCCGCTTTACGATACGCTCGACGTGTCCGCCTACTTGCGCTTCGTGGCCAAGGTGAAGAGGGTTCCCCCTTCCGCCATCTCCGCCGAGCTCGACCGCGTGACGGCCGCCTGCGGGCTGGCGGGCGTCTTCCGGCGCGAGATCTACAAGCTTTCCAAGGGGTACCGGCAGCGCGTGGGCCTGGCCCAGGCCCTGCTCGGCACGCCGGAGGTGTTGCTGCTCGACGAGCCCACGATCGGGCTGGACCCGGCCCAGATCCAGGAGACCCGCGACGTGATTCGGGCCATCGGAGAGGCTCATGCCGTGCTGTTCAGCACGCATATCCTGTCCGAGGTGACGCTGATCTGCCGGCGCGTGGCCATCATCAGCCACGGGCGGCTGCTGGCCATCGATTCGCCGACCGGGCTGCAGCGGGCCGTCGAGCAGACCAACCGGGTGACGTTGCAGGTGATCGCGCCGGCTCAGGCGCTGCGCGAGGAGCTGCTGTCGGTGGCGGGGGTGAGGGCCGTGGAGATCGACGCCGTCCCAGGCGAACGCCGGATGCTCTCCGTCGACTGCCAGGTGGACGAGCGGGAGGGCGTGGAGGCCGCGATCGCCCGGGCCGTGGCCAACCGTTGGGAGCTGCGCCGGTTGGAGCGGCAGCAGCCGACGCTCGAGAACATCTTCCTGCGCTATGTGAGCGCGGCTCCGGCCGGATCCACAGCGGCATGAGCGGCACGCTGGCCGTCTATCAGAAGGAGATCGCCACCTATTTCCGTTCGCCGATCGCCTACTTCGTGATCGCCGTGTTCATGATGGGGACGGGGTATTTCTTCACCTACAACATCTTTCTCACCGGCGACGCCACGATGGGCGAGACGCTGCGGAACATGGGCGTCCTGCTCCTGCTGGTCATCCCCGTGGTCTCCATGCGGCTGTTCTCCGCCGAGGACAGCACGGGCACGATGGAGCTCCTGCTGACGCTACCACTCACGCCCTGGCAGGTCGTGCTCGGCAAATATCTGGGCGCGGTGACCATCCTGCTGCTGATGACCGCCGCCACGCTGATCGACCTTGTCCCGCTGTACCTGTTCGGCAACCCCGAAACGACGACGATCCTCTCCGGCTACATCGGGTTCGTGCTGCTGGGCATGGCCTGCCTGGCCGTGGGCCAGTTCTTCTCGGCCTTGACGCAGAACCAGATCGTTGCGGCGCTGATCACCGTCCCCGTACTGCTGGGCTTCTGGTTCATCGGCCACCTGCAGAGCTTCCAGACGTCGTACGCCCTGCGCGGCCTGCTCGGGTATCTGTCGTTCTCCCTCCATTTTGGCGCCTTCATTCAGGGCCTCCTGCGCACCGAAGCCGTGACGTTCTATCTTGCCGTCTCCGCGATCGCCTTGACCCTCAATGCCAGTTACCTCCAGTGGCGGCGCTGAGGTGGACCACTCGTTCCGGTCGGGACTGATTCTGCTGGCCGGGATCGCCTTGCTGGCGACGGCCTTCGCGATCCAGGCGATCCTGCTGGAGACCGTCGTGGCGACCACGCTGCTGGCCGGGGCGGGCGCGCTGCTGGCGGTCTGGGGTGCGTTTGCACTGCGGACCGAGCTCGGCGCCATGATCCGCCGACGCCGGGGCGAGATCGTCCTCCACACCCTCGGCGTGATCGGCGTGCTGATGGCGTTGGTCTATCTGTCGGTGCGCTATCCGTTCAGGGTCGACCTGACTGAGGCGGGAGTGTATTCGCTGTCGGAGCAGACGGTGACCATGCTGAAGCGGCTGGAAAAGCCGGTGCACATCGTCTTCTTCCACGATCCGATGATGCGGGAGACGGTCGAGCGCTATGAGCTGATGGCCAAGCAGACCACGCTCGTCACCCTCGAGTTCTACGATCCCATGCTCAATCCCGCCCAGGCCCGGCTGCGGGGCGTGCAGTTCGCCGGGACGGCCGTCATGCACAGCGAGGACCGCAGACTGCAGGTGCACGGCAGCAGTGAGACGGATATCGCCAACGGCATCCTCCGGGTGTCGCAGGGCGCCAAGCAGCTCGTCTGTTTCCTCGATGGGCACGGCGAGGCCGATCCATTCAGCATGGAAGACCACGACCACCTGGAAGGGGCGCCCGGTCATTCGCACGGCCTGGGCACTCAGTACGTGCTGCACGAGCGCCACGGAATCGCCAAGGCCCGCCATGCCCTGGAGAACCTGAACTACAAGGTGGAGAAGGTGTCGCTGGTGCAGGGCCCCGACATGCTCTCCAGCTGCGCGGTGCTCATCGTGGCCGGGCCGAAAGTGGGGCTCCTCCCGGCGGAGGTCGCGACCGTGCGCGCCTACCTCGCGGCGGGCGGTGACGCGTTCTTCATGCTCGACCCGTTCGTGCGGACCGGGTTGGAGCCCGTGATCCGGGAATACGGCGTCGTGCTGGACGATACCATCGTGATCGACCCGGCCAGCCACTTCTGGGCCGATGTCTCCTCCCCCGCGGTAACCAGTTACAACCGCCATCAGGTGACTCGCGATCTCCCCTTGACCTTCTTCCCGGGCGTGCGCTCCCTCGCGCCGACGCCCCAGCGCGTGCCGGGGACGGCCGTGACCCCGGTCGTCAACTCGTCCAAGAAGAGCTTCGGGGAGACCACTCCCGACCGCGCCGAGTTCGACGAAGGCCGCGACCGGCCCGGTCCGCTCACGCTGATGGTGGTCATCAACCGGCGCCCGGTCTTGCCCGAGGACCCGACGGCGATTCGCTTCGGACCACAGGGTGACGGGCCCGCGGCCCCAACCGGCCGCCCAGACGCGGTGCTGGCGGGCGTCACCGGCCGATCCCGCATCGCCGTGGTCGGTGACTCGGACTTCGCCACCAACTCGTTCTTCCATCTCTTTGGCAACGGGAATCTGTTCCTCAACACGGTGAACTACCTGGCCGCCCAGGAAAATCTAATCGGCATCAAGCCGCGCACCTACGACCTGCCCCGGGTCCACCTCACCAACCGGCAGATGAAAGGCACCTTCTTCCTCGCGGTGATCCTCATTCCCGCCGTGCTGGCCGTGGTGGGCACGGCCGTGTGGTGGAAGCAGCGGTGAGCGCCGGGGGGAGGCGTACCGGGCTGCTGGCTGTCTGGCTGGTCCTGTTGGGGTTGGTGGTGGCGATCGTGGCCCTCGAGCGCATCGATCTCGGCGGGCCGACGCCCGACCCCCAGGTCATTTCCGACGCGCGCATGCTGCTGCCCGTGCCGGTAGACCAACTCGGCGCGATCGAGATAGGCCACGCTAGGACGATCCATCGCTTCGAGCGTAACGCGGCGGGTCTGTGGTCCTACCACAGCGCCCACCCGGAATCGGAAGGACCCCACGTGCATCAGGCCGAGCCGTCCATGGCGGCGCGTATCGAGTCGGCGTTTGGGGCGTTCGGCCGGACGCGAATCGAGCGGCGACTCGCGCTCGACCGGAATGCAGCAGCGGAGTACGGTGTCGGCATGCCCGGGATGTTCATTCTGGTCTACCGCCCCCATGACCAACAACCGCTGGCCCAGTACGCGGTCGGCGACATCGCACCGAATGCGCTAAGCCGTTACGTACTGAGGGTGGGAACGTCTGCTGTGGTGACCATTCCGAACTATCAGATCGACAATTTGTTGGCATTGATCGAAGCGGCCACAAGGTCTCCCTGAGTGGCGCATCGAGACGAAGATCGGTATGCTGGCCGCCGATAACTGTCCCGTGTGCGCAGGGCGTACGAGTGCGGTGAACCGCTCGAGCCTGGAGGACGTGCCATGCAACCCGGATGGCTGAAACAGTATTGGAAGCCGTGTGACGCCGCCTGTGCGTCCACGGGTGACCCCGGTGAGGCGGGCAGCACCACCGGCAGCGTCTCCCGGCGGAATTTCATGAAGGGGAGCGTCGTCGCCGGTATGGCCGCAGGAGTCACCGGCGGGGCGATGGTGGCGCAGGCCCAGACTCAACCCGCCGCCCAGCCCAACCCGCTCGGCGGGCAGTGGTGGCCGTCGCCCTGGGGCCCTCAGGACCAGCGGGGGGCCAACAACCGCATCACCCCGGCGAAGGTCGTCGAGGCGGCCAGCCTCATCAAGAAGGGCAAGGTCTACCAGCTCGGCCGCGTCCTGGAAAAGGGCATCCCACTCTTCGGCGAGCGCCTGGGCGCCCACGTCGTGCTCCCGGGGACGCCGACGGGCGGTCCGTTCGGCAAGCAGCGCCTCTACTACCACGATGAGCTGTTCGTCGGTGAGATCGGCCAGGCGGGCTCGCAGTTCGACGGCCTCGGCCACATCGGCATGGTCGCCGGCGACGGCAAGATCCGCTACTACAACGGATTCCCTCAGGAGGACGTGGGCGCGGCCTATGGACTCAAGAAGCTCGGCGTCGAGCACCTCCGCCCGTTCTTCACGCGCGGCATCCTGCTCGACGTGCTCGCCCTCAAGGGCGGCGAGCGGCTCCCGATCAACTACGTCATCACCATGGACGACGTGACGCAGACGCTGCGCCGCCAGGGCACCCGGGAGCCGGGTGACGGCGACGCCGTCCTGTTCCGCACCGGCCACGGCAAGCTGTGGAAGAAGGACAACGCCGAGTTCAACAAGGGCTGCCCGGGCCCGGGCATCACCGTCGGTCGGTGGCTGGCCGAGCGAAAGATCGCCGTGGTGGGGGCCGACACGTGGCCGGTCGAGGCCGTCCCGGGCGAGAACAACGATCTGCCGTTCGCCTGCCACACGATCTGGCTCACCATGAACGGTATCTTCATCAACGAGAACCTCGACCTGGAAGAGCTCTCGACCGACCGCGCGTACGAGTTCGCCTGGTCGTTCAATCCGCTCCCCCTCAAGGGCGCGACCGGGTCGCCGGGCAACTCGGTGGCCATCGCCTGAACATCGACTGGCGTGACTGACGTCAACGCCCCGGGAGACGACTCCCGGGGCGTCTCATTTGACCGGGCCGACCTGCGCGAGGGGGTTGTCGCCTCCCTGGCGCTCGTGCCTTCCGTCTTCGTCTACGGCTCGGTCTTCGGGGCCCTCGCCGTGCAGGCGGGACTCGCGCCTCTCGAAGTCTGGATGATGTCGGTGCTGGTCTTCGCCGGGGCCGCCCAGTTCGTCGCCGTGCCGATGATCACGGCGGGAGCGTCGCCGCTGGCCGTCGTGCTCACCACCTACGTCGTCAACATGCGCCACTACCTGATGGCGGCGACGCTGGCTCCCGCCTTCCGTGGCTTTCGTCGCCCCTGACTGGCGCTGATCGCCCACGCCATCAACGACGAGTCCTTCGCGGTGGCCGTCGCCCGCTCGAATCCGCCCAGCCCCTGGATCTACCTGGGGAGCGCCGCCGCCATCGGCGGGGCGTTCCTGGCTGGTGTCGTCGCCGGCACGTTGTTGGGCGGTCTGGTCGCCGACCCTGAGCGATGGGGCCTCGACTTCGCGTTCCCCGCCGTGTTCCTCGCGCTCGTGGCCGGCCAGCTCCGCCGGCGAAGTGACTGGCTCGTCGCCCTGGGCAGCGCCGCTCTGGCGCTGGTGATCGCGGTGAGGCTGCCCGGCAACTGGCACATCGTCGTCGCCGGCCTCGTGGCCAGTGCTACCGGTGCCCTGCTGGGCCGGCCGGATGAGACGGAGCGCGTGTGAGGCCGACGGTGGCGCTCACCATCCTGGGGATGGCGATTGTCACCTACCTCACGCGGGCGCCGATGCTTCTGGCGCTGGCGCGGCGGCCTCTGTCCCCGCGCCTGCGTCTCTGGCTCCGGCTCATCCCGCTGGCCGTGCTGCCGGCGCTGGCCGTCCCGCTGGTCCTGGCTCCCGGGGGTCGCCTGACCCTCAGCGTCGCCAGCCCGCAGCTCTGGGGCGCGGTGGTCGTGTTCGTCCTTGCCGCTCTGCGGGTGAACCTCCTCGTCAGCGTCGCCGCCGCCGTGGCGATCGTGGCGCTTCTCCGCGCGGTCGGATGAGGTACTATCGTCGCAGATGACCGAGGTGTTCACGCCCGAGGAGCGCGCGGCCCTCGCGCCGTACTTCACGAATCTCGACGGCCCGGTGTTCGCGCTGGTCAACCTCCCCGAGGTCGTGAAGGGTGCGCTCTTCGCGCGCTACTCGCGTTCACCCAAGTCACTCCGTCGCCTGTTCCTCGACGAGTTCAGAAACAATGTGGCGGGCGAGACGCGGGGTGCGACCAGCGTTCCGAACCGCGGCACCAAGCGGGCCGAGGAGCTGTACGAGCGCGTCTTCTTCGAGTACGGCGACGACTCCGTCGCCCAGCTCGGCGGCGTGCATCTGGCCTGCGAGGGTGCGTCAAACATCCTCACCAAGGTGCTCGAGTGGGGCCGACTCATGGCCTACCTCGAGCAGTCCACGCGCTACGTGCCCTACGACGACCGCCCCGGCGGGCGCTGGCGCTACCACGTCCCGGCCGAGCTCGACGGCGCGCTGCGCGAACGCTATGTCGCCACGCTGGACCGGGCCTTCGAGACGTACGCCGCCTGGCTGCCGCGCCTTCGCGAGTTCTATCAGGTGAAGTTTCCGCGTGCCCCAGGCGACTCCGAGACGGTGTACCGGGTGACCATCCGAGCCAAGGCGCTCGATACGCTGCGCGGCCTGCTGCCGGCGGCGACGACCTCGCACGTGGGGATCTACGGCACCGGCCAGGCCTACGAGCAACTCCTGCTGCGCATGCGGGCCCACCCTCTGGCCGAGGTCCGCCACTGCGCCGACCTGATGCTGGCCGAGCTGCGAAAGGTCATCCCGGCCTTCCTCCGGCGCGTGGACCTGCCCGAGCGCGGCGGCATGTGGTCGGACTACCTGGCGGAAACGCGGGAGGCGACCCAGAAGGCGGCCGAGCGTGTGCTGGCCGACGTCGAGCCCGCGCCGCGTCCGGAGGTCATGCTCACCGACTTCGATCCCGAAGGCGAGGTGAAGGTGGTCGCGGCCGCCCTCTATGCCGTGTCCAGTCTGGCCGACGATCAGCTTCTGGCCGCCGCCCGCCGGATGAGCCAGGAGGAACGCCTGGCCGTGCTCCAGGCCTACGTGGGACGACGGCGCAACCGGCGGCACAAGCCGGGCCGCGCCTTTGAGCGTACCTCGTATCGCTTCGACGTCCTCGGTGACTACGGCGCCTTCCGCGACCTGCAGCGCCACCGCCTGCTCACGCTCGAGTGGCAGCGGCTCACCCCGCGTCACGGGTACGTCCTTCCCGAGGCGGTGGACGAGGTGGGCGCAGCCGCCGACTGGCGCCGGACCATGGAGGAGTCCGCCGCGCTCTACGACGCCGTCACCGCCGCCGGCCTGCCCGACGTCGCCTCCTACGCGGTGGCCATGGCCTGTCGCGTCCGCTTCTATATGGAGATGAACGCTCGCCAGGCCCTGCACGTGATCGAGCTGCGCAGCGCGCCGCAGGGGCATCCGGCGTACCGGCGGATTTGCCAGGGGATGCACCGGCTGATCGCCGAGCGCGCCGGGCACCACGCCATCGCCGCGGCCATGAGCTTCGCCGATCACTCGGCGGTCGAGTTGGAACGACTGGAGGCCGAGCGGGCCGCCGAGCGTCGCCGGTCCCGGCCGTGAGTCGGGGGGACGGAGTCGCGCCGCTGATCGTCGCTCGCCGCGCCTGAGCCACCCACCATCGACCCCTGGCCGGGCCGCCCGGCTTCGTTCATAATTGGTCGCCCAATCAAGAAAGGAGGGTCCGCTGAGCCCCAAGATCGGCGTGGCCCCCCTCCGGCGCGAGCAGATCGTGCGCGCCACCATCCGCTGCCTGGCCCGCGAAGGGTACTCGGGCCTGACGATGAAGAAAGTGAGCCGGCAGGCCGGGGTGAGCCAGGGCATCCTCCACTACTACTTCGCGGACAAGCGGGCCATCCTGGTGGCCGCCCTGGAGACCGTCATGACCGACCTCGACCGCCGGGTGGCCGCCGCCCAGGCCCGCAGCGGCCGTGACCCGCGGGCCCGGCTCCGCGCCCTGGTCCGGGCCAGCCTGGAGGCCGCCGTGGAGGCGCGTGAGGTGTGGGTGGTCTTCGTGGAATTCTGGGGCGAGATGATGCACGACGCCCGCCTCCGCGCGATCAACGCCGACCTCTATACGCGGATGCGGAGGCTCATCGGCGCGCTGCTCACCCAGGGGGTCCGCGCCGGCCGCTTCCGACGCGTCGATCCCGTACCGGCCGCCGCGGTGGTGCTCGGCCTCCTCGACGGCGTCGCCCTGCAGCTCACCTTCGATCCCCGGGCCTTCGGCGTCGCGGCGGCCGCGCGCTTCTGCGAAGACGCGCTCGCGCGTTACCTCGCCCGGTGATGGAGACGACGATGGACGATCACGAACACCTGCGCCAGCGGGCGCGCGACTATCTGCGGTCGCGGGGCACGCTGGCCAGCGCTGCTGTCATTCACGAGCGGGTCGGCGCGGCGTTCGCGGCCCTGGAAACGTTCCTGGACACGGTGCCGGCCGAAGTGGTGGCACGCCAAACCATTCCGGGCGAGTGGAGGATCCAGGAGATCGCCGACCATCTGGTCGAGACTCACCGTCCGGGCCTCGACGAGCTGCGCTGTCTGCTGGCCGGTCAATGGCCGCCCGGCGAGCCGATCCCGGCGAGTCTGCAGTCGAAGGCGCCGATGCTGCGGCCCTGGCCCTGGCTGCGGGCGGAGCTCAAGCGCGTGCACGAGGACATTTTGGGCGTGCTGGCTGGAGCGCCGGCCGACTTCGCCACGCCGGCGCGCGCCCCGCTGGTGATGGTCGTCAACGTGCCCGGCCCGGAGGGTAGCGCGACCCCGCTGCACTGGATCGAGGAGCTGGATTGGAAGGCGTACGCGCTGGTGTGGCGACTCCACGGGCTCGACCATCTCAACCAGGCCAAGAAAGTGCTGGCCGCCAAATGAATCCCGCCGCCACCGAGGCCGAGCTGCGCGTGCTGATGGCGCAGGCCGTCTTCGCCCGCGATCACGGGTTCCGGGTTCACGCGGTCGGCGACGGCGAATGCACCGTGCACGTTCCCTTCACGCCGGCGCTGGAGCGCCCGGGCGGGATCGTCGGTGGTCCGGCCTTCATGGCCGCCGCCGACGTGACCATGTGGCTGGCCATCCTGAGCCGGCTCGGCCCGGGCGACATGTCGGTGACGGCCGATCTGAAGTCGACGTTCCTCAGCGTCGCCCGCCGAGAAGACTTCTACTGCACGGCCCGTGTGTTGAAGCTGGGACGGCGGCTGATCTACGGCCTGGCCGAATGCGTCAGCGGCGACGGCCGGCTGCTGACCCACCACACCGTCACCTACGCGCGGCCGGAGGAATCATGAACTTGGAGGGGGCAGCGACCGCCCCCTCCAAACCTCCCCGTTCGCGCGGGGTGCTACCACAGTTGCACTGACTGGGCCGACGCCGTGGCTCCCGGGCGCGAGCGCTCGATGACGCCGCAGGCGATGCGCGCGCCGCTGTTGCCGGTGGGATCCGTCTTGAAGTCGTCCGGCGCCCCGTGCACGACGAGGGCGCTGCCATCGGCGTCGAGGATCGAGGTCGGGCCGGCGGCCAGCGTCACCCGCTCCGTCATCGTCTCCAGGCGACCGTTGCCGTCGCCGTCCACCCGGATGTTCGGCAGGTCGCCGGCGTGCGGACCCTGCGAGTTCTGGAGCCCGTGCTGCCGCTGGCCCGGGTTGAAATGCTCGCCGGCCGACGTGAATCCCGGCGGCTCGCACTTGCCCACTTCGTGGATGTGCACGCCTTTGTCGCCCTGGGGCAGGCCGCGCACCTCGACGAGGATGCGCACGCCGCCGCTCACCCCGGTCAGCGTCGCCGTGCCGACGGACTGGCCCTGCGTGTTTCTCAGCTCGGCGGTGGCGGTGCCCCCCGACGGCCGCAGAACGCCCGCGCACCCTGCGGCCAGGAGGATGATTCCGACGACCTGGACCCGATAGTTCAACGCTGCCGCCCACGCTGGTGGTGGCGCACCACGTGCCACCCGGCGCGCTCATCGTCCGTGACTTCGGGCACGCCCCCGAGCGAGTCGACATAGTAGGCGAGGTCCCACAACTCGGCGTCTTCCAGGATGAGATGGTAGGAGGGCATCGGAGTACCGTCGAGACCGGTCACGATGGCCCGGACGATGTCCTGCGGCACCAGGCCGCTCTTGAAGGGTCGCCGGGTGAGATCGGAGGGCTTGATCTTGAGATCTTTGGCGGATGGTCCGTCGCCGCGCCCTTGGCGGCCGTGGCACTCGAAGCACTCCGCCTTTTCGTACACCTGACGCCCCCGCGCGATCGCGTCCGCGGTCCGGGGCGGCGCCGGCGGAATGGCCAGCGGCGTGGAGACCGGTGAGGCGGCGAATCTCGGCGACAAGCTCTTGATGTAGGCGACGACAGCGTCCAGTTCCGCCTGGCTCAGATGGTCCTGAGGCACCATGCCGGTGCCCGGGAGCCCCACGACAATGCTGCGCTTCAGGTCATCGTCGGTGGGCAGTTGGCCGGAGCCGGTCGAGCGGATCTTGTAGCGGCCGCTGGTGAAGTCGCGCGGTAGCGTGGCGAAGTGGTGGGTGGCGTGGCCACGGCCGTCGCCGCTCACCCCGTGACAGACGGCGCAGTTGTCTTCGTAGACGCGCCGGCCGAGCGCCGGATCGCCTGCCTGCCCGGGGGCGGTCGCGGCGGCGGCCAACAGCCCGCCCGTCGCCAGGATCGCCACCCCGGGGCGCATGCCAGAGGCTAGTCGAGGACCACGAACTGCCCCACCACGTGAGCCGGGTGGAGATGGCATTTGATGGCGAAGATCCCGCTCTTGTCCGCCGTGAAGCTGATGTCCTTGGTCTTGTTGCCGTCCACGACCTCCTTCACCCCGAAGGCGGGGATCTCGTAGCCGTGCTCCTCGGCGTGACGGTTGATGAGCTTGAGCTTCACGACGTCGCCCTTCTTGGCGATCACCGAGGAGGGCTCCCAAATCTTGACTCCCTGCGGAGTCTCGATGTTCACCACGGTCAGGACGATCTCGCCGGCGCCGGCCGCCAGCACCGAGCCGACGAGGAGGACCCACGTCCCCAGGCACGCCGAGAATCGTTGCCACCGCCGCGTCATCATGACTGTCCTCCTTGGCGAAAGTCGTCCTTGGCTCGCCGGAGGGCTTCCGGCGAGGCCAGCAGATCGAGCGCGGTCATCGCCAGGGTCTTGGCCCCCGCCATGATTCCCGCCCGAGCCAGCGGCGAGCGGGCCCACTCGGCGAACTCCCGCGAATGCCCGGGCACCCCGTCGGGGGAGACGCGGATGTAGGGATGGATGGTGGGAATGGCCTGGCTGACGTTCCCGCAATCGGTTGATCCGTACCCGGCCTGGCCGTCGTCGGGATCCTCGGGGAAGTCGATGCGAGCGAGGTTCTCCGCGAACAGACCGGCCATCGTGGAGTTGGGCCGGAGCGGCTCGTGGATGACGGAGTCGGCGGTGACCTTGACCGTGCACCCGGTGGCGATCGTTGCGCCGTCGGCGCAGGCTTGGAACCGCCGGAGCAGCTCGTAACAGTACTCCTTGTCCAGCGACCGTAGATAAAACTCGGCGCTCGTGTACTCGGGGATGATGTTGGGCTTGGCGCCGCCGTTGGTGATGACGCCATGGACACGCGCGTCGGGGCGGAGGTGTTGGCGCATGGCGTCCAGGCTTACGAAGAGCTGGATCACCGCGTTCAACGCGTTGACGCCCCGCCAGGGCCAGGACGACGCGTGGGCGGCCCGGCCGAAGAACTCGGCCTTGGCCTTGATGATGCCGAGGCTGGGGCGCCATACCTGCGTGCCGCAGCGGCCGTGGATCATCATGGCCGCGTCGACGTCCCGGAACACGCCGGCTTCCATCAGGCGGACCTTGCCGGCGCCGCCCTCCTCGGCCGGAGTCCCGATCACCTGGATGCGACCGGCGAAGGGCAAAGTTCCGAGCGCGCCGGCCAGGGCGGCCCCGGCACCGGCGCCGGCGGCGGCGATGACGTTGTGGCCGCAGGCGTGGCCGATGCCAGGCAGCGCGTCGTACTCGCACATGATGGCGATGGTCGGGCCCGCCCCCTGGCCGGGGATCGTGGCCCGGAACGCGGTGGCCAGGCCGCCCACCCCACGCTCTACGCGGGCGCCGTGCTTCTCGAGAAACTCCGTGAGCCAGGCGTGGGCCTTCTGTTCCTCGAAGGCCAGCTCGGGGTGCTCGTGAATCCGGTGGGAGAGCTGCTCCAGCTCCTCGGCGAGCCCGTCGACGGTCTCGCCGACCTTGGCCTTGAGGGGATCGGCCGATGTGCTCATCGCCCGGCCCGGAACTCCTGCTGGGCCTTGGTCAGCAGCGCCGGTTCGCTCAGGAGGTCCAGAGCCGTCATGGCCATCGTCTTGGCGGCGATGAGCATCCCCTCGCGGGCCAGGGGGCCGGCCGCCGCCGCCTCGAAGGCCCGGGAATGGATCGGCGTCCCATCAGGAGCGATCTTGACGTAGGGCTGGATGGTGGGCACGACCTGGCTCACGTTGCCCACATCCGAGGAGCCCACGTGCTCCGTGTCCTCGGGCGTCTCGGTCACCCCGAATCGCCGGAGATTGGCCCGGAAGGCGTCCACCAGCGGTTGGTTGCGCTTGAAGGGCTCGTAGGCGTTGTCGTGCTCGACCACCTTCACCGTGCATCCGGTGGCCCGGGCGGCGCCCTCGGCGCAGGCGATCACCCGCTTGTGCAGCGCCCACATCTCCTCGAGCGTGGGGGCCCGCACATAGAACATGGCGGCGGCGAACTCCGGGATGATGTTCGGCGCCGCGCCGCCGTGGGTGATGATCCCGTGGATGCGGCACTGAGGCCGCACCTGCTGCCGAAGCATGCTGACGCTGTTGAAGGTCTGGATCACCGCGTCGAGCGCGTTCACGCCGTCCCAGGGGTAGGCCGAGGCGTGAGCGGCCTTGCCGGTGAACTCGAAGCCCACCCGCACGATGCCGAGCAGGTCCTGGTGAGGGATCCAGCCCGCCCAGCCGTGGATCATCATGGCCGCGGCAACGTCCTTGAACAATCCGGCGTTGATGAGCCGAACCTTGCCGCCGCCACCCTCCTCGGCCGGCGTGCCGATCACCTGGATTCGGCCCTTGGGCAGCCGATCTTTCACCGCGGCCAGACCCACGCCGGCGCCGGCGCCGGCCGCCGCGATGACGTTGTGGCCACAGGCGTGGCCGATGCCGGGCAGCGCGTCGTACTCGCACATGATGGCGATGGTCGGACCCTCACCCGTCTCGATGGTGGCCCGAAACGCCGTCTCCACGCCGGCCACGCCCCGCTCGACCTTGAAGCCGCGGGCGGCCAGGAACTCGGTGAGCCAGCTCGCGGCCTTGACCTCCTGGAAGCCCAGCTCGGGGTGGGAATGGATCTGGTGACTCAGCCGCTCGAGGTCGTCAGCCCATCGGTCCAGCGCCTTGCCGATCTCGTCCTTGACAGCGCTCATCGCAGGGTCTCCCGGGGTGGTGGTCGTCGGGCGCCGTTCACTATATCACCGCCTCAATACTCCCAGCTCATGACCTCCGTCGGCCGCACCCGGACGATCACGGATTCTCCGGGATCGAGCGCCGCCGTCTTCGCGTACTGCCGGTACTTGCGGTACAGCAGGCGGCGGCCGCGTTCGAAGGCGGGGCCGGCGGAAAAGATCTCGGCACGCCCGACGAGGGCCAGGCCGCGCAGGCCGCGCCAGCTGTCGCGGTAACGGTCGGCGACGAGGGCCAGTCGCCGCCGCCGCCGCAGATTCTTGATCTTGCGACCGTCGGCGTCGCTGCCGAAGTAGACCAGGCCCCGTTCCATGGCGTGGCACACGGGCACCACCCAGGGCGTGCCGTCGCGGGCGGTGGTGGCGACGCGGATGACCCGCTCGCGGGCGAGAAACCGCTTGTCCTTGGGCGTCAGTCGTCGGGTCTTCATGCGCGGCCTCCGTGGGGCGCGCCCGGGCGGGGGCGCCGGTGACGTATGGTACGATGCGCGCGCTCCGAGATCGACCGGCGCGTGCGGCGAGCGCGTGAGGGAGGTGCCGGGTGAGCACGGGCGTCGAGCTGGCGGTGGCCATTCCCCAGACCTCAGTCGATGGGACGATCGACCGGGGACGTGTGCGCGAGTTCCTGGGCCGCGCCGATCGCCTGGGGTTTCACAGCGCCTGGGTGGTGGAGCAGATCATCGGCCGAATTCCGAGCCTGGAGCCGGTAGAGGTCCTTACCTACGCCGCCGCGCTGACGGAACGTCTACGCCTGGGCTCGGCGGTGCTCCTCACGGCCCTGCGCAGCCCGGTGCACCTGGCCAAGAGCCTGGCCACGCTCGATCACCTCAGCGGCGGGCGGCTCATCGTCGGCGTCGGGCTCGGCGGCAATTCGAAGATCTACCCGGCCTTCGGCCTGGCCGCGGAGGGGCGGGCGGCGCGGTTCGCCGAAGGCATCCGCCTGATGAAGCGGTTGTGGACGGAGCCGCGCGTCAGCGAGGCCGGCCGGTTCTGGACGCTGGACAACGCGGCGATGGAGCCGAAGCCGCTGCAGAAGCCCCATCCGCCGATCTGGTTCGGCGCCCATCACCCGGACGCGCTGCGGCGCGCGGTGGAGCTGGGCGACGGCTTCATGGGCGCCGGCTCGATCTCGACGGCCGAGTTCGTCGACGAGGTCCAACGGCTGCGCGGGTTCCTGGCCGAGGCCGGGCGCGATCCTGCTCGCTTCGCCGTGGGCAAGCGTGTCTACATCGCGATGGACCGGGACCGCGACCGCGCGGGCCGGCGGCTCGCCGAGTGGTTCGGCGCGTTCTACGGCCGGCCGGAACTGGCCGCCCAGGTCGCGGTGTGGGGCGACGTGCCCGCCTGCCTGGCGGGCCTGGCCGCCGTCGTGTCCGGCGGAGCGCGCCTGCTCCTGCTCAACCCCGTGTTCGACGATATCGAGCACCTCGAGCGATTCGCGACGGAGCTGGCGCCAAAGCTCTGACCACGGCTCGGGCTAGGACTCGCCCCCCTCGTCGAGCGCCTCTTCCTCCGCGGGCTGAACATCTTCGGCCTCGCGGATGCGCTCGCGTAGCGACTCGTCTTCTTCCACGAGCTCCCGGAGCGCCAGGTCGTATAACACGTCCGGCTGCATCGCTGCTCCCTCCCCGGTTCCACCATCGTCCGGTGGGTCTTCTCGATGCCCCTGGTCGACCCGTCCACGTCGATACGGGCACCGGACGTGCCAAGCGGCGAGGTGAGCGAACTCGGGGACTTGCACCGCGGGAGCGCCGGCGCCGCCCGGGCAAACCGCCCGAAGTCCGGGCAGGCCGCCGGAACGGCGCAAAACCAGACTAACCCTGGTCGTCCTTGTAGCGGTCGGCCAGCGCCATCTGCTTGGCCACTCCGATCAGATCGTTGAACTCCCGGAAGGGAAAGTACCGATCGGCGAGCCGGAGCACATCGTCTCCCGCCCGGAGATCGCGCAAGAAGTCGGCGATGGCCTTGGCGGCGACGAACAGCGTGTCGACGGGCAGGAGCACGACGGCGTAGCCCAACTCGCGGAGCCGAGCGAAGGGCAGGAGCGGTGAGCGTCCGCCGGGGGCGTAGTTATAGAGGAGCGGGGTGTCGAACGCCCGGGCCACGCGCTCCACCTCCACCTCCGTGCGCGGCGCCTCGATGAACAGCACGTCGGCCCCGGCCTTGGCCGCCGCCTCGCCGCGGCGGAGCGCCTCGTCGACGTCCACCGCCGAGATGGCGTCGGTGCGGGCGATGACGAGCAGGTCGGGATCGGTGCGCGCTTCCACCGCCGCCCGCACCTTGCCCGTGAACTCCTCCCGCGGCACCACCTGGTGGCCCGTGAGGTGGCCGCAGCGCTTGGGCGCCACCTGGTCCTCGATGTGGAGCGCGGCCACGCCCGCCGCCTCGTACTGCTGCACCGTGCGGCGGACGCCCAGTGCGTTGCCGTAGCCGGTGTCGGCGTCCGCGATGAGTGGAATCTCGACGGCCGCCGCGAGGTTGCGCGCGTGGTCGACCATCTCGGCCAGACCGGCGAAGCCGAGGTCGGGCAGGCCCAGGCGGGACGCGGAGGTCCCGTAGCCCGTCATGTACACGGCGGAGAAACCGGCCCGCTCCACCAGTCGGGCCGATACGGCGTCGAAGGCGCCGGGAACGACAAGTCCGGCCTTCTGCGCGACGAGTGAGCGCAGGACGCGGCGGCGACTCATGGTGCGGATATTGTATACAATGAAGCGTTGCGTGCCTCGCTCAGGCCACCCACGGCTCGAGCCGGGCTCGCGGATCCCGTTACAGTAGTTGCGCGTTCAGTGGTGCACTCGAGTCCACAGGAGAGCTCATGTTCCAGTCGGTCGACGACGTTCAGCAGCGGTTTCGCGCCGCCAAGTACATCGCCAGTCGCCGGATCTCCACGGTGGTGTACCTGGCCGCTCGCATGGGCCGGCCCGTCCTCATCGAAGGGCCGGCGGGCGTCGGCAAGACCGAGCTGGCCAAGACGCTGTCCGACATCTCCGCGCGCCCACTGATCCGCCTGCAGTGCTACGAGGGACTCGACGAGGGCAAGGCCCTCTACGAATGGAAGTACGCCAAGCAACTCCTCTATACGCAGCTGCTTCGCGAACGGATCGGTGAGCTGATGGCCGACGCCATGTCCTTGCCCGACGCCGTCGCCAAGATCGCCGGGCAGGAGGACGCGTTCTTCTCGTTCCGCTTTCTCTCGCCGCGGCCGTTGCTCCAGGCCATCCTGGCCGAGGCGCCGGTGGTGCTCCTGGTGGACGAGATCGACAAGGCGGAGCCGGAGTTCGAGGCCTTTCTCCTGGAGGTGTTGTCGGACTTCCAGGTCTCCGTGCCCGAGCTAGGCACGATCCGGGCCAAGCACGTTCCGCTCGTCGTGCTCACCTCCAACAACGCCCGGGAGCTCAGCGACGGCCTCAAGCGGCGGTGCCTGCACCTGTTCATCGACTTCCCGACGCCGTCCGAGGAGCTGGATATCATCCGCCTGAAGGTGCCCGAGATCCCGGCGGAATTGGCCCGGGCGGTGGTGGCGGCGGTCCAGAAGATCCGAGGCATGGACCTGCGCAAGCCGCCTTCGGTGTCCGAGTCGCTCGACTGGGCGCGCTCGCTGGTCATCCTCAACGCCCAGCAACTCGACGCCGAGCTGGTCGAGGCGACGCTCACGATGCTCGTGAAGTACGAAAAGGACCTCGAGCGGGTCCGAGGAGCGCTCGACAAGGTGCTGGCGACCGAGGCCCGTTGAGGGCGGCGCTCGGAGGCCTGGGTGTGCTGCTGACGTTTCTCCGAGCGGTCGCGTCGGGTCCGGGCCTGCCCGACGAGGTCCAGGCGTACGAGGAGGCGCTGGCCCGGTTGCGGGCGGGCGCTGGCGTCACCCTCGAGGAAGTCTTCATCGCCGGCGCCCGAGCGGCTGAGGCCCTGCTCAACCCCGACCCACCCGGAGGCGCCACGCTGCTCGAAACACTCGACGCCGCCGGCGTCGGCGCGGCGGCCGCGCGGATGCCCGGGTTCGTCCTCCAGCGCGCCGAGATGATCATGGCCGCGCCCGATCCCGAGTTTTTCCGGGTCCTGGCCCGGGCCCACGGCGACGACGCCGACCGGCGGTTCTTCGCGGCGTACCGGAGGACGTTCTCGCTTCCGGGCCAGCGGGCCTGGGCGAGGCGGCTCGGCGACAGGGAGCGGTGCACTCGCTACGGTCGGCTCACGTTGGTGGAGCTGTACCGTCAATGGAACGATCACCGACGCCTGCACCCCGACCGCTATGCGAGTCAGGTCGCAGCGTTCCTGCAGGACATCGAAGCCGAGCTGCTGACGGGCACGTGCGCGTGCGGCTCCCGGGCGGACGTGGTGCGCGAGCTTCGTGGCTTCGTCGATTCGTTTCCGGATGCCACGGTCACCGGCGCCGTCCGGGCCCGCCTTCGCCAACTCGAGGGCGGAGGTGGAAACGTCCGGCCGGCCTGCCGGGCGGCCTAGCCATGGATCAGCGCATTCTGGAATTCATCGGGGATCTGCGGCGCGCCGAGATCCGCATTTCGCCCTCGGAGGCGCTGGACGCTCTAGCCGCCACCGCCGAAGTCGGGCTGGAGAACCGCGAGACGTTCAAGACCGCCCTGGCCGCCACGCTCGTCAAGGAGGCGCGCGACCGGACCACGTTCGACCGGATCTTCGACCTCTACTTCCTCGACCTCGAAGCGCTCGGCGCGGGACTCGACAAGGCCCTGGGACCTCAGGATGCCCGCGTTCAGGGTCTGCTCGATCAGCTGGTGGCCGACGAGGAGCTGGAGCTGGATGCGCTGACGGAGCTGCTGCTCCGCGGGCAGGGAGCCGAGATGGAGATGGCCATCCGGTCCGGCGGGCGCAACGCGGGGCTGGAGCGCCTCATGTACTTCCTGCAGGTCGGGTACTTCTCGCGGCGCATCGCCGACCGCCTGGACCTCACCGCCATCGAGCGCGACGTCGAGCAGATTCTCAAAATGCTGGAGGCGCGCGGCCTCGATCCCGGTCAGCTCGCCCGCATCCGCAACTACCTGGAGCTCCGCCTGGAAGCGTTTCGCCGGATGATCCGCCAGCACGTGGAGCGGGAGCTGGAGCGGCGGGCCTGGCGGCAGGGTGAAAAGCTCCAGCGCGAGGTGCTCAGCGACAAGCCCCTGTTCGCGCTTACCGCCGACGAGGTGGCCCAGATGAAGACGGTGGTGGCCCGGCTGGCCCGCAAGATCAAGGACGCCCTGGCTCTCCGGCAGCGCCAGGAGCAGCGGGGGCGCATCGACACGCGGCGGACCATCCGCCGGAGCCTGGCCTACGACGCGGTGCCCATGGAGCTCTTCCTCCGCCGCCGCCATCGGGACAAACCCCGGCTCATCACCGTCTGCGACGTCTCCGACTCCGTTCGCAACGCCTCGCGGTTCATGCTCCAGCTGGTGTGGAGCCTGCAGGAGTGCTTCAGCCGCGTGCGCTCGTTCGTGTTCGTCTCGGAGATCGCCGAGGTCACTCAGGCCTTCAATACCTACCCGGTGGAGCGGGCCATCGAGTGGGCGCTCAAGGCGGCGCCCGTGGACTACCACTGCCGGTCGGACTTCGGATACGCGTTCAACCAGTTCGTGCGGAGCCAGCTGGACACGCTGGACCGGCGCACGACCATCCTCATGCTCGGTGACGCCCGCAACAACTACAACGACCCGCAAGCGTGGGCCCTGCGCATGATGCGCGAGCGCGTGAAAGGGATCATCTGGCTGAACCCCGAGGGCCAGTGGGGCTGGGGCGTGGGCGACAGCGTCATGCCGCTCTACGCGCCCGCCTGCGATCTCGTGCGCGAGTGTCGGACCATCGGCCAGCTCGGCGAGGTCGTCGACAACCTCGTGCATCACTGGTGGCGGCGGGGACGTTAGCGCATCGGAGGGGGCCTCGACGGCCCCCTCCGAGGCCTCCCCCAGGAGTGTTGCGCGGGCGAAGCCCGCGCTCGAAAGAGGTGACCGATGAAGTTCGCGACGGTTTCTGTCGCACTTCTGACGGTAGTGATCGCGTTCGCCGCTGGCGCTTCAGGGGCCCAGCCGGCGGGGGCCTGTAAGGTCATCGACGACTTCGCCCAGGCCAAGGTCGGCGAGCTGCCAACGGATTGGCGCGTGCGCGAGGAGGAAGGCAAAGGCGTGTACTCGGTCCGGGAGGAGGGCGGGCTCCGCTTCCTGCATGCGCACGCGCGCGGGCTGGGGGTCCAGGCGGCCAAGCAGTACGAGTGGGACCTCAACGCGTATCCGGTGCTGGCCTGGTCGTGGCGGCCGATCGAGTTCCCCCAGGGCGCCGACGAGAAAGGGGGTAAGAACGACAGCGCCGTCGCGGTATACCTGCTGGGGCCCTACTCCCGCGTCCTCGGCTTCAAGTCCGTGAAGTACATCTGGAGCGAGAAGGTCGCGCCCGGCACGCGGCTCAGCTCCAGCCGGGGGCGCACCCAGGTGCTCGTGCTGCGCAGCGGCGTCGCCGCGCGGAAGGGCGAGTGGGTCGAGGAACGCGTGAACGTGCGGAACGACTACCTGAAGTTTTTTGACGAGAAGGAGGTTCCCAAGCCCGCCGGCGTCGCCGTCCTCACCGATTCCGACGACACCGGCTCGAGCGCCCAGGGGGACTACGCGAACTTCCGGATCTGCCGCGGTTAGCGCTGGCCGGGCGGCCCGCGCGCCGGCCGCGGGCTGTGCTAGCCTCCTGGGCATGGCGCTCCAAGGCTCTTCCGTCGCCGGCCAGGCCCTCGACGGCGACCCTGTCGAGACGCTGTACGCGCGGGGCGTGACCGACGGACTTCCGGTCGTCCCGCCCACCGCCGAGCGGGTGGAGCGCGCCGTGGCCGCCTCCGGGCGGGCCGCCCAGGATCTGATCGCCCTCGTCCCGCCCAACTACGGTCGGGCCACCGTCGAGAAGATCGCCGTGAACGCCGTGATGGCCGGCTGCCGGCCCGAGTACGTGCCCGTCGTCATCGCCGCCGTGGAAGCGGTGACGGACGAGGCCTTCGACCTGCACGGCGTCGCCGCCACCACGAACTCGCCGGCCCCCCTGGTGATCGTCAACGGCCCCGTCCGGCGCGCCCTCGACATCAACTGCGGCGCCGGCGTGTTCGGCTCCGGCTGGCGCGCCAACGCCACGATCGGCCGCGCGCTGCGTCTGGTGTGCGTCAACGTCGGCGGCGCTCGGCCGGGCGCCGTGAGCATGTCCACGCTGGCTCACCCGGGTCGCTATACGTACTGCATCGGCGAGCACGAGGAGGCCAGCCCCTGGCCCTCGCTGGCCGTAGAACACGGCTTCGCGACTGGCGAGAGCACGGTCGCCGTGCTGGCCGCCGACTCGCCGCTCACCGTCTACGACCAGCGGAGCCGCACGGCGCCCGATCTGCTGGCGACGGTCGCGGCCAGTATGGCCGTGATCGAGCACCACAAGATGACCCATTGGGGTGACACGCTGCTGGTGCTCGGACCCGAGCACGCGCAGATCATCGCCGGGGACGGCTGGAGCAAGCCGGACATCCGCCGCTTCCTGTGGGAGCGTCTGCAGCGGCCGGTGCGGGAGCTGGTGCCCGGCAAGGACGGCGGCGACGGGCTGCCCGAGCACGTGTTGGCCAAGTTCGCCTGCCCGGAGGTCGACGACACGCCGATCCCGAAGTTCAGATCGCCCGAGAACATCAAGGTCCTGGTGGCCGGCGGCACGGCCGGACGCTTCTCGGCCATCGTGCCCGGCTGGACGTTTGCCCGAGCCTCACAGCTCGTCTTCAGGAGGATCAACGCATGACCGAGTACCTGGACCCGACCGACTCTGTCGCCGTGCCTCGCACCACCGCCCGCCGCCCGACGTCTCTGGACGGCAAGATCGTGACCCTGCTCGACATCTCCAAGGCCAAGGGCAACCACCTGCTCGATCGCATCGAGGCGCTCTTGCGCGAGCGCGCTCGACCACAGGCGATCCTCCGCAAGCGGAAGCCGACCTTCGCCCGGCCGGCGCCCGACGACCTGCGCCGCGAGATCGTGGGGTCGACCGACGTGCTCGTCGAAGCCCTCGCCGACTGAGGGTCGTGCACCACGTGCAGTGTGCACGACGGCGTGTTCTTCGAGGACCACGGGATCCCGACGGCCACGGTGATCTCGTCGGAGTTCGTCAACGCCGCCCGCGCCCAGGCCGAGGCGCTGGGGGCCCGGGACTACCGGACGGTGGTCGTGCCCCATCCGATCCAGCCGCTGACACGCGAAGAGGTGCAGGTCCTCGCCGATAAGGCATACGACGAGATCGTGCGGAGGCTCACCGCATGACGACGCGCGCCAAGACCTGGTACTTGTTCGACGTCAACCCGGCGACGCCCCCGGCGCTCGAGGTGATGCCCGGACAGGAGTTCACGCTGGAGGTCCGGGGTGCGTTCGCCGACGTCCCCGACATCCGTCTGGTGCCCACGCCCTTCACCCCGGCTTGCGACGGCCATCCGCTGGCGCCGATTGCCGGCCCCGTGCGGGTGCGGGGGGCGGAGCCCGGCGACGCCGTGGTTGTAGACCTGCTGGAGATCACGCCGCACGGCGACGGCAAGACGGCGATCGTTCGGGACTTCGGCGTGCTCCGCAAGGAGTTCGCCGAACCTACGGCGTTGACCTGCCCGGTGAAGGACGGGGCCGCGTGGTTCGGGGGGCGCATCCCCATCCCGCTCTGTCCCAATCTCGGGACCGTCTCCACGATGCCGCCCGATGGCTATAAGCCGGCCTACGCCGGGGCCTACGGCGGGGACTTCGACCAGAAGGACGTGCGAGCGGGCAGCCGCGTCCACTTGCCGGTCATGGTGCCGGGAGCCCTCGTATTCTTCGCCGATCCCCACGCTGCGATCAGTGACGGGATCATCTCCGGCACCGGGGTGGAGTGTGACGCCACCGTGCGGGCCCGGATCGGGCTGGACAAGCGGCGGCCCCTGGACCGCCCGATCGTCGAGGTGGATGGCACCGTGCAAGTGCTCGGCTTCGGACCCACCATGGAGGCGGCGACCGAAGACGCCGCCCGGGGCGCGGTGGACTACGTCGCGGGCCGGACGGGGATGGACCGTCGCGAGGTGTACATGCTTCTGAGCATCGTGGGAGAGCTGCGCATCGGGACGTCGCCCCGTCCGGTGATGGCGGCCCGGCTCATCATTCCCGAGACGATCCTGGCGGCTGCGGGGCAGGCCGGCGGCTGATGCTGGTCGGGGCCTTCGCCTGCGCCCATACGCCGCAGCTGCTGGCGCGGCCGGCGACCGAGGATCGCGACCTCGTGCTGCGCGTGCATGCGGCGTTCGCGCGGGTGAAGCGGCGGCTGACCGAGCTACGGCCCGACGCCCTCGTGGTCGTCGCCGGCGACCATGTCGAGGCGTTCTTCCTCAACGCCGTCCCTGCGCTGGCCGTCTACGTCGGCACCGAGGCGGCGGGCAGCTTCGGCCCCTACCGCTACCGCTTCCCCGTCCACGAGCCGCTGGCCCGCGCGCTCGTCGAGCAGGGCATCGAGCGCGGCTTCGATCTGTTCTACACGCAGGAGGCTCCGCTAGACTACGCGTTCTTCGTGCCGTTGCACTTCGCCATGCCGGAGCCGGCGGTGCCGATCGTCCCGCTGCACGTCAACGTGTATCTACCGCCCCAGCCCACGCCGCGGCGCTGCTACGCGTGGGGGCAGGCCCTGGCTCAGATTCTGAGCGAGCGCTCCGAACGGGTCGTGCTCATGGCGTCGGGCGGTATGTCTCATTTTCCCGGGACGGACCGCTACGCGTCCCCCGCGTTCGAGTGGGACCGTGAGGTGCTGGAGCGGCTCCAGGCCGGGCGCGGCCGGGAACTGGCGGCCCTGTCCGGCGAGGAGCTCGACCGGGCCGGCAACGTCGAGCTGCGCACCTGGATCACGGTGCTGGGCGCGGTGGGCGAGGCCAAGGCGGAGGTCTACTGCTACGAGCCCTCCTGGCACCACGGCAACGCCATCGTCGAGTGGCCGATATGACGGAGCAGATCTCGTGGCCGATCTGAGCGAGAGCGTCCATTATCGCTTCCCGCCGGCCCGCGCCTACGTGCTGAACCGGTGCCTCTACCGGCTCAAATCGGACGCCGCCTTCCGCTCCCGCTTCGTGACCGACGCCCGGGCGGCCATGGCCGAGGCCGGGCTCGACGAGACCGAACAGGCGGCGCTCCTCGCCGGCGACCGCGACGGGTTGGTCGGTCGGGGCGCGCATCCCTACCTCGTGTTCATGGCGAATCTGCGATTGCAGATGGAGCGCGACGGAGTGACGTTCGAGTATTTCTGAGCCTGTCGTCGCGAAGCTCACGACCCACGAAGACGACGCTGACTGGGCGGTCGCTCCTGCACGTTGGGCTCATAACCCAAAGGTCGCTGGTTCAAATCCAGCCCCCGCAACCAATCAGGTCGCGTAGTTGGCCAGGGGGTGGCGCTCGCCACCCCCCTCGTTTCTCCGAAACCTCTCCGAATTGTGTTCCGATCGAGCCGGATCCTCGCTCTGGGCACTCGTCCGGACCGGCTCGCAACGTGGTGCGGCGGATGCGCCGTCCAGCCAGGGACCGAGGTCATCGCCGTCGAGCACCGCGCGCTTAGACGGCCCGGCGCGTAAATGATGCGGCGAATGCCCAGCAGCAAACCGGGGTCCGCTCCTGTGTGCCGGCCGCGAGGACTCGGACAATCTGATCCCGGTACCGCGGCCTGAAACGGCCGAGGCCTGAGCGCAGCGCGGCGAGCCAGGGGTCACTGGCCATGGAAAGCAGAAGCGTACGGGCCATGGCAAGTTCACCGGTTCGGCAGCACTCGCCGTAGGGCTTTGCGCTGCCACAGTGACAACGGTGACGAGGATCGAGGTCATCGAGGCGGTCAAGTACAGCGAACTCGTCGTGAGTCGTCGCGCGTCCGATCCAGATGCCATTACCCGGCCCGAGGCGTTCGCGCGTTTCCGACCAGACGGTGTGTTTCGCCAGCCACAGGGCGGTCTGGTCCAGGAAATCGGCCAGGACTCCATCGCCCCACTCCCATCCGCGGTCGGGCGGGAAGGTGACGCACAGTGCTCCCTCCCGCCACTGCAGGTGGGGAGGACGGAAGGGCTCATAGACG
>Ga0187892_10000865_pt1 | contig 75560 bp, 71 predicted proteins | sample MA1701073metaG_FD_139345 | JGI IMG/M metagenome (GOLD analysis project Ga0187892, IMG submission 139345) | Bio-ooze microbial communities from a basaltic lava cave in the Kipuka Kanohina Cave System on the Island of Hawaii, USA - MA170107-3 metaG ...
CCCGATACTGACCCCGCCGGAAGGGCTCTATGACGAGTTCGCCGCGCGCTTCCCCTACGAGGAGACCGAGGACCAGCAGGCCTCGATCGACGCCGTGCTCGGCGACCTCGCCGCCGGCCGGCCGATGGACCGGCTGATCTGCGGCGATGTCGGCTTCGGCAAGACCGAGGTCGCGCTCCGAGCAAGCCTCATTGCCGTGCTTGCCGGCAAACAGGTGGCGGTCGTGGTCCCGACCACTCTGCTCGCCCGCCAGCATTTCCATACCTTCAACGAGCGCTTCCGCGGTTTTCCGGTGAAGATCGCCCATGCTTCCCGTCTCGTCGGCGCCAAGGAGCGCGCCGAGGCGAAGAAGGGCCTGCAGTCGGGCGACATCGATATCGTCATCGGCACGCACGCTCTGCTCGGCAAAGGCATCGAATTCGCCGATCTCGGCCTCCTCATCGTCGATGAGGAACAGCATTTCGGCGTTCAGCACAAAGAGCGCCTCAAGCAGCTCCGCGAGGACGTGCATGTGCTGACGCTGACCGCGACGCCGATCCCGCGCACGCTCCAGCTTGCGTTGTCAGGGGTGCGCGAGATGTCGCTGATCTCGACCCCGCCGATCGACCGGCTTGCCGTGCGGACCTACGTGATGCCGTTCGATCCCGTCATCCTGCGCGAGGCGCTGCTACGCGAGCGCTTCAGGGGCGGCCAGAGCTTCTACGTGGTGCCGCGCATCGCCGATCTCGACGAGGCCGCAGCCTTCCTAGCCGAGCATGCGCCCGAGTTGAAGGTGGCGCGGGCGCACGGCCAGATGGGGTCGCGCGAGCTCGATCAGGTGATGAACGCCTTCTACGACCGCCAATATGACGTGCTGCTCTCAACCTCGATCGTGGAATCGGGTCTCGACATTCCCTCGGCCAACACGCTGATCGTGCACCGGGCCGATATGTTCGGGCTGGCGCAGCTCTATCAGCTGAGGGGCCGCGTCGGCCGCTCCAAGGTCAGGGCTTACGCCTATTTCACCATGCCCGCCGATGCGCGGCTCACGCCCGCGGCAGAGAAGCGCCTCAAGGTGCTGCAATCGCTCGACACGCTCGGCGCGGGTTTCGTCCTGGCAAGCCACGATCTCGATATCAGGGGCGCCGGCAATCTCCTCGGCGAGGAACAATCGGGCCATATCAGGGAAGTCGGCTACGAGCTTTACCAATCGATGCTGGAAGAGGCCGTGACCGCGCTCAAGGGCGGCGAGGGGGCCGTGATCGAGGACCAATGGTCGCCGCGCATCAATCTCGGCACGTCGGTCTTGATCCCCGAGGACTACGTCCCCGACTTGCAAGTGAGGCTCGGCCTCTATCGCCGGCTCTCGGGCGTCGAGAGTCACGACGCCATCGAGGCTTTTGCCGCCGAGTTGATCGATCGCTTCGGCCCGCTGCCCGAAGAGGTGCGCCATCTCCTCGACATCGTCGAGATCAAGGGACTGTGCCACGAGGCCGGTATCGAGCAGATCGACGCGGGCCCGAAGGGCGCCGTCATCGCCTTCCGCAACAAGAGCTTCGCCAATCCGGACGGCCTGATCGCCTTCATCCGCGAACAAGGCAACCGGGTGAAGCTCCAGCCCGACCACCGGCTGATCTATTATGCCAATTGGGCGACGCCCGAGGCGCGCCTTGCGGGCACGCGCGAGCTCTTGAAGCGCCTGGTCAAGATCGCCAAAGAAGTCAAGCAGGCGGCTTGATCAAACTTGCAGCAAGATCTCATCGCGCAAGACGCGGCCGTCCTCGTCGCGCGGAATCCGGTTCACAATGAGAAGCTTGTCGGGAAATTTGTAAGGGGCGACTCTCCGTTCTTCGAGAAACCGGTTGAGCGCCTCGAGCGTGACCGGTTCTCCCGGCAGCGGCACCACCGCGGCAATGACATGATCTCCGACCAGAGGATCGGGAAGCACGAAGCACGCCGCGTCGAGAAAGGCGGGGAAGCTCCGGTAAAGCTCGTCGAACTCTGAGGCCGCAATCGTCAGCCCGCCGTGGCGGAGAAGCTCATGGTCGCCCTTGAGATCCAAACTCATTCCCGTCTCACCGCTGAGCTTGCCGCGAAGCCCGGTGGCGATGAAGAAGCCCTCGTCGGGTGCGAGCGGTCCTTGCACCGTTCCGCGCGGAACGACAGGCCCGCGCAGCATGAGTTCGCCATAACCGTCGGAGTCGCGGCCAGCGGAAAGCTTGGTTTCGACGAAGACCGCATCGTCGTCGTCTTCACCGAGAGGGATCTTGCCCAGAGGGAGCGGAACGGGCTCGTCCGGCAACTTGCGTTTGAGCACGACGCTGGCAACATCGCCGAGCGAATAGAGGTCGAAGAGCTCCGCGGCGTCGCCGAAGGAAAGCGCGAGCCGTTCGGCTTGCTCGACCCCGGTCCATACGGCGCCGACCCGCCGCAACCGGCACTGCGGCCTCTGCGGCACGCCGTCCTTGACGAGTTCGGCAAGCACGGGCGTCGGGAGCGCGGTCACCGTCGCCCCCGTGGCGATGAGTTGCTCGGCGAAGGCGACGTAATCGAAGGGATGATGCTGGGCGAGCGCGCCGCCGCTGATGAGCCAGGGCAGAAATCCGAGCGAAAGCCCCGTCGGCCCGGTCAAAGGATAGGGGTTCAGGATCACGTCGCTTCGATCGAGGTCGAGCGTCAGCACCGTCATCGCCCCTTGCGCCAACAGCTCCTCCTCCAAGCGCTCGACGGCAATGAACGGCATGCCAGCCCGCGCCGTAAAGGTGATCATGGCGGGCCCCGCTCGTGTCGGGGCCTCGACCTGCCGCAAGTCCCTGCGCGTGTTGATCGCCTCATCGAGGGAGGCGACACCATCGGGAAGATGCGGACCGAAGCCGAGAACGAAGCGCACCGAGGAATGACCGGCGGCCACCGCGCACAGCGTCTCGATCGGCGTCTCGTCCCCAAGACAGGAGACGCCGACCAGCGCCTTCGGTCCGAGTTCGGCGCAAGCTCCGGCAATCTCGTGCCCCCGCCAGAGCATCGGAAGCGCCGCCACCGTGAGCCCGCTGCGCCAAGCGGCGAGCACGGTCAGCGGCGACAGCGCGAGATTGGGGAGTTGGACCGCGATGGTATCTCCGGGCTGAAGCCCAAGCTCGACGAACACGGCGGCGAGCGCATCGACCGCCGCGTCGGCCTCGCAATAGGTGAAGGAACGCGGTGTTCCAAGGCCAAGCCCCGAACGATTGGGCGGATCGAGAAGCGCCATGACGTTGGGCTTCTGGATCCCCCGGCGCCGCAGCAGCTGTTCCGCTGTCGGCAGCTCGGCGTCTTCCTCGATCGTTTCAGCCGGATCTGTGCTCATGGTGCGGTCACGGTTTTCTCGCGCCTCCGCCGTCAGCCGCATGACCCTGCGGCTCGACCCACCAGGCGTCGATCTGATAGCCGTAGAGCGGGGTCGTCTCGGGCCGCTTCAGATCGCTCCAATGTGCCACCCACTGGCGCGGCAGATGGAACAAGGGAATCACGTAATCGCCCGACAGCAGAAGCCGATCGAGCGCGCGCACAGCGGCGATGAAACCGGGCCGGCCCTTGGCCTTGAGCATCGCATCGATCATGGCGTCGACGCCCGCGCTCTTGACGCCTGGATAGTTTAACGTGCCTTCAGGTGCCGCGGCCTGGCTCCCCCACCGGAACGATTGCTCGTTCCCCGGAGACAGCGACACGGGCCAAAAATACTGGATCATATCGAAGTCGTAAGTCTGCTTGCGCCGCTGGTATTGGGCCGAGTCGACCTGGCGGATCCTTGCCTCGATTCCCACCTGCTGCAAAGCCCGCGCATAGGTGAGCAGGAGCCGCTCCTGGGGGCGTGTCACCGCCAGGATCTCGAACGTGAACGGCTCTCCGGTCGCCACATTGATGAGTTTGCCGCCGGTCAACCGATAGCCGGCCGCCTCCAACAGCCGAAGCGCTTCGCGACGGCCCTCGCGATTCTCGCCGCTGCCGTCGCTGACAGGAAAGGCGAAGCTTCCGTCCATGATGCCCGGTTTCACCTGCTCGGCGAAGGGGGCAAGCAGCGCGCGCTCGGCATTGTCGGCCGCGCGCCCATGCGAGCTCAACTCGGAGCGGGCAAAATAGCTCTCCGTGCGCGTATATTGCCCGTGATAGAGCGTGCGGTTCACCCATTCGAAATCGAACAGCTTGATCAGGGCTTCGCGCACGCGTTGATCGGCGAAGATCGGCCGCCGCGTGTTGAAGACCAAGGCCGACATGCCGGCCGGAGTTTCGACCGGCAGCTCTTCCTTGATCACGCGGCCGTCGCGAACGGCGGGGAAGGTGTACCACTCGGTCCAGCGGGTCGGGTCGTCTTCGTTGCGCAAGCGGACAAGCCCGGATTTGAACGCTTCGAACATGGCGCCGGCGTCGCGGTAATAGTCGAAGCGGATTTCATCGAAATTGTAGAGCCCGCGATTGACCGGGAGATCGCGGCCCCAATAGGCGGGATCGCGCTTGAAGACGATGCTCTTTCCGGGATCGACCTTCTCCACTTTGTAGGGCCCGCTGCCGATTGGGGGGACGAGACTCGTCGTCTCGAATTGCTCCGGATCGATGCGATGGCGCGGCAGGACCGCCATCAATCCCATGATGAGCGGCATCTCGCGGTCGCCGCTGACGTCGAAGGTGAATTTCACCTTGCGCGGGCCGGTCTGCTCCACCTTTGTGACCTTTTGGTAGTAGGAGCGATGATTGGGTCTGCCATGATCGCGCAAAAGCGCGTGGGAAAAAATCACATCTTCGACCGTGATCGGGGTGCCATCGGAGAACTTCGCTTCCGGTCGCAGGGTAAACTCGACAAAACTCCGGTCGTCGGGCGTTTGCACGCTCTCGGCGACAAGACCGTAGAGGGTGAAGGGCTCGTCGTAGGCCCGGGTGAGCAGGCTCTCATAGATGTATTCGCGAATGCCCTCGGCTGGCACGCCTTTGACGATCAGGGAGTTGAGGCTGTCGAAGGAGCCCGGCACGACGAAAGTCGCGCGCCCGCCTTTGGGCGCTTCGGGGTTGGCATAGAGAAAATGGGTAAATCCAACGGCCTTCTGAGGCTCGCCATGCATGGCGAGGCCGGCCTGAGGCTCCCCCGCAGCGCTGCCTGAGAACAGGAACAGGCTCAAGACGAGTGATGGAATAGGGGCTTTCAAGAGCAGGCGTGCGTGGCTATAGATGCTTTCCGCATTGCAGCACGGAGTTAAGGGTAACATCGCTTAGAACGCAATTGGCGCTGTGGCTGCGACGGCGGGGAGAGGGGTTGCGGCCCCGCGTGGCGAAGCGCTTCCGACAGGGGGTCTCAGCCACGTCTATGCCTCATTTCGGGTATTGACCATAAGACGGGACGTGGGGCGAACAGGGTCATCGAAGCGACCTGAAAAAGCCCGCGAAAAGAGGAAGGTCGATGATGGTCTGGTCCAGGGATCGTTGGAACTCGCTGAGCCGCGGCGCGGCTCGATGGATGTTATGCTCGGGCGCTGCCGCCTTGGCTCTGGTGCTCGCCGCGCCCTTGGTGGTGGCCCAAGACGGGCAGGTTCAGCCCAAATCGACGCAAGCGCCGAAATCGCAGCCTGCCGCACCGGCCCCAGCCGGCGCTCAGGCCGTAGCCCCGAAGGCCGCCGGAGAACTGGGCGCGCCAGAGGACGCCTGGGTCAAGCTTTGCATGAAGAGCGAGCAGACCCAGAACAAGGAAATTTGTCTCATCAATCACGAAGGGCTTGAGCCCAATTCAGGCATGGTGCTGATCGCGGCCGCCGTGCGCAAAGTGGAAGGCGAAGAGAAGCAGCAGCTTCTCATCAGGGTGCCCACCGCCTACGCGCTCGTGATCCCGCCCGGCGTCCAGCTCAAGATCGATGAGAACGAGCCGATCAAGCTGCAATACACGATCTGCTTCCCAACGAGCTGCCAGGTCCAGATGGAACTGACCAAGGAAATGATGGACACGATGCGCAAGGGCAAGCAGATGGTCGTCGCGGCCATGAACATTCAGCAGAAGACGATGGGCTTCCCGGTGCCTTTGAGCGGCTTCAGCAAGGCCTATGACGGGCCCCCGGTCGACAACGCAAAATACGAGGAGTCGCGGCGGCAGCTGATGGAAGTGTTCCGCAAGCGTCAAGCCGAGCTCGCAGCCAAGGCGGCTCAAGCCGAGCAGAACAAGGGAGCCGCGGGCGCTGTGCCGGTTCCGGGCGCGACGGGCGCTGTGCCGGTTCCGGGCGCGACGGGCGCTGTGCCGGCTCCGGCCGCTCAGGCCCCCGCACCGCAGAACGCCACAACGGCCCAGCAGAAGAAACCGGCCGCACCGGCAACGCCATAAGCGAGCGCCTCTCGCAAACGGAAGGCCGCCCGGAAAACCGGAGCGGCCTTTCGCTTTTTTGGCTTGCGCTCAGTGCTCTTGCAGGAAGCGGAAGCGGAAGATGCCGTTCTTCAAATCCTCGAATAGCTCCGCCACCTGAGGGTGACGCAACGGTTCGTCGGAGGCGTCGGGCACGAGATTCTGTTCCGACACGTAGGCGATGTATTCGGTGTCGGCGTTCTCCGCGAGCAGATGATAGAAGGGCTGATTCTTGTCGGGTCTGACATCCTTTGGGATCGACCGGTACCATTCTTCGGTATTGCTGAAGGTAGGATCGACGTCGAAGATCACGCCACGAAACGGGTAGACCCGGTGGCGGACGACTTGGCCAATCTGGAACTTGGCATTGCGAGCAGCGGCTGACATGACGATCCCGTGAGTCCTATGCAAGATAAGAGCCAAGGCCGGAGGTGCTGTCAACGGCCCGCCGGGCTTGGGTCAGAACCAGTGGCAGTTTGACCACATGAATCGCTCGGAAGCTCAGCCCGCGCCGGGGCGCATCAGACGGGGCAACTCGGTTGGCGGGGCGAGCCCGATCCGCATGACGGCGCGGCGCAACGGCGAGAGCAGATTGAGTCCGTGAAGCGCCATGCCGCGCACCGCTTGCAGCGGGGGAAGCGTCGTCAAAAGCGAGCGGCTCAGGAGATCGACACCAAGCGTGCGGGTCATGATGTCGAGCCGGCGGGCCTGCGCATAAGTTTCGAGCGTCTCCACGCCGCCGGGGTCGCGGCCCTCGGCCAAGGCGTCGGCAACGCAATCGGCCAGCGCGCCCGCATCGCGAAAGCCGAGATTGAGGCCTTGGGCGCCAATCGGCGGCAGGATATGCGCGGCCTCGCCGATCAGCACGGTGCGCCTCGCGGCAAGGCGGTCGGCGCTAAGTCCCGCCACGGGGAACGCGGCACGCGCACCGAGGCCGGAAACGGCACCGAGAATATCGTCGAGTCGTTCGCCGAGCGCAGCGGTGAAGCCTGCGTCGTCGCGTTGCATCAGTTGCGCGATCTCAGCGGGAGGCCCGACCCAAATCAGGCTCGAGGCATGAGCGTCGGGCAGGGGAACGGTGGTGAGAGATCCATGCTCCCGATGCAACTCGGTCGAGACGTTGCGGTGAGGAAGTGCATGGCGAAAATTCGTGGCGATGGCCGACTGATCGTAACCCCGCTCGGTCACGCCGATTCTTGCGCTCGTGCGGCAGATCGAGTGCCTGCCGTCGGCGCCTGCCACGAGGCGTGTCGAGAGCGGCGCGCCCTGATCTAAGGTGAGGCGCGCCTTCTCCCCATCGACTTCTATACCGGTGACGTTCGCCGCGATGACGGAAGGCAGGATCTCCCGCGCCCGGGCATAGAGCGTCTCGATCAGCACGGTGTTGGCGATGTTGTAGCCGAACGCCGGAAGCCCGAGCTCGCTCGCCTCGAACACCACGTCCGGAGCGCGCAGCAGGCTGTGCGAGGCGTCGATGATGCGGATTGCCTCGAGCGGCGCCGCATCGCCACTGAGCCGGTCCCACACGCCGAGCGTCTTCAACAGATCGACGGAGCTTGCGAGCAGCGCGGCGGTTCTCGTTTCGAGCTTTCCATCGCGCGACACGGCCGGGGGCGGACCGATCGCCACGACGTCGGCGCCAACATGCGCGAGCGCAAGCGCCGCGACCAAGCCCGACGGTCCGGTCCCGACCACCGCGACGCTGAAAAGGTGTTCAGTCCGGCACGCCTCGTCTGTTCGACTCATTCTTCTCTCTCATAACGCCTTGGCGAGTCGGCACGGAGCGATGGCGCCGTTCGCGGAGCGCCATTCTAATTCATTCAAAAGCAAAGACATTGGGCGCGATCGCGGCCTAAGCGTCAGGGCCACGTGATGTCAAGCGTTGCCGATCTGCAACAGGCTTCAGCCCAACAACGCCCCGTCGCGCAACTGTCACCGGCGTGTCACCGGCGTGTCATCGGGCGGGAAATAGAACCGCAAAGCGCCATGGAAGTGAGTTGGCCAAGAACGCATCCAGCACGGGATGCCGAGAAATTTCCAAATATCATAACGGGTTAGCGCAATCGCGGGTCTAACAGTGGAGAGGGACATGACTGGGGGACTAGGACGGGCTCGCCGCTATCTTCTCGCGGCAGCGAGCGTTATTGGCCTCTTGGCAGCTTGGGCACCGGAGGCCAAGGCTCAGGATATGAAGGAAATTCAAGCTCAAATCGACGCGATGCAGGCCACCATCAAGGCTTTGCAAAGGCAAGTGCAAGATGCCCAGGCGCAGGCCGCCGAAGCGAACGCCGCGGCCGCCAATGCCGGCGGCAGCGATCTCGACTTGAAGGTCAAATGGAAAGGTGCGCCGGAGCTCTCCAGCGCCGACGGCAAGTTCAGTTTCAAAGTCCGCGGACGCCTGCAGACGGACTACAACGCCATCGACCAGGACTTCAACATCACCGGCAGACCCGACGTGAGCGCGGCCGAGATCCGGCGTGCGCGTCTCGGCGTGGAAGGCGTCGTCTTTTACAACGTGGCATACAAATTCGAGGTCGACTTCGCCAATGATGCAACGGCGATCAAGGACGCCTATGTCGAATATAACGGCCTGGCTGACGGCCTGAGCTTGCGAGCCGGCAACTTCAAGACGCCCAACTCGCTCGATGAGATGACAAGCTCGCGCTTCCTTACCTTCCTGGAGCGCGCCGCCTTCGTCGAGGCCTTCGGCCTCGACCGTCAGATCGGTGGCGGCGTGATCTATGCGAAGGATCACTTCACGCTGTCGGCCGGGATTTTTGGTCCCGAGCCCTTTGACGACGAGATATGGCTCGACGACGTCAGGACCGGTGCCGCGCGCGTCACCGTCGCGCCGATCAACCGCGAGGTCAACGGCGTGCACCAGGTCCTGCATCTGGGCGCGAGCTGGCGTGGGCGTGCCAATGCACAAGACCGGCGGAGCGCATCTGGCGCGGCCATTCTGAATCCGTTTAACGATGAGTTGTTCCGCTACCGTGCGCGCGGTGCAGATCTCCACCTCGCCGACCGCTTCGTCTCAACGCCCCAGATCTTCGATGAAGACACGTTCTGGGGTATTGAGGGGGCGGCGATTTGGGGGCCGGTGCATGTCGTTGGCGAGTGGACCCAGCTCGAGGGCAAGATCGTGCAAGGCCGCGTCGCCGGGAATCCGGCCGTCATACCGCCGGTGCCCACACTCATCTGCTGCAACGGCTCCGAACCCACCTACGATGGCTGGTACGTCGAGGCCGGCGTGTTCCTTACCGGCGAGACGCGCAGCTACAAGGAAGGGGAGTTCGGCCGCATCAAGGTGAAGAACCCTGTGATCGGCGGAGGCAAGGGCGGCGGCTGGGGCGCTTGGCAAATCGCCGGACGCTACGACGTCATCGATCTCACCGACAAGGCAACGACCATACAAGGAAATCCGAGCAGTGGCAGTTCGTCGCAGTTTCCCCAGTCGCTGTCTGTGAACTGCACCCTGTGCGGCGAGCAGCAGACCTGGGAGGTCGTGGTCAATTGGTGGCTGAACGACTATACGGGCTTGCAGTTCCAGTATAGCCAATCCGAAATCGACGGCGGCGCGCAGCTCTTCAAAATGGCTGACGGCACCGTTGCTTCCGCGAACGTCAATAACAAGGCCAAGATCGAAGGATTCGGCACGCGCCTGCGTTTTGACTGGTAGAGCGGAACAAAAGTCCCCTCCGCTTCCAGAGCGCCGCCCCTGGTTCAGGGGCGGCTTTTTTTGCGCTCGCTGTGCGTCTGACCGCGCCTCCCACAGTTTCATCCACAGGTCAGAAACGAGGCTGATCGCGCCCGGCCGAATGGGCGTAAGCTCGCCTAAAAAATGGGGGCGGGGGCGTGATCGAGCATTCAGTCTTGAGGCTCGCAGGAGCGACGCGGGTCGCTCGGCCGGGCAACGGCGCGCGCCCAAGGCGCGCTCCAAGCGTGCCGGCGCGCGTGATCGCGGCAGTGACCGAAGTTCTCAATCGAAGAGCGATTCAGCAAAACGAGCGTCAACCAATGGAGAGGGGCATGAAACGGGGACGAAGACACTTGAGCCGCTGCCTGCTCGCAGGCGCGAGCGCGATCGGCATCTTGGCTTCTGGGGCACCGGGAGCCGGAGCTCAGGACCTGAAAGAGATCCAAGCCCAGATCGACGCTTTACAGGCGACCATCATGGATCTGCAGAGGCAGGTGCAGGACGCCAAGGCGCAGGCCGCCGCGGCGAATGCCGCAGCGGTCAAGGAGCCCGCGAACGACCTCGACTTGAAGGTCAAGTGGAAGGGCGCGCCCGAGCTCTCCAGCGCCGACGGAAAATTCAAGATGAAGGTCCGCGGCCGCGTGCAGGTCGACTATGTCAATGCCGACCAAGATACCGCAATTACCTATGCCCCCGATGTCGCGGCGACCGAGCTCCGACGCGCGCGCATCGGCGTCGAAGGCGTTGCTTGGTATGATATCAAGTACGTGTTCGAGGTCGATTTCGCCAACGACGAGACCCGGGTCAGGGACGCCTACCTGCAATACGAGGGCATCAAGCTCGGCGAAACGCCGCTCCTTCTGCGCGTCGGCAATTTCAAGACGCCGAACACCTTCGAAAACGTAACCAGCGATCGCTTCATCGACGCGATGGAGCGCCCGGCCTATATCACCGCCTGGGAGATCGACCGGCATATCGGTTTCATGACGGCCTATTGGAGCGATCATTTCGGCCTCGCGGCCGGCATCTTCGGCGATACCGTGAGCAACCAACCGCTGTTCTCGGGCTCCTTCGGCGATGAGAACGTGGCCTTCGCAGCACGCGGCACGGTCGCCCCCATCAACAGGGTGGTCGACGGCGATACGCATGTGCTGCATTTCGGCGCGAGTGTCCGCACCCGCGATGTCGGCAACGATCAGCCTTTCCTGCAATACCGGGCGCGAGGCGCCGATTATCGCCTGACCAATTTCTTCGTCCAAACCGGCAGGATCGCCGACGCCGATACGTTCTGGGGCCTCGAGGCCGTGGCCCTATGGGGACCCTTCTCCATCCAAGGCGAGTACGGCAAGCTCGACGCCGACTTGCCGTCCACGGCCTTCATTGCCAACAACCCGCCTCCGGTCAGAGTGAATCCCTTCCTGAACGTTCCCGATCCGGACTATCACGGCTGGTACGTCGCAGGCTCCTGGTTCTTCGGCGGCCGGCAGACCTACGAGAATGAAGGCAGATGGGGCCGTCCGCACGTCGACAATCCGATGCGGTGGTCGGAAGGGAGCGGCTGGGGCGCTCTGCAGCTCGTCGGCCGGTACGACGTCGTCGATCTGAGCGACACCGCATTCAACAACGCCGGAGGCTGCCAGGCTCAGCAGGTCTTTCCCGGCGTGAGTCCGCCGGCGGGCGCTGTCGATCCAAGAACGGGCAAGCCCGCTCTCGCTGCGCCCAGGATCCAGCAGTGCGGCGAGCAGAAGACCTGGCTCGTCGGCGCCAATTGGTATCTCAACGACTACACGCGCCTGATGTTCAACTATGCGGAATCTGAGCTCGGCGATTATCCGCTCACGCTCGCGCAAGCCGGGACGACACTGAAGAACTCCGTCTTCGGTTTCGACGGGGCCACGATCAAAGGCTTCGGCATGCGCGCGCAAGTCGACTGGTAGAAGTCGACTGGTAACGCGGAACTGTCGTCCCACCGCTCCAACCCCCGCCTCTGGCACAGGGGCGGGGGCTTTTTCATCCGCCATCACAAGGCCTTAACCGGCTATTCACCCGAGGCTTGCATTGTGGCATCGGCAAAGCCATCTTATTTACGTAGGTTGATCCCCATGCGCGCACATTTCCTCATAGCCGGATTGATGGCGCTGTCCCTTGGCAGCGCGCCCGCGCTTGCCTTTCAGGAAATGCCCGAGCCGCCGCCCGCGGATATTCCGGGCGCCACGCCGCAACCGGAGGCGCTTCAGCTCGGCACGCCCGGCGGCGATGTTGCCACTCCGCAGGAGGGCGGGATCAACGTGTTCGGCTACACCCTTCTGCCCAAGCTCGATCTCGGGCTCGATGTGATGTATGGCCAAGACCAGCAGCAATTGGACCTGCAAGGTCCGACTATGCTCGAGGAGAATGGCGACGTCACCGTCCTCGGCAAGGTCAAGCGCCGCTTCTAGGCGCGTCGTTCCGAACGCTCCCTCCGCCAACTCTTGCTCCGCTCCGCTACGCCCGGTTCGGCGCGCATGATCGCGCGGCTCGGCGCCGTTTCGGTGCATCTGTTGACGGCAAGCGGGGCCGTGCTCGCGCTTCTTGCGCTCGGCGCCGCCCATCGCCACGATTGGCAGATGATGTTCGTGTGGCTGGGGGCGGCGTTTGTCATCGATGCCGTCGACGGCCCTCTGGCACGCGCGCTGAAAGTCGAGACCGTTCTGCCGCGCTTTAGCGGCTAGAGGCTCGATCTGATCGTCGACTATCTCACTTATGTGGCCGTTCCGGCCTTTGCGCTGACCGAGGCCGCGCTCTTGCCCGAGGCGGCGCGTCTGCCGGCCGCTGCTTGCATCCTGCTCGCGGGATTGTTCCATGTCTCAGATCTGACCAGCAAAACCGCAGACGGCTATTTCGTCGGGTTCCCCGCCATCTGGAACGTTGTCCTGCTCTATTTGTTTGCGTTTCAGCCCGCTCCTCTCGTCTCGCTCACTGTCGTTATCGTCCTCGTGCTCCTCACTTTCGTTCCCTTCCCGGCAGTTCATCCGTTGCGCGTGGCGCGGTTCCGCCCGCTCACCGTCCTCGTGAGCGCGCTGTGGGCGGCCGCCGCCATTTCCTCGCTCGCCAATCCGTTTCCGTCGCCGCGCTGGATCCAGGCGCTACTCGTCTTGACCGCGATCTATTTGACCGGCGTCGGACTTCTCCGCCGATTGTCAGGCAGGGAGCCTGCGCCGTGATGGCCGTTGACCGCAGACCGCACTCTCTGGCTAAACTACGAGCCCTGACGTGACGCCTTCCGCCTCCATCCTCACCGCAATCCGAGCGCCCCACGCATGATCATGGACTGGCTGACCGACCCGCATATCTGGGCAAGCTTCCTCGCCTTGAGTGCGATGGAGATTGTGCTCGGCATCGACAACGTCGTGTTCATCTCGCTCTTGGTGTCGCGGCTGCCGCCCGAGCAGAGGCAAACAGCGCGGCGCATCGGGCTGTCGCTTGCGCTCATTTTCCGCGTCATCATGCTTGGCGGCATCACCTGGATCATTCATCTGACCACGCCGATCTTCAGCGTTGCCGGCTTCGCGTTCTCGTGGCGCGATCTCATTCTCATCGCCGGCGGGCTGTTTCTCCTGGTCAAGGGCACGCGCGAGATCCACACGGGAATCGAGGGCGATGAAGAGGAGGGCGGAGCGAAGCCCGTCGCCGATACCATGACCTCGGCGATCCTTCAGATCGCCGTCATCGATCTCGTCTTCTCCGTGGATTCCATCATCACCGCCGTCGGCATGGCCGACCATGTCGAGGTGATGATCGCCGCCGTGGCCGTTGCCATCCTGGTGATGTATTTCGCCTCCGAGCCGGTCGCTCGCTTCATCGAACGCCATCCCACCACCAAGATGCTGGCTCTGGCCTTCCTGCTGCTGATCGGGGCCGCGCTCATTGCCGACGGCATGCATTTCCACATCCCGCGCGGCTACATCTACTTTGCCATGGCCTTTGCCGCCGCCGTCGAAGTGGTAAACGTGATCGCCTTGAGGAACCGCCGCCGTGCGGCCAGAACTGGCGCAAAGCGGGGGCCGAAAGCCTAGCCGCTTTCCAAATCGCCTTAACTTTGTCACGCGATTTGCTTGAGTTGGCCCCAAATTGACCTAGTGACCGACGCTATCTCTCCCTCTTCGTGTCAGTTTCAAGAACAAGGGGAAGCGATGAAGATCGGAGCTCTTGCTATTGCGGTCACCCTGGCGCTGCCAGCGACGGCGTCTCTTGCCGAGCCGGTGACCCTTTCTGGCGACGCCTTGCGCCAAGCCATCATCGGCAAGACCGTCTTTCTCAAGATCTCGGGATTCGAATTGCCGATCACTTACGCCGCCAATGGCCGCATGTCGGGAAAGATGGGCGCCGTTGCCGCCAGTTTCTCGCGGGGCGACGGTGCGCAGGACCGCGGCAAATGGTGGGTCGCGGGCGACCAGCTTTGCCAGCAATGGTCGAGCTGGATGGACGGCAAGTCCTACTGCTATCGCCTCACTCGCGACGGCGCGACTGTTCGTTGGGTACGCAACGACGGCCGCTCCGGCACGGCGCGGATCAGCGGCTGACCTGAAGCTGCTGCATAGAATTTGAAAGCTGCAAGAGCCGCCTACGGGCGGCTCTTCGCGTCCGCGGAACCATGACGCGGCAGGGATCGCGCTGCAAACGTTGCGGGGAAGCCACAGCGCGGGAAGCGAATTTGCACGCACGCGAGTCTCTCCTTGCCGCAGACGCGGCGTTTGCATTAGGGTAACCGTCGTTGTTGCGTACCGCGTTCGTGTGAGTTGCGTCTTGTCCCGTTGCGTGAGTAGCGTTGTCTGCGGACTCAAAGCATGTCGAGGCCCTGCGCCGCGGCCCGCGCTCGTGGAACGAGTGGCGCGCGCAGAACACCTCCATCACCCCAAATCTCGCCGGGATCACGCTGAGCGCCGCTGAGCGCCAGATGGGGCCGATCAGCGGCGGACCGATCAATTTTTCCTTCGCCCGGCTGCGCGGCGCTTCGTTGCGCTTTGCCACGCTGTCTGGGGCCACTCTCGAAATGGCCGACCTGTCGGACGCGGATCTCTGCGACGCGCGGCTCGACGGCGCCAATCTGAGCGGCGCGGATCTTTGCGAGGCGCTGCTCGAACGGGCCGATTTTGCCGGGGCGAGACTGGGTGGCGCCAATCTTGCGGGCGCGAGCCTCAAAGAGGCGCGGAACCTCACCCAAGGCCAGATCGACGAAGCCTTCGGCGATGCCCTGACACGTCTCCCGCCGCATCTCTCCCGGCCTGAAGGCTGGGGCGGCGGCGCCTCTCAGACCGTGAGCGGTCTTAATGCGCGAAACGGAAGCCGTGAGCGCCCTGCGAACGGCAAGGCGCAGACGCGCGGCGACACCGTATCGTGGCTCGTGGGCGGGCCTGCGCGTGTCTGACGCGGCTCTTGTGTGTACGGCGCGTCATACCGGCGGAAGCCGGTATCCAGACTCACAAACGCAGTGCAAGCCGCTTCTGGATTCCGGCTTTCGCCGGAATGACGGATCACGCGTAAAACCTAACCTCCCCCTTCTGTGGGGGGGGTCCGGCGTCGCCTTTTGCGACGGCGGGGTTGGGGGGAACGTCTAGTCCCACAACAACCGCGCACCGAGCCGGTCCGCGGTCTTGCAAACGCGACTACGGGAAGTCGATTCTGATCGAGAACGAGGCTGGGCCTGAAGGAGGCGGAGGGAAGGGGCCTGCGCCGCGCACGGTCGCAAGCGCCAACTGATCGATCTTCGTATTGCCGCTCGATTGTCCGATGCGAACGCCGCCGAGCGCTCCGCCGGCGCCGATGGAAAACACGACGGTGGCGCTGCCCCTTTGACCGGCCCTCGGCTTATGACGGGCAAGAGCCGCCCAGACTTTGCTGGCATAGGCGGCACCGCTGAGCTTTGCAGCCGGCTGCTTGGCGACGGGCTTGTCGGCAGGCGCGAGCGCCATCGGAAGCCACTGGAGAGGACCGCCGCTAGGCTGAGCTTGCTGCGCAACAACCGGCGCGACTTGCGCCTGTTTTGGCGCTTTCTGGGCAACCACGGGCACCGCTTGCGCCTGCTTCGGCGCTTCGGGGCGGAAGGGGCTCTCAGGCGACGGCGCTGAGCGGACGGTCTCGGTTGAGACTGACGGCTCTACCTTGGGCTTGCGTCTTGGCGGTGGAGGCGGCGGGAGCGGCACGGCGGCACTGATTTTGGGGTTCGCCGTATCGCTGACAGCGCTCGGATTTTTGGCAGCAGGCAGCGGTGCGGTCGTCGTCGACGGATCGGCGACATCGACCGCATCCTCACTGATCGTCTTGGTGCCGATCGCCACAGGCGGCGACTCTGTAAGCAATTTTCCGATTGGGGCGGCGGAGGCTGCCGTCTCGGCGGCAACCGTCTCGGCGGCAACCGTCTCGGCGGCAACCGTCTCGACGGCCGGCGTTGCCGGCTCGACCGCTTTCGTTTCCGCTGCGACCGGCGTTGCCGGCTCGACCGCTGTCGTCTCCGTTGCAACTGGTGTTTCTGGCTCAACCGCCGGAGTTGCCGCTACGACCGGCGTTGACGGCTCGTTGCTATCGGCAACTTCCGTTTCCGGCACCGCGCCAGCCTCAAGGGCGTCCGCCGGCACCGCTTCGGCGACTGTGCCCTGGTCGCCCACCATCATCGACTCGGCGCCGCTGGCTTCGGTTTCCGCGCTCGCGCCTTCAGCGCCTTGCGAAGAAACAGAGTCGGCGATGGCGTTGTCCTCCGATTGCGTAGAAGAGGGCTCCTGACCTTGCACGTGCTGAGGAGCAGCCAGGTCGGCCTCTGCCACCCGCACCTCCGCGCCGCCGCTCGGCTCGGCCAAGCCCTCCGCATGCCGGTTCTGGTCGTCGTTTTCGCTCGCCGGTGGTGCAAAGGCTATCGCGGCCGGCGTCTCAATCTCAGAGGCGCCACCCGCCGCTTGAGTCGCCGCCGGGGCGTCGCTCTCGGCCTCTTGCCGGGGGCTCCAGGGAGCGGTCGAAGTCAGCAGCACGAGGACGCCGCAGACCAGGACGAGGCTGGCAACAACCGCCAAGAAAGATTGAAGGAATCGGCTTTCGCTTACGGGGTTCATGGGGCTCTCCGCATCTGCCCCATTAGCACCGAGATATCGTTAACGAAGGGTTGATGCGTGGGTCGCTGCGAGCCTCGTCGAGCCGCAGACGGTCCGGATTTCTTGGGGAATCATCGCCGCCGACTGTGACAAATTCGCCACCAATTTCATTCGAAACTGTGCTTCCAATGGGGGGCCTGTTCAGTTGTGTTCAGTTCAGTTGTGTCGTGCGTACCGCGTTCTAAAGGGGGCTAGTATGCGTATGCGTTTAATCGCCGTCCTGGCGATTCTCATGGCGTCGTTCCCGCTTGCGGGCTGCTTTCATCATCAAGCCACGGTCGCCCAACCGCTTCCGCCACTGAAGTAGCGGACGCCGGATCGTTCTGCCTGCGACGGTTCCCGTCGTGCGATGTTTTGTCGATCGGTCCCGGCAAAGCGGGCGCGTGATCACGCACGCCCCGTTCGATCACGGCTTCACGCCAATCTAAGGGCGCCGAGGTTTTAGCGAGATCGGTTTCGATTTGCTCAAAGGCTAGACCGAGTTGTCCCCATCCAGCACGAAGGTCACCAGCATGTTGACGCGGTAAGCGCTGATCTTGCCGTTGGTCACCTTGACTTTCTGCTCCTTGATCCAGGCGCCCTTGATGTTGTTGAGAGTCTTGTCGGCTCGGGCAATTCCCTTCTGAATTGCGTCCTCAAAGCTCTTGGTGGAGGTCGAGTTGATTTCGATGACCTTGGCGACCGACATAAGCAAACTCCTTTCCGGGAAACGCGTTGACTGGGCAGCATAGCGCACTTCCGCAACGTGGCGCTGTCCCTGATCTCCGCCACCTTGCGAATGAAAAAGCCGGGAGGGTTCTTGCGCGCCGCTCTGGACAGGAGCGGCACCCAAGCTTGTCCGGCCGTGCACGAAACTGTGACTTCTGGACGCACGCGGCCCGGTTAAACTTGCTTTCCAGGGAGGACTTATGAAACCAGTTGCCAAGAAATCCGGCGCCGCCATCGCCACGGCCGTGGCCGCGCTTATTTTCACTGCCGCCGTTCCCAGCGGTTTCGCTCACGCTGAAGCGAAGGGCAAGTGTCTCGGCGCTAACGCCTGCAGAGGAAAGAGCGACTGCAGCACCGGCGCTAACGCGTGCGGCGGCGCGACATCAAACTCCTGCAAGGGCAAGGGTTACCTCATTCTGACCAAGGCGGAGTGCAACAAAATTCCCGGCGCCAAGTTTGTGTCGAAGTGAACGTGGCGCGCTGCCGAATCCGGTGATGAGACTTGGGAGACCCCTTGCGCTCCGTCGGCGCAAGGGTAACAGCTTCCAGCCGCTCGCAGATGAAGCCTTCGAGGATCTGCTTAAGAAGCAGAAGCAGGCAGTCGCCCTGATGGAGTTGCTCGAAGAGAATGTCCGCTCGCCGTCCCGCGCGAACAGGAAACGCACGTGAAGTATGCCCTAGCGACTATCCTCTGCTTGTTTCTGATCGGAGCCACCCCGGCCCTGTCTGCCCCGCCGTGGGTAGAGGATTATTGTTGGGGTCAGGCGGCCCAGATCCGATTCAACGGACGAGGCGATAGAGAACATTTCATGGCTAATTGCATAGCAGACCATACTCCCACGCCGCCGGCGAAGCGCAGCCGATACAAGACGCGTCGCTAGAACAGTCTTGGCGGATGGGGAGGGATTCGAACCCTCGAGACGCTTGCGCGTCTGCCGGTTTTCAAGACCGGTGCCTTCAACCACTCGGCCACCCATCCTAAGCGTTAGCGCCGCCCGCGGGGTCGCGACGTACGCGCGAGCGGCCGCTCGTCACTTAGCGCATCCGGCCATCGCCGACTAGGCCGGGCTCCACAAGGGAAAATGTACCTCAGCGGCTACGCGCGCCGGACCTAACCCAGTTCTGGACACAAATTTCAAGCTGCGAGCTTCACCAGCTTGGGCTTGCGAGGATGGTGGCGCATCAAGAGACGCGCGGGACACGTGCACGGTAAAGGGATGCTCCATGGTCGTCGATAAACTCGACGTCCATCGCAGATGGCGCGACACGCCCGGTCATGAAGCCGAGTCGATCGTCCATGACGAACTGAGTTCCATCGATGGCTTTCGCAGGTTTTGGCTTAGAACCCGCTCCCGAGGTCAGGTAGTGAGTTCTGCCTACGATGACATGCTCGAGGTCGTGATCGTGACCATTCAGATAGACCTGGACGCCAAAGCGGTCGAACAGAGGCTTGAGCAAGGCTATGAGCGCCTCCGTATTTCCGTGCTTGCCGCCCGCATAAACAGGATGGTGGCCGACAGCGATTTTCCAGGCCGCAGTGCTGGTGCGGAGTTCACGCTCGAGCCAAACCAACTGTCGCATCGGGGTCGATGCCGATGAGGCCGACGCCGCGATGATGGTGTTGGTATCAAGATGGAAGAAATCGGCTCTGCTGCCGTCGGCGAGCAACTCGGTGTGCTTATAGTAGTTGGCGGGCGAACGCCATCGAGAGCTCAGTTTGGAGTAGTCCACCTGGGCGTTTACATTGCCGAGATAATCGTGGTTCCCCAGTGTAACGTACCAAGGAATCATAAGCGGAGATGCGTTGTAGACGTCCTCGAAGCTCCTCGTCCAATGCGTATCGTCGACGCTCTTCACTCCCTTAGAATAGAAATTGTCTCCAGTAGAGACGACAAATCGGGCATCGATAACCTCGGCGGTCTTGCCCAGCTGAGCCGCCACTTTTCGTTGATCAACCGAACCCTCTCGTCCCCAATCGCCAAGGACGAGGAAACCAAGGTCCGATGCAGCGTCCTTGGCAATACGAGGAGGCGCCACGACCAGGCCGGTCGTCGCCAACAGAAACGAGCGTCTAGAAATCTCCCCCATACCCGACTACGCAATACTTGAGGTCAGGTTCGCACGAGTCGTAGCACCAAACAGGTTGCCGAACTGTAACCCGAAAAGCAGGTCAAGACAAAAACCGCGATACTCTTCGCGTACAATTTTTGCTCTAGGTGTGCCCTTTGGGTTACAGCCTCAGCCTCCTGAAACTTCTATGGTAATGGTCTGCGCGGGGAAGGCTCTTCAAATCGGGGGACTGAATCGCGAGCCTGAGGCAATCCCGCAGAACGCATTATCGTCGCATCCGAAGGCCCCGCGCCCAACACCACGCGGGGCCTTCCACTTGTTCAGCAGTGAGAGCCTTGGGGGGTCAGGCCAAAGTCCGCGCGTTCTCTTAGCGGGAGCGCGGCCTACGCTCTCAGCCACCGGGCGCCTACGGTCATCTTTGCCGGTGATAGGGCAATCCCGCTACTTCCTGGTCCGGATAGCGAATCATTTATGCGCGCTAGATCTGGTCTGGCGCGCTTCCCCGGAGCCAGCGCCGGCGCAGCATGCCTGCGGCAATGACGAAGAGTGCGCCGAGCGTCGCGCCGATAATCTCCACCGTATGCGCCGTTGACGGATCGAGATTTGCCGTGAACAGCGGGTCCTTGGCGATGATCTCGCCGGCGATCCATCCGAGCAGCGCCGCGCCGGCCCACACCACGACTGGAAAGCGCTCGAGCAGCGCCATGACGAGGGCCGCCCCCGCCATGATCAGCGGGATGCTCACGGCGAGGCCGAACATCAGAAGCGCGTAGTTGTGCGGGGCCTCGAAGCGTTCGGCAACGGCGGCGATGGCGATGACGTTGTCGAGGCTCATCACCACGTCGGCGATCGCGACGATCCTGATCGCGCGCCACAGATTGTCGACTGCCTGAACCTCGTTGCCCTTATCATTCTCCTCGGGCCCGAGCAGCTTCACGGCGATCCACAGCAGGAGCGCGCCCCCGACGAGCTTCAGATAAGCGATCTTCATCAGCGTCGTCACCACGCCGGCGAACACGACGCGCAAGCTGATGGCGACGACCGTTCCGAGCACCACGCCCCAAATGCGCTGTCGGGGCGGAAGTTTGCGGCAGGCAAGCGCGATCACGACCGCGTTGTCGCCCGATAACAGAATATCGATCCAGATGATCTGTAGGACGGCAAGCCAGAAGGCCGGTTGCTCTACAATCATGCCGCTTTCAGCCCCCCATTCCCCGCGCGGAGCGCTTTCCCGCCTCCACGACGGGCCGGTCAACTACCCATTGCCGCCAAAAAGGGCAAGGACAAGACGGCATATATGCTTTTTCGAACCAGATGGAAGACGGGGAGGGAGAAGCGAGTATTGCTGCAAATCATGGAGTGTTCTCTGCCCGTTTCCCTGCACGACAAGCCGCCGCCGATGGCATATGCTTGATTCGTCCAATCAGCCGAATCAGGCCGCCTGGCCCATCCACGGGGAAAAGCGATGACCATTGATCCCGTCCTGATCAATCCATTGATTGCCTTGATCGCTGGAATTCTCATCCTCTTGATGCCGCGCCTGCTTAACTATGTGGTGGCGATCTACCTCATTGCCATCGGCATCATTGGCCTAGCCCATCACCTTCAATAGCGTCCGGCCGGTGCGCTGGGATCCCATGTGGCGTTCGATTTCGGTGATTTCTGCTGCCGTAAACCGCCTGGTAAAATGTCGTTTGAAACAGCAAGTGCCGCCTGGAACCGGATTTGCCGATGGCCTATAGTTTGTTTATTCACGCTCATGACCTGTTGAATCGCATCATTGTGTTTTCGCCCGGTTGCGGCGCACCGGCGGGGCTCGGTATCTTGGGTTAGACGGACCAGGTGACCATGCCAAGTTGTGCCGTGTCATGAATGGTGAGAATTCCATGTCGGGATTCCGGCCGAGAGAGGTGTTGCTGTGCGTCGCCGCCCTCTCTGCCGTGGGCGGCGTCTTTGCTGCGCGTGCCGATGTCAACGCTGCCGCGCGAGCGTGGCTCGAGCTGCCGGTACCAGGCCTGGTACGGATTGCGGACAAATCCCAGGCAAACTCTCGCGGTTACGTTTGGTCGGCGACACGCATCGAATCCGGAATTCGGCTGCGCGGCTCGGTCCCGTCCGACGAAGACCGCCGTACGGTGCTTGGCATGGTGAAGGCGCATTTTCCCAATCTCGAAGTCGAGGATCGACTGAAAGTGACCAAGGGGGCGCCGCCTCGGGATCAATGGCTCGGCGCCGTAAGCTTCGGGCTCAAGCAATTGTCGCATTTGAAGCGCGGCTCGGCGCGGCTGCTCAATGTCGCGCTCAGAGTGGACGGCGAGGCGCATACTCCCGCCGACTATGCCGAGGTGAAGAAGGCCCTTGCCGGACCGCTGCCCACGGGTCTCAGCGTCTCCAAGGGGAGCATCAAGCCGCCCTTCGTCGATCCCTTCATCTTCGTCGCCGACCTTGGCGCCAATGCCTTGAGTTTGTCGGGCAGCGTGCCGAGCGAGGATGCGCGCAAAGAGCTGCGCGAGCTTTCGCGACAATTGTTCCGCCGGCCCGGGTTCGACGATCGGCTCGAGATCGCCTCCGGCGCACCGAAGGATTGGGATGAGGCGGTGATTGCGGCGCTGCGCGCGCTGAGCCAGCTCGATTCGGGCAAGGTCGCTCTTTCGGGACTGGCGGTGACGATCCAAGGCGTGGCGCCGGACAAAGGGACGGCGGTGGCAATTTCCTATCAGCTTAGGCGCGATTTGCCGGAACTGTTCTCCACCTCTGAAAGCATCAGTTGGAAAGAGGCGGCGGCGTCCCGTTATATCGCCGCGCATGTGCTCCCGCGTATCAAGGAAATCACCGGGACCGTCGGGCGGCGGGGAGACACATTGCCCGATCTTCTTCCTCCTCTCGATAGCGAGTAACCACCACTCGCCGCGAGGTGAGGGGGTTCTCCGTCATTCCGGCGAAAGCCGGAATCCAGAAGCGGCATGCCCTGCGTTTGTGAGCCTGGCTACCGGCTTTCGCCGGATGACGCCTCGGATCGCGCGAGCGCGCCGCCCGCCGTCGCCTCGTAAGCCTCAATCGTTGGCAGCGAAGAAACTGCCGATCGCCTCGACCGTCTCTGGCTCCTTGAGGACGGGCGCATGCCCCTGGTCGGGTACGGTCAGGCCGCGCAGATTGGGATGACGCTCGGTCATGGCTTCGAGCGTGTCGGCGCTGAGCACGTCGGAATTGGCGCCGCGCAGCACGAACACCGGAACCTGCCCAAGGGCGATGAATTGCGGCCACAGATCCGGCACCGCGCGGCTCAGATCGATCGTGCCTAGCGCCCGGGCAAGCCTGCGGTCATATGCCCGCGCCGGGCGTCCCCTTTGCTCGTCGAAGACTTCCCTGGCAATCTCCTCCCATTGCGCGTCGTTGAATTCGGGGAACGCGCGCTCGTTCATCTCGCGCAGCAGCGTGATGGCGTCGGGCCAGGTCTTCGGGACGGGCATACGCCCGACATAGCCCATGATCCGCGCGAGCCCGCGCGTTTCGATGACCGGCCCGATGTCGTTGAGGACGACCGGGCCCATCGCCGTCGGTCTCAGCGCCGCCATCAGCATGGCGATGATGCCGCCCCGCGATGTGCCCACGATGCCCACGCCATGCAGGCCGCGCAGCGTCAGGAAATCGAGAACGTCGCGAAGCTCGTTGAAAGGCGTGTAGTTGCGCCAGCTTCGGTCGTATTGCGAGCGTCCGCGCCCGCGATAGTCGAGGCAATAGACGTTGCGCGGCTTTTCCGGATGCTTGGAGAGATAGGTTGCAAGCGTTTGGAAATCCCTGCTGTTCCGCGTCAGTCCGGGGAGGCAGATGATGGGCCGGAGTTTCGCCTCCGGCGCCGGATAGTGACGGACATAGAGCTTAAGGTCGTCGAACGACGCATAGTAGATGTCTCGCCACAGCTCGCCATCAAGCTCGGGCATGTCGGGGATCGACCTTGGGAGTGTCTAGACCAGGCTTGGCCGGGCATCGCCCGACCGTGTCTTCAGTTTTCAGCAAAGTTGCGACAGGAGCAAGCCTGACGAGCTCACTGCGATTTCGCCTGCACGCCCGCGAACGCCTCGGCGTGGGGAATCTTCCTGCCGCGATTGAGATCTTGAACGAGCTGGAGCGCCTGCTTCGGTCCCGCCAGCCGCGAGCGGTAGAGCTGCAAGGTCTCCATGATCTTGATCACGTATTGCCGCGTCTCGGTAAACGGGATGCGCTCGATCCAGTCGACGGGATCGACGTCGGGGTTGCGCGGGTCGCCGAAGTCCTTGATCCATTCGGCGACGCGTCCGCCGCCGGCATTGTAGGCCGCCAGCGAAAGAAAGTAGGAGCCGCGATAACTGTCGATGAGATCGCGTAAGTGGGCCTCGCCGAGCTGGGTGTTGTAGGCGGCGTTGGTCAACTGCGCCGAATCGAACTTCACCTTGTAGGCCTTGGCGACGGCCCTTGCGGTGGCTGGCATGAGCTGCATCAAGCCGCTGGCGCCGACCGGGCTCTTGGCGGCGGCGTTGAACTCGCTTTCTTGCCGCGACAGAGCATGGACCAGCGCCGGGTCGACGCGGTCGGTGAGCAGGCTCCGGAACTCGGGGATCACGCCCACCGGCAGGGCATAATCCCCAAGCGGAAGATCGCGGTTGAAGGCGATCTTCGACAGCCTGAGCGCGATCTGCGGATCGCCTGAGAGCTTGGCAAGCTCGGCCAGCAGCACGACCTCGGCGGGGTTGGTCAATTTGCGCGACAGCGCCAGGAAAAAATGCGAGTTCGAGCCTTCTAGGCCGACTGCGCGCGCAACCCCGATCGAACGCACGGCGCCCCTGGAAAGGAAGCGCTGAATATCCGCCTGCGTGGGCAAGGGCGTGCGCGTGATCTCCAGATGCGCGGGCTTCGCGTCGAGCGACTGGCGAGCGAGCTGACCATAGAAATATTGGGGATACTTGGCCGAGTTGTAGAAATGGACCATCGCCGAGCCCCGGTCGCCGAGGGCAAGCGCGGTGCGGGCAAGCCAATATTCCCCAAGTGCAATGCTTTTCGAACTGGTGGCGGCACGGCGCAACGACAAGAAGTGGCTCAACGCGACATTGGGATCGTTGAGGAAGCGCAGCGCGATCCAGCCGGCCATGAATTCGGCTTCGATATAACCATCGCCGGACACGAGCCCGTGCTTGGCTGCGATGTCGTAGGCGACCCTGGGTTGCCCGTCGTTGAGCGCGCCGCGGCAATTGATGCGCCGTTCGGTCCACCAATTGTTGAGGTCGAGCAGGACATTGGGTTCGCTCGGCGCATCGAGGAGCATCTTCCAGGCTTGCTCCCGGCGCTCCTTGTCCTTGGTGCGGCGCAGCCACTGGATGCGGTTGAACCGCAAGCCGACATCGGCCTCGACGGCATTGGCGGGAAGCGCATCGAGAAGCTTTCCTGCGTTGCCGCCGCGCTTGACCACGGCGATACGCGCAGCAACCTTTCTCTGCTCCTCGGGGGACAGGAGCCGCGATACGCGCAGCGTGGCTTCGGTGGCCCCTTTCTCGTCGGGATAAAGCAGTCGGTCGATACGCGCCCGGTGATGCTCGGCCGTGAGCCAGCTGCCATAGCGATCGAGGATCTTCTTCTCCACTTCCGCATTGAGCTTGTGATCGCGCCAAGCCGAAACGACGAGATCGCGCGCGCCCGCTTCGTTGTTGTCCTTCACATACACAGCGGCGAGCGCAGCCTTGCCCGCGCCGGTTTGCGGCGGAGAGGCTCTGAAGAACTCCCTGACCTTATCGGTGTCGGCGCCAGTGAGGAGGAGGGCGGTCTCCGCCTTCTCGCGAAGTTCGTCCTGCCCAGGCCACTCGGGATGCGAGAGCCGGAATCGCTCGATCGCTTCGGCGTTTCCGGTCGCGGGGCTATGACGGTATTTGTACCAAAGCGCGAAGTCGCGGGCCGCGGGGTCGCTGATCCGGGCAGCGGCGCCGGTGCCTGAGCGCATCACCTCCCTGACATTGGTCTCGTCGGAGACGCTCAAGGTGTAGGACAGGATCGGCCTCAGGATCGATGCGTAATCGAGCGCAGGGGCCGGCACTGCGATCGCAGGTGCAAGCGTGCCTTTCAGGGCTTCGAGCGTTCCCGTCCGGTTGGGATTGGCATCCGGAAGCGGCATGTCGCCGACGACTTGCGGCGCCGGCGCCTCCGGAATTGGTAAAGAGGGCGCCGCGGCCAAGGTTGCGGCGGGCGAGGCCACCCTGGTCGGATTGCGGTCGGGGAGTCCCGGCGCACTGTCCTTCTTCTTCGCAGACGCCTTGGCCTTGGTCGGCGCCTTAACCTTGACGGGCGCCTTGACTTTGACAGCCTTTTCTGGCGCCGCGCGCACGGGCTTGGCCGCAACCGAACGCTGCTGCTTCGCTTCGGCCACAGCCGGAGCAAGGCATGCAACACAAATAAGCAATGGTAAGATGTTCGCGCGAATGCGTTTCATCTCGTCGATCGGTTACCGGTTACGATCCTGGTTACGCAGTCAGGACGTCCCCCGAGCCGGGGAGCCGCGACGAAGACGGCACTGTACTGTGCCTGAATTGAACAATGTCTGAAAGAATCCGGCAGAAAAATGTCTGTAACGGCTGGCCACCCGGCTCCAAATATTCTGAACAAAACGGTACAAGTCATTGGAGAATATAGAATTTGTTTCCGACTCAGAGACGACGCGCTGTGCCGGGATGGGCGCATGTCAAGGGCGCCGTCCCGGGGTCTCCGGCGCCTTGCCGCCTCAAGGCCCACCCCCTATTGTCCGCCGTCCCTTCCGTCCCGTGTTTACCAAGCGCGATCCTTGAGGAGTGACCTGCGTGCCCATGCCGCCATTCAAAGGCTCGATCACAGCCCTCATCACCCCGCTCAAGGACGACAAGGTCGACGCCTGCGCCTTCCAGAAACTGGTCGAGTGGCAAATCGACCAGGGCAGCCACGGTCTCGTGCCCTGCGGGACGACGGGCGAATCGCCCACGCTGACCCATGACGAGCATCGGCGCGTCGTCGAGCTCTGCATCGAGGCGGCTGCGGGGCGCGTGCCCGTCATCGCCGGAACCGGATCGAACTCGACCGCCGAAGCCGTCGAGCTCACCCGTCATGCCAAGAGCGCCGGCGCCGACGGCGTGCTGGTGGTGACGCCCTATTACAACAAGCCGACGCAGGAAGGGCTCTATCTGCATTTCAAGGCCATCAACGATTGCGCCGATGTGCCCATCATCATGTACAACATCCCCGGCCGCAGCGTCATCGACATGTCGGTCGAGACCATGGCGCGGCTGTTCAAGCTCAACAACATCGTCGGGCTGAAGGATGCGACCGCCAATATGGCGCGCACGAGCCAACAGCGCGCCGCGCTCGGCACCGACTTCATCCAGCTCTCCGGCGAGGATGCGACCGCGCTCGGCTTCATGGCCCATGGCGGGCAGGGCTGCATCTCGGTGACCGCCAATGTGGCGCCGGCGCTATGCTCCGAGTTCCAGCTCGCCTGTCTCGCCGGCAATTTCAAGCTTGCGCTGCAATTGCAGGACCGGCTGATGCCGCTGCATGACGCGCTGTTCGTGGAATCGAATCCCGGTCCGGTGAAATATGCGGCGAGCAAGCTCGGACTGTGCAGCGGCGAGACGCGGCTGCCGCTCGCGCCGCTCGCGCCTGCGTCGCGGAAGAAAGTCGACGATGCGCTGGCGGCGGTCGGCCTCGTCGCCGTCTAATGCGGACCAGGTGACGTCATGGCGCCGAAGCGCGAGAGCGGCAAGCTCGTCGCCGAGAACCGGAAGGCGCGCTTCAATTATGACATCGAAGAGAAGTTCGAGGCGGGCATCGCGCTGAAAGGCTCGGAGGTGAAATCGCTCCGTGCCGGAAAGGCCAATATCGCCGAGTCCTATGCCTCCGACGAGCGCGGCGAGCTTTATCTCATCAACGCCCATATCTCCGAATATGCCGGCGCCGCACGCGACGGCCACGCGCCCACGCGGCCGCGCAAGCTTCTGTTGCATTCCCGCGAGATCGCCCGCCTGCTCGGCGCGATCCAGCGCCAAGGCATGACGCTCGTGCCGCTCAAGCTCTATTTCAACGCCCGCGGGATCGCCAAGGTCGAGCTCGGTCTCGGCAAGGGCAAGAAACTGCACGACAAGCGCGACACCGAGAAGAAGCGAGACTGGGAGAGGCAGAAAGGCCGGCTGATGCGGGAGAAAGGGTAGGGAAGGTGGCTCGCCTTCCGCGTTTTCCGCAAGCGATCGAGGACGGTGGCGCCGATCACCTAACGCCGGGAACGATCCTGCCATCCGTCGCGCTGCCGGCAACAGACGGCAGCACGATCGACCTTGCTGCGGCGGAAGCGCGAAGCGTCGTAATCGTCTATCCCTGGACGGGTCGTCCTGGTCATCCCGATCCGCCGGCTTGGGACATCATTCCCGGCGCGCATGGCTCGACGCCGGAGCTCGAAGGTTTTGGCGACCGATTTACCGAATTCACGGCGCTTGGCGTAAAACTCTTCGGCCTGAGCCGCCAGGTCACGGCGTATCACAGCGAGCTTGTGGCGCGGCTTGCTTTGCCGTTTCCGATTCTAAGCGATGCCGGCGGGGCCTTCGGCGAGGCACTCCGCCTCCCAACCTTTACCACCGGCGGAGCGATCTACCTCAAGCGCCTCACGCTTCTCGTCTTCGACGGCGCGATCGAGAAGGTCTTCTATCCGGTTCGCGATCCGGCTGGTCACGCCGCCGAAGTCTTGCAGGGAGTTGAGCGCGGGCTCGAGGGTGCGAGCCAACCCTGATCAGGAACCTTCCCGTTTCGTCATTGCCGGGCTTGATCCCCGGATCGAGTCCGGGGACAGGCTCCGGCAATCCATTCCACTGGCGCTTCAACGGGCTGAGACGCAACGGCATGGATGCCCGGGTCAAGCCCGGGCATGACGAGGAATAAGAAGCGGCTAGTGAATGCGGGCTAGAGCGCGTCGTCCTCGGCGTCCTCGACCGAGTAGCCAAGCCGGTCGAGCGCATCTTCGAGGTAGTCAGGCAGGAGCGGCATGCCGAGAAGATACTCGTCGGTGCGATTGGTGTGCTCGGCCCGCGCCGTGGCGAGCGCCTCTTCGAGTTCGTCAGGACCGAACGACCCTCTGCCGATCCAGGCGAGCGCTACCAGGCTCGCTTGCTCGTCCTCATTGAGATCGCGGATGAAGCCCATGAGCTCGTCCTGCGTCGCGTCGTCCGAGAAGGATTCGAGGATCGACTCGGCGTCATGATCGGTGGTGGCGCCGTCGTCCCAGGCTGCGACCTTAGCGGCGATCTCGCGCGACTTGACGATGACAAAACCGACTTTCGCCGGCGAAATTTCCAACCCCGCCATGGGGTCCTTCCCTGGCTTGGTCCCTACCCCGAACTCGAACCATGCACGAGTTGCAGGGCGCCCGCAAGCAGGCTCGCTCCTCCCCTTACGCTTCGCGCAAACTTGCCGCAGCCTCGGCAACGACCGTCTCGAACATGGCCGTGGTCAGACGCCCGGTGTTGGTGTTCTGGCGGGAGCAATGATAGCTGTCGAACAGCAGGAGCCCGCCCGGAAGTGTGTGCCGGGCCCCGTGCGTAAACGGATAGACGCCCCGCTTCAGCTTTAACACGTCAAGAATAGCGTCATGGGCGATGCGGCCGATGGCAAGGAGCGTGGTGAGGTTCGGCAGCGCTTCGATGCGGGCAACGAGGAACGGGCGGCAGCGCGCGATCTCGTCTGGCGTGGGCTTGTTCTGCGGCGGCACGCAGCGCACGGCGTTGGTGATCATGCAATCCACAAGCTCGAGCGCGTGTGGCGCGGCAGGGTCGTGGCGCCCGCGCGCAAGTCCCACTTTGAGCAGGGTACCGTAGAGAAGCTCCCCGGCATAGTCCCCGAGGAAAGGGCGCCCCGTGCAGTTGGCGCCTTTAAGCCCGGGCGCAAGCCCGACGATGAGAAGCCGCGCGCTATCGGCTCCGAACGAGGGGACCGCGCCGTTGAACCACTCCGCATGCGCTCGCCTGTTCTCGTTGCGGAAGGCGACAAGGCGCGGGCAGAGCGGGCAGTCTTTGGCGGGCTCGGGACCTGCGGATTGGCTCGCGTCGCGGAGGGGCATGAATGATGCCTAGCGCCGCGCGTCCTCTTGCGCCACTCCGAGATTAGGTCTCGATCAGGTCCTCGGACTCGAATTCGTCGAGAGGCTCGCTGCGCCGCCGCTCGCTGCGCTGCGCCCGCTCCGATGGATCGCGGCCAATTTCGCCTTGCAACTGTGCGAGATCGATGAACTGGTCGGCCTGGCGGCGAAGCTCGTCCGCCACCATCGGGGGATTGGTTGCGAGCGTGGACACCACGCTGACCCTCTTCCCCTTGTGCTGAAGCGCTTCGACCAGCGACCGGAAATCGCCATCTCCGGAGAACAGCACGATATGGTCGAGGTGATCGGCAAGCTCCATGGCGTCTACGGCAAGCTCGATGTCCATGTTGCCCTTGATCTTCCGCCGCCCGGCCTGATCGATGAACTCCTTGGTCGGCTTTGTCACCATGGTGTAGCCGTTATAGTCGAGCCAATCGATCAGAGGCCTGATCGAGGAATACTCCTGATCCTCGACGAGGGCCGTATAGTAGAGCGCGCGGACGAGCTGGCCCTTCGAGCGGAAGAGCGCAAGCAGCCGTTTGTAGTCGATGTCGAAGGCGAGCGATTTGGCGGTGGCGTAGAGATTGGCGCCGTCGATGAAGAGAGCGATGCGTTCGTTTGGATAGAAGTTCATTTGCATACCATTCACGGCAATATGGCTTGATTGAGAAAGAGCGGCCTCTCGCAATCGGTGATGAGAGGCTGCCAATAGAACATAGGTATGACGGCGTGGCTCCGCAATTGCAGGCACGTAGCAAAGTCGTGATCGGTCTCGGCGCCAATTCCCCGGGGGCATGGGGCGCGCCCGCCGAAACGATTCGCCGCGCAGTGTCCGAACTGGAGAGGGGCCATATCGTCGTCGCCGCCATCTCCCCGCTTTACGTGACGGCGGCAGTGGGGAGCGCCCGGCAGCCGCCCTATGTGAACGCGGTCGCGCTGCTCGACACCGCCCTTGCGCCGGACGCCCTGCTCAGGGTCCTGAAGGCGGTCGAACGCCGCTCGGGAAGGCGGGGCGGGAGGCCCTGGGGCCCGCGCACGCTGGACATCGATATTCTCGATTACGGCGGGCAGGTCAGGTTCTGGTGCGGGCGCCGGCCGGCTTTTCCACAAGCCGGGCCGCGGCCCCTCATTCTGCCCCATCCGCTCGTGCACCAACGGCCCTTCGTGCTCCGGCCGCTCCTCGATGTTGCGGCCAATTGGCGCCACCCCACGCTCAAGCGGAGCGCACGCGAGCTGTGGCGGCAGGCATCGAAGCAGGGGCAGGGCGCCGTGCTCAACAGGCTTTAGCCGCAGTTCGGCTTGCCTGGCCCCCGCGAACCGCCTAAATAGGGGCTAAATCGTCTCCGCTGAACAAGGAATGCCTGATGGCTCGCGTCACCGTCGAGGATTGCATCGATAAGGTTCCCAATCGCTTCGAGCTCGTGCTCTTGGCCAGCCATCGCGCCCGGACCATCTCGGCCGGCGCCCAGATCGCCGTGCAGCGCGACAACGACAAAAACCCGGTCGTGGCGCTCCGCGAGATTGCCGAGAAGAAGATCGCGCCCGATGATTTGCGCGAGGACTTCATCCATTCGATGCAGAAATACGTCGAAGTGGATGAACCCGAGGCCGAAGCCGTGCCCATGCTCTCGACCGACACCAGGATGCCGGTCCTCGGCCAGGACGATCAGTCGACCGACACGACGATCGACAAGATGACCGAGGAGGAGCTGCTGCGCCGGATGGCGAGCCAGGCGCCTTCGGATGGCTCAAATGCGGGACCGCGCTCGCGCTGACCTTGCCGTTCTTTGCAGGTCCGTCGCCTGCTGCATTGCCACGCCGGTCGCTGAGAGGCCGCCCCATCCGGCCCGCGGCCGCGCCGGAAGGTCCGCGCCATGACCCGCCAATACGAGCTGGTCGAGCGGGTGCTGAGCTATCAGCCCACGGCCGACGAGGCGCTGCTCAACCGCGCTTATGTCTATGCCATGAAGGCCCACGGCAATCAGAAGCGGGCCTCGGGCGCGCCCTATTTCTCGCACCCGCTGGAGGTAGCGGCGATCCTTGCCGAGATGCGGCTCGACGACGCCACCATCGCCACCGCCCTCCTGCACGACACGATCGAGGATACCGAGGCCACACGCGGCGAGATCGACGCCCTGTTCGGCCGCGAGATCGGCACGCTGGTCGACGGCCTCACCAAGATCAAGAAACTCGATCTCGTCACCAAGAAGGCCGAGCAGGCGGAGAACTTCCGCAAGCTGTTGCTGGCCATTTCCAGCGATATCCGCGTGCTCTTGGTCAAGCTCGCCGACCGCCTTCACAACATGCGCACACTCGGGGCGATGACGCCGGCCAAACGCAAGATCATCGCCGAGGAGACCATGGATATCTATGCGCCTCTGGCTGGGCGCATGGGCATGCAGTGGTTGCGCGAAGAACTCGAAGATCATGCCTTCAAGGCGCTCAATCCCGAGGCCTATGCGACGGTCGTTGAGCGGCTTGCGATCTTGCGCGCGCGCAACCAGGGTCTGATCGACGAGATCGCGAGCGCTCTCACCGCCAAGCTGAAAGAGGCGAAGGTCGGGGGCTTCGTGGGCCGGCGGGAGAAGAAGCCTTATGCCATCTGGAGCAAGATGGAGCGGAAGCAGATCTCGCTTGAGCAACTCTCCGACATCTATGCCTTCCGCATCGTCGTGCCCGAGGTCGAGGATTGCTACCGTGCGCTCTCCGTCGTTCACACGACTTGGCGGGCCGTGCCCGGCCGCTTCAAGGACTATATCTCCAACCCCAAGCAGAACGACTATCAGTCGATCCATACCACCATCGTGGGTCCGCGCCATCAGCGCGTCGAGCTGCAAATCCGCACCGAGCGGATGCATTCGGTCGCCGAATATGGCGTGGCCGCGCATGCCCTCTACAAGGACACCAATGGCGGGGTCCCCTCGCAAGACTCTAACGCCTACCGCTGGCTCCGCCATCTCGTCGGCATGCTGCTCGACGGCGACAATCCGGAGGAGTTCCTCGAGCACACGAAGCTCGAGCTGTTCCAGGACCAGGTGTTCTGCTTCACGCCGAAGGGGCGGCTGATCGCGCTTCCGCGCGGCGCCAACCCCATCGACTTCGCCTACGCCGTGCACACCGGCATCGGCAACACTTGCGTCGGCGCCAAGATCAATGGACGCCCGATGCCGCTCGTCACCGAGCTCAGGAACGGCGACGAGGTTGAGATTGTGTGCTCGAAGGCGCAAGTGCCGCCTTCGGCTTGGCAGAGTCTTGCCGTGACCGGCAAGGCGCGCTCGGCCATCCGCCGCGCCACCCGCGACGCCGTTCGCGCCCAATACGGCAAGCTTGGCCGCGAGATCCTGGTCAGGGCCTTCCAGCGCCGGGAGAAGGCATTTAGCGAGGAGGCCCTCACCGCAGCGCTCGGCCGTCTGTCGCAAAAGACCGCCGAGGACGTGATGGCCGCGGTCGGGCGGGGCGAGCTTGCCTCGGCTGACGTGGTCCGTGCGGTGTTCCCTGAGGAAAAGCCGCAAGAGCCGCCCAAGCGGCGGCGCAAGCTCGAACGCAAGGACGAAGGCTGGTTCGGCTTGCGCAAAGTGATGGGCCTGAAGTTTCGCTGGCCCGGGTCCGGCGAAAAAGAGCCCGCGCAAGGACCGAGCGGCATCCCGATCAGGGGCTTGCGCGGCGACCTGCCGGTGAGCTTTGCCCCTGGCGGCGCCGTGCCCGGCGACCGCATCGTCGGCATTCTGACCCCGGGGCAGGGCATCACCATCTATCCGATCGAGGCCAAGGCGCTGAAAGCCTTCGACGAGGAACCCCAACGCTGGATCGACGTGACCTGGGACATCGATGAAGATAATCCGCAGCGCTTTCCGGCTAAGATTTCCGTAACCGTCCTCAACGAGCCCGGCAGCCTTGCGCAAGTCGCCACCGTCATCGGCGAGGCCAACGGCAATATCGACAATATCAAGATGACCAACAGCGTGGCCGACTACACCGAGATGCTGATCGACCTGGAAGTGTGGGACCTCAAGCACCTCAACGACATCATCGCCGGCTTGAAGGCCAAGGACGTGGTGAGCCGCGCGGACCGGGTCAGCGCCTAGCGCTTCTGGTGTGCCAAGGGAATTTTACCTAAATATGTTATCGGCCTATCGCCCGGTGCCACCCTGTCGGGCTATGGACCCGCGGTGTGCGTAGCGAGGTGGTGATGCTGTTCAAGCGACGTGAGACGGAGAGCTTCCTGGAGCGAATGCGGGTGCATTTATGGCCCCGGCGGAGCTGGAGCCGCTCGAGCCGCTACGTCGTCTACCGCCTGAAGCGCCTGAGCGACACCCCCCATGCCGTTGCGCTGGGCTTCGCCGCCGGCGTGTTCGCGGCGATAACGCCGTTCATCGGCACCCATCTCGTCATGGCCATGCTTCTCGCCTGGGTCATCGGCGGCAGCGTCGTTGCTGCCGTGCTCGGAACTTTCCTCGGCAATCCGCTGACTTATCCCGCGATCTGGTACGTGACCTACCAGGTCGGCAATTTCATGCTGGGAGGTCCGACGGCCGAACATCCCATCGATCTATCCGAAGGGATCTTCCAATCTTCGCTGGAACATCTGTGGCCGATCTTGAAGCCGATGACGGTCGGCAGCCTGCCCTTGGGGCTTGCTGTCGCAGCCCTCAGCTATGTGCTCGTCAAGCCGATGGTCGCGGCCTACAAACGCCGCCGCCGCCACGAGCTCGAACTCCGCTCGTCCGGCGAAGCCCTGGGCACGCGATGACCGCCAAACCAGCGAGGCCGGCAGCCGGCGGAAGCATTGCTCCCATTCGTCTCGGCATCAACATCGACCATATCGCGACGTTGCGGAACGCGCGCGGCGCGCGGAACCCCGATCCCATTCGTGCCGCAAAACTTGCCGTGGAAGCCGGCGCCGACAACATCACGGCGCATCTCCGCGAGGATCGCCGCCATATTCGCGATGACGACATCGCGAGACTTGTCGCAGCCAATTTCGCGCCGCTCAATCTCGAAATGGCGGTGACGGAAGAGATGCTCAAGATCGCGCTGGCGACGCGCCCGCATGCCTGTTGCCTCGTGCCCGAACGGCGCCAGGAGCTGACCACCGAAGGCGGGCTCGATGCCGCAAGCCAAGTCTCTACGCTCGCCCCCTTCATTGCCAAGCTTCGCCGCGGCGGCATTCAGGTCACGCTCTTCATCGATCCCGATCCTGCGCAGATCGAAGCCGCGCGCAAGGTGGGGGCCGATGCCGTCGAGCTTCATACCGGCACGTATTGCGCGGCTGCATCCGACAGGAGCCCCGCGCTCGACATCGAGCTTGCGCGTCTCAAGATCGGCGCGCGGGATGCCGCGCAAGCCGGCCTCGAAGTGCATGCAGGTCATGGCCTCGACTACGACAATGTTGTGCCCGTCGCCTCGATCCCCGAGATTGTCGAGCTGAATATCGGCCATTACCTCGTCGGAGAGGCGCTCTTCGTCGGCCTTGTCAGGAGCATCTCTCGCATGCGGGCGCTGATGGACGGCGCGCGGGAAGCCCTGCGGCATAGCGACGCCGAAGCGGGCGTCGGCGGGACGCGATGATCATCGGCATCGGCAACGACATGATCGACATCAGGCGGGTCGAACGCACGATCGAGCGTTACGGCGAACGCTTTCTCGAGCGCGTATTCACCCCAATCGAGCGGGCGAAATCCGACGGCAGGGCGGCGCGCGCCGCTTCCTACGCCAAGCGTTTCGCCGCCAAGGAGGCTTGCGCCAAGGCGCTCGGCACCGGATTTCGACAGGGTGTGTTCTGGCGCGACATGGGGGTCGTCAATTTGCCTTCGGGTCGCCCCACTTTGGAGCTTACCGGAGGGGCGGCGCGGGCGCTCGCGAGGCTCACGCCTGAAGGCCATGAGGTACGCATCGATCTGTCGATCACCGACGATTTCCCCACGGCCCAGGCGATCGTCATCATCTCAGCCGTCAGGGTCTCCCTCCGCGATTGACGGGTTTGCCACCCCGAAGGGGAGGGGCTATAGGGGCGCCTGGGCCCGGAGGGGGCGAGGGACTCCCGAGCGAACTTAAGGAGAGCTTCCGCATGAGCGTCGAAGCCGAGAAGACGGAGGCAAAGAGCGGCGCGAAGGACACCATTCGCGTCATTATCCATGCGCTGATCCTCGCGCTCATCGTACGCGTGTTCCTGTTTCAGCCTTTCAATATTCCGTCCGGCTCGATGATTCCGACCTTGCTCATCGGCGACTATCTCTTCGTTTCGAAATACAGCTACGGTTACAGCCGCTACTCCTTCCCGTTCGGATTGGATCTGTTCTCGGGACGGGTTTGGGCCAAGGACCCGGAAAGGGGCGATGTGGTCGTGTTCAAGCTGCCGCGCGACAACGAGACCGACTATATCAAGCGCGTGATCGGCCTTCCCGGCGACGAGGTCCAGATGCTTCAAGGCGTGCTCAACATCAACGGCAAGCCGGTGCCCAAAGTTCGCATCGACGACTATGTCGTGACCGAGCCGTCGGGCCGGGAGCGTCATATAGCGCGCTTTCAGGAGACCTTGCCCAACGGCGTCAGTTATCCCGTCCTCGACACGGTGCAAAATGGCTTTGGCGACACGACCGAAATCTACAAGGTGCCGGAAGGGCACTTCTTCATGATGGGCGACAACCGCGACAACTCTACCGACAGCCGCTTTCTGTCGGAGGTCGGCTTCGTGCCCTTCGAGAATCTGGTGGGGAAGGCGCAGATCATCTTCTTCTCGATGGACGAGAACTCGAGGTTCCTGGAGTTCTGGGATTGGCCGACCAGCATCCGCTGGTCGCGCGTTCTTCAGACGGTGCACTGAGCTTGTCTGAGCCGCGCAAACCGGCACTCGAAGATCTCGCGGCCCGGATCGGGCACGACTTTTCAGACCTGGGACTGCTCGAGCTGGCCTTGACCCATTCGAGCGCGCGCGCAACCGCGAGGCCCGACCAGGACAATGAGCGTCTCGAATTCCTCGGCGACCGCGTGCTCGGTCTCGCCGTCGCCGAGCTTCTGGCGGACGCCTTTCCCAAAGCGCGCGAAGGGGAGCTTGCGCGCTGGTTCAATCAGCTCGTCCGCGCCGAGACCTGCGCCGAGATCGCGCAAGCCTGGGACCTCGGCGACTTCATCCTGATGAGCGGCGGCGAAGCCGGGAGCGGTGGCCGCCGCAAGAAGACCATCCTCGCCAATACTTGCGAGGCCGTGCTCGGCGCCGTGTTCGCCGATGGCGGCTATGAGGCGGCCAAGCGCGTGGTACGGGCATTTTGGGAGCCTCAGCTTGGCGTCATCGAGGCTGCCGCCCCCGACGCGAAATCGGTGCTCCAGGAATGGGCACAAGGGCGCCGCCTCCCGCTGCCCCGCTATCTGGAGGTTGCCCGCGAAGGCCCCGACCATGCGCCCCGTTTCACCGCCGAAGTTCAAATCGAAGGCGTGGCGCCCGAGCGCGGGGAGGGGACCAACAAGCGCGAGGCCGAGCAGGCTGCCGCTCTCGCCTTGCTCTTGCGCGAAGGGGTCTGGCAGGCGCCTCAAGATGGCTAGCGCCGGCCAAGCCCCCGGCGAGGGTGCCGACACGCGCTGCGGTTTCGTCGCGCTGATCGGCGCGCCGAATAGCGGCAAATCGACCCTCACCAACGCTCTCGTCGGCGCCAAGGTCTCGATCGTGACCCATAAGGCGCAGACGACGCGCGGGCCGGTGCGCGGCATCGCGCCGATCGGCAATTCCCAGGTCATCCTCGTCGATACGCCGGGAATCTTTCAGCCGAAGCGGCGGCTTGACCGCGCCATGGCGCAGACGGCTTGGGAGCGGGCAGGAGACGCCGATATCGTCGCTGTGGTCATCGACGCCGAGCGCGGCCTCGATCAGGCCCTTGGGCCGCTCTTTGCGCAACTGCCGGCGGTAAAGCGGCCCCGCATCGCCATCCTCAACAAGATCGACCTCGTGCCCAAGCCCGAGCTCTTGCGCCTTGCCGCCGATCTTTCGGCGCGAAGCGAGTTCGACCGCGTGTTCATGATCTCGGCGCTGTCCGGCGACGGTGTTGCCGACCTCAAATCCTATCTCGCCGAGGCGGTGCCGCCGGGACCTTGGCTCTTCCCCGCTGACCAGCTCACCGATCAGTCGCTGCGGCAGGCCGCCGCAGAGATCACCCGCGAGAAGCTGTTCCTGCGGCTTCACCAGGAGCTTCCCTACACGCTGACGGTCGAGACCACCGATTGGAAGGAAGGCGTCGACGGCAGCATCAGGATCGATCAGACCATTTACGTCGAGCGCGAGAGCCAGCGGAAGATCGTGCTTGGCGCCAAGGGCCGGACCATCAAGGAGATCGGCTCTTCGGCCCGCGCCGAGATCGGCGCGATAGTGGACGCCACCGTCCATCTCTTTCTCTTCGTCAAGGTGCGCGAGCGCTGGGCCGAGGATCCCGAACGCTATCGCGAGATGGGCCTCGACTATCCGAAGCGATAGAGCGAAGCTTGAGCGAAGCATGGACTGGAGCGACGAAGGCATCTTCCTCGGCGCCAAGCCGCTTGGCGAGGCGAACGCCGTCGCCGAGCTCTTCACGCTCGGCCATGGGCGCCATCTCGGGCTCGTGCGGGGAGGGCGCTCGCGGCGCTTACGTCCTCTGCTTCAGCCCGGCAACCGCTTGCGCGTCACCTGGCGGGCGCGCCTCTTAGAGCATCTCGGCGGCTTCAATCTCGAGCTGATGGAGGCGCATGCCGCGCGCGTGTTGGAGGATGCGAGCGCGCTGGCGGCCATCGGCTCGCTCGCCGGTCTCGCCCGGCTCCTGCCGGAGCGCGATCCCCACCCCGCGCTTTACGCCGCGACGCTCCACGTTCTCGGCACGTTCGATCAGCCAAAGCTGTGGCCCGCGCTTCTCGTGCGCTGGGAGCTTCTTCTCTTGCAGGACCTCGGCTTCGGGCTTGATCTCAGCGAATGCGCGGCGACCGGCGCCGATGCCGATCTCGTCTATGTCTCGCCGCGTTCGGGCCGCGCCGTCTCGCGCGAGGCGGGCCAACCCTATGACGGCAGGCTGCTCAAGCTTCCGGCCTTTCTTCGCGACGACGGCGTGAGCGCGGGCGAGGGCGATCTCGTCGCAGGCTTTGCGCTCACCGGGCACTTCCTCGAGCGGGATGTGCTCGCGCCCCATGGCCTCGCCATGCCGCAAGCGAGAGAGCGCCTGATCGCGCTTCTCGCCCGCCGCGCATGCCCGGATCAAGTCCGGGCATGACGAAGGGTGAGGGGCGTCCTCGGCATTGCCGGGCTTGACCCGGCAATCCATTCCATTGGCGCTTCATCTCGCTGAGAGGTAACGGCATGGATGCCCGGATTCGAGCCTGCGCCCGGGCCGGCGGAGCCGGACCCGGGTGTCCGGGCTTGAGCGCGACCCGCCGTTGCGCTAAGCGCGAGCCATGGGACGGCGCATTGTACCGCCATCTGATTCGGGGCCGATAGAGAAGGTCAACCTGCGCGAGGCGCTCGAGGAGCGCTACCTCGCCTATGCGCTCTCGACCATCATGCACCGCGCGCTCCCCGATGTGCGCGACGGGCTCAAGCCCGTGCACCGGCGGCTGCTTTACGCGATGCAGCAGCTTAGGCTCAGCCCCCAAGGCGAGTTCCGCAAATGCGCCAAGATCGTCGGCGATACCATGGGCAACTTCCATCCCCACGGTAATCAGGCGATCTACGACGCGCTGGCGCGTCTCGCTCAGGACTTCTCCGTCCGCTACCCGCTGATCGACGGCCAGGGCAATTTCGGCAATATCGACGGCGATAATCCCGCCGCCGACCGCTACACAGAAGCACGTCTCACCGCGATCGCCGCCCGTCTCCTCGACGGCATCGATGAAGACACCGTCGACTTCCGCGCCAATTACGACGGGCGCGAGCAGGAGCCCTCGGTGCTGCCGGCCGCCTTTCCCAACCTGCTCGCCAACGGCTCTTCCGGCATCGCCGTCGGCATGGCGACCAATATCCCGCCGCACAACGCCGGCGAGCTGCTCGACGCCGCGCTTCATCTCATCAAATTCCCGAACGCGACGGCCGATAAGCTGGTCGATTTCGTCCCCGGCCCCGATCTGCCGACCGGCGGCGTGATTGTCGAGCCCCGCGCCGAAATCGTCACGGCCTACAAGACCGGCCGCGGCAGCTTCCGGCTTCGCGCGCGCTGGACCACCGAAGATACCGGGCGCGGCACCTACCAGATCGTCGTCACCGAGATTCCCTATCAGATCCCCAAGGCGCGGCTCGTTGCCCGCATAGCCGAGCTCCTCTTGCAAAAGAAGCTGCCGCTCTTGTCCGACATCCGCGACGAGTCGGCCGAGACGGTGCGGCTCGTGCTCGAGCCCAAGAGCCGCAGCGTAGACCAGGTCTTGCTCATGGAATCGCTGTTCAGGCTGACAGAGCTCGAGACAAGGCTTCCCCTCAACATGAATGTGTTGAGCCGCGGCCAGGTGCCGAACGTGCTCGGACTCCGCCAGGTCTTGCGCGAGTGGCTCGACCATCGCCAGGTCGTGCTGGTCCGCCGCTCGAAATTCCGCCTCGCCAAGATCGATCACCGGCTGGAAGTGCTCGACGGCTACCTCATCGTCTATCTCAATCTCGACAAGGTCATCAAAATCATCCGCGAGAGGGACGAGCCTAAGCCCGCGCTGATGAAGGCCTTCAAGCTGAGCGACGTCCAGGCCGAAGCCGTCCTCAACATGCGCCTGCGCGCCTTGCGCAAGCTCGAGGAGATGGAGATCAGGCGCGAGCACGACGCCCTCACCAAGGAGCGCAAGGAGCTGAAATCGTTGCTGGCCTCCAAGGACAAGCAGTGGACGCGGATCGCCGACGAGATCAAGGCGCTCAGAGCCGAGTTCGGCCAGAAGACCCCGCTCGGCAAACGCCGCACGAGCTTCGCCGAGGCTCCCGAGGGGGTCGAGACCGAGCTTGCAGAGGCGATGATCGAGAAGGAGCCGGTCACCATCGTGCTTTCCGAGAAGGGCTGGATCCGCGCGATCAAAGGTCACCAGACGGAAAACGGCACTCTCACCTTCAAGGAGGGAGACGGGCTCAAGCGCGCAGTCAAGGCGCAGACCACCGACACCCTGCTGCTGTTCGCCACCAACGGCCGCTTCTATGCGCTCGGGGCCGATAAATTGCCCGGGGGCAGGGGCCATGGCGAGCCTTTCCGCCTGATGATCGACATCGAAGAGTCGGCCGACGCGGTCGAGCTGTTCGTGCACGAGCCGGGACGGAAGCTTCTCGTGGCCGGAACGAGCGGCTACGGTTTTATCGTCGCCGAGGACGAAGTCCTCGCCATGACGCGCAAGGGCAAGCAGGTGCTCAACGTGCCGCAAGGCGAGGAGGCCGCAATGTGCGCGCCGGTTGACGGCGACAGCGTTGCGGTGATCGGCGACAACCGCAAACTCCTGCTATTCCCGCTCAAAGAGCTCCCGGAGATGCCGCGCGGCAAGGGCGTGCGGCTTCAGCGCTACAAGGACGGAGGCTTGGCCGACGCCAAGGTCTTCGACAAGAAAGAAGGCTTGACCTATTTCGATGCGGCCGGCCGCTCTTTCGTGCTCACCGAATTGCGCGATTGGTGGGGCACGCGCGCCCAGGCCGGGCGCCTGCCCCCCAAAGGCTTTCCCAAATCCAATTCGTTCGGACCGAAGTTCTGACCTTTGAGCAGGAACAGCTCAGCGCACGGTTTCTGGCTTCTGGCTTTTCGCTTCTGATTTCTGCGCGTCGGTCCGCACCCAGCCCTTGGCGGTCAGGCGCTCTTGCGGCGCGAAGCGGTTCTTGTAGCGCATCTTGCGCGAGCCCTCGATCCAGTAGCCAAGATAAACGAACGGGTGCCCTTGCGTGCGCGCATAGGCGACATGTTCGAGGATCATGTAGGTGCCGAGGCTGCGCTGAGCCTGGCTCGGATCGTAGAAGCTGTACACCATCGAGATGCCGTCGCTGAGGCGGTCGCAGAGCGAAACAGCGATCAGGGGAGACTTGCCGTCGCCGCGTGCATCGGGTTTCTGCCGATACTCCGTGACGAAGGTCTCGACCACGCTGTCCTCGACCATGAGCGAATAGTCGAGCACCGACATCTCTGCCATGCCGCCATCGGCGTGGCGCGCATCGATATAGTCGCGGAACAGCGCATATTGCTCGGCGCTCGGCGCCGGCTGCATCCGGGTGGCGACGAGATCGGAATTGATGCGGGCGATGCGCCTGAGAGAGCGCCGCAGGATGAAGTCATCGACGAGGATGCGGACCGGGACGCAGGCCGAACAGGCGTCGCAATACGGCATGTAGGCGATGTTCTGGCTGCGCCGGAAGCCGCCTTTCAGCAGATTGTCGACGAGGAACCGCGGCTTGTCGCGGGTGAGGTGCGTGAACAGCTTCCGCTCGAGCCGGCCCGGAAGGTAGGGGCAAGGCTGGGGCGCCGTGATGTAGAACTCGGGAAAGTTGTTCTTGTGCTCTGTCACGTTCGACCGACCTGAGGCGAATCCGAACCTGTCCGGCAAGCTTAGTGGAAGGAAGGCGGCCAACGCAATCCGTGACGCGCAGTCAAAAATAACCCTCTCCCCTTGCGGGACTGTTGCGCAATTCCGACGTTCACGGGACGTCCCGGAATCGGAGAGAGAACGCACCAGAATCGAACCGGGAACATCGTTCTATTGCGCAACAGTCCCCTTGCGGGAGAGGGTGCCCCGGCGAAGCCGGGGCCGGACCACATGCGAACCTCGAGCCCCATCAGTCTCTGGCCGAGGGTGGCTGATTTCGGGCCACCGATGGTGAGCGCGTTGTAAGCAAGGAAAACGAGAAGAATGGCGGGCAGAAGCACCCAAGCGAGTCCGAGGGTGATAATCCCCAACAGGAAGACCAACCCTATGATGATGACGAAGTCGACAATGAAGGCCATCGAGCGCTTGCCGATCAAGCCGGCGAAGAGCTGGGGCTGCGTCACCGGATCGTAGGCATGCGGTTGATCGGCGAAGCTCGGCTTCCGCGTCTGAAGCGTTTTCTGGTCGGTCATTTGAATCTTCTCCCCGCCCGGGTAACGGGCGCCTTGCTCGCGCGCTAGATAGTCATGCACCGCATCCCAAACAAGAATGCACGGGTTGCCGAGGCAGGGCCGACGCGTTAACAATCCCGCCCGGTGGGCTGTTGAGGTCAAGCCAACGAGGAAGCAATCATGCGGAAATCATTGCTGTCGGCCGGACTTGCCGTCCTTTTCGTCGCCGGTCCCGCTTGGCAGATTGCGGCGGCCGCCTGCGAGGGCGAGGAGGTCATTTTCGAGGACAAGTTCGCCGACGATGCCGGGGGCTGGCCCTTGCGCGACACCGTCGAGGTGAAGGACGGGTCCTTCGTCTTCAAGCTTCCTCCCGACGACATGCAATCCAATCTGAACGTGACTTTCACCGTGAAGGACGCCGATATCTGCTCCGACACGGTGTGGCCCGACGGCGAACAGACGATGCTCGGCGCAGGACTGCTGTTCTGGGGGGAGGACAACCGCACCTACTTCCAGTTCGGCATTCTCAACAACGGCAAGTTCTGGATCGCGCGCAAACAGGACGGCAAGTGGCTCGGCACCATCGCCGCCAATGTCGATTCGACCGCCATCAACCAGGGGGCCGGGGCCACCAACACGCTCCGCGTCAAGACCAACGGCAACACCGCGAGCTTCTTCATCAACGGCACCAAAGTCCGCGACTTGCGCGGTCAGGCCCCGAAAGGCGATTGGCGCTTCGGCCTGTCGGGCGACAATTTCGACAAGGAGAAGGAAGCCAAGGTGGTGTTCAAGACCGTCAAGGTCACGAACTGAGCCCGTATGGCCGGATCTGATCCGGCAATCCCACGCGCCCATGAACGTCATCCTTCGAGGCTCGGCGCTTTGTCCCTCGCACCTCAGGATGACGATCGCTTGAGCAGCTTCGCCGCCTCGGGCGCGAAATAGCTGAAGATCGCATCGGCGCCGGCGCGCTTGAAGGCGATCAGGCTCTCGAGGACGGCGCGTTCCCGGTCAAGCCAGCCGCGCTCCGCTGCCGCCACCAGCATCGCATACTCGCCTGAGACCTGGTAGACGAAGGTCGGCACGCCGAAGGCCTCCTTCACCCGCCTCACGATATCGAGATAGGGAAGTCCCGGCTTCACCATCACCATGTCGGCGCCCTCGGCAATATCGAGCGCAACTTCGCGGAGCGCTTCGTCGCCGTTCGCGGGATCCATCTGATAGGTGAGCTTGTCGCCTTTGAGCCTTGCGCCGGACCCGACCGCGTCGCGGAACGGTCCATAGAAGGAAGAGGCGTATTTCGCCGCATAGGCGAGGAGCTGCGTGTTGGTGAAGCCGTTCGCTTCGAGCGCCGCACGGATCGCTCCGATCCTCCCGTCCATCATGTCCGAAGGCGCGAGGATGTCGCATCCCGCCTCGGCCTGGACGAGGGCCTGCTCGATCAGGACCTCGACGGTGCGGTCATTGTCGATCTCTCCGCCGGTCAGGAGCCCGTCGTGACCGTGGTTGGTGTAAGGGTCGAGCGCCACGTCGCAGATGATGCCGATCTCCGGCACTGCCTCCTTGATGGCGCGCACCGCCCGGCAGACGAGATTGCCGGGATTGACCGCCTCGCTTGCCGCCTCGTCGCGCAAGGAGGGATCGGTATTGGGAAAGAGCGCAATGGCGGGGAGCCCGAGCGCCGCAGCCTCCTCGGCGGCTTTGACGGCGAGGTCGATCGTCAGCCGCTCGACTCCCGGCATGGAGGCGACCGGGGTCCGCGCTCGCGTCCCTTCGATGAGGAAGATCGGCCAGATTAGATCGGAGCTTGTGAGCGAGGTCTCGCGCACGAGCCGGCGCGACCAGTCGGCGCGGCGGTTGCGCCGCATCCGCGTCGCCGGAAAGCCCGGTGCTTTAGCCGCCCCGGCGGCCGTGCCGGCGCGTTTCGCCCGCTCTGTGCGCAACGAGACCGTCTTGTCTTTACGAGCCGTCATCCACGCTCTGCCGTGCTTAAGAATTTCGGCAAACTACCACCTGCGCTTCGCCGCTGCCAATGTCTCCCGGTCAACATGGTTTGCCGTTTCGCCCTATCGCTGATCTCTTCTCATTGCCTCGTCACGATTCCAGGTTTCATTCCCGCGAAAGCGGGAATCCAGTAATCACCATCCTTGGCTGTCCTCAGACCGCAGGGTTTACTGGATTGCCCGGTCAAGCCGGGCAATGACAAGGAAAACCTGAGGGGGGTCCGTCATTCCGGCGAAAGCCGGAATCCAGAAGCGGCAGGCACTGCGTTTGTGAGCCTGGATACCGGCTTTCGCCGGTATGACGCCTTGAACCATTGATGCGGCTCGCTGCGCTCGCCGTCCTCCCCATCGAGGCGAGGGAGACGTGCCCTATTCGCAGTAGCTCGCCCGCCGCCGCTTCTTCATGTCGAGGTGGAAGTGATCCTTATGGGCCTCATTGGCGTTCGGTCCGAGCACCGTGCCGAAACGGCGGCAGGCGTCCTCATGCAAGAACGTGACGAACTTGCTCTTGGCATCAGGTCCTGGGGGTTCCGCAGCGGCCGGAGCCGGCGAAGGCGGGGCTTCGCTATCGGCCTTGGCCGGGGTGACGGCGTCCGGCCCGTGGCTATCGCTCTCCGCCTTCACGAAGGGGTTTGACGAGGCACTCGTGCCGGGCGCCGGATCGGTCGCGGGCGCGGGTTCTTCCGCGACCGTAGACGGCGAAGGGGAGGCTTCGCTTTCGGCACTGGCCGTGGTGACGGCGTCAGGACGGTGGCTATCGCTCTCCGCCTTTACGAAGGGATTTGACGAAGGGCTCGCGCCCACGCGCATCGGACTGGGCGCGCGATCGACGCTCTCCTGCTTCGACGACGCGCTCGTGCCCACGCGCACCGGTTTGGGTTCCGACGGGGACGGCGTCGTCGCAACGCGCGGCCAATGATCGAGCACCGAGATGCGCTCGCCATTGGCAAGCACGAATTCGGAGGCGTCGAACGCATTGGCAAGCGCGTGCTCGCTCAAGATCGTGTTGGCCCCGCCATAGCGGTTGCGACAGACATAGGAGCTGGAATTGCTGATCTTCACCACCGGACTTCCGAACAGCGCCTTGGCCTCCGGCTGCACGGTTTCCTGCAGCCATTCGCCCAACCTATCGGCCATCGGACAGCTGAGTGTCGCCGGTGGATTGATCGTTACCTTCGGATCGTGGCCCACCGCGCGCAGCAAGACCGGCACCGGCGTGCCGCACAGACCTTCCTTGAGCGGCGGCAGAAGTTCGTAGTCGAGCGGATCTCCGGTCAGCAGTTCGTGGCACTTCGCCGTGGCGGCGCCGATCTCGGCCTCGGTCCACGGTATGGTTGCCCGATCCCCCGGCAGCGCGGAGCGTGGCGCCGCCCTTAACGGATTTCGCTCCGGCAACGGCGGAAGATCCGCCACCTCCGCCCCGGCGCCTGCCGGAAGCGCCAAGAAGAGGACGAGGCTAAGCCGAGCAAGGTTTCGCGTCATGTCCGGCAATCGATTGCCTTTCTTGCAAGCCTTGTGATTTGGGGGATTGGGTGCTAGCTGCCGCGAGCCTTTGTATAACGCCCGATCGAGGCGCTTGGTTCGGGGTCATTACACCGTTTTCGCGCGAGGAGACACAGTAATTGTCCGATGCGCTCGGCATCACCTTCGAGGAAATCGACCGCGCAGGGGTCGTGATGCTCGACCGTCCGGCGCGGCTCAACGCCTTGACCCGGGAGATGTTCGAGGCCTTGAGCGCGCAGTATCGCCGTTGGGCGCCGGCGGCTCATATCTACGGCGTGGTGATGCAGTCTTCGCATCCTTCAGTGTTCTCGAGCGGGGGCGATCTCAAAGTATTGCACGAATTGACAGAGCAAGGCGCGAACGGCGCGCTCCGCGAGTTCTATCGCGCCGCCTATAGCCACGTTTGGGTGCTGGAGAAATTCATCAGGCCGAACGTGCCCCTGATCAACGGCCTCGTGCTCGGCGGCGGCGTCGCCATCAGTCTTTACGGCACCCACTGCGTGGCAGGTGAGGGGTACCGGTTCGGCATGCCGCAAGTCGGCATTGGTTTCCTGCCTGATATCGGCGGCACGTATTTTCTTCCGCGCCTGCTCGGCCGGACCGGTCTCTACCTTGCCTTGACGGGGCGTCTCATCGGTCCGGCCGAGGCCTATCGCCAACGCCTCGTCAGTCACACAATCCCCGCCGCGCATTTCGGGGTGATCAAGGACGCCTTGAGCGACAACCATCCGATCGACCGGCTGCTCGACGGTCTTCACCGCGATCCCGGCGAAGGGGAGCTCGTGCGGCACACGCCGCTGATCGACCACGCCTTCGCAGCACCTTCGGTCGAGGCAATTCTGCAGCGGCTCGATGAGGAGCAGGGCAAGGACCAAGTCTTCGCGCAAGAGACCGCGGCCGAGATCCGCACAAAGTCCCCGACCTCGCTCAAGATCGCCTTCGCTCAATACGAGCGCGGCAAGTCGCTCGATCTGTCCGCCGCCCTCAAGCTCGAGTTCCGGCTCGCGTCTCATCTGATCGGCGGCCATGATTATCGCGAAGGCATCGCGGCGCGTATCGCAGGCCAAGGCCGCAAGCCCGGGTGGCAGCCTGCCACGCTCGAGTCCGTCGATGACGAGGCGATCGAACGCCTGTTCACGGCTCCGGCGGAGGACGAACTTATCCTTGAAGATCTAACGCCCGGGCTGTGAGGACTGGGCTCAAACGCAAGCCAACATCATCATAATTTCATAATAGAATTTCACGCAATCTTAAGCGTCTCGCTTAAGCAGATTTTAGGTTGCCACGCCTATAGTCTTCCTCAAGTTGGGGATTAACAACAACTGACGAGGGTAGGCGATGACTGTGGCCCTGAATATAGGGGTGCGCGATAGCGTCGATGAGGCGGAAGACCTCAAGGGTCGCTATCTTGTGTCCTTGAAGTTGATCGAGCGGCTTCATCGGTTGCTGCTCGACGTGATCAAGGATGAGTTCGAACGCTTGGGTCGTTCCGACGTCAACAGCGTGCAAGCTCTGCTGCTCTACAATATCGGCGATGCCGAATTGACGGCGGGCGAGCTGACCAGCCGCGGTTACTATCTCGGCTCGAATGTCTCCTACAATCTGAAGAAGCTGGTCGACGCCGGCTACATCAACCATCAGCGCTCGACCGTCGACCGCCGGTCGGTGCGGGTCAAGCTGACGGACAAGGGACAGGAGATCTGCCGGGTGGTGAACGCTCTCTATCTGCGCCAGCTCAAGTCGCTGCAGCAGGTTGGCGGCATCGGCAGCGACGATCTCGAAACTCTGAACAAGGCCCTGATTCGCCTGGAACGCTTCTGGACCGACCAGATTCGCTACCAGCTCTAATCCGTAAGGGAAAAGGCCAGGCTCTGACGCCCCGGCTGAGCGCTCTGCCGGGGCTACAAGCCTTTGTGCCCTTGGCCCTTTCAGCCCAAAATCGCCCCATTCACCCGCTACACCTCGATTTGAGCTTTCGAGGGATAGTCTGCCGGATTCGGCCGTAAACGAAGCCTCACGCTTGAAACACTTTGGTTGCTCAGCGGATTGTGACGCCTCGTTAGGCCGTTGGAACTAGAGTCGTAAGGCAAAAGCGCTTATAGTCGAGCGGGATCGAGCCGCAAGAGACGGGGAGCGGCGAATGCTGAAATCGCAGGGAAGTAAGCGCGGGGCAATCCTCGCTGCGACGGGTCTTGTTGTCGCGATCTTCGCCGCGAGTGTCGTTCCGGCCAAGGCCGGTCCCTTTTCCTGGCTGACCGGCAAGAACCGGCCACCGCAGCAACAACAGCCGCCGCAGCAGCAGCAGGGCGGCAATCCCGGGTTCCTTCCTTTCTTCGGCGGGAACAGAGGTAGTCAGCGCTGGCAGTCCGGGCCTGATCCGACCACGGCCCCGCGCGCTTCGGAGCTCCCGCGCGACGATCCCGAGGCGTTGCTGATCACCAATCCGGCACTTGGCTCGCCCACTCTCGCCACACGCAACATCGAGGCGACCAGAGCCGCCATTGGGCGATACCAGGGGATCGTGGCCCAGGGCGGCTGGCCGATGGTCCCGGCGAAGGTCATGAGGCCCGGCCAGCGCGGGCGAGAGATCGAAGTCCTGCAGCGGCGGCTCGAGATCACCGGAGACCTCGTCGGCCAAAGCATCCCCGGCGAATACGACGCGGCCGTTGTCGTCGCCGTGAAGAAGTTTCAGGCGCGCCATGGAATCGCCGCCACGGGCATCATCGACACCAAAGCGGTGATCGAGGCGCTAAACACTCCTGCCTATCTCCGGCTCGCGCAGCTTCAGACGAGCCTGAGACGCCTGCAGAGCCTCGCGCCCAACGCCGCCGGCCGCTACGTCGTGGTCAATGTCCCGGCGGCACAGGTAGAAGCAGTCGCTGGCGGCGAAGTCGTCTCGCGGCACGCGGCTGTCGTCGGCAAGCCCGAGCGTCCGACGCCTGAGATCACCAGCAAGATTCACGAGATCAATTTCAATCCTTATTGGTACGTGCCGCGCACGATCATCCACAAGGACCTCATCCCCAAGGGTCGCGAATTCGCCCGCAGAGGCCAGGATATGCTCGCCTCCTATCGCATGCAGGCGTTCGACGCGGCCGGCAATCCGCTCGATCCGCGCCAGATCGATTGGAACGGACCCGACGTCTACAACTACCAGTTCCGCCAGCTCCCCTGGGGGGAGAACTCGCTCGGCTTCGTGAAGATCAACTTTCCGAACAAGGACAGCGTCTATATCCACGACACGCCGCTCAAGGGCCTGTTCGCCAGCAACGTGCGGTTCCAAAGTTCGGGCTGCGTGCGCGTGCACAATGTCGAGACATTGGTTGCCTGGATCTTGCGCGACACACCGGGCTGGAGCTACGAGCGGATCGTCTCGATGAAGCAGACCGGAGAGCAGGTCGACGTGAAGATCACCAAGACGGTTCCGGTCTATCTCGCTTATATCAGCGCCTGGGGAACGCCCGACGGTCAGGTGAATTTCCGGCCTGACATCTACGGCCACGACGGCGCATCGACCACCGCTTCCGCCTATTGATCGAAGGCCAGGGCACGCCGTCAGGCGCCGGAAGGCCAAGAGGCCAAGCCGCTCTTTGCCGCCCAAGACTTGCGTGTTGCTGGCGCCTCAGCGCGACATGTGGTAGAGCCAACCAAACGTTCGAGGAAGCGCCGGAAGAGTCGTCCGCGCGCAGGGTCCTTGAGCGGGGCGCATAAGAGCTCGAGGAGCAGTCAGCCATGACGGCAAGTGATGTAAGACGCGCCGAGGCGCGCGGAAATGCCTTCTTCACCAAGCATTTGGAAGAGACCGATCCCGAAGTCTGGGGAGCGATCGAGAACGAGTTCGAGCGCCAGCAGAACGAGATCGAGCTCATCGCCTCGGAGAATATCGTCTCGCAGTCCGTGCTCGACGCCGCCGGCACGCTGCTCACCAACAAATATGCGGAAGGCTATCCGGGACGGCGCTATTACGGCGGCTGTCAGCATGTGGATGTGGTCGAGCAGCTCGCGATCGACCGCGCCAAGCGTCTGTTCAACTGCGCCTTCGCCAACGTGCAGCCGCATTCCGGCTCGCAGGCGAACCAGTCGGTGATGCTCGCGCTCATCAAGCCAGGCGACACCGTTCTTGGCATGTCGCTCGCTCACGGCGGTCACCTGACGCACGGGGCGGCGCCCAATCTTTCCGGCAAGTGGTTCAAGGCCGTGCAATACGGCGTGACCAAGACCGACAACCGCATCGACTACGACGAGGTCGAGCGGCTCGCCAAGGAGCATAAGCCGGCGCTGATTATTGCCGGCGGCTCGGCCTATCCTCGCATCATCGACTTCCCGCGCTTCCGGAAGATCGCCGACTCGGTCGGCGCCTATCTGATGGTCGACATGGCGCACTTCGCCGGGCTCGTCGCCGCCGGGCTGCATCCGAGCCCCCTGCCGCATGCCCATGTCGTCACCACCACGACCCACAAGACGCTGCGCGGACCGCGCGCCGGCATGGTGTTGTCCAATGACGAGGAGATCGGCAAGAAGATTAACTCCGCAGTGTTTCCCGGCCTTCAGGGCGGCCCGCTGATGCATGTCATCGCCGCCAAGGCGGTGGCCTTCGGCGAGGCGCTCCGGCCCGACTACAAGCTCTACATCAAGGGCGTCGTCGACAACGCCAAGGCGCTCGGCGAGACCCTGGTCAAGGGCGGGCTTGCGCTCGTCTCCGGCGGCACCGACACCCACCTGATGCTCGTCGATCTCAGGCCTAAGAAGCTCACCGGCAAAGCGGCGGAGATCGCGCTCGGCCGCGCCCACATCACCTGCAACAAGAACGGCGTGCCGTTCGATCCGGAGAAACCGGCGATCACCTCGGGCATTCGCCTGGGGTCCCCAGCCGGGACCACGCGCGGCTTTGGCGTCGCCGAGTTCCAGCAGATCGGCGGCATGATCATCGAAGTGCTCGACGGCCTCGCCGCCAAGGGCGATGAGGGCAATAGCGCGGTGGAGGCGAGCGTGAAGAAACGCGCCATCGCGCTTTGCGAGCGCTATCCCATTTACCGGTAGTTTCGCGTGAGGTGACAGAAGAGCGGGGAGGGCGATCGCCCATGCGATGCCCCTATTGCGGCACCACCAACACGCAAGTGAAAGACTCGCGTCCGAGCGAGGACCACAGCACGATCAGGCGGCGCCGCGTCTGCGCCGATTGCGGCGGCCGCTTCACCACTTTCGAGCGGGTGCAGCTCCGCGAGCTGACCGTCATCAAGCGGAGCGGGCGCCGCATGCCCTTCGACCGCGACAAGCTGATGCGCTCGGTGCAGATCGCGCTGAGGAAGCGCCCGGTCGACCCCGAGCGGGTCGAGCGCATGGTGAGCGGCATTGTCCGCCGCCTCGAGAACATGGGCGAGAACGACATCAGGTCCGAGACCATTGGGCGGCTGGTGATGGAGGCGCTCAAGGCGCTCGACGACGTTGCCTATGTGCGGTTCGCCTCGGTGTACAAGAATTTCCGCGAGGCCAAGGATTTCGAAGCGTTGCTGGGCGAGCTTGCCGCGACCGATGACGACGAGAATGCTGCAAGCGGCAAGGCGGCCGCCCCTGCCGACGACTAGCTCAAGACCCCACATCAAGCCGATGAGCCTAAGCGACGAGGACCATATGGCGCAGGCCCTTCGGCTTGCCCGGCGCGGACTCGGGCAAACCTGGCCGAACCCTTCGGTCGGGGCGATCGTCGTTGCCCCGACCGGCGAGGTCCTCGCCCGCGGCTGGACGGCGCCGGGAGGCCGGCCCCACGCCGAAGCCATTGCGGTCGAGCGCGCCGGACGGAAGGCGCTTGGCGCGACCCTTTATGTGACGCTCGAGCCTTGCGCCCATGCCGGGGGAAGAGGCCCGGCTTGCGCCGAGATCATTGCCGACGCCAAGCCGGCGCGGACCGTGATTGCGCTTCGCGATCCCGATCCCCGCACATCGGGCCGCGGAGTCGAGCGCCTTGCCGCTTCCGGCATTGCGGTGGAGGACGGCGTCTTGGCCGAAGAAGCAAGAACCGTCGCCCTCGGTCATATCCTCCGGGTCACCGAGGGGCGTCCCGCCGTGACGCTGAAGCTCGCCGTCGGCTCCGACGGCCTCATTCCGAAAGGGACAGGCGCGCCGGTCTGGGTCACCGGTCCTGACGCGCGGGCCCATGGTCATCTCCTTAGAGCGCGGAACGATGCGATCCTCGTCGGGCGCGGCACGATCCTCGACGACGATCCGACGCTGACCTGTCGCCTTCCCGGCATGTCCTGCCGCTCGCCGGTGCGGGTGGTGCTGGACCGGCGCCTGCGCACGCCGCCGCAAGCGCGCATCTTCGACGATCTCATGGTGCCGGTATGGCTCGTCTGCTCCGCCGACGAAGAGCATCCCAACACCGACGCCCTCCAGGATCGCGGCGCCGAGATCGTTCAGGTTCCGGTCGACGCTCACGGCCTCCTCGTCGTGCGTGACGCGCTCGAGACGCTTGCCGGCCGTGGCATCACCCGCGTGCTGGTCGAGGGCGGGCCCTCCGTGGCCCGCGCCTTTCTCGATGCCGACCTCGTCGACGAGGTCGTGATCTATCAGGGTCCGAAGCAAGTGGGCCCGGGCGGTCTCCTGCCTTTTGTCGGCAATGGACTTGATCGGGTGACCGCAAGCGGGCATTTCACCGAGGTTGAGGCCCGCACCTTCGGTGCGGACCGGATGAGTTGGTGGCGGCGAGTAGGGCGATGTTCACCGGCCTTGTCAGCGGCGTAGGAACGCTCCACGAGCGGCTCGGCGCGCGTTTCGTGATCGCCGGCCCTTACAAGCGCCGGAGCCTCGCGGAGGGGGCTTCCGTCGCCTGCGACGGCTGCTGCCTCACCATCGTCGGGACCGCAAAGGCGAAGGGCGAGGGCGCCCGCTTTGCGGTGGAGGCCTCCAACGAGACCCTGGCGCGCACCACGCTCGGCTCTTGGCGGGAAGGGCGCCGCATCAATCTCGAACGCGCGCTTGCGCTCGGCGACGAGCTTGGCGGCCATCTCGTGACGGGCCATATCGACGGGCTGGCCACGATCGTGGCGCGTGAACCCGACGGCGGCAGCGTTCGATTTGTGCTGGAAAGCCCGCGCCATCTCGCGCCCCTCGTCGCGGCCAAAGGCTCGGTCGCGCTCGACGGCGTCTCGCTCACCGTTAACGATGTCGACGGCGCGCGCTTCGGTGTGAACATCATTCCTTACACGCTTGACCACACCACATGGGGAGACCGCCGCCCCGGCGATCTGGTAAATCTTGAAGTCGATCTCCTGGCGCGCTACGTCGCGCGCCTGGCCGAGCAGCAAAGGCTTGCCCCGTGACCATCGCGCCCAAGACCCGGCATCATCAATTCCTCTCCCCGATCGAGGAGGTGGTCGAGGACGCGCGCAACGGCCGCATGTTCATCCTGGTCGACGCCGAGGAGCGCGAGAACGAGGGCGACCTCGTCGTTCCGGCGCAGATGGCGACGCCCGACGCCATCAATTTCATGGCCAAGCATGGCCGCGGCCTGATCTGCCTTGCGCTCACGCCCGAGCGCGCCAAGCAGCTTCACCTCGAACTGATGTCGCGCTCGAACCGCGTGCGCCACTCCACGGCCTTCACCGTGTCGATCGAGGCGCGAGAAGGCGTCTCGACCGGCATTTCCGCTCATGACCGCTCCCACACGATCTCCGTCGCCATCGACCCGACCAAGGACTATCGCGACATCATGACCCCCGGCCATGTGTTCCCGCTGGAGGCCAAGGAGGGAGGCGTGCTGGTGCGCGCGGGCCATACCGAGGCCGCGGTCGATCTGGCGCGGCTTGCCGGACTCTATCCCGCCGGCGTGATCTGCGAGATCATGAATGACGACGGAACCATGGCGCGGCTCCCCGATCTCATCGCCTTCGCCGGCCGTCATGGGCTCAAGATTGCGGCCATCGCCGACTTGATCGCCTACCGGCTCCGCTACGATCATCTGGTCAAGGTCGTGGCTGAAACCAAAGTCGAGAGCTCCTTTGGTGGGGCGTTCGATCTCAGGGTCTACGCCACCACCGTCGATCCGGCCGAGCACGTGGCGCTCATCAAGGGCGATGTCGCCTCGGGCGGCCCGGTGCTCGTGCGCGTGCATGCGATCAACACGATGGACGACGTGATCTCGATCGGAACTCATCGCGAGACCCTCGTGCACAAGGCCATGGACATTATCGGACGCGAGGGTCGCGGCGTGCTCGTCTTGATCCGCGAGTCGCGGCCAGACGCCATGTCCGCCCGCCTCGCTCAGGAGACGGGAGGACAGGGCCAGCAGAGGCTTATCGAATACGGCATCGGCGCCCAGATCCTGCTCGATCTCGGCGTGCGCGAGATGGTGCTGTTGAGCAATTCCCCGGCCCGCAAGATCGTGGGCCTGCAAGGTTATGGGCTTGCGGTGGTCGGCCACCGGAGCCTGGAGTAGCGCGCCAATGACCCGCAAAGGCCCAAACTCGGTCCTCATCATCGAAGCGCGTTTCTACGAGGACATCGCCGATGAGCTTGCCCGCGGCGCCATCGCCGAGCTTGAAGCCCGTCGCATGGCCTATGAGCGGCTCTCAGTGCCGGGTTCGCTCGAGATCGCGCTGGCGCTGAGCCTCGCGCTCGCCAATGGCTTCGTGGGCAGGGCAGGGCGCCACCGGGGCTGCGTTGCGCTCGGCTGCGTCATCCGGGGCGAGACCACGCACTACGATATCGTGGCGCGGGAATCGGCCGCAGCCTTGCATCAGCTTGCGGTTCAGCATGCCGTGCCGATCGGTTTTGGCATCCTCACCTGCGACAGCCGCGAGCAGGCCTGGGAGCGTGCGAGTGTTGAGGGACGCAACAAGGGCGGCGACGCGGCGCGCGCCTGCCTGACCCTCATGCAGCTCGAACAGCATTTTTCTTCGGCGAGCCGGCGCTAGCCGCCATGGCTAAGCGCAGCGACACCAAACCCCGCGGCTCATCTCGCAGCGCCGCCCGGCTCGCCGCGGTCCAGGCCCTCTACCAGATGGACATGACCGGGATCGACCTCACCGAAGTGATCGCCGAATTCGAGACGCATCGCCTGGGCCGAGAGATCGAAGGCTGTCAATACACCGAGGCGGAGCCCGCCTTCTTCCGCGACCTCGTCGAAGGCGTGGTGCGCGAGCAGCTTCGCATCGATCCGCTGATCGACAAGCAGCTCGCCGAAGGCTGGCGGCTGACCCGCGTCGATTCGATCCTCCGTGCTATCCTTCGCGCCGGCGCATATGAGATCCTGGTTCGCGGCGACGTGCCCGCGCGCGTGGTCATTTCCGAATATGTCGATATCGCGCATGCGTTCTTCGCCGAGGAGGAGCCGAAGGTCGTGAACGGCATTCTCGATCGCCTCGGGCATAAAGCGCGGCCGCAAGAGTTTGCCGCAGAGGGGAGCCGGGATGGTTGACGGCATCGAGCGCGGCGGCGGAAGGCGCCTCGGCGAGTTCGAGATCATCGCCCGCTATTTCGCGCCGCTTGCGACCGACGCCTCAGCGCTTGGCTTGCGGGACGACGCCGCCGTGCTCAGGCATCCCGAAAGCCAGGAGATCGTGCTCTCCTGCGATACTGTCGTCGAGGGTGTGCATTTTCTGAAGGGCGATCCGCCCGAGAGCATCGCGCACAAGGCTTTGGCGGTGAACTTGTCGGACCTCGCCGCCAAGGGCGCGCGGCCCTACGTCTACCTCTTGGCGCTCGCGCTTCCCGAAGAACCTTCGCCGGCGTGGTTCGAGGCTTTTGCCTCAGGCTTGCGCGAACTCCAGAGCCAAGTGGGGATCTCGCTGGTTGGCGGCGACACTACGCGAATCCCGGGCCCCTTGAGCATCACCGTCACCGCGCTTGGTCTCGTTCCCCAGGGGCATGCCGTGCTGAGGCATGGGGCCAAACGCGGCGACCGTCTTTACGTGACGGGCACGATCGGAGATGCCTATCTCGGTCTTCGCGTCCTGAGAGAGCCGGCGTGTGGCCGCGATTGGGGCTTCTCCGAGGAACAATTGGCCTTCGTCATCGACCGCTATCGGCGTCCTCGGCCCCATAGCGATCTCGCCGTCATCATGCGCAACTTCGCCCAAGGCGCCATCGACGTGTCGGATGGGCTTGTGGGGGACATCGCCAAGCTCGCAAGCGTCTCCCATGTCGGCGCCGTGATCGAGGCGGGGCGCGTGCCGTTCTCGCCGGCCGCCGAGGAAGCCCTTCGGCGCGAACCGGAACTGTTGGCGACGCTTCTGACCGCGGGCGACGATTACGAAATCGTGGCGGCGGTCCCTGCGGCGAGCGCGGCCGCCTTCGAGGCCGAGGCGAATGCCAAGGGAACGCCCGTGACTCTGATCGGCCGCTTGGAGGGGCCTGATACGGGTCTCCGCGCGCTCGACCCCGAGGGGAGGCCGCTCGAGCTTGAGCGCAAGGGCTACACCCATTTCTAGGCAGGCACGAGCACGGTTTTGGGACAAAATATTGCTGACCGGCCTCTGTTGCGCACCGCCTCCAACTCTGGCATTTTCCCGCGGGCTTAAGCCGCACGCGGGGGGTTCGGGCCTGGCACCTACGAGCGCCCCCACGTTTCCCGCCTTGTTCTCCCGTCCATTCAAATCGAACGCATAGAGGCAGCCGAAATGACCTGGGTTCTTTTCCTGATTATCGCTTGCGGGGCGCTTTCGATCGCCTATGGCGTGTGGACGACGAAAGCCGTGCTTGCCGCGGACCCTGGCACGGCACGCATGCAAGAGATCGCGGCTGCCATCCAGGAAGGGGCGCAAGCCTATCTCGCTCGCCAATACACGACGATCGCCATCGTCGGCGTGGTCATCTTCGCCATCCTCGCCTATCTGCTCGGCATCCCGCAGGCGATCGGCTTCGCCGTCGGCGCGGTGCTCTCGGCCGCCGCCGGCTATATCGGCATGAACGTCTCCGTCCGCGCCAATCTGCGCACAGCCCAAGCCGCAACCAAGAGCCTTGCCGAGGGCTTGAGCCTTGCCTTCCGCGCCGGGGCGATCACCGGGCTTCTCGTTGCCGGTCTCGCTCTTCTCGGTGTCTCGATCTATTTCTTCATTCTTACCCGCCTGGTCGGCTACGACCCGGCCTCGCGCGACGTCGTCGATGCTCTTGTCGCTCTCGGCTTCGGCGCATCGCTCATTTCCATCTTCGCCCGTCTTGGCGGCGGCATCTTCACCAAGGGCGCCGATGTCGGCGGCGATCTGGTCGGCAAGGTTGAAGCGGGCATCCCCGAGGACGATCCCCGCAACCCGGCGACCATTGCCGACAACGTCGGCGACAATGTCGGCGACTGCGCCGGTATGGCTGCCGACCTGTTCGAGACCTATGTGGTGACCGTCGTGGCCACCATGGTGCTCGCCTCGATCTATTTCGCGGGCGAGGATCGCGTCATGCAGATGATGCTCTATCCGCTCGCCATCGGCGCGATCTGCGTCATCACCTCCATCATCGGCACCTATTTCGTGCGCCTGGGCAAGAGCCAGTCGATCATGGGCGCCCTCTACAAGGGGGTAATCGCCACCGGGGTCCTGTCGCTGATCTTGCTGTGGCCGTTGACCGCATCGCTCGTCGGCTTGGACACCGCCATGAAGGTGGGCGAGGTGAGCTTCACCGGCCGCTCGCTGTTCTACTGCGGCGCGCTTGGCCTCGTCGTCACCGCGCTCATCGTCGTCATCACCGAGTATTACACCGGCACGCGGTTCCGCCCGGTGCATTCGATCGCCAAGGCCTCCGTCACCGGCCACGGCACCAACGTCATCCAGGGCCTCGCCGTGTCGCTCGAATCGACCGCGCTGCCGGCGCTGGTGATCATGGGGGGCATCGTCGGCGCCTATCTGCTCGCCGGAACGTTCGGCATCGCCATCGCCGTGACCACAATGCTGGCCCTTGCCGGCATGATCGTGGCGCTAGATGCCTTCGGCCCTGTCACGGACAACGCCGGCGGCATTGCCGAGATGGCGGGCCTTCCGAAGGAGATCCGCAAGACGACCGATGCGCTCGACGCCGTCGGCAACACCACCAAGGCGGTGACCAAGGGCTATGCCATCGGTTCGGCCGGACTTGGTGCCTTGGTGCTGTTCGCGGCCTACACCGAGGACCTCAAGTTCTTTGCCGCCAACGCCGACAAGTTCCCCTATTTCGCCGGCGTCGATCCCACTTTCACCCTGTCGAATCCTTACGTCGTGGTCGGCCTCTTTCTCGGTGGGCTGCTGCCGTATCTGTTCGGCGGCATTGCCATGACCGCGGTGGGCCGCGCAGGGTCTGCGATCGTCGAGGAGGTGCGCCGCCAGTTCAGAGAGAAGCCCGGGATCATGAAGGGCACCGACCGGCCCGACTACGGACGCGCCGTCGATCTTCTCACCCGTGCGGCGATCAAGGAGATGATCGTCCCCTCGCTCTTGCCCGTGCTGTCGCCGATCGTCTTCTTCTTCGTCATCAACTGGATCGCGGGCAAAAGCGCGGCCTTCTCCGCGCTCGGCGCCATGCTGCTCGGCGTGATCGTTACAGGCCTGTTCGTCGCCATTTCCATGACGGCGGGAGGAGGAGCCTGGGACAACGCCAAGAAATATATCGAGGACGGCAATTACGGCGGCAAAGGCTCGGAAGCGCACAAGGCGGCGGTGACCGGCGATACGGTCGGCGATCCTTACAAGGACACCGCCGGCCCCGCGGTCAACCCGATGATCAAGATCACGAATATCGTGGCGCTGTTGTTGCTCGCGGTGCTCGCCCACCAATAGGCGTATCGCCGGCCTAGATGGGTGGAGCGCCGGTCGCCGTCGACGGTCTCTGATCCTTGAACAGGCCGCGGTTGGCGATGTTGCCGAAGATCTGCTCGATAAGGCCGAGATCCTTGCCGCGCGCCGGGGTCTCGTCCTTGAGATAATTGACGACGATCCCGTCCTTCAGGCCGTAATGGGCGACCTGCTGGACATTCGCGTCGCCGCCGAAATAGACGGCGACGACCTGCCTGTCGATCTCGCGCGGCTTGAGAAAGGCGACGGTCTTCTGCGTGGTCGAGATGTAGTAGTAGGCTTCGCCAGCGATCGTGCTCGTGGTGTCTGGTGACCCGAGCACGCCCGTGACCTGGTCCTTGGTCATGCCGGGCTGTATGGAGTTGACGTCGACATCGATAAAGACATGTCCGTGCCGGTCGATCTGGGCGCCGCAGCCCGACAACAGACTGACGCCAAGCAGGATTGCGGCGAGTGCCTGGCGCGAAGCCGTGACGGAGAGCAGATTGAATCCAGGCAAAGCGGATGTCCCCTCGATGAAACCGACTCACGCCTGCCCCATGCACGGCCCGGCGCGAGACCCCGACGCCGCCAAAGGCTAGACCAAATGGGCCTTCCTTTGAACCCCTTCCCGTCTCTTACAACGCGGCGGAGCCATCGAACCGACGCCGCTAAACTCTATGGCGCGATTGTGGCGCAGGCGCGGCTTCCCGTTTTCTACCAGGAGCTTGGGGTGCCCGATACGCTCGAAGGGCGGTTTCTCGTGCTGTCCCTGCATCTCTTTGCCGTCCTTCAGCGGCTCAAGGCCGAGGGAAGATCGGCCCGCGGTCTCGCGCAAGCGCTGACCGACCATTTCAGCGCCGACATGGAGACCGTGCTCCGGGAACTCGGCGTCGGCGATCTCAGCATTCCGAAAAAGATGAGGACGCTTGCGGCGCAAAGCGCGTCCTTGTCGGAAGCGCTGGAGCGCGCGGCAGCAAGGGGAGAGAAAGCCGTCGCCGCGGTTCTCGACGGCGCTTTACCTTCGGATCAAAACCTGAGCGAGGCTGCAAGCGGGCAGCTTGCGCACTATCTTAAGGAGGCGGTGCAGAACCTCGAGGCTCAGAGCGTGGCTTCACTTGGCGCGGGCGAGGTAAGATTTCCGGCGCCGGAAGAGTATTGGCATGACGAAGGACGTTGATCGTCAGCTCCTGTCGCGGCTACTCAAGGTCGACGAGATCAGGGACGGGGCAACGGGCGAGATCGCGGCGACCCAGGCCGAGATGGAGGTCGTCGCCGAGATGCTCGATCTCGTTGCGCTCGATGGACTTGCTCTCGACTATCGCCTCGATCATCGCGGAGGCGGGCGCCTCCGCCTCGTGGGCACGCTGCGCGCCAATGTCAGGCAGACCTGCGTCATCTCTCTCGACCCTGTCGAAACCCGCGTCGAGGTGCCCGTCGAAGTGGAATTCTGGCCGGCCGCTTTGATGGCCCGGCCGGATCGGAGCGGCACGGATACGGGAACCTCGGGCCTCGACTGGCCCGAGGCGATCGTCGACGGCAGAATCGATCTTGGACCGGTTCTCTATGAGGGCCTCGCCACCGCGCTCGATCCCTATCCGAAACGGGAAGGGGCGAACTTCGCTTGGTCTGAAGGCGAGGCAGGGAAAGGAGAGAGCGCCGGAAGCAGCCCATTTGCGGCCCTTGCGGCTTTGAAGCGGCGTTAGAGGCCCTTACGACCGGCAAAATCCGGTTGTCACTGGCGGTCTTTTACGTCTATTCGGGTCTGATTTCCGGGGGGTTGCGGCGGCGGTTCCGCCGCGCGAATAAGTTCTTCCTGTACGGTCATAGGCAATGGGTGCTCCAGTCACCATCGCGCTCGACGCCATGGGCGGGGACCACGGTCCAAGCGTGGTCATTCCCGCCGCGTCTCTCGTTTCGATCCGTCATCCCGATGCGCGCTTTCTCGTCGTCGGCGACGCCGCTCGCGTGGAGCCGGAGCTCAGCGCCAACCCCGCGCTCGCCGCCAAGACGGAGTTCATCCACACCGACGTCGCAATCGCCATGGACGCGAAGCCTAGCCAAGCGCTGCGCAAGGGCCGCTGGAAATCGAGCATGTGGCTCGCAATCGAAGCGGTGCGCGACGGCCGCGCCGACGCGGCAGTGTCGGCGGGGAATACCGGTGCGCTGATGTTCATGGCCAAGTTCTGCCTGAAGACCATCGCCGGCATTGATCGTCCCGCCATAGCCGCCATCTGGCCGACCATCGAAAGCGAATGCATCGTGCTCGATGTTGGCGCCAATGTCGGCGCCGACGCCCGCCAACTCGTCGAGTTTTCGCTGATGGGGGCGGCCATGGCCCGCGCCCTTTTCGGCATCGAGCGACCCTCGGTCGGGCTCCTCAATATCGGTGTCGAGGAGGTCAAGGGCGTCGACGAGATCAAGAAGGCTGCCGCGGTTCTCAAGGACTCGCCGCTTCCCATTCGCTATCATGGATTCGTCGAAGGCGACGACGTGGGCAGGGGCGCGGTCGACGTCGTGGTTACCGACGGCTTCACCGGCAACATCGCCTTGAAGACGGCGGAGGGAACGGCTAAGCAAATCGGCGAATATTTGCGCGCCGCCATGGGGCGGTCCCTTCTTGCGCAGATCGGCGCTGTCCTGGCCCAAGGCGCCTTCCGCGCCCTCAAGGAGAAGATGGATCCGCGCCAGCTCAATGGCGGCATATTTCTTGGACTGAACGGCATCGTCGTCAAAAGCCATGGTGGGACCGATGCGACCGGCTTCGCCAGCGCCGTCGATCTGGCTTACGACATGGCGTCGAACGGGGTGGTGAAGAATCTGGCAAGCGACATTGCGAGCTTCCACGCCAAGTTGGAGCTCGAAGGTGCTGCATAAGGTTTGGGAGTGGACACATTGGATACCGTAAGGACGGTGGTCAGAGGGTGCGGGGGATACCTGCCGGAGCGGGTGTTGACCAATGACGACCTTGCCAGGTTGGTCGACACGTCAGACCGGTGGATCGCGGCGCGGACAGGCATCAAGGAGCGGCGGATCGCCGCCGAAGGCGAGTTGACCTCGTCCATGGGAGCCGCCGCGGCGCGGGCAGCGCTCGACGACGCGGGGCTCGCGCCGGAAGATATCGATCTCATCATTCTTGCGACGTCGACCCCCGACCAGACCTTTCCCGCTTCCGCCGTCACCATCCAGGCCGAGCTCGGCATTACCCATGGCGCGGCGTTCGACGTGCAGGCCGTTTGCTCCGGCTTCGTCTTCGCTCTCGCCACCGCCGACAGCTATCTGAAGAGCGGACAGTTCAAGCGGGCGCTGGTCATCGGGTCCGAGGCGTTCTCCCGCATTATCGATTGGCAGGATCGATCGACCTGCGTTCTGTTCGGCGACGGCGCGGGCGCCGTGGTGGTCGAGGCCCAGAAGCTGAACGGAGCCACGACCGACCGCGGCATCCTCGCCATCAGCCTTCGCTCCGACGGGCGCTACCGCGACAAGCTCTATGTCGATGGCGGTCCTGCCTCGACCGGGACGGTCGGGCACGTGCGCATGGACGGGCCCGAAGTATTTCGCCATGCTGTGACCAAAATTAGCGAAGTCATCGGAGCTACTTTGACCCAAGCCGGGTATAGTGCCTCTGAGATCGATTGGTTTGTTCCGCATCAGGCGAACAAGCGTATCTTGGACGGTGCTGCAAAGAAGCTTGGCCTTAATCCGGAGCGGATCATCATTACAGTCGATAAGCATGCCAATACATCGGCTGCGTCGATCCCCCTGGCTTTGGCCGAGGGGCGCGCCGACGGTCGCATCAAGACGGGCGACCTCGTCCTGCTCGAAGCCATGGGCGGCGGTTTCACCTGGGGCGCCGTCCTGTTGCGCTGGTAGGCAAAAAAATTGCTGAGTGCCGCCCGAATGCAACACCTGGATGGAAAATAGTGCAATATCAGGAATTTGATACTGGGATAGATTGACCGCATCGCACTCGCTCGATTAGCATCTTGAATAGTCCCGCGACTGGGGGAGCGTAGGCATATGGGCGGGAAGACGCTCACGCGCGCCGACTTGGCGGAAGCCGTGTTTCAGAAGGTCGGTCTGCCGCGCAACGAGTCCGCAGAGATCGTCGAGCTCGTGCTCCGCGAAATCATTGCGAGCCTCGAGCGCGGGGACACGGTGAAGTTGTCCTCGTTCGGCTCCTTCGGGATCCGCGACAAGGGGCAACGCATTGGACGAAATCCCAAAACTGGCCAGGAAGTACCGATCACGCCACGGCGCGTGCTCGTGTTCCGGGCGAGCAACATCATGAAGCAGCGCATCAACGACGCGTTGTCGCGGAGAAAGGCGGCCGAATAGACCTGACCCGCGATGCCTTGATGCCGGAGAGGAGGACGGTTGGACAAGGCGCCCGAGGCGTGTCGCGGAGAAAGGCGGCCGAATAGACCTGACCCGCGATGCCTTGATGCCGGAGAGGAGGACGGTTGGACAAGGCGCCCGAGGCGTTTCGTACGATCAGTGAGGTTGCCGAAGAGCTTGCGGTCCCGAAGCATGTGTTGCGCTTCTGGGAGGCCAAGTTCGCGCAGCTCAAGCCCATGAAGCGAGGCGGCGGCCGGCGCTATTACCGGCCGGAGGACGTCGCCCTTCTGCGCGGCATTCGCTTCCTGCTCTACAGCGATGGCTACACGATCCGCGGGGTTCAGAAGATTCTGCGCGAGCACGGGCCGCGCTTCGTCATGGATCACCGGCAAATTGCCGAAGATCAGAGGCGGGACGAGGCGATGATTATTCCGCGTGAGATTCCTGACATCGCCGCGGAGGCCGCGCATAGCGCGCCTCAAACTCTGACACGTGCCAGAGCCGGCGAGGCCGTGAGCCTCGACGTCGAGACGCTTGGGACGCTCGTCGACGAGATCGAGACGTGCCACCGGATCCTTGCCTTGGCCAAGGAATAGATCGCCCGGACGCCTGACGGCTGTTTCGCCGGCCTATCGTTTGATCGGTGCCCGCCGGTCATCGCGGCAAGACTGGGCGGTTGATCTCAAGTCGCGCCCATCCCGGCGCTCTCCGACGAATAACGCCCGCCGTCCATCGCGCCGCGGACGCACGGTCGTGCGTGCATTCGGGACTCGGTCAGGGCCGGGGCGCTTCGGCACCCAAGCCTGCACAATGCAGGTGCACTTGCTGGCGATTGCCAAGCCGCTGGCCAACGAATACAGCGCCAGCTTGTTTCGTCGCCTTCGACCGCAAGCCAGGGCTAAACGCCAATAAATCCAATGATTTACGGGCCTCGACGCACGAACCGGTGCCCCGTTGTTTCCACTTTACCGCCCCGAAATGGTTCGGCCCTATTGTTAGACCCCTAGGCCTGGCGAGGGAAACTAAGGCCAGAGAGTCTCATGGGGCGACCCAAAAAGCTCCCTCCTGACGTCATGAGGTTGAGCGGGAAATATCCCGCCGGCGTCTTGGAGAATCCGGAACCGATCGCGCAGCGATTTGCCCACTCGGCAGACGTGCGTCAGGCGGCTTTGCGCGCGGCCGATCGGCCGCGCGTATCACGGCCGACTGCGCCCGCGCTCGCAACGCGCAAAGACACTCATTCGGCGGCAAGATTCGCGGGCCGCACGCGCTGGCTGATTGCCGGCCTCGTGTCTGCCGCGTTGGCTCCATGCCTGATCCTCGGAGGCATGTGGCTCGGCTCGACCGGCGGGTCGGAGCCGCCGGTGGCACAAGCTCCCGAGCCCCAGCCCACAGCTCCGTCCGCCGTCCTCACGACCTCTACGAGGATCGAAGCCAAAGCCGGTGACACGGTAAGCTTTCCCATCGCCCTCGACGGCACCGACGGCGTTCCGTCCCGCAGCGTCATCGCCATAGAGGGACTGCCGCAAGCCAGCAATTTCTCAGAGGGCCGGCCCTTCGGCGAAAGCGAATGGACGATGAAGCCCGATCAGATCGGCGATTTGCACCTCGCTCTGCCGCGCAGCACGAGTGGCGAGTTCAAACTTGCCATCGCGCTCATCGGTCCCGACGACACGGTCATCGCCGAGGCTGAAACGCTCCTCGCGATAGCACCAGCTCCAACTTCGATAGAGCCGTTCGCGGCCGAAGACACCGATGCCGCTCCGTCTCTGCCTGGTGGCGAAGCTGCCTCATTGGACGCAGTAAGTGGCGACGCGGCCGAACCAGATGCAACCGCTGAGACAAGCGCCGAGACGACGGATACGGCAACCCCCCCGTCGGCTGATGCTCCCCCCGATGGCGGAGAACAAACGCAGGAGGCGGCCGCGCCGGCGAGCGGCCCTCAACCGAACACGCTGGGGCAAGCCGAGACTGACGAGAGCGGGCTCGGCACGGTTCAACCAACGGTCTACGTCAACATGCGCGAAGCACCGAAGTCGTCATCGCCAGTGCTCGGTGTGATCGCCAAGGGCGTCGAGCTTCGGGTCCTCGATCGGAAGCGCGGATGGGTCAAGGTGACCGACCCGGCAAGCGGCAAGGAGGGTTGGATCTATAGCGGCCTTCTCGCAGGGGAAGCTAAGACGCAACCCCGCAGAAGGCGCGCGGGCCCCGCAGGAACCGATTCGAATCCCGACCCGAATTCGGAATCGGTTTGGGAGAGATTCGAACGCTGGCTTACCCCGGGCTGATGAGGTTGACCTGCGTCCGAATTGCTGCAGCGGCCGCTAAATGAAAACAAAAGCCACCCGTAAGTCGATTGCAACCAGCCCAAGGGACGGCTAACGTGCCCGCGCAGGGAAAGGGGGACCTAATGCAAAAATCAATCAAACTCGACCATTCGAAGCTCCTCGGTTTCGACACGGTGAGCCACGAGTTGGCAGATGGCGTCGATTTCCAGAATGAGAACGTAGGAGCCAAGATCGGCGCGAAGGTTGGTGACAAGGGGCCGGGGGGAGGGACCGCACAACCATCCGCTATCGAGTTGCCTGTGGAAATCGGGGATGCCGGCGCGCCGATCATGCAGGGTTTAGGCGGAAGGAAGGTTGCCAACTGACACCGTGATTTCATCGCTCTGATGATTGCGGTTCTTGGCAGCTTTCAAGCCATCCTTGGAATGGCGGCACTGCGTCTAGCCAATTAGCTCGGCAAGGTTGTGCGACCCCGCGTTTGTGGGTCGCGTAAAATCGGTTGCTCTTCGCCGCCGCTTTGCTGCGCCCCCTTGGGGGCGGCGGCCCTCTTTGTCTATTGGCTCTCCGTTCGGTATTCCTTCTCTTCAATGAACGTTGATTTCATCAGCGTATTGATCTCCTTCTTGATTTTGGCGCGTTCGTCGTTGAAGGCATAGATCTTCCGCGCGAGCCCGACAAAATCCCCGTCAAAGCGTTGCTCGGTTTCGCAAGCTCTGACCGCGTCTTCCAGATCCCAGAGCGCTTCGTTCGTCGTTCGAAGACGCAAACGTTCCTTTTCGACCTGCAAAGGAAGCGGTCCAAGCCCGGCGACGACCGCGTTAAGGTGCGCCATCTCGCGCCGAACATTGGTCACGGAAGTGGGCGAGGTCATGCGCTTTGCCTTGATCTCCAAGATCGAAATCTTATCGAGAAGTTCGCCCCAGGACACCTCGACGCGCGGAGGCGATTTCGGTGGCATAGGCAGCCCGGTTGAGGGGGCGATCGATCCGGTCTCGATCACGTCCTTCAACGCCGCCGCCATTCGCGAAAATACGCTATCCCAGCCTCCCTTCTCCTGTTCTCGGAACAATCTGGCGGTGGGGTACCAAGGACTGTCGTCGCGGTCGCGCTGCCAGCGCCATTCGGGAGCCTGGCTGAGAGCAATCCAAACCGGGCGCCCGAGCGCACCGCCCAAGTGGGCAATCGATGTGTCGCAGGTAATGAGAAGGTCGACGACGTCGAGGACGGCAGCGGCATCCAGGAACCCGTGTTCGCCGCTATCGAAGTCTGGGTCGAGGCGCTCGACGCGCATCTCGGGGAGAAGATTTTCGAGCTGTTCCGTGCCGCCATCGATCTGGAGACTGATCAGGCGGACACCTGGAATTTTCGCAAGCGGTCGAAGCGCGTTGAGGGGGTAGGATCGAACGTAATAGCCTTCTTCTTGATTGCCCTGCCAAACAATGCCTATGCGGAATCCTTGATCCCCGATACGGCGCTTCCACTCGGCAACGCGATCGGGCTCCGCCGCCAGAAAGGGGATCTTGCTTGGGATGGGAAGGCCCAAATTCTCGAAGACACCTGGCAGGCTCAAGAGCGGGCATTGGAAATCGAAGCGAGTATTTTGCGCGACCTCGGATAAGAGAGCGATGGAGCCGTCAAGCGTATGCAAAAGTCGATGCAGCCTTTTCGGGGCGAGATAGGATACGCGCGCGCCGAGGTCGTTCAGCGCGGGCAAGTAGCGCGCGAAATGAATGAGGTCGCCGTTCCCTCCTTCCCCAAGGATCAGGATCGACTTGGCTCCCAAGTCCTCGCCCGTCCAGGGCGCAGCGTGAGCCTCGTCGCGAAACCATCTGCCTCCACGCCTGGCGTATCGGTAGTTATAGGCTTGCCAGCCTTCGCGAAGGTTCCCGACAGCCAGCAGCATGTTTCCCAAGTTGAAGGTCGCCATCGACGTCCCTGGATCGATGAAGATGGCTTTCCGGCAAGCGTCGATCGCCTCCTCGAGGCGACCGAGATGCATGAGGGCAAGAGACATATTGCTGTAGCCGACGGCCGAGCCCGGCTGTATCGCAAGCGCCCGACGGAAGGCAGCCAGCGACTCGGCGTAACGTTTGGCGCCGAGCAAGGCAGCGCCGAGGTTGAGCCAGCCGTTGCAGTGGTTGGGATCGAGATGAACGACTTTGTGAAATAGGTCCGAGGCGGCATCGAATTGCCTGGCGGCTTGCAGGAGTCCACCAAGAGTCATGAGCGCCTCGACGCAATCGGGTTCTAGAGCGATTGCGCGCCGATAGGCCCCGATAGCGTCTTCGTTCCGTTTGAGCTTTAGGAGAACCTTGCCGAGTTCCTGAGCGCTTTCCGCGTGGGACGGGGATAAATCGGAGGCCCTTTCCAGCCATGGCAGAGCTTGATCGTATCGTCCTAGCGAGTAGAGCGTCGTGCCGAGGTTGAAACAGGCGACTGCATCGTCGGGAGCGATAGCCGCCAGCTCTTCGAACTCCGCCACGGCTTCCTGCGGCCTGTTGAGATAGCGCAGCGCGACCCCCACGTTTGTTTTCGCGGAAATGAAGTTAGGGCGGATCGCAAGCGCCCGCCGAAAGCAGGTCAGGCCTTCCTCGAATCTGCCGGCGCAGACGAGAACGGTCCCGAGTTCGTTGATGGCTTCGGCGTCTTGGGGGTGCTTCTCGATGAAGTCTTGCCAGAGCCGCGCCGCCGCCTCGTAGTTTTTGCTCTGCTCTAAGAGAGACGCTTGGGACCTGACACTCTCGATGTCCCCGCATGGTGCGTCTGTCGCGGCTGCGCCAGACGCATCGCGCATTTGGTGGACGAGTTTATGCATGCGATCCCCCGTCCGGTCGGAGCAAGCGGCGAGCGGCAGTCATGATCCGGCAGAGTTGGCGGCAAGTCGAGCAGATTCAACCGCCGAGAAACGGAGGATTCGAGGCAATGCTTCGGTCAACGCGGCAGCATCTCGTCCGTCACCCCAAAAGCGAGCGCCGCCCAGCTTGCGAGGAGAGGCCGCGCAGCCTGAGGTCACAGGTCAGCACATCAAAAGCTGCCCGCCGCCAAGTGTTGACCGTTCTCCGCAAGTCGGAAGCAATGGGTCAAACGAACCTTGACCCCGAGGAAGATGTCGTCGCCATGTGCATCACTGGTCTTCGATACGTGCTGGGCGATCTTAGCCGAGCCGGCAGCAGCTTGCTCTGCACGCTTTAGCTCCCCTCCGCCTTCGAGCCGATCCTCAGATTCACTTGTGTAGACGATATCAGCCTGGAGCACCTCTTCCGGCTGGCATACCGACGCTCCGGCTCGAAGATTCCAGATCACAGCTTCTTCACAGTTCCCTTTCAGGTACTGGCTGCGCACCCCAATGAGATCCTCGTAAGACATCGTGACAATACGGATGTCCTGCAGAGAAACATCGAAACCTCTGACCCTTTTGCCGGTGGTGCGGGACGCGATAGTGCCAAGAACATTGGCAGATGAATCGAATGTCTGTTTGACGTCGGCGACCAAGCGTCGGTTGAGTGTTGTGGATTTCTGCCACATAGCCGCGAGAGTGTCGCCGTTCATTCTGCAGGCGAGGTGCATTTGCAGCGTGCCATCGGGCAGGGTCTCCACCGTGGTGATCGTGCCCGGACCGAAGAAACGGGACGGAGGTGTCACGGCGACATATCCGTAATCCCGAAGGATGTGAGCGAGTTGGCCGTCCTTCTCGGATGGCTTTGACATCCAATACCAGGTTGCCAATCCAAATAGCGGCAGCAGGAGGGTTGCCGCGAGTACGAAGATACGGGCTCTGGTGGTCGTTGTTTTGCGTTTCTCCACGGCGCGCCTCCTTTCTATAAAGAGCGCTCCCCCTTACCTAATTAGCAGGACAACAAAGCTGATTAGTCTCACCGCAGGGCACGTAGCCGGTGGGGCAAGCCAGCGCGGCGCTCGAGATTGTCAGCATCAGCGCAAGGATTGTGAACTTCAACATGATCGTGTCCTCCTTATTTGTGCGCGAATTCATGTCACCTAGGCCTCAGTCCGTTTGCAGTCCGTTGTTCACGCAAGCCTCGTTTCAATTGGGTAATGGTAGCCTTGGTGCTCGCAGAAGGATGTGAGAAACCCCACACGGTCGCGGATTTTGGCGCCTGGCTCGACTCCTGTGCGACATGGAGTCCGAGCCTCAGGGAGGGATGCAGTGTCCGAGTGGGGTCAAAAGCTGAGATCGGGAAAGCGCATCGTCTCGGTCGACGCGGGTTTTCGCTCTGTTGCCAAAGCCGCCAAGATTAAATATCTGATTTCTCGGTCGGAGCGTAGCGCAGCTCGGTTAGCGCACCGGTCTGGGGGACCGGGGGTCGGGAGTTCAAATCTCCCCGCTCCGACCATTCTTCAAGGGCTTGCAGAGGAAACGGAAACTGCAACCGAGTTGCAACCGGGACCGATCGAGGAAACGCAGATGAAATATGGCCTAGCAAGTATCGCCTGCTTATTTCTGTTCGGAGCCACACCGGCCTCGGCTGCCCCGCAGTGGGTCGAGGATCTGTGTTGGTATCATGCCAATCGCGTTCTTCCGGCGCTCAATGCCAGAGAAAGAGAAGCCTATATAGCCAACTGCCTAGCTGACTACACGGCTGGATCGCCGCCACCACCGCGCTCCTCTAAGAACACAGACCGCAACAGATATTGATTGGCCGGCTGATGCGGGTGCGGCGGTCCAAGGAGGCTTGAAGCGGCGAGCCATCACGCTCGGAGCTTCGCCCATTTGAAGTCAAAACGTCTAACCTTTGGCGATAATTCGCCCACGAAGTAGACCGTTGCATGCTTGCCGATAGCGGCGAGCTGCTCGGCGACACTGATGAAGTGGACCTGATTGCCGTCAGGCTTGATCCACCCCGAACGCCCATAGGCGTGCCAGCCTTGCTTCAGTGCGGCTCTATTGGCGATATGCAAATTGGGGGCGAACAGGAACTCACCGGAATCGTCCATGACTTCCTCTCTCAAGAGAAAACCCCGCCGAGGGAGGAGCGGGGTTTTCAAAGATCAAACATTCGGCAAGCACGCAAGGGGGGAGGGGCTTGCCGAACTCTGCGTGTTAAACGCAACTGAGCGGCGTAGGTTCCCTGTCTGGAAAGAATAAGGGCCTCGGCCGGGAATCTAAGGCTCAGAAAAACGGGCGATTTGGCTCAGTCAAACAGGCGATGAAATCAAGTGCCGAGGGCGCAGCCAATCGCGGACGATTTGTGCTAATTGAAGGATTGGGCCCGGCGGGCTCGGAGGTTTGGAGCATGACCTCTGACAGCGACGACCTTGCAAAAGAGCTTCAGCATAACCTGAAGCTAAGAAGCGAACTTGTGGCCAAGGTCGACCATGCGGCGAAACAGGGCGGTGGCTTTGGGACGATTCTCTATTGGATCTGGGGCATTGCGGCAGCGGTGCTGGTCGTAGTCATTGTGGCGTGGGCCGTCCTAGATTAGCCGGCCATTGATCTGTTTGGTCGCTGATACGCGGGGGCTGCGGCAGCGCTAGTGTATTGTCAGCATGCTTCTCGTGGGTTCGAGGTCTGAGTCAGCCCTGATCAGGAACCTCCCCGTTTCGTCATTGCCGGGCTTGACCCGGCAATCCATTCCACTGGCGCTTCAACGGGCTGAGACGTAACGGCATGGATGCCCGGGTCGAGCCCGGGCATGACGAGGAATAAGAAGCGGCTAGAGCATGTTTAGCTTAATCTGGATCATAGCCTGTGGCGGCGAAGTAGTTGGCGCGTTCCTGCGGGCTGAATGCATCGATGAGCTTGCCGATCAGGGGGTTCCTTCCACGAATCGCAAAGGCCTGAATGTGCGCTAGTGTATTGTCCCGCCCGAAATCGTCGCCCTCCTAATGGCACCACCTTTGCTTTTTGCCGATAGCCGCTGAATGGCCTCCGCCAACGCTAAAGCGTTACGGCGGGTCATGACGACCGCGCTATGAAAGCTGACCTCGGTTTCACCGACTTGGCCGAAGACGACTCGGACCGCCCGAGGGCTGACTTTCACAACAAGTCTATCGGTGAGAACACCGGGAATTCGCTGCCAGTCTTTATCGCCCTTCATTTCAGCACCCCCCTTCCATAGCTTTGTCGCGGCTTGATCGGCCCGCGTACATAGCGGAAAAAAGAAACTCGTACGCGCCTCGTATTCATAAGTGGTGAACATGGTCCTGGCGCCGCGCCAATCGAACGAAACATGCCATTGGATTGCCACGCGACTTCGCGCGGCAACAATGCCAGCGATCGTGCCGGGTTCGCTGGCGCGGTGGCCGCGGCGATCAAGCGGGTCGGGGGAGCGCAGCGCGGTTGATTGCCGCGATCGCTTCGTCAGGTGCCCGAGGGGTTAGTTTAGACCGCTACTTTCTCGTCGTTTGTTCGATCGGCTTGGAGGCGTTGCGCGCCGTACCGAGATACAAGTCTCCCAGCTTGGACATCTCCGACATGTAGGCGGCATAAGCCTTCTGCATATAGCGCGCCTGGACATCGACCACTTCTCCGATGTTTCGTGCGCGAATGAGTTGCTCCCAAGCCTGCAAGACATCCTCGAAACGCCTCCGCGAGAAGTCGGTCATCTCGGCGGCAATGGCCTGAAAGCCGTTGTTCACTTCCCCGAATGAGCGGCTCGCCGCTTCGAAGCCGCTTTCGGCGGCCTGTTGCATCTCCTGTCCCACTCTCCTCGCTTGCTCCTGAGCTTCCTCGCCTATTCTGGTGGCCTCCTCGGCCATTCTCCTGGGTTCTCTCATAACGAACAACTCCCTTACAGAACGCGTGGACGATAGCCATCACGGGGATGGCAGTATCCCAACGCGCAAAGCCGACAGTGGTTCGCAGTTTGTCATTTCTGGCCGGGCCGGCGGGCAACGCTCTTCGTGAGAGCGGAAAAGTCCTGTCAAAACAAAAAGCCCGGGAGCGGCCCGGGCTGAGTGGTGCAGGGGCCCTAGTCCGGGGCCAATGTTATGTGTCGGCTCTGGTCCGGAGCCAACGGAACCTTAGCTGATTCGGTTGAAAGCCCGCGCATCTCAGACTATGCGGTGCTCCCTGCGACATAGGCGCGGGCCGCCAATCGCCGCTATGGACGTAAAGAGGCGGCCCGGCTCTCTGCTGGGGGTGCAGGGAAGGTGGGCCGGGCCTAACCAGCCGCGCGATACCCCATACTAGGGCTGGCTAAGGTCTATGATACCAAGCGGCATCGGATTGAACATCCCTGACGGCACCCCTCATGACGCTTCGCCGGCGCCTCCGCCTCCTCGGCGGCAGATACGCGCGCTCAGCCGCGGCCGTACACGTCCTCGAGGCGGACGATGTCGTCCTCGCCGAGATAGCTGCCCGTCTGCACCTCGATCAGCTCGAGCGGGATCTTGCCGGGATTTGCCAGGCGATGGACCGCGCCGATCGGGATGTAAGCCGATTCATTCTCATGCACGAGGCGCTCTTTGCCATCGATCGTCACGAGCGCGGTGCCGCGCACGACAACCCAATGCTCGGCCCGATGCACGTGCTTCTGCAAGGACAGGGCCGCGCCCGGCCGCACGACCAGGCGCTTCACCTGGAACCTCTCGCCGGCATCGACCGCCTGGTAGGAGCCCCACGGACGATGATTGCGCCTGTGAGCGCTTGCCTCGGGATAGCCCGCGCTCTTCAGCGCCGCCACGAGATCCTTGACCTCTTGGGCGCGGGCCCGCGGCAGCACCAAGACGGCATCTTGCGTCGTCACCACCACCAGATCCTTGACGCCGACGACCGCGGTCAGATGCTGATCGGCATGGACCAGGCAATTCTCCGCATCGCGCGCCACCGCAGCCCCGCGCAAAATATTGCCGGCCGCGTCCGTCTCGCCGATTTCGAACAGCGCATCCCAGCTTCCGATGTCCGACCAGCGGAACCGCACCTCGATCACCGCTGCGCGGTCGGTCTTTTCCATCACCGCATAGTCGATCGATTTGCGCGGCGCCTTGGCAAAGGCGTTGCCGTCGAGCCTGAGGAAGCTGAGATCGCTTTCCGCTTGCGCCACCGCAGTCACCGCCGCCTCGGCCATGGCGGGCTCATGGCGGTCAAGCTCGGCAAGAACAGCGTCGGCGCGGAACAGGAAGTTTCCCGAATTCCACAGATAGCCTTCGGCGACATAGCGCGCCGCGGTGGCCGCGTCGGGTTTCTCGACGAAGGTCTCGACCGCGCGCGCATGCTTGGTATTGAGCGGGACGCCCGGCTTGATGTAGCCGTAGCTCGTGCGCGGCGCGGTCGGAGCGACGCCGAAGGTCACCAACCAATCGCCACTTGCTGCTTCACGCCCCTCCGCGCAGGCGTCGTGAAAGCGATCCTCATCGAGAATGACGTGGTCGGCGGCGAGCGCCAGCACGACGGCGTTTGGATCGCGCCTCAGGGCAAGGGCGGCACCCGCGGCAATGGCCGGACCGGACTCGCGGGGCTCGGGCTCGAGCACGATTTCGGGCTCGAGACCGAGCTCCTCGGCCTGATGGCGCGCGAAGAAGCGAAAATCGTTGGCGGTCACTACGATCGGTTGGGCGAACACATCGGAGCTTTTTACCCGCGCGAGTGCCTGCTGATAGGTCGAGAGGTCGCCGACAAGCGGCAGGAACTGCTTCGGCATGCCGTCGCGCGAGACCGGCCAGAGCCTGGTGCCGGAGCCGCCGGCCAGCAGCACGGGGATAATCGGTGAAGCGGACATTGAGACGACCTCGGCGCCGAACGCCTACCGCCCCGAGTCGGCGCAAACCGCCGCTTCGAGGGAGGAAGCGCAATGCTTAGGCCATCTTTGCCGTCCGCTTGATGGGACAAAGGTGGTAGCCGCCCGCACTTAGGTTAAGGCCGAAGCGCCCGCGGGCTCTTCTCTCGCTAGGAAACGCCGGCGCCGACCTCCGAAATGTAGAAATCGACTACTTCGTGAGTCATGTTTTCCACGGTGAAGCGCTCGGCGACGATCTGTTGCAGGGCGGCGGCGCGATCGAGGAACGCCTTCGGGGTGGCAAGGAAGGCGCGAAGCTGGCTCGCGAGCGCGGGAACGTCGCCTGCCGGGATCAGCGGCATCTCGATGCCGCCCACGATCTCGGGAATGCCGCCGACATCGGTCGCGATCAGCGGCATCTGCGCGGCGGCGGCTTCGAGCACGATATAGGGGAACGATTCGGCGCGCGACGGCACCACCACGCAGCGGGCGCGGGCGAAGGCGCTGCGCGCCGACTGCGCGCCGGCAAACGCGACCCTGGCGTTGAGGCCGAGCTTGCGGGCGAGCCGCTTCAACCGCGCCTCATCGGGACCGCTGCCGACGATGAGCGCGCGCCCGGGAAAGACGGACTGATGGGCGGCGAGAGCCTCCAGCAGAATATCCACGCCTTTCACGTATTTGAGTTCGCCGACGAAGACGAAATCGACCGCGTCGTCGGCCAGCATCGGCTCATAGAATTCGTGGCGGTAAAGCCCGTTGGGAACGATCCGGGCGGGGCAGAGCGGTTGTCCCACCAAACCGACGTAGCGATGGGCCGCGAAATAGCTCTCGAACAGGAGGCCGTCGCTCATCGGCAGCATCCTGCGTTCGGCCATGAGGTAGAACCGGCCCGTCGGCCGCGACGGCGAATAGTGCAGGCTGCCGCCATGAGGCGTGTAGATCGACTTCACCTTCTTGCCTTTGCGCTTCAGCTTGCGGCCGGCAAGCCGCGCATAGGC
>Ga0187892_10000866_pt1 | contig 75437 bp, 58 predicted proteins | sample MA1701073metaG_FD_139345 | JGI IMG/M metagenome (GOLD analysis project Ga0187892, IMG submission 139345) | Bio-ooze microbial communities from a basaltic lava cave in the Kipuka Kanohina Cave System on the Island of Hawaii, USA - MA170107-3 metaG ...
AACCGCTTCCGCCGCCTCCTGATCCGCTGGGAGAAGAAGGCCGACAACTTCCTCGCGATGCTCCACTTCGCCTGCGCCTACATCACGTTCCGCGCTGCGGGACTTTTCGGATAGGCTCTAAGTGCAACCGTTGCGTTAGAGGAAACGGCATGCGGAACCATGCCACAGTCCTTCTCGCTCTTCTTGCGGGCTGCGCGGCGATCGAGGGGAGGCCGCAGGCCACGCGCACCGAGAACGGGATCGTCTGGGTCGCGCAGGCGTTGCCCACCGGCCGGACCTCCACGAGCGCGATCCTCGTCGAGCGCGGCACGCCGGCGAAGGTCCCGGTCGGCAAGCCGTACGACTACGAGATCCGCGTGACGAACCTCACGGACCACGATCTCTACGACGTCGCGGTGAGCGAGCAGATCGGCGAGGGGGTCAAGATGAACAGCGCCGAGCCCGCGCCGGCGAAGACGGAAGGCCGCGACGCGCGGTGGGATCTCGGCACGCTCGCGAAGGGGCAGAAGGTCTCGATCCGCGTGAACGCGACGCCGTCCGCGACGGGCGAATCCGCGTGCCGGTGCGAGGTCCGCTACCGCGCGCTCGTGGGCGGCACGGTCATGGTCGTCGAGCCGAAGCTCGCGATCGAGAGCGCCGTGCCCACACAGAGCCTCGTCGACGAGACCGTGGGCGTGCGCTTCACGGTGAGGAACCCGGGGACCGGCGACGCGAACGGCGTCGTCATCAACGGCGAGCTCCCGGAGGGCGTGAAGACGATCGACGGCCAGAGCTCGGTGAAGATCGATGTCGGCACGCTGCCCGCGGGCGCGGCGAAGGAGTTCGTCGTGAAGGTGAAGAGCGCGCAGACGGGCGCGTACGCGCTGAAGGCGGTGGCGACATCCGGCGACGGGCTCACGGCCGAGACGGGACCGATCCAGCTCGACGTGCGGCGCCCGAGACTCGAGATCGCCGCGCAGGCGGCGGCGGACGGGCTCATCGACCGCCCGTTCACCTGCACGTTCAACGTCAAGAACGCCGGCGACGGCGAGGCGCGCCGCGCGAGGGTCGAGGTGGCGCTCCCGGAGGGGTTCCAGTTCGCCAGCGCGACCGAGGGCGGGGCACTCGCGTCCGGCGCGGTGCGCTGGGAGCTCGGCACGCTGGCCGCGGGACAGGAGCGTACGCTCGCGCTGACCGTGACCACCGCCCGCGCGGGCGAGTATTCCTTCGCGCCCAAGGCGTCGGCGGACTTCACGGAGGCCGTGAGCGCCACCGCGAAGACCCGCCTCGCGGGCATGGCGGCGCTCTCGCTCGAGGTGGTGGACAACGAGGACCCGATCGCGATCGGCAGCGAGGTGACCTACACCATCACGGTGAAGAACCAGGGATCGGCCGCGGACCGCAACGTGCGCGTCGAGTGCGCGCTTGAGGAGGGCATGGCGCTCGTGAACGCCGAGGGGGCCACGAAGAGGGAGGGGTCCGGGGAGGGGGAGCGCTCGTTCTCGTTCCAGTCGCTCGACACCCTCGCGCCCGGCCAGAGCGCGACCTGGTGGGTCAAGGTGAAGGCCGAGAAGGCGGGCGACGTGCGGTTCCGCGCGAGCGTCACCAGCGGCCAGACGGAGCGGCCGGTGGGCGAAGCCGAGGCGACGAAGTTCCACCCGTAGCCGGAGCGCCCGCGAGAGGCGGGACGCTGGGCCAGGTGCCGGGCGGAAGACCGGTCACGGCGCCCCGAGCAGCGCCTCGCCCCCGGCGGCGCGGTAGGCTTCGGTCGCCGCGGCCCGGCCGGCGCGAGCGAGATCCAGCGCCCTGCGGAAGCGCGGGTCTCCGCGCACGGGCTCGAGCCACGGGTCGCGGGCGAGCGCGTGGTCGATGCAGAAGCCGCGCGCGCAGACCCGGTCGACGAGCGACCCGAGTCCGAGATCGTGCTCGCCCACGTGCACGAGGCTGCGCGCCCCGAAGAAGAGGCCCTCGGGATCCCGGAAGCTCGACGCGAGCACGGCGCGGGCGGCGGCGACGCACTCCTCCCGGTTCCCCTCGATCGCCGCACGGTCGGCCGCGAGAACCTGGCGCTGGAGCGCGTGCCGGCTGCGCCGCTCGACCTCGCGGCATACCGGAAGCGCGTCCGCACCGCGGCCGAGGAGCGGCAGGGCATAGAAGGTCATCCAGCGCAGGTCCTCGTCGTCGTAGCGCAGGGCGGTCTCGTACTCGCCGCGCATCCAGTAGGTGTACGCGACGCTCGTCCGGATGCCGGGCTCGAGCCGCCGCGCCTTCCGGTCGGCATCGACCGACGCGTCGAGAAGCCCGCAGAACCTGCAGGCGACGACGAGGCCGGCCCACAGGTCCGCGTCGGTCGGCGCGCGGCGCGCCTGGCCGAGGAGCCGGACCATCGCGTCCTTGGACCGGCCGAGCTCCTCGATCTCGTGGTAGGCGACGAGGTTGTGGGCCGTCGGGAGGTCGGGGTTCAGCACCAGCGCCCGCCGGAACGCGGCCTCCGCTTCGGCGAGGTTCGCGACGGGGTCGCCGTGGCCGTACTTCGCCATGACCCGCGCCACCCTCCCGAGCCTCGCCCACGCCGGCGCGTACTTCGGATCCTCGGCGACGCACGCCCGGTAGAGGTCGCGCGCCTCGGCGAGCAGTCCGAAGTTGTAGGCCATCTGGTTCGCGCGCAGGAAGAGCTCGTACGCGCGCGCGTTCCCGGGCACGTCGTGCTGGAGGGTGCGGCGCCGCCCCGGCGCGAGCTCGATCGCGAGCGAGTCGACGATCTGCCGCGCGAGGTCGTCCTGGAGGCGGAAGAGATCGTCCGTCGGCGCCTCCGCCGACTTGGACCAGGCGACGCGACCGTCCGGGATCTCGACCAGCTCCGCGTGGACGCGCAACCTCTTCCCGGCGCGCTGGAGCGTCCCCGCGAGCGCGAGCTGAGCGCCCGTCTCGGCCACGCGGCGGGGGTCGAACGCGTCGGCCGCGTACCGCGCCCCCACTTGGCTCGAGGTCACGGAGAGGCCCTCGATCCCGCGGAGCGAAGTGGTGAGCGCGTCGGCGAGGCCGAGGGGCAGGAAGTCGATCTCGGGATCGGCGCGCAGGAGGCGGAACGGCACGACGACCATGCGCTGGATGTGGACGGCGCCGGGCGTCTCGCGCCCGTCGACGCGCGCGAGCGCCGCACGCAGGTCATCCGCCATCGCCTTCGCGGACGGCCGCTCGTCGGCGCGCTTGCCCAGCGCGCGCTGCGCCGCCCGGTCCACCGCCTCCAGCGCGGCGCCGCCGGTGAGCGACGGCGGCGGGTCGTGGAGGACCGCGTGCATGAGAGCGGCCGCGCCCTCGCCGCGGAAGGCGCGCACCCCCGCGACCATCTCGACGAGGATCTCGCCGAGAGCGAAGACGTCCGCCTCGGGCCCCACGTCCTCGCCCGTCCACTGCTCGGGCGCCATGTACCCGGGCGTGCCGACGAAGAAGCCGGTCCGCGTGAGCCGGTCCCCCCCGGCCCCCCCCGTGTCGAACGGCAGCGCGAGCCCGAAATCGAGCAGCTTCACGCCGTACGGCGTCAGGAAGACGTTCGACGGCTTCAGGTCGCGGTGCACCACGCTGCGAGCGTGGAGCGCCTCGAGCGCGCCGAGGATCGTGATCGCCGTGCCCAGCGCCTCCGCGAGCGGCATGGGCCCCTTGGCGAGGCGCGCGGAGAGCGGCTCGCCTTCGAGCAGCTCCATCGCGAGGAAGGTCTCGCCCTCCGCCTCGCCGACCTCGTAGATCTGGCAGACGCCCGGGTGGTTGACCGCCGCGGCGGCGCGCGCCTCGCGCCGGAGCCGCTCGCGCGCCGTCGTGTCGGCGACCTCCGCGCGGATCGTCTTCAGCGCGACGCGGCGCCCGAGCGAGGTGTCCTCCGCGAGGTAGACCACGCCCATGCCGCCCTCGCCGAGCTGCCCGAGCACCCGATAGCGCCCGATCGTCCGCATCACCGGGAATGGTACCGGGTCGTCTCCCTCGCCGTGCCCGGCGCGCGACCGGGGCTTTCCTTGAAAAAACGAACCCGGTAGGCTCTTGCGACCTTGCGAATGCACGACGTGCTCCTCATCGGCGGGGGCGGTGCGGGCTTGCGAGCCGCCATCGCCATCGCCGAGGCGCATCCGGACGCGAACGTCGCCGTCCTGAGCAAGGTCTACCCGATGCGGAGCCACACCGTGTCGGCGGAGGGCGGCGCCGCGGGCGTCATCAAGGCGAACGACAGCCTCGACGACCACGCCTACGACACGATCTCCGGCGGCGACTGGCTCGCCGACCAGGACGCGGTCGAGCTGTTCGTGAAGGAGGCGCCCCGCGAGCTCGTGCAGCTCGAGCACTGGGGCTGTCCGTGGAACCGCGAGCCCGACGGCCGCGTGGCCGTGCGCCCCTTCGGCGGGATGAAGATCGAGCGCACGTGGTTCGCCGCCGACAAGACCGGCTTCCACATGCTCCACACGCTCTTCCAGACCTCCCTCAAGTACAAGGCCGTCACGCGCTACGACGAGTGGTTCGCGACGAAGCTGCTCGTGGACGAGGGCCGCTGCGTCGGCGCCGTCGCGCTCGAGCTCGCGACCGGCCGGATCGAGGCGATCGCGGCCAAGGCGGTGATCCTCTGCACGGGCGGCGCCGGGAAGGTCTTCGCCTTCACCACGAACGCGGCCATCAAGACCGGGGACGGGATGGCGCTCGCCTACCGCGCGGGCGTGCCGCTGAAGGACATGGAGTTCGTCCAGTACCACCCGACCGGCCTGCCGGGCACGGGCATCCTCATCACCGAGGCGAGCCGGGGCGAGGGCGGCTACCTTCTCAACAAGGACGGCTACCGCTACCTCCAGGACTACGACCTCGGGAAGCCGACGCCGGAGCCCGTCTTCCGCTCGATGGAACTCGGGCCGCGCGACCGCCTCTCGCAGGCGTTCGTCAAGGAGGAGGAGAAGGGAAGGGTGCTCGAGGGACCGTACGGCACCTACGTCCACCTGGACATCCGCCACCTCGGGAAGAAACGCATCGTGGAGAAGCTCCCGATGGTGCGCGAGCTGTGCGTGAAGTACGCGGGCGTCGATCCCGTGACCCAGCCGATCCCCGTCCGGCCGGTGGTCCACTATTGCATGGGCGGCGTGCACACGGACAAGGAGGGCGCGACGCCGATGAAGGGGCTCTGGGCCGCGGGCGAGTGCGCGTGCGTCTCGATCAACGGCGCGAACCGGCTCGGCTCGAACTCGCTCGCCGAGCTCCTCGTCTTCGGCGCGCGCGCGGGCCGGAACGCGGCGGCCTTCGCGCGCGATGCCCGTCCCCCGAGCCCCCCCGCGATCGAGGCGCAGCTGGCCGACGAGCGCAAGCGGATCGCCGCGCTCGCCTCCGGGAAGGGGGACCGGGTGGCGACGCTCCGCCGCGAGATGCAGCTCACGATGGAGCGGGGCGCGGGGATCTACCGCGACCGCGCGGGGCTCGCCGCCGCCGCGGGGAAGCTCGCCGAGCTCAAGGATCGCTGCCGCGACGTGCGGCTCGACGACGCGAGCAAGACGTTCAACACCGAGCTTCCGTCGGCGCTCGAGCTCCAGTGCCTCCTCGACTGCGCCGAGGCCATCGTCCACTCGGCGCTCGCGCGCGAGGAGTCGCGCGGCTCGCACCAGCGCACCGACTTCCCGAAGCGCGACGACGCGCGCTACCTCGCCCACTCGCTCGCCGTGCGCCGCGAGGGCGAGGCGCCGCGCCTCGACTATCTGCCCGTGACGATCACGCGGTGGCCGCCGGGCAAGCGCGTCTACGGCCAGCAGGAGAAGAAGGCGTGAGCCGCATCGTCCTCGAGGTGTTCCGCTTCGATCCCGAGGGCAAGGGGCCCTTCTTCCGCTCGTACGAGGTCGAGTACCGCGACGACTGGGTCGTCCTCGACGCGCTCAACCACATCAAGAACGAGATGGACGGCACCCTCTCCTTCCGCTGGTCGTGCCGGATGGGGATCTGCGGAAGCTGCGGCATGAACGTGAACGGCGAGCCCGTGCTCACGTGCGCGAGCTACCTCCGCGACTACGCTCCGGGCCCCGTCCGGGTCGAGCCGCTCGCGAACTTCCCGGTCGTCCGCGATCTCGTCGTCGACCTGACCGACTTCCTCGAGAAGCTCGAGGGGATCAAGCCCTGGATCATCCGCCGCGACGAGAAGCCGATCGACCAGGGCGAGCACCTCCAGACGCCCGCGCAGCTCGCGCACTACCGGCAGTTCTCGCTCTGCATCAACTGCCTCCTCTGCTACGCGGCCTGCCCGATCTACGGCCGACACGACGTCTTCATGGGCCCTGCGGTGCTCGCGCTCGCGCAGCGCTACGACCTCGACTCGCGCGACCAAGGGTGCGCCGAGCGCGACCCGGTCGTCGCGAGCCGCGACGGGCTCTGGGAGTGCACGTTCGTGGGCGACTGCTCGCGCGTCTGCCCGAAGCACGTCGATCCCGCCGCCGCGATCCAGGAGTCGAAGGCGCAGCACGCCGCCGCGTGGTTCCGGCGGCTCCTCTTGCCGAAGGGGCCCGGATGAGTGGGGGCGCGGGGGAGAGAAGGTACCGGCGCACGCTGCCCGGCTGGTGGGTCTTCACCAGGGGGACGTGGTTCGTCTTCTTCCTGCGCGAGATCACCTCGGTGTTCGTCGCGTGGTTCGCGGTGGTCTTCCTCCTCTTCGCGAGGAGCGTCGCGCAGGGCCCGGCGGCGCACGACGCGTTCCTCGCGTGGCTCCGGCGCCCCGGGATCGTGGCGTTCCACTGCCTCGTCTTCGTGGCGGTCACCTGGCACACCATCACGTGGTTCGTCGCGGCGCCGAAGGCGATGCGGCCGCGGATCAAAGGACGTCCGGTCCCGCCCGTGGCGATCGCGCTCGGCCACTACACGGCCCTTGCCGTCGTCTCCCTCGTTCTCTTCCTGGTGCTCGCATGAAGGCCCCTTCCCCCACCCACCCCACGCACCTGAAGCCGCTCTTCTGGGGACTCTTCGCCGCGGGCGGGATGGTCGCGGCGCTCTTCTACCCGGCGCTTGTCCTTCTCGTGGTGCTCCTCGTCCCCGCCGGCACCGCGGATGGGCCGTCGCAGGCCGTGGTCACGCACTGGCTCTTCCGCATTTCCCTTCTCGTGCTCGTTCCCCTGCCGCTCTTCCACGCCGCGCACCGGGTGATGGCGGCGCTCATGGACTTCGGGCTCCGGCCGTGGCGGCCGCTGATCGCGGGGCTGCTCTACGGCGGCGCGTTCTTCGGCGCCGCGCTGGCCCTCTGGACGGTCGCTACGATGTAGCCATGCGCGACGACGAGCTGAAGCCGATGTCCAGGGGCGCGGTCCCCGCCGCGCTCGCGAAGGCGGAGCACTACCGGCTGCTCAACGACCCGCGGCAGGCGGAGAGCATCTGCCTCGACATCCTCGGCGTCGATCCGGACAACCAGAAGGCGCTCGTCGTGCTCGTGCTTGCGCTGTCGGACCAGCTCGAGCGGCGGAAGGACGCGGGCGTGCGGCAGGCTCGGGAGCACCTCGCGCGCGTGAAGGATGCCTACCAGCGGACCTACTTCGACGGTCTTGTGTGCGAGCGGCGCGCGTACACGGTGCTCGCGACCCAGCAGCCGGCCTCCGCCGCCGCGGCCTACGGGTGGTTCAAGAGCGCGATGGACCGGTACGCAGAGGCTGAGCGCATCCGGCCGCCCGACAACGACGACGCGATCCTCCGTTGGAACAGCGTGATCCGGATGCTCCGCCGCCACCCGGAACTCAAGCCCGACCTCGACGCGCCGCCGACGGAGCACATGCTCGAGTAGCGATCAGTCCCGGTCCTGCGCGCTGCCCGAGATCGGCTGGGTCGCTTTCTTCAGGAAGAGGAGCGCGAAGCAGGTGCCGCAGGTCACGTTGGACCCCTGCTCGTCCCAGCCGCCTCCGCCTCCCTGGCGCTCAAGGAGCTGGAGGGCGCCCTCGTAGTACCAGTCGCGCTGGCCCACGCGCTTCACGCCATCGAGGACTGCCGCCCGCTCCAGGCTGTAGAGGTAGTAGCCATACCAGTCGTCCCCGCGCTTCCCCGGGTGGCGGTCCATCCCCCAATGGGCGTCGAGCCACGCCCAGCCGCCGAGGATCATCGCGTCGATCTCCTTTTCGAGCTGCGGTGGGAGCCTCCGGAGCCTCCTCAGCTCATGCCGGGCGAGAGCAAGCGACGCGATGCCCGCGCAGGTCATGGAGGCCCACGCGCGGTGCTCGCCCGGCCAGTAGCGGAAGCCCAGGACTTCGGGGACCGCGACGGGCTCCGGCCCCGAGTCCGTCACCGCCTCGCCCTGCCGGACGAGTCCGACCCGTCCCGACGCCCCATCCCTCTCCCGCACCTGCGCAAAGTGGCGGACGAGGCCCGTCCACATCGCCTCCTTGACCGGCAGGCCGAGCCGCGCTGCCGCATGCAGCCCGAGTGCCCCGTACTGCGTGTTGGAGGAATCGAACCTCACCACGGCCCACGAGCCGGGAGGGTAGCTCCACGAACCGGGCGACCCGCAGCCTCTCTCGAGAGCGGTCAGGGTGCGCGCGCACCACGCCCGGCGGTGGTCCGGCATGTCGCGGCCCGCGGGGTAGGCGCGCTCCAGCGCCATGAGGCCGAGCGCCTGCTCATAGGTCCGGCGCGGCTCCTGCGCGCAGAGCCACGCGAGGGCGCGCGCGGCGGCGGGCTCGTCGCGCGACACGTCGCAGGAGAGCAGCGTGAGGAGGGCGAGCGCCGTCGTGCCCGCGGTCCAGTCGCCATGGGGCTCGAAGGTGCCGTCGGGCTTCTGAAGCGTGCCGAGGTGTCCCAACCCCTTCGTGATCGCTGCGTCCACCTCCGGCTGGAACCCCCGGTGTCTCGCGCGGCGCACACGGTCGAGGCGGAGATCGAGCTCCTCCCGCACCTCGACGGGCTTCTCGGCGCCGCCCGCGCGCAGGAGGGTGTAGCGCAGCTCCGCACGGGCGTGGCGGACAACGCCCTCCTTCCGGTCGAACTCGAGGCGCACTTTCGCCTCGCCTCCCTGCACACGATCATGCTTGTCCCGGGACGCCTTGCCGGCGCTCTGGAACGCGTACTGGGCGACGGCGACCGCTATTCCCTCGCCCCGCTCTACCGCGGCGGGGACGCCGCGCACCCGCAGTTCAGAGGCGTCGTCGAGAGGCACCTCCCGCTCCGGAGCGGCGGGCGCGACTCGCAGCGCGAGGATCGCGGCGAGGTCGGCGAGGCGCGGCATGGCGGTGCGGTACTGGCCCGCGTCGCGGAGGTCGTGGCCGAAGACCATGCGTGTGGCCTTGCTGACATGCGGGACCTGCTCGCCGCGCGACGACAACATCGTGGCCGCGTACGTCGCCGCGTCGGACGGCGCGAGCCGCCAGCCGAGATCGACGCTCCTGCCGGGAGGGAGCGTGTACGGGGAGAACGGCTCGACGGCGGGCGCGCGCCCCTCTCCCACGAGCGTCACGTAGCGCCGGAGGTTGCCGAAGAACGTCCGCGAGACGGCCCGGTATTGCTCGGAGACCACCGGCTTCCCGTCCGCCGCGACGACCTTGTCCAGGCAGAGCGAGGCGAGGAGGAGGCGACCGCTCCCGACAGCGGCCTCCAAGAGGGCGGGAGCGTCCCCTTCAGGGAACGACGCGAGGAGCACAGCGAACCCGTCGGCGCGCCAGAAGCTCTCCCAACTCGGCCGTCCCGAGGGCCGCTCGGGCGCCTCGAGCCGGCTCGCTCCGCCGTCCGTCACGAGAAGCCCCTCGAGGAGCGGGTGCCCGGGATCCAGGGCGAGGAGGTCGGTGTAGTCCCGATCGGAGCGACGGGCGAACGCTCCCTCCGGAAGGAAGGGCGGCACGCTCTGCGTCCCGTCCTCCTGGGTCATCTCGAGGAGCACGCCGCCCCGGCGCACGAACTCCAGGAGCGCGTCCTTGTGCGCTCGTAGTGCCTCGCGCGCTTCGGGCCGTTCCGTGCAGAAGGTGCCGAGGAGGATGAGGTCCGCGGAGATCGACTTGGGCCACGCCACGGGATCGAGCGTCGCGACCTCGAACCCGGCCTCACGCAGGAGCGCGGCGCCCCCCAAGGCATGGACGTGCGGGTCGTCGTGCTCGAGGACGAGCGCCGACGGCGCGTCCCCGGCAGACGCGAGCGGGACGGCGAGAAGCAGAAGGACCGCGCCGCGGACCATCCGGCCACGATTGTAGGGAGCGCGCGTCCGAGGGAACAGGCAGCGCCCTGCGGGAAAGACAAAGGCCGTGCGAGAGGCCGATCCCGAAGGGATGCCGCTCCACGGCCGCCAACGGCGGCCGTGGCGGCGCCAGCAAGGAGTGGCGCCGAAGCTGGGCGGTCTCAAGCAGCGAGGCGGCGCGACGCCCGGCTGCGTGACAAGGCGCGGGTCGCGCGAACCGGCCGCGCCGCACGTTTCCGTGACCCCGGCCCGGCTCAGAGCGCTCGAATGGGCCGGTTCAGGAACGAAGGCTACTTCCGCTTCCTCGCCTTCCGCTTCCCCTTCCTCCCCCCGCGGCCCCCCTTCTTCCCCTTCCGCTTGTACCGGCCCTCGATGAACGTGCTCCACGCGTTGCCGTCGGGCGAGGACTCGATCCGGAACTCGATCACGTTCGCGCCCGGGAACCGGTAGACGTAGCGCGTCCTGCCCATCGGCCCCGCGCCGTGGAACGTGAGCGCGTCCCCGTCCCACACGCCCGGTTTGGCTTCGGGCGGCATGCCGCCGACGGAGTCGGACCAGTGCTGGAGATAGCGTCGGTTCCGCGCGTCGTAGCCGGTGACGCCGTGGCCGACGTAGCTGACCTTGCCGCCGCGCTTCTGCACGTACTCGGTGACGACGCAGAAGCCGTCGCAGGCGGCCCTGACATCCAACGTCGCCTTGGCGACGCCTCCCGCCGGGTCCCACGGGGACGCGTGGATCTTCTCCGCGCCCGACCAGCGCCCGGAGAACATGGAGACGAGCCGCTTGTGCTCGTCGGTGGGCATCGGCATTTCCATGCGCGGATTCTACCCGCCTTCGCTCCTGCGGAGCCTCGACCGGCGCGCCCGGGTAACCTAGCGCCCTTGCGCAAGCTCCTCGACGGTTTCCGGTCGGTCGATCGCGACTCCGCGATCGCGCTCGTCTACACGGCGGCGCACCTCTCCGCGATCGAGTTCTGGTTCCTCCAGAACGCGGTCCAGCGCCGGATCGACCCGCGCCAGCGCGCCTCCTTCGAGGCCGGCGCGACGTGGGCAATCGCGACGATGGTCCTCGAGCTGCTGGTGCCGCTCCTGCTGATCCGGTTCGTCCACCGGCGCCGGGTCCGCGACCACGGGTGGCAGCTCCAGGGGTTCTCGCGCCACGTCTGGATCTACGTCGGCCTCTACGCGCTGATGGTGCCGGTCGTCTGGTACGCCTCGACCCGCGAGGACTTCATCGTGCGCTACCCGTTCGTCCCGGCGGCGCGCACCGATTTCGCGGTCCTCCTCCGCTGGGAGGCGTTCTACGTGCTCCAGTTCTTCGCGCTCGAGTCCTTCTTCCGCGGTTACCTGCTCTTCACGCTCGAGCGCTCGTTCGGCTGGAACGCGTGCTTCATCATGGCGGTGCCCTATTGCGCGATCCACTGGCACAAGGCGCCGCTCGAGTGCTTCGCGGCGATCTTCGCGGGCGTCTTCCTCGGTGGCCTCGCGCTCCGGTTCCGGTCGTGGTACGGCGGTGCCGTGCTCCACAGCCTGGTCGCGGTCACGATGGACGGCCTCGCGCACGCGCGAGCGACAGGCTAGTCGCCGCCCCCCCCGCCCCCGTCTCCGATGTCGCCGCCGTCGCCGTAGTCGCTGCCGTCAGGCCAAGTGTCGGCGCCCTGTGCCCAGCCGCCGCCCGAGTCGCCGGTGTCCGCGCGCGATCCCGCGTCCCCGCGCCGCATGAGGTGAGCACCCCCGATGATGGCCGCCGCGATGGCGAGCAGCACCAAGATCTCCATGGTTGCCCTCCAAAGGCATGGTACCCGCGCCGCGGGCTCGCCATTCGGAGGAGCGCTTCCGGGCCCCGCACCTCCCCCCGCCGACACCCTCCCGGGCCTGCATTTCCCAAATCCGCAAAGGGTCCCGGGTGCACTATATGGGGCGTGGACGAACTGGCCGAGCTGATGGCCCGCTTCACACGGGACGGCGACGCCGCGGCGATGGATCTTCTCGTCGCGCGCACGCGCCCGCAGCTCCTCGCGGTCGCGCGCCGGCTCGGCGCCCCCCAGGACGCCGACGACGCGGTCCAGACCGCCTACCTCTCGCTCGTCCGCCGCGTCCCCGGGCCCCCTGACCATCCCTTCGCCTGGCTGGTCACGAGCGTCGTGCGGATCGCCTACCGCAGGAAGGCGCTGGCGCGGCGCGAGGACCGCATCGCCGCGGCACTGGCGCGGCCGGCCGAGGACGACCCCCAACGCGACGCCTCACGCGAGGAGGAGGCCCGCGTCGTCCGACGGGAGGTCGCCCGGCTGCCTGCGAAGTACCGCGACGTGGTCGTGCTTCACCACATCGAGGGGCTCCCGGTCCAGGACGTCGCGCGCCTGTTGGACGTGCCCGCGGGCACGGTCAAGACGCGCCTGCTCCGCGCGCGCGCCCTCCTCAGGGGCCGCCTCGCGCCGCTCGTCTCGCACGCCCTGCTCGCGCCGTCTTGGGTCGCGCACGATGTCCTCGCGGCCGCACGCGACGGCGTCGTCGCCGTCCTCGGAGGAGTCATGAAAGCCAAGACCGCCACCGTCGTCGCCTCGATCGCCGTCTTCGCGGGCACCGTCGGGGTCGGGGCCGGCACGCTGCTCAAGCACGACCCCGCGCCTGGGCGCACCATGCCCCCGCGCGACGACGCCGAGAAGAGGAGCCTCCGCGCGGAGCTGGACCTCGAGCGCGAGCGCGCGCGGCTCCTGGAGGAGCGCCTTGCCGCGGAGGATCCGAAAGGGGGGGGTGCGGGGGGCAGCGAGCCCTCAGAGCCCGCCAAGCGCGCGGGGCCCGCGGAGGCGAAGCCGCTCCGCGCAAGCGCCGTGGCCGAAGCGCAAAAGCTCGGCGTCGGGCAGGACGCGCTGCGCGCCGCGTCTGCCGCGGTCAGGGCGGCCCGCGGGTTCCACGGGAAGCAGGCCAGCCAAGCAGAGGTCCAAGCGGAGTACGACGGGAGCCTCGCCCAGCTCAAGGCGTACGGCGAGGAGGGTTACCTCGCCGTGATCGCGCTGCTCCGGGGCGGCGAGAACGGCACGCCGTTCGACCGCGTGCTGCACGACGCCTACGTCCCCGGCTTCGAGCGCCACCTGCTCGCCGCCGCGGAGGACGCGGCGGTTCCGGAGTGGTCGCGATGGTCCCTCCTGCGCGGTCTCGGCGCGGCGGACACGCCCGACGTGCGCGCGTTCCTGAACGATTTCGTCGCGAGGACGGACGACGCGGGCCTCTTCTTCTGCGCCGCGACCGCGCTCGGGGAGCTGCGCGACCCGACATCGATCCGCGAGGTCGAGGCGCGGCTGTTCCGGGAGGGCTACGGCGGCGTGGTGGGACACCTGTTGTCGGCGATCATGGGGATGGGCGGCCCGGAGGCGGTGCGGATCCTCGAGACATACGCCGACGACCGGCGGGCGGAGCACCCCGCGATGGCGATCCTCATGCTCCACAAGTTCGACGTGCTGCGGGCGCGCGTCGCGGCCCGGCGCCTCCTTGCGGACGCGCGTGCGGAGGCGCTCCGCAAGGACGAGATCGACAAGTTGCGCCACGTGGCGGACGAGTGAGCTACTGCCCCTTCTTTCGCCATTCCTCGGCCTTCTCGGTCTTCCCCCACGCCTCGTACATCTTCACGATCCGGTCGAGCGCCTCTTGCTTTCGCCCCGCGAACTGAGGCGGCGGGTTTATCTTCTCGTACCCGCCGAGGAGGAGTGGCTCCGCCTCCGTGAACTTCGCGAGCCCGGCGAGACAGTCCCCGAGCATGCTCATCGCGTTGTAGCGGGTCCAGTCGTCCGGGAAGTCGCGTTCGCGGATCGCGAGGCACTCGCGGAGGAGCGGCTCCGCCTCCGCGTGTCGCCCCCCCTCGACGAGGAAGGTGCCCGCGAAGGCGAGGAGCACGTGCGTGCGGTGCCGCTTCACCTCCTTGAGCGCGAGCGCCTTCGCGCCGTCGCGGTCGCCGGACAGGAAGAGGACCTGGGCGAGGAGGTTCAGATGGCTGCCCACGTCGGGATGCCCGTCGCCCGCCGTCCGGCGCAGCATGGCGATCGCCTCCGCGAGGCTCGCGCGCGCCGCCGCGACCTCCCCGCGGACGAAGAGGGTCCAGCCGAGTTCGGCCATCGCGCGGGCCCTCTGCGGCCCGTCGAAGGCCGTCAGCGCGACCGCCTCGCGCAGGCGTTCTTCCGCGAGGGAGAGGTCACCCTTGCGGAACGCGAGGCCACCGAGCGCCGCGACGGTCGCTGCGTCCGGCGAGCCCAGCGCCTTCTCGGACAGGGCGAGGCCCTCGGCGAGGTGCCGCTCGGCCTCCACAAGGTCGCCTTGCGCCATCCGCAGCGACCCGATGGCGGCGAGGAGCATCGCGACCCCCATGTGCCCCTCCCCCGCCGCCTCCCTTACGATCGCCAGCGCCTCGCGGGCCGCCTGCTCGGCGCCACGGAAGTCGCCCTTGGCCGCGCGGATGTCGGCAAGGTGCCCGATGCACATGCCGAGATCGATGCCGCCCTGGGGTCGCCTCCGCGCGATCGCCTCCTCCACAAGGCTCTGCGCCTCGTCCAGGCTCCCCTTCTCGCGCAGGACGTTGGCGAGGTTGGCGAGGCTCGGCGCCGCGTCGCCGCCGTGCGCCCGGGCAAGCGCGAGCGCCTCGCGCCCTGCGGTCTCCGCCTCGTCGAGCAGCCCAAGATGGCGGAGAACGTCGGAGAGGTCGTCGAGCGCGTCCGCGAGCTCCGGCGCGGCACCGGTGCGACGGCGGATCTCCACGAGCTTGCGCGCGTCCGCCGCGGCCTCCTCGAACCGGCGCTGATCGTGGTGGAGCCGTGCCCGCGCGGAAAGGACATCCGCGAAGGCCGCGGTCCCCTCTCCCGCGGTCCCGAGCCGGATCGCGAGCGCCCTCTCGACGTGCGGCGCCGCCCGCTCGGGCAGCCCGAGCCCGAAGTAGGCCTTGGCCATCGTGAGCCGCACCGCGGCCTCCACCTCGGGTTGCTCCGAGACGCGCGGCCCGAGCGCGCCGTCGAAGTCATGGAGGAGCTCGCGGACGGTGTAGTCCTTGCCCTTGACCTCGTGGGGATCGGCGGCGCCGAGAAGCTCCCGGAGGAGGCCGACGACGGCCGTGGCCCTTTCGGCCTCGGTCCGCGCGGCGGTCTCCTCGGCTTCGGCCGTCGCGCGCTCCTTCTCCTCGCCCCGTCGCGCGGCCTCGGCGTCCGCCGCCTCGCGGGCCGCCGCCGCGTGGGAGTCGCGGGCGTACGAGCGCTGCACCGACGCCTCTGCGTATCCGTGGAGGGACAGGACCGCGCCCGCCGCAAGCGCGAGCGCGAGGGCGGCCGCGGCGCCGACACCCAGCCGGTGGCGGCGCGCGTACTTGCGCGCGCGATAGAGGGGGCCGGGGGGACCTGCCGCGACCGGCTCGTCGTCGAGGGCCCGCCGGACGTCGAGCGCGAGGGAGTTGGCCGTCTCGTACCGGCGGGAGCGGTCCTTCTCGAGCGCCTTCATGACGATCCAGTCGAGGTCCCCGCGGAGCAGTTTCCCGAGCTGGCGCGGAGCGGTCCGCCGGCGCGCGGCCACGTCGAGGAGCGCCGCCCCGAGCGTCGAGACGCGGCTGCTCGGCGTCGGCGGGTCCAGCTCGCGGATCGTCCTCAGCAGCTCCTCGTAGCCACGCTGCACCGCGGCCACGAGGTCGAAGGGCTTCGTGCCGGTCAGCAGCTCGTAGAGCATCACGCCCAAGGAGTAGATGTCCGCGCGCGTGTCCACGTCGAGGCCGCTCATCTCGGCCTGCTCGGGCGCCATGTACTCCGGCGTGCCGATCATCTGGTGGAACTCGGTGAAGAGCGTCTTCTCGGTGAGGCGGAAGTCGGTCGCCTTCGCGATCCCGAAGTCGATCACCTTCGGCGCGGGCTGACCGTCGTGCAGCTCGACGAGGACGTTCGACGGCTTCAGGTCCCGGTGGATGATCCCCTTCTGGTGGGCGTGCTGGACGGCGTGGCACACGCGCGCGAAGAGCTCGAGGCGCTCGCCGGTGTCGAGCTTCCCCTCGTCGCAGAACTGCGTGATGGGCACACCCTTCACGAGCTCCATCACGAAGTAGGGCCGGCCGCCCGCCTCCCCCGCGTCGAGCACCTTCGCGATCCCCGGGTGGTCCATCACCGCAAGGGCCTGCCGCTCCGCCTCGAACCGCGCGACCACCTGCCGCGTGTCCATCCCCGCCTTGAGGATCTTCAGCGCGACCCTCCTCCGCACGGGCTCCGTCTGCTCCGCCATCCACACGACGCCGAAGCCGCCCTGCCCGATCTCCTGCAGCAGCTTGTAGCGTCCGATCATCGAGCCGGGACCCTCGCGCGCCGGCTCGGCGGGCGCCGCGGCGTGCGCGCGGAGCAGCTCCTCCACCTCGGCGCGCACGGCGGGATCGAGGCCGTCGAGCGCGCGCGCGCGATCCGGCGCGCGGAGCGCGTCGTGGAACGCCTGCTTCACTCGCTCCCAGTCCATCGCCTAGCCCCGCTTCCTCCACTCGGCGGCGTTGCCGGGCTTGCCCCACGCCTCGTACAGCTTCACGATCCGTTCGAGCGCCTCGCGCTTGCGCGCGGCGTGCGCCTCGGGCGGGTCCATCCCCTCGAAGCCCCGGACGAGGAGCGGCTCCGCCTCGGCATACTTTCCCTCCGCCGCAAGCGCGCCGCCGAGCAGGCTCATGGCGTAGCAGCGGAGCCACTCGAGCTTCAGGATCCGGCCGGCGAGGACGCGCCGCGCAGGCTCACCCATGGCGGCGACGTCGCGCAGCATGGGCTCGGCTGCCGCCGCGTCGCCCTTGAGGCAGAGGACCACGGCGATCGAGAGCCGCATCTCGATCGTGTTCCCGTGCTCCTCGCCGACGCTCCGGCGGTGGAGGTCGAGCGCGTTCCGGAGATGCGATTCGGTCCCTTGGAGGTCGCCCTTCCGCATCTGCCGGCAGGCGAGGAACCACTCGTACAGGCCGTCGACGCCCCCTCCCTGGCCGGCCGTGGCCTCGCGCGCACGGCCGTAGAACGAGTCCACGTCCTCCAAGCTGCCCTGCGCCTCCACCACGAAGGCGATCTCCGCAAGGAGCAGGCCCCGGCTCTGGTGCCTTTCGCCCTCCGCTAGCCGCTCAACGACTTCGAGAGCCTCGCGGTACCGCGCCTCCGCACCGGCCAGGTCGCCTCGCGCCTCCAGGACCCTGCCGAGGCCGTCGAGCGTCCTGACGACGCCGTCGAGCACCCCGCAGCCCCGGAAGCCGGCCAGGGCCCGCGACTGGCACTCCTCGGCGGCCGCGAAGTCGCCCCGGTTCTCGAACGCGAGCCCGAGGTTGGAGAGCGCCATGAGGAAGTTGGGAAGGTCCTCGCGGCCGAGCCTGCGTTCGTGGTCCATCACCTTCCGGAACGTCTCCTCGGCGGCGGGATCCCGCCGGTCGAGCTGGATCAGGCCCAAGAGGATCAGGAGGTTGCCGCGATCCGGGTACCCCTCGTCCATGCGGCCGAGGCTCTCCTGCGCCAGCGCCTGGGCCCGATCGAAACGGCCGCGCGCATAGGCGATCTGCGCCAGCCTGCCCAGCACCTCCGTGAACAGCGGGTGGCCGGGCTCGAGGAGCCGCCGGCCGTCGGCCAAGGCCTCCTCGAGGAGCGCCTCGGCGCGGTCGATGTCGCCGAGCTGGAGACACACCCCGGCAAGCGACGTGCGCAGCGACACGGCCTTCGGGCCTGGCGGCTCGAGCACGAGGAGCTCTTCCATGTACCCTCTCGCCTCCTCGTACCGCTCGGCACACTCGTGGACGTAGGCCATGTAGATGCGCGCGATGCGCCGCAGGTTGCCAGACTCGGGGTTGTCCGGCAGCGCGTCCGCGATCACGCGCGCCTCCTCGAGCGAGGCGAGCGCCTCGTCCAGCCGGTGCAGCGGGAGCAGCGCCATCGAGCGGTTGATGAGACCCCTCGCGACCCACCGCGGACGCCCGGCTCCCCGCCAGGTCTCGAGCGCGGCGCGGGCCGTCTGCTCGGCCTCGTCGACGCGGTTCAGCTGCACGAGGAGGTAGACGTAGTGGCTCAGGGTCTCGACGGTGTCGTCGCTCGCTTCGCCGAGCAGTCGTCGCCGGATCTCAAGCGCCCTCCGCAGGTGCGGCGCCGCGCGGTCGCCGAGGCCGAGCCCGAGGTAGGCATCTCCCATCGCGTGCCGGACCGTCGCCTCGACCTCCGGCTCGTGCTCGAGGCGGTCGCCGAGCGTTCGGTCGAAATCGTCGAGGAGCTGGCGGACCGTGTAGTTCCTGCCCTTGAGCGCGTGGGGGTCGGCGGACCCGAGCATCCCCTCGAGCAGGTCCGAGACCGTCCTCGCACGGAGCGTCTCCTTCCGCGCCGCGGCAGCCCCCTCAAGCGAGCGCTCGCGCTGGGTCGCCTCGCTGGCGCGGGCGAGTCGCGCCTCGTCGCGCCGGCCGACCGCGGCGGCGGCGGCCCTGCGCGCGTCGGCAGCCTCGACCTGCGCCTCGTTCATGCCGGCGTACGCGACGCCGGTGCCGACGAGGACGCCGAGGAGGACCACGGCCGCGGCGGTGACGCCGACGCGGTGGCGACGGACGTACTTCCGCAGCCGGTAGCCGGCGCCCGGCGGCGTCGCGAGGACGGGCTCGTCCGCGAGGAGGCGCCGGATGTCGCTCGCGAGGCCGTTCGCCGTCTCGTACCGCCGCGACCTGTCCTTCTCGAGCGCCCTCATGACGATCCAGTCGAGGTCGCCGCGGAGGATGCGCCCGAGCTGCTTCGGCGCCGTGCGGCGCTTCCCCGCGACCGCCACGAGCGCGTCGCCCAGGGTCGAGACGCGGGTGCTCGGGCGCGGCGGGTCGGTCTCCCGGATCGTCCGCAGGATCTCGTCGAACGCCTTGGCCTTGAGGTCGAACGGCTTCGTCCCCGTGAGCAGCTCGTAGAGCAGCACGCCCAGCGAGTAGATGTCCGCGCGCGTGTCGATGTCGAGGCCGGAGAGCTCCGCCTGCTCGGGCGCCATGTATTCCGGCGTCCCGATCATCTGGCGGAACTCGGTGAAGAGCGTCCTCTCCGTCAGGCGCTGGTCGATCGCCTTCGCGATCCCGAAGTCGATCACCTTCGGCACCGGCTCCCCGTCGTGCAGCGTCACGAGCACGTTCGACGGCTTCAGGTCCCGGTGGATGATCCCCTTCTGGTGCGCGTGCTGCACCGCCGCGCAGACCTTCAGGAAGAGCTCCAGCCTCCCGCGCGTGTCCACCTGCGCCTCGTCGCAGTACTGCGTGATCGGCACGCCCTTCACGAGCTCCATCACGAAGTAGGGCCGCCCGCTCGCGGTCGCGCCCGCGTCGAGCACCCTGGCGATGTGGTCGTGGTCCATGAGCGCAAGCGCCTGCCGCTCCGCTTCGAACCGGGCGACGACCTGCCCCGTGTCCATCCCCGCCTTGAGCACCTTGAGCGCGACTTTCCGGCGCACCGGCTCCGTCTGCTCGGCCATGTAGACGACGCCGAACCCGCCCTCGCCGATCTCTTGGAGGAGCTTGTAGCGGCCGATCACCGCGCCGGGTCCCTCGCGCGGAGCGGCCTCATGCGCGGCCAGGAGCGCCTCGACCTCGGCCCGCACGTCCCCCGGCGCCCCCTCGAGCACGCGCCGGTCGCGCAACGCCTCGTGGAAGAGCCTCTTCACCCGCTCCGCGTCCATCAGAGCCCGAGCTCCCGTTGCAGGAACGCGCGCGCGAGCGTCCACTCCCGGCGCACCGTGCGGTCGGCGATCCCGAGCGCCTGCGCCGTCTCCGCGTCGGAGAGGCCCGCGAAGAACCGCAACTTCACGATCTCGGCCATGCGGGGGTCCCGCTCCTCTAGGCGACGTACGGCCTCGTCCACGGACAGGATTTCCGAAGGGTCCTCGCGCGAGGCGAGGTCCACGACGTCGAGCGGGAGCCGGACGCGCCCGGCGCCCCGCTTCTCCCGGCCCCGCCCCCGCGCGTGGTCCACGAGGATGCGCCGCATCGCCTCGGCCGCCGCGGCGTAGAAGTGCGCCTTCCCCTGCCAGCCGACCGGTCCCTGGACGAGCTTCAGGTAGGCCTCGTGGACAAGCCCGGTCGCGTCGAGCGTGTGCCCGGCCCGCTCCCCCGCCATCCGTTGCGCCGCGATCGCCCGGAGCCGGTCATAGACCAGCGGCAGCAGGCGGTCCATGTCCACCCCTCCGGCCTCGAGGATCCGCGAGACCTCGGCGGAATCGTCGCCCCCCATGCCCCCCATCATCGCGCGCCCGGGGTCTGCTTGACACCCCCCGCACCGCTGATATACTTCGCCAAGTGACGAAATGAAGCCCTTCCTCGCGATCGCGAAGGCGCTCTCCGACGAGACCCGCGTGCGGGCGCTCCTGTCGCTCGAGGCGGGGGAGCTCTGCCTCTGCCAGGTCGTCGAGCTGCTCAAGCTCTCGCCCTCGACGGTGTCCAAGCACATGAGCGTGCTCGGCCACGCGGGGCTCGTGGCGCGCCGCCGCGACGGCCGGTGGATCTACTACCGGCTCTCGGGCAGCACGCCCGCCGCGCGCGCGGCCCTGCGCTGGGCGCGGCGGAGCCTCCGGGGCGAGAAGACGCTCGCCGACGACTCCAAGCGCGTCGGCAGCATCCGCGGGAAGGACCTGAACGAGGTGGCGACCTGCTGCTACAAGGAGTGAACGGTGAGCGACGAGAAGAACGCGCGCTGCGGGGACGAGGCGGACGTGCGCGAGGTCGTGCGCGACGCGTACGGCAAGCTGGGTCAGGGGGCCTCGGGGGCAGGGTGCTGCGGACCTTCGGGCTGCGGCCCCGCGACGACCGCCGACGAGCTCGCGAAGAAGATCGGCTACACGGCCGAGGAGCTCCGCGCGCTGCCCGAGGGCAGCAACCTCGGCCTCTCGTGCGGGAACCCCACCGCGATCGCCGCTCTCGAGCCCGGCCAGGTCGTCCTCGACCTCGGCAGCGGCGGCGGGTTCGACTGCTTCGTCGCGGGGCCGAAGGTCGGCGCGAAGGGCCGCGTCATCGGCGTGGACATGACGCCGGAGATGATCTCGCGCGCGCGGAAGAACACCGCGGGATACCGGAACGCGACCGGGCTCGACAACGTGGAGTTCCGGCTCGGCGAGATCGAGCACCTGCCCGTCGGCGACGGGGGCGTGGACGTCGTGATCTCGAACTGCGTGATCAACCTCTCGCCGCAAAAGCCGCAGGTCTGGCGGGAGATCGCGCGGGTGCTGAAGCCGGGCGGCAGGGTCGCGGCGAGCGACATCGCGCTCCTGCGGCCGCTGCCGGCCGAGGTTCGCGCGATGGTCGAGGCGCTCGTGGGCTGCGTCGCGGGCGCGGTGCTCATCGACGAGTACCGGGCCATGGTCGAGGCGGCGGGCCTCGCGGACGTGCGGCTCCTGCCGAAGCCCGAGTACGTCGCCGCCCTCGAGCGGTTCGAGGACCCGCTCTACCGGAGGATCGCGGAGGCGCTGCCCGAGGGATCGAAGGCCGCGGACTACCTCACGAGCGTGGACGTCACGGCGCGGAAGCGGGCGTAGCGCCGCCCCCCGTGCCCCCCCTCTTCCTCGCAAGCGAGAGGCCGATCGCGGAGCCGAGCACGAGCGCGACCACGCCGAGCGAGGTGAACGCGGGGATCTTCAGCGAGAACGTCATCTTCGCGCCGATGAAGATGAGCACGATCGCGAGGCCGAGCTTCAGGTAGTGGAACCGGTCCGCGGCGCCCGCGAGCAGGAAGTAGAGCGACCGGAGGCCGAGGATCGCGAAGATGTTCGACGTGAACACGATGAACGGGTCCCTCGTCACCGCGAAGATGGCGGGGATCGAGTCCAGGGCGAAGATCACGTCGGTCACCTCGACCAGGAGCAGCGTGAAGAGCAGCGGCGTCGCGTAGCGGCGGCCATCGACCCTGACGACGAACCGGGGGCCGTTGAACGTGTTCGTCGCGGGGATCAGGCGCGCGAGGATCCGGAACGCGAGCTTGTCCTCGACGCGCATCTCCTTCTCCTTCTGCCAGGCCATCCTGAGGCCGGTGAGGATGAGGAAGGCGCCGAAGACGTACATGAGCCAGTGCCACTTCTCGAGCGCCACGGCCCCGCCGAGGATCATCACCGCGCGCAGGACCAGCGCCGAGACGATGCCCCAGAAGAGCACCCGGTGCTGGTAGACGGGCGGGATCTTGAACGCGGCGAAGATCAGCACGAAGACGAAGAGGTTGTCGACCGAGAGGGACCACTCGATCAGGTAGCCGGTGACGAACTCGATCGCGCGGGTCCCGCCGAACTTGAGGTAGACGAAGCCGCCGAAGAGCATCGCCGTCGAGAACCAGACGGCGCTCCAGATCAACGCCTCGCGAAACGAGACCACATGCGCCTTCCGGTGGAACACGCCGAGGTCCAGCGCGAGGAAGACGAGGACCATGGCGACGAACCCGCCCCAGAGGTAGGGGCTGCCGATCGTCTGGAGGGCGAGCACGGGTCGCCAATGCTACGGGTCTCGGCCAGAGGCTGAGCGACCGCGCACGACCGCCCGGCCGGCCACGAATCGCAGCCCGGATGGCGTCGCGGCGGGCGAACCTAGGCGCGGCGCCAGCCTCGTTCCACGAAGAGCGGCACGTATTCCTCGGGCACGAAGAGCCGGTCCTCCGAGTTGGGGATCTGCAGGTACTGCTCCGGCGGCAGGAGGACAACGTCGTTCCTGTCCAGCGCGATGACCCAGCGCGAGGGCGGCGTGCGCCGGGCGAGGAAGCGCAGCTCGAACGGCTCGAGACGGAGCGGGTCGGCCGGATCGAAGATGCCGATGCCGTTGGCCCGCGCCGTCCGGACCGCGGCGCGCGCCTCCCTCAGCGCCGCGTCCCCCTCGGCGACGTCGTTCGCGGTCCCCGGGGCGGGGACCGAGCCGAGGAGCGACCCTTGGCGCCGGAACGGGTTGACGTTCGGCCAGATGAAGTACGGGCACGCGAGCCCGGTCGCGAGCATGCGCTCGTTGTAGGTCAAGGGGCGCGGCGCCGGGTCAAGGGGATCGGTCTGGTTCCGGTTGACGTAGGCGAGGAACCGGCCGTAGCCGTCCGTGACCTCCCGCGCGAAGGCGAGGAAGAACTCCACGGAGGCGCTGTCGGCCCACCCCATCGCCTGCGCGTCCTGCTCGATCATGTGCTCGAGCGCGCGCTGGGCCGCCTCCGCGTGTCGCCGGTGGTTCGTGGCCGCGCCGGGCCCGACGCGCGCCAGCAGGTGCGCCTCGAGCGCGGCATCGAGCGGCGCGGGGAACGCCGGCACGTCCGCCGCGAACGGGTCGGAGAGGAACTCCTCCCACGGTGCGCTGCCCGTGCTCCGGAACACGTCCGGCGCGCCTGGCAGGCCGAAGCTGATCTCCGGAGTGTCGATGCCGAGGAAGCGGATCCCGAAGTTGCCGAGCGCGCGCACCGTGATCGTGTCCCCGTCGTGGACCTGCTGCGCGATGCTCCCGATCGCGTCCCCGTGCTCGCCCAGGCCGACGAAGCCGCGCGTGAGGCCGCGCAGCTGCTGGATGGCCGACGCCATGGCCCTCCTCCTTTCCCCTCCAAGGTACGCCTCGGCGGCCCGAAGGGAAGCCTCTTTCCCAGCAGTGACATCAAGAGTTGGTCAACGCCCGGCGGGCTCGGCGAGTTTTCTTCCCGCTCGCGGAGAGCAAGACGTCGAGGTCGCCGTCGCCTCGAGGAGGTCGCCGCGCCACTCCGACGCCGCCGGTTTGAAGAGCACGTACTCCGCCTCGCCCGCGTGGGAGACGAACGCGAGAAGCTCCTTCGCCCACGCCTCCTTGGGCAGAGGATGAGAGGGGGCCTCGGGGGCCGTCCACGTGAACGGCACGAGGCCGAGCGGGAGCGTCTCGCGCGCGGTGGAGGGCGCAGGGTAGGGCCCCGACTCGACGGTGTCCGCGGCGAGCGCCGAGGGCGCCGGCACGTCGCCGCGCTCGAGCGCCGCCGAAAGGTCGAGCAGCCGGTAGGCGAGCGCCTCCGTGTCGCGCTCCATCGCCTCCATCTCGTCCACGTCGGCGACGGCGGCGCCCAGGATCGGGAGAAGGGGCTCGCGCGGGCGCAGCAGGCTGCTCTTGCCCCGGGCCGGGGGGCGGTGCCATACTGCGCGCGGTCGCGGCGGGGGGAGGCGGCGCGGCCCAGGAGAGAGCCATGATCCGGATGTTTTTCCGTCATCCCGTGACCGACTTCGCCGTGTGGAAGAAGGTCTACGACGCGTTCGACAAGGCGCGCCGCGCGATGGGCGCGTCGGGCCACGCGGTGTTCCAGGCCGCCGGCGACCCGAACGACGTCACGGTCTGGCACGACTTCGAGACCCTCGATGCGGCGCAGGGCTTCGCGAAGTCCCAGACGCTCGCCTCCGTGATGAAGGACGCGGGCGTGATCGGCAAGCCGACGATTTGGCTCACGAAGCAGTTCTGACGCGGGCGGGCCGAGTGGGTCTGCCGGAGTGCACGCGGGGCGGTCGCTACCTCGCCGCCGGGAGGACGAACGTCGCCTTCGTCCCGGGCTTCGCGAGCCGCCCGTCCTCCGACTCCGCCTGCACGCTCACGAACCGTTTCCCGCCCCACACTTCGTGCTTCAGGTGGTGGCGGGTCAGCGCGATCTCCGCGCCTTGCGACTCGGCGCGCGCCGAGGGCCTGCCGTAGCGGGCCTTGGGGTCGCCGGGCAGCTCGACGCGCGCGCCAACACGCCAGTCGAACGCGCCGCGGCCGCTCAGGGGGAGGGTGTTGACGAAGGTGAAGGGCGAGAAGCGTTCGACCTCCAGCGTCACCGTCACCGCGCCGGTCGCGTCGTCGCGGGCCGCCGACGCGCGTGTCGCGGGCGGATCGAGCGGCTCCCGGAGAGGGCGGTAGCTCGGATCGGAGATGAGGAGACGCGAGACCATGCCTCGGAGCATCACGTCGAAGAACCCGGTCCGCTTCGGCCGGCCGGGCACGTACCGCGGGAAGCGGCCGAAGGTCTCCGGCAGGCTCGTGTACGCGAGCCGGTACTCGAGCCCGATGACCTCGCCGAGGGGCGCCGCCGTCGCGCGCAGGTACTCCCACTCGGCGCCCGCCATCTCGCCGCGATCCCCCTCGAGCGCCGCGAGGAACCCGGAGGCCCCGGCCCGCACCCAGGCGAGCGAGACGAGGCGTTTCGCCTCGACCTCCTTCGGGGGCAGGAAGGTGGGCTTCAGCGCGCTGTCGTGCCAGCTCCTCGAGAGGACGCCGTTGAAGCACGCGCCCGAGAAGACGACCGGTGCCTTCGGGAGGGAGAGTTCCGCGATCTGCTCCCCGCTGAGCATCCCCTCGACGCACCACGCCTGGCCGTGGCCGAAGTGCAGCAGGAGATCGAGGTCCCCGACGACGCCCGTTTGACGGAGATCCACGGCCTCGCGCGACGCCGTCCCGCCGCGCGCCTCCTTCTCGAGGATGCGGGCCGCGAACGCGCCGAGGTCCTTCGCGTCCCGCGCGCAGACGTAGCCGAAGTGGAAGTCCGGCATCGGGTCCTCGTCGAGGTCGCGACAGAGCTCGAGCAGATCCAGGTGGAAGTTGATGTCCACGGAGGTCGGCGGGACCGCGACCGCCACGAACTCGGGGCCGATCCGCGCGAGATCCGTCGTCGCCTCCTGCACGTCCGCGCCCTGGAAGCGGACGACCTCGGCCCCCCGTGCCCCCCTCCATCCCTCGAGCGCGAGGAGCCGCGCGTCCCCCGCCCCGAGGTTCGTGAGCAGCACCATGCGCCCGAGCCCCTCGGGCTTCGGGCAGCCCTCGGACACCTGGACCGTCGGCCCGCCGCCGCGCGCCGCCGCGAGCAGCCGCTCGGCCCGGTCACGGTTGCGCGCCTCGGGGTCGGAGAGGATTGCCTTCAGGTGCTTCTCCGCCTTCGCGGCGTCGGGCGGATCGAGCGCGAGCAGCGCCTCGGCCGCGGTCTCGCGGACGAGATCCGCGGACTTCCCGTCCGGGAACCTCCGCAGGTAGGTCTCGCAGAGCGAGACGGCCTCCGCGGATCGACCCGCCCTCAGGTGGCACCAGGCCCGCGAGTAGACGGTGCTGCCCTCCTTCACCGCCGGCTCGCGGGGAAAGAGCCTCTCGAGGAGGTCGAGGAAGGCGAGGCGCAGGTCGGGATCCTTGCGCCCGTCGGTGCGGTCGAACGTCCAACGCGCGAGCACGTCGTACGACGTCGCGAGCCTTCCGGGCTTCCACCCGCTCTCGAGGAACGCGCGGAGGACCGGGTAGCTGCCGGTGGCGTCGGGGTACTTGCGCAGCACGGCCGCGCCCGCCGCCTGCGCGAGCGTTGCGTCGCCCGCCTCGACCCACACGTCGAAGATGCCGCGGAGCGCGCGGAACTCGCCGTCGGCGCCCGGGTAGGCCTTCGCGTAGGCGGCAAGGAGGTCGGCCGCCTCCGCGGGGCGGCCTAGCCGCGCGTGGCACCGTGCCGCGAACCAGTGCGCGTCGCCCGACGTCACGACGGCGTGGGCGCGAAACGCCTTCAGGACCTCGGTCCACGCCGCCAGTGACTCCTCGAAGCGGCCCTCGTCGAAGAGGGAGCGCGCCGCGGCGGCGCGCTCCTCGGCCGACGCGGACGCCGCGGCGGCGAGGACGAGGCCCGCGAGGAGGGCACGGCCCATCGCGTCGCGATTCTACGCTGCGGCTGGGTCGGGAGGGGGCGCGGGGGCCCGCGGTGGAGCGCCGGTCGGCGCCCAGGTCTCTGCGCGGCGAGGTGAGTCTCGGTCGCGACCTTCTTCTGTTCGTAGTCGAGGGGTCAGGCCGTGACGCGGGATGCGGGTGCAGTCGGCGGCTGGAATCGCTTCGAGAACCAGACCGTCGGCGGCCCGAGCCGGGGACTCGCGCCCCCCAGGTCCCGGCTCTTCCGCGAGCCGCCCCGCCGGCCAGAGCAGCGCACAGGCTGAGCCATGCGGTCGTTTCGGGGGCCGGGGAGCACGAACGTCGATTCGGAAAGACAGTCCGCAGCTCAGAAGCCAGAAAAACCCAAAAAAACGTTGCTGCGGGAGCCATTCCCGCTTGTGGCCCCTTGCGAGGCCGCATACAAGGTGCCCCGAGTCACGGAGATCGGGTCCGTGCGGGAGGAAGCAGGTCAATGCGGGTTCTTCTTATCGTCGGTGTCTGCGCGGCCGTTGCCACGGAGGCGACGGCCGACACAATCCTCAGGCTCTCCGACGGCGTGACCACGATTGAGGTGATGGACGGCGGCGCGGGCGACTTCATGCCTCAGCTCGGCGTCGTGGGCTTCAGCGGCACATTGGGCGTGTTCACCGTCCAACTGACCGTCGGAACCACGAAGCCGATGGTCGGCAGCCCGACGGCGCCGGAGATGGACCTCTTCGATCTCTCGCTGACGACGTCCTCGGGCGGGACGCTCAGCGTCCTGTTCACGGACACGGACTTCGTCGCCACGCATCCGGGCCTCTATGCGGGCGTGGGCGGGACGACGCAGGGCATGGTCACCACCTCGGTCAGGGCGGACGACGGCAACGCGCCCTTCGCCGGCCCGACGTACCTCAGCATGGGCCCGTTCTCGGGCACGTTCTCCGGCACCGGGATCGGCCTCCTCACCGGCTTCACCGGGAGCTACTCGCTCACGCTCGGTGCGACCATCACGCACACGGGCCCCGGCCAGCTCACCTCGTTCGATCTCACGGCCGCCGTGCCGGAGCCCTCGAGCCTGGCGCTTCTCGGCAGCGCGCTTGGGCTCTTCCTCCTGCGGCGCCGCCGCTCCTGACCCACGAGCGATCTTCATCCGGGGCCGGCCATGAGCCGGCCCCGATCGTTTCTGCCGTCTCTTGCCGCTGCCCGCGCACCGTGCTGCCGCCACGTCCGAAGGGCGTAGCGCTGACGCGTTCCTGGGATCCGGAGCCGTCAGCGGAACGGGACGACGATGTTCGTCTCGGCCGCGAGCTTCTTCTTCTGTTCGTCGGTCAGGGGCACGCGCCGCTGGAGCTCGTCCCAGAGGTCGAGCTGGAGTTGCGCCATCTTCCGGACCCGTTCCGACCGGGTCAGCATCGGCATGCCGATGTTCTTCTCGCGCGGCGCGTCGAGACCCGCCTCCGCCACGCGTTCCGCCCAGCGGCGGACGAGCTGCTCCACGACAGGCCGCGACGCGGGGTCGAGGTCGAACTTCTCGAAGTGCTTGTCCGTCATCTGCCGGATCGCCACCTCGCGGTCCTTCATGTCCAGGGGCCGGATCTCCATGTAGGTCACGATGCCCGACGAGAAGAGGTCGAGCTGCGTGTAACCTCGCACGCTCTCCGGGTGAAGGAAATCGCGCTGCCCGGGAGTCAGGAGCCCGTCCACCTCGGCGTAGAAGCGGTCCTTCACGGCCGCCTCCTCGGCGAGCATCCTGAGCTCGGGCGTGCCCTCCGGGTACGCGGCGACCCTCCGCGCCTCCTCGGCGGCGTAGCGGAGCCCCACCTCCTCGAGGCGCGCCTCCTGCTCCGCCGAGAGCGCGTTGCCGCCCGCCGTGAGCGTCGCGTGGATGACGTTCACGTCCACGGCCGGGTGCGTGAACGCGCCGTTGACGCCGTGGCCCGGCAGCCCGGCCGCCTGCACCTTGAGCGCAACGGTGACGAGCTGCGCGTTCCACTTCTGGATCTCGCCGATCATCGCCGGCGGTATGTCCCCGGTCTTCTCGAGCTTGTCGAGCAGCTCCGCGAGGAGCGGCGCGAGCTTCGACGTCGAGGTCCCGACCTCCTCCCAGTCGATCTCGGCAAGGACCTTCTCGTAGTCGGGGAAGAGGAAGCGCGGCCCCTTCGGCGTCCCGTCGTCTGCGACCGCGTGCCCCCCGGGCCCCCTCTCTTCCGGCTGCGGGGCGGCCACGGCCTTCGCCTCGAGCTCCGCGACCCGCGCGAGCGCGGTCGCGAGGTCGTGCTTGAGCTTCTCCACGTCCTCGCCGGGGACCGCCGCCGCGACGTTCTCGCGCGCGGCCCGCGCGGCGCGTCCGTCGTCGCTCTTCAGCGACCAGCCGGCGACGAAGCAGACCGCGGCGACCGCGGTAAAGATGATCAGGGTCTTGCCCATGATGACTCCTGCGAGTGTTGCGAGGGGACCTGGACGGGGAAGAGGGAGGAGCGCGAGGAGGGGGAGGGACCACGCGCGGCGGTCGCCCGCGTGGGCGGCATCGAGATCCTCGCGCAGCCGCTCAAGCGCGCGGCGGAGCCGCGTCTCGACGTTGCGGACGCCGATGCCGAGCCTTGCCGCGATCTCGCGCGGCGGAAGCTCCTCGAAGTAGCGGTGGACGATCGCCGCGCGGTAGGGCTCGTCGAGCCGGTGCACCGCGTCCACGAGCCGCCGGTGGAGCTCAAGCTTCGCGACCACGTCGCCCGCCGCGGGGTGCGCGCCGGTGCGCGCGGATGCGGCCTCGCGGTGACGGAGGCGGGTCTCGGTCCGCAGCCGCTTGAGCGCGAGGTTTCTCGTGACCGCGGCGAGCCAGCCGCGGGCGCCCGCCTCGGGCGGCGAGCGGTGGAGCGCCGCGAGGTACGTCTCCTGGACGACGTCCTCCGCCTGCCCCTCGTCGAGGAGGAGGCTCCTTGCGAGCGCGCGGAGGAACCCCGCGTGCTGGAGGAGGGCCTCGGCGGTCGGTTCGGTCATCCACCATAGGAATACCCGCCGCGGGCGGATTCCCGTCAGGGCTCGAGGGGATCGCGCACCTTGAGGAACGGGAAACGCCGGAGGTCGCGGTCCACGGTGTAGAGGGTGCGGACCTCCCGGTCGAGCGCGGCGTGGACGGCCTCCTTGTCGGCCAGATCGACAAGCTCGCCCATGGGTCGGGACACCCGCCGAAACTTGCCGGCCGGCTCCACGGAAGGCGCCGCCGCCCGCCTGCCGGCCGAGCGGCGGCGTGTACACGGGTGGGTCAGTTCGTCGGCAGGTCGAAGATCAGGATCTCGCCGCTCCCGTTGCAGGTGATGCAGATGCGCGTGCCAGCGTCGTTCACGAAGATCGCGTGGACCGGGTTGAGTCCGCCCTCGGGCACCGTCCGCGTCTTCGGCGTCCCGATCACCGCGCCGGTCGGCGAGAGTACCGTCAGCGTGTAGGTGTGGTCGTTGAATCCCGTGGAGAGGACCTCGATGTTGCCGGCGCTGTTCAGCCGCAGGTCGAGGCCGATCGGGCCGCTGCCCACCGTCACCGTGCCGAGGATCGTCACGGTGCCGTTGCTCTGCCGGCGCACGACCGTGAGCGTGCCCGAGTCGAAGTTACTGACGACGCCGATCTCGCCCAGGAACCGGATCTGCCGCGGCCCGTTCCCGACGTTGCCGATCTTCGTCGCGTTGGTCGAGGTCTGCGCCAGGGTCCCCGTGCCGGGGTGGCTCCACAACTCGCCGGGCTGTCCCTCAGTCACGAAGAGCGTCTGGCCGCCCGCCTGCCAACGGTGGGCGCTGGTCGGCCCGCCGGACGCGCCCGCGAACTGCGACGAGTCGATCGTTTCGGTCTGGGTGAAGAGCCCGAAGGAGGGGTTGTATTCGAAGCAGAACAGCGACTGGCCTTGGAACCACGAGGCCACCCCGCCGCCCCCGAACTGGTCGCCGTTGTAGAGGGAGAAGTCCGTCACGTTCTTGACATTCGGGGAGGTGGACACCGCGCCGAAGTCCGGGATGTCCGGGTTCCACACGGTGCTGGAGAAGTTCACCTGGCCGTAGATGAAGAAGTGATCCACCCTCCCGCTCGCCCCGTTGTACGAGAGCAGCTGGCAGCTCAGGCCGGCGTCCCCGAGGTCGCCCAGGGGAAGCCGCGCGAGCTCGTTCCCCTCAAGATCGAGGGCGAGGATCGCCTGGACGAGCTCCGGCTGCGGTCCGGGCGGGGGAGGCGGGGGAACCCCGGGCGGCGGCTCGAACGTGTGGAGGATCTTGCCCCCGACGAGGATCGCCGGGTTGGCGGCGACGGCGGCCAGCCTGCTCTTACCCGGCATGGGCGCCGCAGCGGGGAAGTCTCCGAAGGCGCCGAACTCGTTCTTGGCCACGCCCCGGATCGCGACGAGACCATCACCGGTTCCGAGAGCGCAACCCGTGCTGGGCGGCGGTCGGTCCGGGTTGAAAACGGTCGTGCCTTCGTTCGCGCGTGCGCCCTGGACGTACCTCGTGGTGCGGCCGTTCGCGTCGCGGACGGTGAGCGTGATCTGCGTGTTCTGCACGTCACTTGGGCTGCATCCCGCGTGGTTCCACGAGAAGGAAGGCGTCCCGTTGCCACTGGTCGTCCCGCAGCCCGCGCCGGGACCGCTCAGGCTCCACTCGTAGGTCAGCTCGCCGCGATCGGGGTCCACGGCGTACACCGTGTAGGTGTGCGTCGCCTGGTCGAGCTCCACCTTCAACTCGAGGAGATCGGGGGGGCGGTTCTCCGCCGCTACATACGCGTCGCTGAGGACGCCCCTCTCCGCGACCTGCCCCTCGTCGAGTTGGACTTCGCCTGTGCCTATCCTCATGGAGAACATCGCTTCGCCGCCCTGGGGGTCCTTCGCGATCACCATCACGACGGTTTCGGCCAGGTCCTCCGCCGTGCAGTCCTCGATGTCCAGGATCGCGGTGGGACCTGCGCGTCCGATGACCGTGAACTGCCCGCACCCCGCGGCGGGGCCGGTGAGGTGCCACGTGTAGCTCAGGAACTGGCCCTCCGGATCGTGTGCGCCGACCTCGAACTCAAGACCGCTGCCGCCGTTGATGTGTCGGATCGAGAAACCCGCGATCTCGGGGGGCTTGTTTGCGAACCGGTCGAGGATCCACTGGCGCGCGGCTCCCCCCGTCACGCAGTCGTCGACGATCGCCTTCTCAAGCCAGCCCTCGAACTCGCGCCCGTAGGCGTTCGTCTTGAGGTCAGCCTGCGAGCCAAGGCCCCGGCCGAGAGGGGTCTCCAAGTCGAGACCAGTCGCTGCCGCGGCCAGGATCGCAATGAGATCTCCTTCGGTCGGATCGACGGAGGCCGCGAGCGCGCTGGCCACGAAGTGACGATGGCGCCCCTCATCGGTCTGGAGGGAGGGGGCGTACCCGGTATATGTGGGCTCCGCAATCGGCAGCAACGCGGAGTAGGGCGCCCCAACGACGATCGGTTGGTAGCCGAAGAAGGTCCCCCCGAAGAGGATCCACTTGGTGTCCTGCTGATCGGTCGGTAGGAAGATGTCCGCCAAGTCCATCAGGATCCAACCCTTGATCCCCAGCGAAGGACCGCTAGCGAAGACGGCCGTATCGGCATCGACCACGTACTGAACCATGCTGGCGAGTCTCTCGGCGTCGCACAGGCTGGTATCGGGGCGGAGTACGTTGTTCCAGTGGTCGATGAACGCCTTGCGGCGGGTGTAATGGTCCATCAATGGGTCCGCCCCTGTGAGCGAACTTGGGCCGCGGAGGAGGGTGATGGACAGCACGTCGTCGTCGGTGACGGGGCCGAACGTGGCAAGGACGACAACGTCGGAGGCCCCGAACAACGTCGTGGGCTCCGACCTGAGGACAACGAAACCCTCTGCGACTGTTGGATCGACGGACAAGACGAGCGGTCCGGCGACCGGCCCGGCCTCGTCGAGGAGCTCGATCGTGAGCGTTCCCATGGCCTCGTCGACCGTGAACCGCACGCCCTGCGCGGCGGAGACGTCGACGCCGCCGTTGTCGATGACCGGGAACAGACCGAGGATCTGCCCGGCGTAGGGAGCAAGGTCGGCGAGGCTAGCCTGCATCGCTGCGGACGATCCGTCGTGCGCACAGCCCGTCAGCGACAGAACGCCCAGGAGGATCCCGAATCGCGCCATTGTGGAACTCCTTCCGCCGCGTCCGCGAGAGGCCCGGAACCCGCCGCCCGCCCACCCGCTGGTAGCGACACCGGCTACATGGAACCGGCTGTGCTTCGTGCGGGAACACCTTGGTTCTGGAAATTCCCGAAGGCTGCCCGCGGGCGGACCCGCACGTGCTCCCACCCCCTCCCTTTCCGGCCGCCGGGGGCCTAGGATCTCCCCCCGGGTGAGCGACGAGCTCTACGACCGCTACCTGGAGGATTGCCTGGCCGGGCGCGCCGAGCCGCCCGACGCATTCTGCGCCCGGCACCCGGAAGCGGCGGGGCTCAGAAAGCAGATCGAGGCCCTCTACAGGCTGGTGGACGACTCCCGCGCCGCCGAGCCCGAGCCCGCGCAGGCCGACGGAGGCGGGCTCCCGTTCGAACGGCTGGGCGAGTTCCGGCTCATCCGGCCGCTCGCGAAGGGCGGGATGGGCGCGCTCTTCCTCGCCGAGCAGGAGGGGCTCGGGCGCGTCGTCGCGCTGAAGATCGTCCGGGAGGAGCTGCGCGACTCCCCCATCGCCGCCGAGCGCTTCCGCCGCGAGGCGCTCGCGGTCGCGCGGCTCTCCCACCCGGCGATCGTCGGAGTCCACGCTCTCGGCGAGGAGCAAGGCGTCCGCTACATCGCGATGGAGCTCGTGCCGGGGAAGGCGCTCACCGAGATCCTCGCGGAGCACGCGGGCGCCGGACGGACGCTGCCGTTCCGCACCGCTGCGAAGTGGGTCGCCGAGATCGCACGCGCAACGCACCACGCGCACGAGCACGGCGTCATCCACCGGGACATCAAGCCCAGCAACATCCGGGTCACGCCCGACGGCCGGCCGCGGCTCCTCGACTTCGGGGTCGCGCGCGACGAGCGGTGGAAGGGGAAGACCGTCACCGAGGCGTTCACCGGGTCGCCGCTCTACGCCGCGCCCGAGCAGCTCCTCGGGAAGCCGGTCGATGCGCGCGCCGACGTCTACGGCCTCGGCGCGACGCTCTACCAATGCTTGACCGGCCGCACGCCGTTCGACGGCGAGACGATCGAACGGCTTGTCACGCGGATGCTCGTCGAGGACCCGGTCCCCGTGCGCCGGCTCAACCCCGGCGTGCCGAGGGATCTCGAGGTCGTCACGAGAAAGGCGCTTGAGCGCGAGCCGGCGCGGCGGTACGCCACGGCGGCCGACCTCGCGGACGACCTCGAGGCGGTCCTCGAGTCGCGGCCGATCAAGGCCCGGCCCCCGGGCCCCCTCAGCATCGCGATCAAGTGGGCGCGGCGCCACCCGTGGCCCGCCGCCGTCGCCGCGGCGCTCGTCGCGCTCGCGGTCGTCCTCGTCGCGCAGCAGGGCGTGGCGGCGGGGCGGCGCTCCGCGGACGCGCGCGCGGCCCTCGACGATGCGCGGCGGCGCGTGGCGGGCTACCAGGAGCGGCGCGCGGCGATGGAGAAGCTCGAAGCCGATGTCGTGGGGCTCCAGAAGGCTGTCCACGCGCACTACTCGACGGCCGAGCAGGACCGGCTCCTCGAGGAGAAGGAGGACTCCGTCGCCGCGGCGCGGCGCGACCGCGAGTCGGCGTTCTACGAGGTGCTGGACCTCCTCCGGCGCGCGGAGGCGCTCGACACCGACCTCGCCGGCGACGCGGAGCAGGTCCGCGCCGCGCTCTACGTCGAGAAGTGGCGCGAGGCGCGCACGAACCGCGAGAGCGACGCCGAGGCCTTCTACAAGAACATTGCGACGAAGCACGACCGCGAAGGCCTCCACGCGCGCGACCTGAAGGCGCTCGCGCGGCTCGATCTCGTGACCGATCCGCCCGGCGCGAGCGTCTTCCTCTTCCGTTACGTGGAGCACGCGTCGCTCGTCGAGCGCGGCGACCACAGGCTCGTGCCCGTGCCGTATCGCGGCCTCCCCGAAGGGCTCAAACCCGGCGCGTTCGCCCTGCGCGTGGTCGGGGGCCCGCTCGCGCCCGGGGATCTCATCCTCGAGCTCGCGGGCCACCCGGTCCACGGGGTGATGCTCGCGGGAGAGGACCGCGTGCTGCGGATCGGGGGGGCGGAGATCCGTGGGCCGTACGAGGTCGAGAAGGCGCCGAAGGGCCCATACGAGCTCGCGCGCGGCGGGACGGTCGAGGGGCCGCTCCGGTGCAGGACGCCCTTGCAAGTGGCGGAAGAAGGGGGGGTTCGGGGGCGCGTGTTCCGGAACGGCGCGGTCGAGGAGATGACTCTGCCGTCGGGGCTCACGCTCCGTCCCACCGCGGCGCCGCTCTACTTCTGCGACGCGGCGCTCGTCGGCAAGACGCCGATCTCGGCGCTCGAGCTCGAGGAGGGCGCCTACCTTGCCGTGCTGCGCCATCCGGAGCGCGAGGAGCTGCGCTGGGCCTTCGAGAGCGACCCGGAGTGGCGGCCGGAACGCCGATTCGGCCTCTTCCCCAAGGGCACGACCCCCGATGGCTTCGTCCGCGTCCCGTACCTATGGCGGGAGGGCACGTTCCTCATGATGGAGCGCGAGGTGATCGCTTCCGAGTACCTCGAGTTCCTGAACGACCCCGCGACACTTGCCCGGATCGACGCGGCGCCGTCGCCCGTGCTCTTCCCCCGCTCCTCCAGCGGCCCCTGGTGGCCGCGCGACGCGGCCGGGCGGTACGCGCTCCCCCCGGACGTGCAGGGGGACTGCCCCGTGGTCGGCGTCTCCTGGGAAGACACGCGCGAGTACGCCCGCTGGCTGACCGCACGGGCAAGGGCGAGCGGGCAGCACGGCGAGTTCGTGCTGCCTGACTACGAGCAGCGGAGCCTGGCCGGCGCGTACGGGAGCCGGCGGGAGTACCCGTTCGGCAACCGTTTCCGGCCCAAGTGGATCAGCTCGTGCTTCGTCCATCCGCGCGCGAACGTGGAGCCGGTGCTCCGCTTCCCGATCGACGAGTCGCCCTACGGCGTCTTCGATATGTGCGGGAGCGCGAGGGAGTGGGTCGATCACTGGTACGACGAGGGGCGAGGGCTCAGGCGCATCTGCGGCGGTTCGTGGGCGCAGGCGGACCCTGAAGCCTTCCACTTCTTCGGCCACGGGTACGGGCCGCAGGTCGCGTTGGGCGACTTCGGGTTCCGCCTCGTCCTCCACGAGGACGCGCGGTGAAGCTCGAGGCGCTCCTCGACGCGCACGGCGCGGAGCTGCGCCGGTTCGTGCGGGCGAAGGGCGGACAGCTGCTGCGCCGCGAGAGCGAGGAGGATCTCGTGCAGGGGATCACGCTGCGCGCGCTCGAGCGGGCGAACTCGTACCGGGACGAGGGCGCCGCGGCGTTCCGGGCCTGGATCGCCGCGGTGGCGCGCTCCTACCTGGCCGACCGCGCGAACTACTGGAAGGCGGTCCGGCGGAAGCCGGGCGCGCTCCTGCGCCTGACGTCGGGGGGGACCGGGGGCGTGGATCCCGCCGCGACGGCGACGGGGCCGTCGACGTTCGCGGCGCGCCGCGAGCATTTGGAGCTCGCGATGCGGGCGCTCGCCGCGCTCCCGCCGCGCGACCGCGATCTCGTGCGCTGGACGAGCGAGGACGTGCCGCTCGAGGAGCAGGCGAAGCGGCTCAAGATCGGCTACGACGCGGCGAAGCAGGCGAGATTGCGCGCGCTCGGACGGTTCCGCAAGGCGTTCGAGCTCGCCACGCGCGGCGGCCCCCGCCGCCCCCTCTCTTCCTGACGCCTACCGGTTGTACCGCGCTTTCGCCTTGCGCCATTCGCGCGCGATCTCGGCGTCGCTCGGCCCGCTTGCCTTCGCCGGCGAGGCGTAACGAGGCTCCGGCGCCGGCGGCTTCTCCGGTTCGGGCTCCGGGGAGAGGTGGTGCGAGACGACGCGCCCCTCGCGGTCGTAGGTGACGTCGAGGAGGTAGGCGGTCGTCGAGGAGTGCCGGTTCATCTCGCCGACCATCTGCGCGCCCTCGACAACGAGCGCGACCGGGACCGCCACCAGCATGATCAGCGGATCCGGGGCCGCAAACGCCACGTCGAGGGGGCGGCTGAGGTTGCGCGAGGCGCGCTTGCCGTCTGCCGGGTCGCCGAGGCGGATGCGGTAGACGGCGTGCGTCCCGGCTTCCGTCTTCTCGGTCTTGCGCGCGCCCCCGACCTCCTTCTCCACGTCGCGGCGGGTCGCGCCGACATGGACCCGCTCAAGGTCGGGGTCGCCGCCTGCGGCGAGGATCGCCGAGCATCCCTGCGCGATCGCGGCGAGCAGCACGGCAGCGCGTGACATCGGAACCTCCCGGCAGACCCTGCCGCCATCCTCGAGAGCGGCGTCGGTGCGGTGCCATTTCACCAGAAACGGGGTTCCTGCGAAAACGGCCCCCGAGGCCCCTTCGGAGGAGGAGCGGGGGCGCCCGGCCGGCGCCCCCCGGGATTCCATGCCTACTGGAGAAGTCGGGCGGATCGTCGCAGCTGCTCGCGTGCAACGCCCGGAGCCAGGCGCCGGTCGGCGGCCTGCCCGTGGAACGGGAGCAGCTCCGGCGCGCAGAGGACGACGCACCGCGACGGCGAGGAGGCCGAGGAGCCAGCGCATCACGCATTGATCTGGAGCTCGACGCCCAAGGGCGCAAGGCGTTCGGTTTCGGCCTCAAGGTCGGTGCGCGTGAGGGGGTTCTTCTCGAGCCAGCCCTCGGGAAGCTCGAGGACGACGCCGTCGCCGTGGGCGAGGAGCTTCACCTGGGGCAACGGTTTCGCGTCGCGGCTCCGGTGGAGGCGCACCGCGAGGCGCAGCAGTACGGCGAGACGGATCGCGTTCTCGCGCAGGCGCGCCGGGAGGTGGCGGAAGTCCCCGCGCTTGAGCTTGCGCCGGTGCGTCCCGAGGAGCGTCGCGAGCAGCTCCTGGTCGTCCTTCGAGAAGCCGGGCATGTCGGCGTTCTGCACGATGTACGCTCCGTGCCGGTGGTGCCCCTCGAACGAGAGGACGAGGCCGATCTCGTGCAGCCGCGCCGCCCACGACAGGAACCGCGCCCCGTCCTCGCGGTCGAGCTTCCACTCGGCCACGATCTGGTCGAGGAAGCCGAGCGCCGTCTTCTCGACGCGCTCGGACTGCATGCGGTCGACATGGTAGCGCTCCTCGAACGCGCGGATCGTCCGGTCGCGGGCGTCCTCGTGGTGGAGGCGGCCCAGCAGGTCGAAGAGCACGCCCTCGCGCAGCGCGCCGTACGACGTCTCGATCCGTTCGAGGCCGAACCCCTCGAGGATCGCCTGGAGGATCGCGAGCCCGCCGGGAAGCACCGAGCGCCGCTCCTCCTTGAGCCCGGGCAGGTCGAGCCGGTCGACGTGACCCGCGTCGACGAGCGCGTCCGCGAGCCGCGCGAGGCCGCGCATGGGGATGCCCCCTTCGCTCCAGCCGTTCGCGCGCAGGACCTGCTCGACCGCACGGATCGTGCCCGAGGAGCCGACCGCGCTCTGCCAGCCGAGCTCGCGGAACCGCGTCGCGGCCCCGCGCACCTCGAGCCGCGCCGCGAGCACCGCCTCCTCATGGCGCCGCCGCCGGATCGCGCCGCCCGCGAAGTACCGCCGCGAGAAGCCGACGCACCCCATCTCGAGGCTGTCCACGAGCAAGGGCTCGAACCGCTCGCCGAGGATGCACTCCGTGCTTCCGCCTCCGATGTCGACGACGAGGCGGCGTCCCGGCGCGTCCTCGAGGTTGTGCGAGACGCCCAGGTAGATGAGGCGCGCCTCCTCGCGGCCCGCGACGACCTCGATCGGGTGGCCGAGCGCGCGCTCTCCGTCGACGAGGAAGTCGCGTGCGTTCTTGGCCACGCGCAGCGCGCTCGTGGCGACCGCGCGCACGCGCTCCGGGGCGAGCGCCCGGAGCCTCTGGCCGAACCTCTCGAGGCACTCGAGCGCGCGCTGCCGGATCCGGCGCGAGAGGCGCTCCTCCTCGTCGAGGCCGGCCGCGAGCTGGACCTGTTCGCGCAGCCGGTCCACGACCGTGGGGACGCCGTTGGCGACGCGCGCGACGAGGAGGTGGAAGGAGTTCGACCCCAGATCCACGGCGGCGACGGTCTCCGGCGCGCTCACGCGAGGGGGCTCCGGGGGCCGGACCTCGACGCGCATACGCGGCGACGCGCCAACGGCGCGCGTACGCAGCGAGGGCTTGCTACCGGACATTGCGCCGCTGGATCCCCTCCGGCTTGCGCCGACGCAGGCGGGTCGCCTCCTTGAGGCGCTTCTCCGCCCACTCCATGAGGCTTTGCTGGCTCCCCTTGAGCGCCGGGTCGGCCGGGCACCTCTGGACGTAGCTCCCGTCAGGCCGCATCTCCCACGCGGAGCACGGGTCGGAGAGCTGGGTGTCGAGCAGCATCCGCAGGTCTTTCCGCAGCGCGGGCTCCTTGACCGGCACGAGGACCTCGACGCGGCTCTCGAGGTTCCTTTGCATCGGGTCCGCGGAGCCGATGAAGTACTCCTCCTCGCCGCCGTTCCGGAAGTAGTACACGCGACCGTGCTCGAGGAAGCGGCCGACGATGCTCACGACCCGGATATTCTCCGACAGGCCAGGGACACCCGGTCGCAGCCGGCACGTGTCCCGGACAATCAGGTCGATCTTCACCCCCGCCTGCGCCGCGAGGTAGAGTTCGCGGGTCAGGTCGGGGTCCTCGAGCGCGTTCGCCCGGATCTGGACCCTTGCCTCCTCCCCGCGGCCCCTCCACTCCGCCTCACGGCGGATCCGCCGGAGCAGCCCGGGCTTGCACGTCTTCGGCGAGACGAGCAGGTCCGTGTAGTTGCGCCGCGGCTTGTAGCCGGTGGTGAGGTAGTTGAAGAGCTCGGTCAGATCCTGCCCGATCGACGGGTCGCACGTGAGGAGGCCGAGGTCGCTGTAGAGGCGCGCCGTCCCGGCGTGATAGTTGCCGGTGCCGATGTGGGCGTAGCGCCGGAGCCCGTTGTAGTCCTGCCGCACGACGAGGATCACCTTGCAGTGGGTCTTCAGCCCGACGACCCCGTAGGTGACGTGGATGCCGACCTCCTCCATCCGGGCGGCCCAGCGGATGTTCGCCTCCTCGTCGAAGCGCGCCTTCAGCTCCACGACGACCGCCACCTGCTTCCCGTTGCGCGCCGCGTCGATCAGGTACTCGACCGCCTTCGAGTCGGCCGACGTGCGGTAGAGCGTCATCTTGATCGCGCGAACCTTGGCGTCGCGGCTCGCCTCGAGGAGAAAGCGCTCGACCGAGTTCGCGTACGACTGGTAGGGATGATGGAGGAGGATCGAACCGCCCTCGCGGATCACGTGGAAGATGTTCCGGTCCACCGCGAGGTCGGGGTGGTCGGCCGCGTAGTGCGGCGGATCGTGCAGTTCGGGCATCGGCAGCTTGACGAGCTCCATGAGGTCGCGCAACCCCAGCATCCCCTCCACCTCGACCACGTCGGCCTTCTCGTCGAGGCCCAGCTCCGCAGCGAGCATCGCGCGGTGCTGCGGCGCCATCGCGGACGCCACCTCGAGGCGCACGACCGGCGCGAGCTTCCGCTCGCGCAGCTCCGACTCGATCATCGCGAGCAGGTCGTCCGCGTGCTCCTCGTCGCGCCCCGTATTCGCGTTGCGGGTCACGCGGAAGAGCGAGAACCCCTCCACCTCCATCCCCGGGAAGAGGAGGTCGAGGTTGTGGGCCATCATGCTCTCGATCCGCACGAAGGCGTTCCGGCCCGGCACCGGGAGGAGGCGCGGGATGCCCCCGCTCACCGGGACCTTCACGCGCGCGAGCAGGGTCTCCGCATCCTGCGGGTAGCGCAGGGTGACGAGCAGGTTGAGCGAGAGGTTGGAGATGAACGGGAAGGGGTGCGCGGGATCGGTGCCCTGCGGCGTCACGAGCGGGAAGATGTTCTTCTGGTAGTGGTCGCGCAGGTGCGCCCGCTCCGCGTCGGTGAGTTCGGGGTAGCGGAGGAGCGCGATGCCCTTCTTCGCGAGCTCCTCGATCAGCCTCGGGAGGAGCATGCGCTTCCGCTCCTCGAGAAGGCGCACGACGGACACGCACTCCTGGAGCTGCTCCTGCGGCGTCCGTCCGTCCACGGTCGGCCGCGTCATCCCCGCGCCGATCTGCTGCTTCAAGCCGCCGATGCGCTTCTGGAAGAACTCGTCGACGTTGCTCGCGACGATCGCGAGGAACTTCACGCGCTCGAGGAGCGGCGTGCGCTCGTCCTCCGCCTCGTGGAGGACGCGGAAGTTGAAGTTGAGCCACGTGAGCTCGCGGTTCAGATAGAGCGCGGGATGGGCGAGGTCGAAGCGGCCGGCGCCGTCGGGCGCCGGGAGCGGCCGCGAATCCGCCGGCGGCGTCCCGCGCGGAGGGGAGGGGGCCTCGGGGGCCGGAGGAGGCGTCTCGCCTCTGGGCGGTGCCGCCACGGCCGGAGCCGCGGCGTCGCGGACCGGCGCCGGGCGCTCGCCCAACGCGGCCTGGAATTCCGATTCGCGCATGCTGGTGGCGTGACCTTCCATTATAGGCGGAGGCCCGGCGCACCCGAATGCGTCGCGCGCGATCGACGCGGATTGACGTTTCTTCACAATCCGTGCGGATGAGGCGTGGGTTCCCTGGCCTCTCGGGCAAAATGGGTGCCGCATGACGATGGAGGACCCCCCGGTCAGGAGCCGCGAGCTCCTCCTTCTGCGCCACGCGAAGGCTTCGCGGGACGCGGCGAAGGCGGCCGCCGACTTCGATCGGCCGTTGACGCGCCGCGGCCGCCGCGACGCCCCTCGGATGGGGCGTTGGCTGAAGACCCGCGAGCTGGTCCCCGACTGCGTCATCGGCTCGCCGGCGCGACGCGCGCGGGAGACGGCGGAGCTCGTCCTCGACGAGCTGGGGCTCGCGCAGGAGGAGACGCGCTGGGACGAGCGCGCGTACGCCGCGGACGTCGAGGCGCTCCTCCGGGTCCTCGCCGACTGCCCGCCTGCCGCGCGCCGCGTCCTGGTCGTCGGCCACAACCCCGGCCTCGAGGATCTCGTGCGTCATCTCGCCGGGACGACGGCGCGCGATCCGGAGGAGGGGAAGTTCTTCCCCACGTGCGCGCTCGCCCGGCTGCGTGTCGAGTCCGAATGGGCCGGGCTTGGGGCCGGCGCGGCGCCCCTGATCGCGATCGTCTCGTGGTCGAGGAAGAGGCGGCGCTGGAAGGTGCGGCACGCGGCTGGGGCATCGCATGGCTAGCGCATGGGGTCCGCCATGGCCACGACGTTGCGGTTCGAGCTAGGCGCGGACGAGGCGGCCCGTTTCACGCAAGGCTCCTATCTCGCCGCGCACACCGCCAGCGAACCCGCGTCGCGGGCGATCGTGAGCTTCTGGTTCGACACGCCGGAGCACTCGCTCCGGGAGGGGGGGATCGCGGTGCGCATCGACCGCGAGAACGAGCGTCGCGTGCAGGCCGTCACCCTCTTGGACGGCAGCGAGGGGACCCCGGGGGCCGGCGGCAACAGGGCCACGAGCGAGTGGCACACCGATCTCGTCGCCGACGGGCCGGCGCCCGGCGTTCTCCCGGAGGGCCGGGCGCGCGACCTCCTCCTGCGCCCCGACGTCGAGGCCCGGCTCGGGCCCGTCTTCAGCGCCACGCTCTCCCGCGAGGAGCGCCGCCTTCGGCTGCCGCGCGGCGGCGAGGCGCGCCTCGTCCTCGAGACCGGCGAGCTGACCGCGGGGCCGCAGACGCTGCCCTTCCGGCTCGGCGCGTTGGAGCTTCTGGCAGGGCGCGAGGCGCAGCTCTACCAGCTCGCGCTGCGGCTCCATCGGGAGTGCCCCTTCCGGCTCAGGGGCATGGACCTCGCCGCGCGCGGCTACGAGCTCCTCTCCCCCGCGGCCCCCGCCGCGCGCAAGGCGCCGAAGGTCGCGCTCGACGCGGGCCTGACCGCCGGGGAGGCCTTCCGGCGGATCGCGACCACCTGCGTCGCGCACCTGCGCGCCAACGAGGCTTGCGCGGTCGCCGGGCAGGATCCGGAAGGGGTCCACCAGATACGCGTGGCGTCGCGGCGCCTGCGGTCCGCCATCTCCGTCTTCCGCGAGGCGCTGCCGGGCGTCTGGTCCGGGAGGCTCGCGCGCGAGGTGCGCTGGCTCACCGGCGAGATGGCCACCGCGCGCGAATGGGACGTCTTCCTCAAGGAGACGCTCGCGCCGCTCCGGGACACGATGCCCGACGAGCCGGCCTTGGCCCTGCTCGCCGCGCGAGGCGCCGCGGCGCGCGACCGCGCGTACGAGCGCGTGCGCGGCGCGGTGGCGGATCCGCGCCACACCCGGCTCCTCCTCGACCTCTCCCGCGCGCTCGCGGAGGGGTGGGAGGCGACGGTGCCCGTCGTCGCGGCCGCGCGGGCCGTGCTGGGCGCGCGGCACGAGAAGGCGCTGCGGGCCGGCGCGAACCTCGACCACCTCGACGCCGAGGGGCTGCACCGGTTGCGGATCCGCATGAAGCAGCTCCGCTACGCCGTCGAGTTCTTCGAGGGCCTCTTCCACGGGAAGACGCCGCGGCGTTATGCGTCCGCGCTGGCCGACCTCCAGGACTGCCTCGGCATCCTCCAGGACGTGGCGGTGACGCAGCCGCTCCTCGCCTCCGTGGCGGAGGGCGAGGACCGGGCCGCGCTCGTGCACGCTGCCGGGCTGGTTTCCGGCTGGCAGGCCGCGGCCGCGCGCCGCGCCCACGAGCGCCTCACCCGCCGCTTCGAGCGCTTCGCCGCCCGCAAGCGGTTCTGGGAGCCGTAGGCGCCCGTCCCCCGTCCCCTCGCTGCAGCCCCTCCCCCGGGGCGCCCGTAGTGCGGACTGCCATGCCGCATCCGGCCGCCGCAACCCGTGCGGGACTAACGGGTTACGAAAAAACGATGGCGCAAGGGATGCCCTTACGGCGGGGCGGCGGCGCCGCTCTTCGAGGCCTCCATCGCCGCGTGGAGCGCGAGCTCGAACGTGTCCTCCATCCGCGCGACGCCGCGGAACACGACGACCACCTTCTTGAGCTGCGGGATCGGGTTCTGCTTCGATCGCAGGAAGATCGGCTCCACGTAGATCACCTCGTCCTCGAGGATGACAAGCGACGTGTGGCCGCGCATCACTTCCATCCCGCGCCGGTTCCACCATGCGAGCGCCTGCGAGATCTCCGGCACCTGGTCCACGGCCGCGTCGGCCTGCTCGGGCCCGATGACGTAGTGTCCCTTCGGGACCGCGAGCACGGTGAGCTTGCCGTAGTCCTCGCCGTCCTGGTAGACCACGGGGATCGCGCGCAGGTTGAGCGCCCTCTCCGGCGTGAACGGCATCACGAGCGAGTATTGCGCGGCGTCCTTCGACTCGGGGAGCACGCCCCCGGTGTCGAGCATGCAGTTGTACGGCTCGAACGAGAAGGTGACCGCCTTGCCCTCGTCGATCATGGGACCGAGCACCTCGTCCGCGTCGTCCCACATGTCCTCCATGTTGAAGTAGTACATGGGGTCTTTCATGTGGTAGTAGATGTAGAGGTCGTCGAACTGGATGTGGAAGAGCTGGGGCGGGTAGGTCATCTGCGCCCGGATGCCCGCGGGCATCGTCGATCCCTCCACGAACAGGTCGGGGTAGATCTTGGACCAGACCTCGATGACCGGGTCGTTCGAGATCTTGTAGAAGCGGACGGCGCCCGTGTAGGCGTCGACCGTGGCCTTCACCGAGTCCTCGACGTAGTTCACGATCCGCTCGGGGCGCGGCCGGCGGCTCCGCTCGTCCGACTTGTCCCCCAGCTCCTCGTGCAGGCTGTAGGGGTAGCTGTTGCTCGTGGTCATTCCGTTGACCATCCAGGTGAGCTGCCCGTCGACGACGACCGCGTACGGGTTCGAGTCGTAGTAGAGGAAGGGCGCGACGCGCTCGAGCCGCTCGACCGGGGTCCGGTTGAAGTGGATGCGCGTCTCGTCCGTGATGAGGCCGCTGAAGACGAGGTCGAAGAACTTGCCGGAGCGCCAGCCGAACACGATGCGCTTGAGCAGCGAGTCCATCTTCACGCCGGCCTTCACCTCGGGCGGAAGCCACAGCTCGGCCCGGTCCTGGTCGGTCGGGTAGTCGAACTCCTTCATGTTGCGGACGTTGCTGAAACAGACCGTCGCCGAGCCCTCGCCGTAGTAGACGGACTGGTTCCGCAGCGCCAGCGCGGGGTAGGCGGGCTGCGGCGGGATGTCCTTGGAGACGTAGACCGGCCCGCCCTCGGGCGTCACGCCGGAGGTCGGCGCGAGGACCACGCCGTAGCCGTGCGTGAACAGCATGAACCGGGTGCCCCAGTACGCGAGCCAAGGCGACGGCTCCCAGAGGGGCAGCTCGCGCACCGAGCTCACGAACATCCTCGTCTCGTCGCCGATCTTGTAGCGGACGTTGTCGATCTGCGTGAAGTCGTAGTAGGTCCGTAGCTTCTGCTGCTGCCGGAAGATGTCGAGCGTCGGCCCGTAGACCATGATGTCGCCCTTGGTCTGGATCACGCGCTCGCTGTGCTGCCGGTCGAGGTAGTCCTCGAGGTACGAGGTGTACCCCGGCCAGAGCGGCAGGTTCTTCACCGCGGCGCTCGAGAGGATCTTCCGCGTGTCGGGGAGCGGGTCCCCGGGGCCCCGGGGCGTGAACGACACCTCCTGGATGTCCTCGAGCTTGTACGCCTCGCGCGTCGCGTCGATGTGACGCGCGATGTACTGAAGCTGGATCACCGGCTCGTTCGGGCCGACCGCGGTGAGCCCGCGGATCTCGACCGCGAGACGGAAGGCGAAGTCCAATGCGAGCAGGAGGACGACCGCGAGGCCCAGCTTCCTGGACCGCGGCCCCCAGATGGGCTCGCCCGCGGGCACCGCGTGGAGCCGCCTGAGCATGAGCACCGCCGCTACGGTCGCGCCGAGGACGAGCACGGTGGTCAGGTAGATGTAGTTGAGGTTGCTGAAGAACCCTTCCACGTCGAGGTAGGAGGGACCGACCTTGATGCTCGACGCCTTGTTGTCCTTGTAGAGCAGCTCGTAACGGCCGAGGAAGATGCCCACGGCGAGGAGGACGCCGAACACGGCGAGCGCCGTCCGGGTCGCGCGCGTCGAGAGCCTCGCGACAAGGCTGCCGAGCCGGGTCAGGAAGCGACCCGAGGTCGGCGGCTCCTGGCTCGCGGCGTAGGAGCACGCGATCGCGGAGATGAGGCCCCAGACGGATCCCAAGATCAGGAAGTTCCAGGCCGTCACGATGTTCGGGAGGTCGAACGCATAGAAGGCATAGTCGGATCCGAAGTACGGGTCCGTCTTGCCGAACTTCACGCCGTAGCTGCCGCTCAGGAGGAAGTTCGAGTACTCCATCGCGAGCAGGTACCCGGAGTAGACGCCCACGAGGAGGCCGATGCTGACCGCGACCTTCTTCACCGGCCGTCCGGTCCGCAGGAAATAGGCAGGGCTCGCGATGCCGAACGCGGCGGTGACGAAGCCGAACACGAAGAGCCAGCTGCCCATGCTGAAGTTGGTCCAGAACACCGACTCGAGGCCGAGGCTCTGGAGCAGCCAGTAGTCGGAGAGGAGGAGCGTGAGGCCGTCGAGAAGGAAGAAGATGACCGCCACCCACGCGACGACGAGCGCGCGGCTCCAGAGGACGGAGGCGAGCGGCGCTCGCGGGATGGTCGCGCGCGGGATCTCCGGGAGCCCCACGGCCCCCGGCGCCCCCACAGTTTCCCGGCCCGATTCGTACTTGCTCATGGGTTGTTCCTCCGCAGGTTGCATCACGCCGCGTCCGCGCTCGAGGCGGATCTGCGGAAGACTCCGAAGATGCGCGCGTATCCGGGCTCGGGTCCGGAGCGCGGCGGCACGTTGAAGACGATGTAGTAGTACTGGAGGTAGCCCGCGTAGCGCAGGAGGTTGGAGAGGAGCGCGACCGTCACGGCCTCGGGGGCGCCGACGCCGCCGAGGTAGAGCGCCGCCGCGAACCCCCACTCGTACTGGCCGACGCCGCCCGGCGTGAGTTTGATGAAGCGCGCGATGTAGCCGCCGCAGACGCCCATGAGGATCACCGCGAAGGGCACGTGCAGGCGGACGTTGTCGCCGCTGAAGGCCATCGCGATGACGAACGCCGCCACGCTCTCCATCAAGTGGGCGAGCAGGCTCAGCAGCGAGAGCTTCACGAGCGTCGCCGGCTTCTTGGCCAGCTCGCGGAAGGCGATGCGGGCCGTCTTGAGGAGGCCGTCCTTCTCCTCGACCGGGTCGCGCTTCCCCGCGCGCATGAAGAAGACCACGACGCCGAGGATCACGAAGGACCAGAGGAGCTGCGCGAGCCACGGCCCCCAGCCCTCCCCGGGGAGCGCGATCAGCGCGAAGACGAGGATCTCGAAGACGACGAGAAGCTCGAAGACCCGGACCACCGCGGCCGCGCGCGCCGTGGGAGCGCCTTGGGCCCGGAGCCCCTCGATCGTCGCGGCCTCGCCGAGGCCGAAGGGCAGGTACGAGCCGTAGAAGAGCCCCTTGTAGTAGGCCTTCGCCTGCGCGCCCCACGTCCCCTCGATCCCGTAGAAGCGGCAGAGGACGTTGAACTGCGTCCCCTTGCAGAGCCAGAAGAAGTAGAAGACGCCGAACGCCACGAAGACCAGCGACCAGTGGATCGGGTCCTGCGACTTCAGGTAGTCGCCGAAGTTCGGGACGCCCTTGATGATGCCCATCTGCGCGTCGTGGTACGCGATGACGCCCGACCGGATGAGCACGTCAAGGAAGCGCGTATTCGCGAGCACGCTCCAGACGTCGCCGAACCAGACGAGACCCGCGAGCATGAGTCCCGCGAGAAGGTAGGAGAGCGCGAACGAACCACCCAACGGGCGGCCTGATTCGACGGTCTCCTCCGGGATGGGAACGGTCCGCTCACCCGACATGTGTTGCCCTCACCTTTCCGCTGTCCAGCGGGGCGAGCATTGTGCGAGCCGACCTCGTGCCCTGTCAAGGGCCGTGCGGGGACGCGAGCGCCGTCCCGGCGCATTCGACGCAATTGGACGACGTCCGTGTTCAGGCGGCCTTGACCGGGGGGCCTCGGGGGCGTCAGAGCGCGACCCAGAGGGCCGCGAGCGCGAGCGTCACGAGGGTCACCGGGACCCCCACGCGCGCGTGCTGCCGCCACGTGATCCGGATCCCCAGGCGGGCGGCCTGCTCCGCCACGATGAGGTTGGCGATGCTCCCGACGAGGAGGAGGTTGCCCGCGAAGGTGCTCGCAAGCGCCAGGATCGTGCCCGCGTCCTCGTGCCTCGCCGCGGGAAGGAGGAGCATCACCGCGGGCACGTTCGACACGAGGTTCGAGAGGACGACCGTCACGCCGAAGAGCCACGCGGGCTGCCTGAGGTCGATGCCCGCGCCCTCGAGCCGCTCGAGCGCTTTCGCCGCGAGGCCCGTCGCCTCGACTGCGTGGTTGACGACGAAGAGCGCGACGAAAAGGAGGATCAGGTGGCCGTCGACGAGACCGAGGATCCTCCGCGACGCCATGCGCCGGGAGAGGAGCACGACGCCCGCCGCCGCCAGCGCGACGACCTCCCGCGGCCACGGTGCAGCGAGGAACGCCACGACGAGCGCGACCAGGACGAGGAGCCCCTTGGCCGTCTGCCACAGGTCGAGCGGCGGCGCGTCCACGGCGGCCACGGTCCCGCCGCGCTCCCACTTGCCGCGGTAGACGAACGCGAGGATCGCCCCGGTCGCGAGGAGGCCCAGGAACGACGGGACGAGAGCCTGCGCGAGGTAGCCGCCGAAGGAGAGGCCGAGCCGCTGCCCGACGAGCATGTTCTGCGGATTGCCGATCAGCGTCGCGGCGGAGCCGACGTTGCTCGCACACGCGAGCCCGAGCAGGAACGGGACCGGGTCGAGCCGGCGGCGCTGGCACGCCTCGGCGAGGACTGGCGCCATCGCGAGGCAGATGATGTCGTTGGCAAGAAGCGCCGACAGCCCTCCCGCGACGAGGACGAGGAGGAGGAGGAGCCTCGGCGGAGAGAGGCGGGCCTCGGCCACGCGGCGCGTCACCCAGCCGTAGAAGCCGCTCAGCCGGAACTGCGCCGAGAGCACCATGAGGCCGAAGAGCAGCCCCATCGTCGGCACGTCGATCGCGGCCATCGCCTTGGCGGGCACGACCCGCCCCGCGGCGATGAGCGCAATCGCGCCCAGGAGCGCGACGCCGGTGCGGTCGAGCGCAAGCCCGGGGAGCCCGCCGAGGAACATCCCGAGGTACACGAGCGTAAAGACGCGCAGGACGAAGTCGTCCACGGCTGGTGATCGTAGCGTCGAGAGCCCCGGAATCCGGAGCGCCCGCGGCGAGCCGTCACCTTCAGTCGGAGAGCGGGTGGTCGCGGCGGCACGCGGCGTCGTCCCACGTGTCGCCGCAGGCCGCGACGAGCGCCTCGCCACCTCCTCCGCGCACACCGGGCAGCAGAAGGACGAGAAGCAGCCGCGCCGGCCGGCGCATCGACGCCTTCCAACGTGGCGCGGAGGTGGCCCGGGGACCCCTCCGCGAATCAGAAGGCCGGCCCCCAAAGCCCCCCCACTTCGCGGCGCTACAATCCGCAAACCCATGAGGACCACCGCGCTCGCCCTGCTCGCTCTTTCCGCGGTGACGCTCGCGGAGGACGACGCGCGCGAGACGGCCCGGAAGCTGCTCGCGACGACGGACGACGCGGAGCGCGGAAGGCTCCTCGACGCGCTCCTTGCCCTGAAGCCTGACCCGCGCGAGGTCGCGCGTTGGTTCGCGGAGGGGCGCGCCTACGCGGCGGAGGTCCCGACCGGGTGGCTCGACCTCATGGTCAAGGGGCTGGACGGGAAGGAGCGCCCCTACCTGCTCCACGTCCCCGAGGGCTACACGCCGGAGAAGAGGTACGGCCTCCTCATCGACATGCACGGCGGCGTGTCGTTGCCGCGGCCTCTCGGCCACCGCGAGCTCGACCAGATGAAGTTCTTCTGGGGCGAGGCGGCGGTGAAGGACGGCTGGTTCCTCGCGATCCCGTCGGGCGAGCAGGGCGCGGAGTGGTGGACGACGGTCGGCGCGGGGAACATCCTCTCGATCCTCGACGAGGCGCGGCGCACGTACAACATCGACGAGAACCGCGTGTTCGCCACGGGGTTCTCGGACGGCGGGTCGGGGAGCTTCCACCTGGCGCTCGTCGCCCCGAACCGCCTCGCGGGCATCATCCCGCTGAACGGCCACGTCGCGGTCGCGCAGGCGGGCGGCCTCCAGGTCCACCTGCGCACGCTCGTGAACGTCCCGATCTACGCGGTGAACACCGAGAACGACCGGCTCTACCCGCCCGCGAGCATGAAACCGATCATCGACGCGCTCACGGGTCTGGGCGCGCCGGTCACGTGGCGGGTGATCGCGGAGTTCGGCCACGACCCGAGCTACGTCCCCGGGGAGCGGCCGCAGATCCTCGCGTGGATCGCGGGCACGCGCCGCGACCCGCAGCCGAAGCGGATCGTGTGGGAGGGGACCGGGTCGTGCCGCGTGCGGTGGCTGAACGTCCTGGATCTCGGCGATGCGAAGGACGGCGCGGACTTCCCCGACGTCAACCCCAAGCTGCCCCCGGGCCGCGTGCGGATCGGCGTCGTCATCGACCAGGCGTTCGAGGGGGAGGGCGTCCTCGTCCAGGAGGTCCAGAAGGACATGCCCGCCGGGGCCATCGGGATCGAGCCGGGCGACATCATCGCGGGACTCGACGGGGCCCCCATGCGGAACATGGAGGAGCTGCAGCGGGCGCTCGGCGGAAAGAAGTTCGGCGACGCCTTCCGGATCTCGATCCGGCGCGGCGAGGGGACGCTGGAGAAGGAGGGGAGGTTCCCCGACGCGAGTCCGCAGGAGGCGTTCCGCCGCGAGCAGCCGTACGGCAGCATCGAGGCCTCGGCGACCGACAACCTGGTCGACGTGCGCGCGAGGGGGATCCGCGCCTTCGACGTCTACCTGAGCGAGCCGCTCTTCGACCTCTCGAAGCCGATCACCGTGCGCGTGAACGGCAGGACCGCGTACGAGGGCATCGTCGAGCCCGATCTCCGGTTCCTCGCGGGACAGGCGTGCGCCGACGGCGACCGCACGATGGTCTACCTCGCGCGGCTGCGCATCAACGTGCCTTGAGGAGGGGGGGCCTGGGGGGGGCCTGGGGGGCGCCTAGACGTTCTCTTCGCGGCGCTCGCGCACGCGCGAGACCTCGGCGCTCAGCCGGCCGGGGCCGACGCTGTGGCGCGCGAGGATCCGCGCGATCACCTCGACCGCGGCCTCGAGCTCCGCGGGCACGACGTGGCTCGCGCCCGCGGCGAGCAGCGGCGCGATGTCGCCCACATAGCGCGACCGCACGACGATGTGGAGCGCCGGCGCGAGCCGCCGCGCCGCCTTCACCGAACGCTCCGCGGCGGCCGGGTCGTTGATGAGGATCACGAGCTCGCGTGCCCGCGACGCCCCGACGGCCTCGAGGATCTCCGGGCTCGTGAGGTCGCCGAAGAAGGCGGGCTCGCCCCGCTGCGCGGCCCGATGGACGTTCGTCGGGTTCAGATCCACGATCACGTAGGGGACCGCGCAGGCGCGCAGCGCCCGGGCGAGCTCCTCGCCCGCGACGCCGTAGCCCGCGACGATCACGTGGCCGTCGCACGCCGCCGCGGCCTCGCGCGCCTCCGCCGCGGGACGCACGTCGAGGAGCCGCGTGAGCCACCGCACGCGCCCCGCCCCCTCGGCAAGCTTGGGGCTGAACGCCATGAGCAGCGGCGCGAGGAGCATCGAGAGCGCGGAGGCGGTGAGGAGGTCGGCCTCGAGCGCCGCGTCGAGGATCCCCTTCCCACGTGCCGCGGCCGCGAGCACGAACGAGAACTCCCCCACGTGCGCGAGCGCCGCGCCGGAGAGCACGGCGCCGCGGAGCCCGATCCGGAGGAGGATCGCCGTCTCGATCACGGCGAGGAATTTGCCGACGACGATCGCGAGGAGGAGCAGCGTGATCGCCCCGGGTCGATCGAGGAGCCGCGTCGGGTCGAGCAGCATCCCGACCGACACGAAGAAGAGGCTCGCGAAGAACTCGCGGAACGGGATCAGGTCGGAGAGCGCCTGGTGCCGGTACTCGCTGCCCGCCACGACGAGACCGCCGAGGAAGGCGCCGAGCGCGAGGGAGAGGCCCACGCGCGTCGTCGCCCAGGCGGTCCCGAGACAGACGAGGATCACGGCCAGCACGAAGAGGTCGCGCTGCCGCGTCCGCGCGACCGCTTCGAGGACACGCGGCACGACGAGGCGCGCGGCGAGGAGGATCCCGACGAGCACGAGCGCGCCGACGGCGAGGGGCTTGAGCACGCTGCCAAGGGAGGCCTCCGCGCCGGCGAAGGCCGGGATCAGGAGCATCATCGGGACGACGCAGAGGTCCTGGAAGATGAGGATCCCGAAGGTCACGCGCCCGTAGGGCGAGTCGATCTCGCCGCGCTCCGTGAGGCCGCGCAGCACGATCGCGGTGCTCGACGCGGCCGCGAAGCAACCGAGGAAGAGCGCGGGCCTGAGCGCCACGCCCTCGAGGCTTGCGAGCCCGGCCGCGAGCAGGATCGTGAGCCCGACCTGCAGCGCGCCGCCGAAGACGACCGGCCGCCAGAGCTTGCGCACGCGGTCGAGCGACAGCTCGAGGCCGAGGCCGAAGAGGAGGAGCACGACGCCCAGGTCGGCGACCGCCTCTACGCGGTGCGCATCCTTCACGAACGCGAGCGCGTTCGGCCCGACGAGCGCGCCCGCGAAGATGAATCCCGCGATCGAGGGGAGGCCGAGGCGGCGGAGCAGGAGGACGACGCCGACGCCGACGCTGACGATGACGAGCAGGTCCGGGAGGATCTCGGGCCCCACGGCGCCGAGAGTACCCGTCGCGTCCTGATTTCGGGGGGCGCGGGGCCCCCAGGCCCCCTCCTATCGCGCTTCGAGGCCGGCGCCGCGGAGCACGAGCGCCTGGACGCGCTCGTACTTGGTCGGGCCGCGGCGCAGGTGGATGTCCAGGAGGTAATTGCCCTTGCGCATGCAGCCCATGCCCACCGTGACCGTGCGCGGCGTGATGACCTGCACGAACGCCCCCTCGGCACGCGTCGCGGTGATCTCGACGGTGCGCCGGCCCGTCTCGTCGGGGTCGGAGACGCGGTCCAGCGCAAGCGTCCAGCCGGGGTCCGGCATGTCGGCGGTGAGCTCGATGTCGAACCTCGGCGGGCAGCTCGGCAGGTCGACGACGCGGACCTGGAACAGGGGGTCGAGGGGCTTGAGGGTGAGGGCGGTGTCGGGGCCAGGCCTCGCGCCGGCGAGGGCGGCGAGCACGGCGAGGATGGCGAGGGGGCGCATGGGGGGTTGGACGAATCCCGCGGGCCGCGGTTCCCTGCGCCGCCGGTGGCGCGGTCCGGCAGCCGCAAGTCGCTGCAGCGCAGCAGGTTAGGATCGCCGCAAGAGGTCAACCGCTAACCTGCCGGGTGGCCCGGCAGGTCAGCCTGCCGCGCCACCTGGGCGAGGCGGTCCACGTGGGCGAGGAAGGCTTTGCGGCCCACGGGGGTGATTCGAGCGGTCGTCTGCGGCTTTCGCCTCACGAAGGCCTTCGTGACCGCGACGTAGCCTGCCTCCTCGAGCTTCTGGAGGTGGATCCCGAGGTTGCCCGGCGTCAGGCCGAGCAGCTCCTTGAGGTCGGAGAAGGTCGCGCCGGCCCGCGTGACAAGGACCGTGACGATCCCGAGGCGGGCCTGCGACAGCAGGATGGGGTCGAAGCTAGGCAGCAGCACTCTCGGCACGCAGGCGGGCGACGCGCCGCTCGGCGATGACGCCGGGAATGATGGCGCCGAGGCCCATGAACGGGCCCAGGATCATCCCGGCGTAGCGGACGTTGAAGAGCGCGATCGCGGTGCCGACGAGGATCGCGAACCCGGCGGCGACGTACTCGCGCGTGTAGACGACCCCAATCGTGTACATCATGCTCGCGTAGGCGAAGCCCCACACGTGCGGCACGAACGGCCCCGGCACGAACTCCGAGGCAGGGCCCGCCGCGCTCAGGAAGCTGGCCACGCCGATGTGGTAGAAGACCAGCTGCACGACCTGGCGCGAGACGAACGTGTTCTCGCCCTCGAGACGCGAGCGTCCCCGGAGCCGGAACTCGAACAGGAAGCTCGCCAGCGCGCCCGCCGCGAGCATGCCGCCGATCGTCCAGCCCCGAAGGTCGCCGCGCCCCTTGAGGTCGAACCAGTTGCCGAGCGGATAGGCGACGAAGACCAGCGCCCCCCAGAGCACGAAGTGGAAAGCGTGCGGGTCGATGCGCGCCTGCGTGCGTTCGAGGATCCGCCGGATGAACTGGAGGTCGTCGGCGGGATGGGCTGTTTCCGCGCTCACTTCACTCCTCCCCGAGGAGCTCGAGCGCGTCCCGGAGCCGCTTGTCGTCCGGGAACCGGTCGAGCCCGCGTTGCCAGGTGTCCCGCGCCTTCTTCACGTTGCCGGCGTCCTTGAGGAGCGTCCCGAGCCGCACGTACACCTCGACGTGCTCGGGCGCGAGCGGCTTCCGCTCCTGGATCGCCATCAGCGCCTCGAACCCCTCGATCGCGCGCGGCCGGAGCCCGACGAACTCCGGCGCCATGCTGTCGCCGAAGGCCTTCCCGTAACGCGCCTGCCAATGCTCCGGGTCGAGCCGGATCGCCTCGTCGTAGGCCTGTTCCGCCTTCGCCCACACCACCCCCTGCTCGGGGCCGGGCGGAGTGGCGAACGCGGTCTTCGCAGCGTACGCGGTCGCGAGCGCCGCGTGGAGATCCGCGCTCTGCGGATTCTTCGCGATCTCCACCTCGAGCCGCGCGATGGCGTCGCCGATCGCGTCGCGGCGGCGCGAGAGCTTCGCGAAGAGGGACTCGGACTGCGCGTATCCATACGTGCGGCCGAGGATCCCCTCCAAGGGGTCCTCCGAAGCCGGATGCGAGGGGGCCTCGGGGGACGTGACCGGCGCCGCGCCAGAAGGCCCGGACGGCGCATCGCCCTTCCGCGGCGCAGGGGCTCCGGGGAGCGGCGGCGCCTCCGCCTCGCGCCCGGGCTCGGCGAAGCGACCCTCAAGCGCCGACATGCGCAGGCGCAGTTCGGCGAGGTCAGACGCAGGAACCTGTGCGCGATCGGCGCGCGCGGTGGGCTCCGTCGAGAGCGCGTGTGCAAGCATGCCACCGCCGGCGCCCGCCACGCACGCGAGCAGAACAAGGAGGGTTCCAGACGATCCAGGCATATGTAGTCTGTTTTATAGACTACTCTTCACACGGTGTCAACCTGCGGCAGCGCTGCCGCAGCTCCGCAGGCATAAGTACATCATTGACAGATAGTTACGTCCGCGTCGCAGTGTGAGTGTCAGACCTGGATGACGCCGATGAAGGGGAGGGCGCGGTAGGCGTCGGCGTAGTCGAGGCCGTAGCCGACGACCCATTCGTCCTCGATCTCGAAGCCGAGGTAGTCGACCGCGGGACCGCCCTTCGCCTTGCGGAGCAGCGCGCATGTCTTGAGCGACTTCGGGCCGCGCAGGCGCAGGAGGTCCAGGAGGTACGCGAGCGTGGAGCCCGTGTCCACGATGTCCTCGACGACGAGCACGTGGCGACCGGAGATGTCGCCGCGCAGGTCGAGGACGAGCCTCACCGTGCCGCTCGAGACGGTCTTGTCGCCATAGCTCGAGACCGCGATGAAATCCACGGTGCGGGGAACCGTCATCCTGCGGCAGAGGTCGGCGAGGAAGATGAACGCCCCCTTGAGGACGCCGACGAGGAGCACGTCGCCCTTGCCCGCGTAGTCGGCGGAGATCTGCCGCGCGAGTTCATCCACGCGCCGGCGGATCGTCTCCTCGCTGAAGAGGACGCGCGGCTCCGGCAGCTTCTTCATTCCGCGAAGAGGGGCACGGGCGCGAACTTCTCCACGTCCACGAGGCCCTTGTCCGTCAGCTTGAGCGCGGGGATCACCTCGAGCGCGAGGAAGCTCATGGCCATGAACGGGTCCTTGAGCTTCGAGCCGAGCTTGCCCGCCGCGGCGATGCAGGCCCTGAGCCCCTTCCCCACCTCCTCGTAGGGCCGGTCCGACATGAGTCCCGCGATCGGGAGGGGGAGGAGCGCGACCACGTCGTCGCCGCTCGCCGCCGCGAGCCCTCCCCCGGCTCCCGCGACCGCCCTCGCTGCCGCGAACATCGAGCGGTCGTCGGCGCCGATCACGACGAGATTGTGGTGGTCGTGCGCGACGGTCCCCGCGATCGCCCCGCCCCGCAGCCCCACCCCTTTCACGAAGCCGAGGCCGACGCGCCCGCTGCGGAAGTGGCGCTCGATCACGGCCATCTTGAGCAGGTCGCGGGCGGGGTCGGCGACGGCGCATCCTCCCTCGACCCTCGCGTCCACCGTCAGGTGCTCGGTGATGAGCTGGTCGGGGATCGCGCCGATCGCGCGGACGCGGCGGCCGCGCGCGGGGATGGCGAGCGACACCTTCGCCCAGTCGATGCGGACGGTGTCGGTGAACGCTGCGGCCGCGGGCGCGCGCGGCGCGAGCATCGTCCCGTCGCGCGCGACGAGGCGGCCCGCCGCGTAGACGCGTTCCGCGCGCGGCGCCTCGAGGTCGCGGAAGATCGCGAGGTCCGCGATCCGGCCCGGCGCGACCATCCCGCGGTCCGGGATGCGGAAGCGGTCGGCCACGTTGAGCGTGGCCATCCGGATCGCGACGACCGGGTCGATGCCCGCGGCGATCGTCCTCCGGACGAGGTGGTCGATCGATCCCTCCTCGACGAGGTCGGGCACGACGCGATCGTCGGTGCAGAGGCAGATGCGACGTTCGGTCGAAGGCGTGACCAGCGGGAGCAGCGCCGCAAGGTTCTTCGCGTTCGTCGCCTCGCGCAGGAAGAGGGTCATCCCGAGCCGCAGCTTCTCGCGCGCCTCCTCGACGCGCGTGCACTCGTGATCCGACTCGATCCCGGCCGCCGCGTACGCGTTGAGGCCGTGGCCCGTAAGCGCGGGGCAGTGGCCGTCGATCGGGCGGCCGCGGAACGCCGCGAGCTTGCTGAGCACGCCCGGATCGCCGTGGACCGCGCCGGGGTAGTTCATCACCTCGGCGAGACCGAGCACCTCCGGCACCGGGAGCAGCGGCTCGAGGTCACGCGCTTCGAGGCGCGCGCCCGCCGTGCCGAGGTCGGTCGCTGGCACGCACGACGACGCGTTCACGTACATCGCGAGCGGCGACCGCCGCGCGTCCGCGAGCATGTACCGGATCCCCTCGATCCCCGCGACGTTCGCGATCTCGTGCGGATCGGTGACGGCCGCGGTGACGCCGCGCGGCACGACCAGCCGCGCGAACTCCGACGGCGGGACCATCGCGCTCTCGACGTGCACGTGCGCGTCGATGAAGCCGGGCGAGACGAACGCGCGCTCGAGATCGACCTCCTCGCGCGCGCGGTAGCCCGCGCCGATGCCTGCCACGTAGCGGCCGTGGATCGCGACATCGGCCGAGAGGATCTCCCCCGAGGCCACGTTCACGAGCTGCGCGTTGCGCAGGACCAGGTCGCAGGGCCTGTCGCCGCGCGCGGCGGCGAGGAGCGAGGGGAGCTCGGCGGGCGTCGGCATGGGTCAGGGAATTCCGGATTCCTTCCTCTTCTCGCCCGCGGAGCGGGATTTGGGCTCGTCCTGGGCGCCTCGGCGTGACACCGACCCCCGACTATATAGCAGGAGGTGGTGCGCGCCGGCGCACGAAGAGCCTCGGAAAGAAAGGAGAAAGGAGTTTCGGCCCCCGACGCCGAGCGCACGACGTTCGCGCGGCGCGGGGCACCGCACGGAGCCCTCATCCGTCGTGACAATCCCCATCGGCCCGCGCGAGGATCGCCCCAGCGCGACTTCTGCCGCTACGGCCCCGGTGTGCCCTCACGCCGGGTTACTTGAGGCGCTCGGCAAGGAAGGTCCGCGCTTCCGCCCAGGCGGCCGCCGCCGCCTTCTCGTCGTAGCGACCGCCGGACGGGTTGGCGAACGCATGGTCCGCGTCGTAGCGCAGGATCTTGTGCCTCACGCCGGCCGCGGCGAGCGCTTTCTCGAACTCGTCGACCTTCTCCGGCGTGATGGACTTGTCCCGGTTCGCGAAGATCCCGAGCAGCGGCGCGCGGATCGCCTTCAGCTCCGCGGGATCGACGACGACCTGGCCGTAGTACATGACGGCCGCGTTGAGGTCCGGCGTGGCGATCGCGTGCTTGAGCGTCCAGCCGCCGCCGAAGCACCAGCCCATGCAGCCGCGCTTCGCGGCCTTCACGCGCGCGTCCTCCTTGAGGAACGCGTGGGCACGCTTGAGGGTCTCCTGCGCCTTCGCCGGGTCGACGCCTTTCATGTAGCTCATCGCGTCGTCGCGATTGTCCGCGACGTTGCCGCCATAGAGATCGACGGCCAGGGCGGCGTACCCGTCCGCCGCGAGCCGGTCTGTCCAGTGCTTGATGTGCCCGTTGAGCCCCCACCACTCGTGGATCACGACCATCGCCGGGAACGGCGGCTTCCCCGCCGGAATGCTCAGATAGGCGCGCGCGCCGGAGAGGTCGACCATCGTTCCCTTCGGGGCGGGGGCCTCCTTGTCCGTCAGGTCATGGAGCGCCTTGAACTCCTCCTCGGTGAGTCCGCCCGTCGCGCCCTTCGGCACGGCCGGATCCTGGGCGCGGGTGGCGGCGCCCGCGAGGGCGAGCAGAACGCAGAACAAACACGCGCGACGCATGCGGAGTCTCCTCCTCGCCGCCGATTCTACGCCTCGCGGGGCGATGCGGAGGGGGCCTCGGGGGCCGACGCTACTTCGGCGCCGGGGCGACCGGCGGGAGATCCTCGGTCGCGGCGAACCGCTTCTCGGCCGCGCCGGCGAAGAGCACGACTGCCTGGTCGTCCGGGAGCGCCGCCCTGAGCTCGAGGAATCCGTCGACCGCCTTCGGGTCACCGGTGAAGTAGCGCTCGGCCGCGAGCAGGAAGCGCGCGTCGCTGCCGGCCGGGCTCTGCTCGGCCCTCGTGCGGAGCTCACCCATCACACGGTCGAACTCCGCCTGGTCCTTGAAGACGCCCACGATGTCACCCGGCTCCTTGACGAGCCCCGGGTTCATGAGGACGGCCTTCCGGGTGACCTTGGCCGCGTAGGCATCGGATCCGAGCGCGACGAGCGACTGCCCGAGCGCGAAGAGCGGCCCGGAGTTCTCCGGCGCGCTCAGCGCCGCGAGGCGGAAGAGTTTCGCCGCCTCAAGGTAGTCCGCCTTCCGGAACGCGTCGCTCGCGTCGCGAAGGTACTTCTCCGCGACGGGCGAGCCCGCGGCCGGCTCCGGATCCACGACCTCCTGTCCCTCCGCAGGCTTCTCCGCGGGCGGCGCCGCTTCCACGGCCTCGTAGTCCGTCGGCGGGTAGGTGTCTTCCACGTTGACGTAGCGCGTCACGTAGACTGGGGAGGAGTCGCAGTAGAACCCGTACGGAACGTAGCAGTACGAGAGCGGTGCGCCGTAGAAGAACGCGTAGTTCGAGCCGCAGTGGTACCACGGGTAGTAGTAGCTGAGCCCGGCGTACGCGCCGAAGCCGAACGTGAAGCTGAGGTAGAAGCCGCTGCCGTAGTAGGGCGAGCAGTAGTACGGGCCGCAGCCGTAGCCGTACCCGTAACCGTACCCGTAGCAGTTCGGATAGCCGGAGTACGGCCGGGAGGTATACCCGTAGCGGCGGTACGTGCCGTCCGCGGGCACCTGGCTCGACGCCGCCGAGCGGCCGGCGGCGCCGCGGCGCCCGCCGCTCACGGAGGCGGCGTCCGCGGATGCCCCGGGCGCTGTGGTGGTCCGCCCGGCGCGCCGACTGGCGGCGTCCGTCGGAACCTGGTTGGCGCCGGCGCTGCGCCCGACGCCGCTGCCCCGGCCTGACGTCCCGGCCGCGCGCGCAGACGCGTCCGTGGCGGTCGGCGTGGACCTCGCGCTCGCGTTCCTGCCGGTCGTGGCGTTCGTCCCGCGGCCGAAGAAGCGCGACCCCGAAGAGGAGCGCTGAAGGTTGCGGGCGAACGGGCTCAGCGCATCCGTCGATGACGTTCCGACGCTCGAGCCGGAGCGACCCGTGGCCCGGCCTGTCGGCAGGGAACTGCGGGAACCGGAGAACCCGCTGCCGCGGTTCGCGCCCGACACGCCCCGCATCGCCGACGAACCCGCCGACGAGCGCGGCGCCGTGCGGCCCGAGAGTCCCGAGAGGCCCCGGAACGAGCCGCTGCTCGCGGCGCTGCGCGCGGCACCGGTCCCCGCGTTGGATCTCCAGCTGCCACCTGACGACCACCCGCGCGAAGCGGCGCCGCCGAGCGAACTGCGCGACCCGAGGAACGAGCCGCCGCCACTCGACCGCGGCGCGGAGAAGCTGCGGCCGCCACTGAATCCGCCGCCGCCACGGCCTCCGCCGAATCCGCCGCCACGCCCGCCGCCGAAACCGCCGCCGCGCATGCCGCCGCCGCCGCGAGGCGCACCCTGCGCCGGCGCCTCGGAAGCGAGCGCGACGCACAGCACGAAGGAAAGGATGGTCAGGCGGCTCATGGCGACCTCCTTGCGGAACCTTGCGAAGAGTATACCGCGCTAGGGCATGGGACTGCAGCAGCCGTGTCGAAGCTCTGCCGTGTCCGCGCCGAGCGACATGGTGGCCTCCCGAGGACACACTCCGGGGAGGATCTGGCTGGCGACGCCACGCTCGGGGGGAGGGCGCCGACGGCCGGGACGCATCGTCGCCGGGAGGCGCCACGCCGACCCCTCGCAGGGTCGTCGGGCGCACTCGCGGGTCCGAGTCCTTGGCGCCGGCCCGCCCGCACCGCAGCGCGAGTGCGCGAGCCCGATGGCGGCGGGCTCGGCGCGCTTCGCGCCGAGGCTCCGCCCTCGTTTGCCGGCGACTTCGTCTCGTCGCGAGACCGTCGAGGTTCACGTCGCGGCTTTTCTGTTTCCTCCGCACGCGGTCGGACTTACGATCGTTCCCACGGGGGCGGGGAAGGCTGGCCGAACCAGTCTTCTTCTTGAGGAGGGAACTGACATGTTCCTTGGCAGGATTTTCAGGGCGGGCGCCGTTGCCACGTGCGCCCTGCTGGGTCTCCAGCTCGACGCAGCTGCGGACCCGATCGTGTACGACGGCACGCTCGTGAACGGGGTCACGGTCCCGGGCGAGATCGGGCCAGGTGACTTCAACAACGCGCTCCAGGCCGACTATTGGCGCTTCTGGGCGACCGCCGGCGACAGCGTCACAGTCATCGTCCGGCGCGTGGACGGCGAGTACGACCCCGCGCAGTTTGTCTACAGCGGCATCTACGGGGACACGACCGACGCCGGTCTCACCGACAACGGCAACGACCTCGCCGACGGCCTCAACCTCATCGACTTCGGCGACGACGAGCTGTCGCCGGCCGTTCCCGGGCCCTTCGGGGACCCGCGGTCGATCTTCGTCGTGTCCACGACCGGCTGGCACACCGTTGCGGTGACCGAGTACTTCAGCGACCCGCTCCCCAACGACGGCGACTACGACTACGAGATCACCGTCCGCGGGATCACCGGCGACCCGGTGCCCGAGCCGACCTTCCTCGCGCTCCTCGCGTGCGGCGCCTGCGGCGTGGTCGTGTCGCGCCGCCGCCGGAAGTCCGCGTGACCCCCTGACCGCTACGTTCCCCGGCCCTGCGTCAACTCCCGGTAGCTCCGGAGGTGGCGCAGGGCCGCTTCGTGCCGCCGCAGCCTCTCGCAGAGCCCCGCAGCGTTGTAGTGCGCGTCCGAGCAGCGCGGGTCGGCCGCGAGCGCGCTCTCGTAGGCCGCGAGCGCGTCTTCGAAACGCTGCTGGTCTTCGAGCGCGACGCCCAGGTTGAAGGCGGCGGTCGCGTCCTCGGGCTGCGCCTCGAGCGCCGCGCGGTACCGCGCTTCCGCGCCCTTCGCGTCGCCCGCCTCGTGGAGCAGCCGCCCCAGGTTCACGTTCGCCTCGACGTGCGCGGGGTCGAGCTTGAGCGCGCGCTCGTACGCCTCCCGCGCCTCCGCCGGCGCCGGCGCCTCGAGGTCGCAGCCGAGCTCGTACCAGTCCTCGGCCCCGAGCTCCTGGTCCCGGGCCGCCCGTGCCTGCGCCCGCGCGAGCGGGGCCGCGTCGCGCGCGAGGTCCTTCACCTCGAACGCGAAGTGGAGCTGGCCCGATTCCGGGTTCCACCGCTTGGTGCCGTCATGCACGACGACCCGGTCGCCCTCGGCGCCGATCTTCAGCGCGGAGAGCGCGCGTCCCACGGGCAGGTTCCCGCGAAGGGCAGAGAGCGCGCGCCGGATGCGCCGCGGGGTCACGCGGGCGCCGCGCAGCTCGCGCGCCACGCGGAGGAGCACGAGATCCTGGAAGCTGAACCGGTACTCCCCCCGCGCCCCCCTCTTTCCTTCGACGAGCCCGTCCCGGGCCCACGCGCGCACCTGCGCCGGGGAAAGCTCGAGAAGCCGCGCGACGTCGCTCGCGGAGTAGCCGGAGCCCGCGACCACGGGCTAGCCCCCGGCGGCCTTCTTCTTCGAAGCCGCGGCGCGGGGCGCGCGTTTCGCGGGCTTGCGCGCGGCCCCCTTGCCGCCCTCGCCGAGCGACGCCTTGAGCGCCTCCATGAGGTCGATGATCTTCGCGACCGGTTCCTGCGCAGGCTCGGCGGTGACCTCCTGGCCCTCCACCTTCTTCCGGATCGCCTCCTCGATGCGGTCGCGCACCTCGTCCTTGTAGTTCTCGGGCTTGAACTCGTCCGTCGCGATCTGGTCCACGAGCTGCGACGCGAGCTTGAGCTCCGCGTCCGCGACCTTCGCGTCGCCGAGCGGCACCTCGCTCATCGCGCGGATCTCGTGCGCGTAGTGGAGCTGCTGCATCACGAGCCCCTCGCCCTGCGGCCGGACGAGCACGAGGTACTGCTTGCCGCGCACGGCGTACTGGGCAAGAGCCGCGCGCGCCTTCTTCTTCATCGCGTCGCGCAGCAGCGCGTAGGGCTTCTCGGCGCCCTTGTCGGGGCCCAGGTAGTAGCCCTTGTCGAAGAAGATCGGATCCACCCTGTCGAGCGGTACGAACTCCCTGATCTCCACCGCCTTGTTCGCCTGCTGCTCGACCGCCTTCATCTCCTCGTCCGTGAAGACGACGTACTGCCCCTTCGCGAACTCGTACCCCTTGACCATCTCCTCGCGCGGGACGATCTCTCCCGTCTTCTGGGAGATGTACTGCTGCTTCAACCGCGACCCTGTCTTCTTCTCGATGAGATGGAAGGAGTAGTCCCCCTCCGAAACCGTGCTGGAGAAGACCTTCACGGGGATCGCGACGAGCCCGAAAGAGAGCGTGGCGGTGCCAATGGCGCGCGCGGCCATGACGTACTATATCGCCCGATCCGTCCGGAAAGTCCATGCCCCTAGAGGAGTACCGCCGGAAGCGCAAGGCGGGGGCCACGCCCGAGCCCTTCGGCGGCGCGGCGGCCTCCCGGCCGCATCTCTTTGTCGTGCAAAAGCACGCGGCGACGAGCCTCCACTACGACCTGCGGCTCGAGTGGAAGGGCGTGCTCCTCTCGTGGGCCGTGCCGAAGGGCCCGTCGTCGGACCCGAAGACGAAGCGGCTCGCGATGCACGTCGAGGACCACCCGGTCGAGTACGCGGACTTCGAGGGCGTGATCCCGGAGGGCAACTACGGCGCAGGGCAGGTGATCGTCTGGGACATCGGGTCGTACGTCCCGCTCGAGGAGATGGGGATGGGCCTCGGGAAGGGGAAGCTGCTGTTCGAGCTGCGCGGCCAGAAGCTCGGCGGCGTCTGGACGCTTTTCCGCACGGCGAAGGACGAGCGGCAGTGGCTGCTGGTGAAGAAGCCGGACGCGTGGGCGGGCGACGAGTCGTGGCCGGAGGAGTCGGTGCTCTCGGGCCTCACGCTCACCGAGCTGCGCGAGGGGAGCAAGCGCGCGGAGAAGCTCGCGGCCGAGGCCGAGAAGCTCGGCGCGCGCAAGCGAGCCGTCGACGTCGCGAAGACCGAGGTGATGCTCGCGGAGACCAAGGAGAATCCCTTCTCGGGCCGCGACTGGATCTTCGAGCTGAAGATCGACGGCTTCCGGCTGCTCGCGTCGAAGCAAGGCCTCCACTACCGGAGCGGCCGCGAGGCGACCAAGCTCTACCCGGAGATCGCGCGCGCCGTCCGCGCGCTGCCGTTCGACTCGGTCGTCCTCGACACCGAGGTGTGCGTCCTCGACCCGAAGGGGCTCCCGGAGTTCCAGCGGCTCCAGCAGCGCGCGAAGCTCACGCGTGCTCTGGACATCGAGCGCGCGTCGGTCGAGAACCCGGTCGTCTGCTACTGCTTCGACCTCCTCGAGGCGCAGGGCTTCGACCTCCGCCCGCTCCCGCTCGTCGAACGGAAGAGGCTCCTCAAGATGGTCCTGCCGCCGAAGGGATTCCTGCGCTACTCCGACCACGTGGAGGCGCGGGGCGAGGAGTTCTTCGCCGCCGTGAGGGAGAAGGGGCTCGAAGGCGTGGTCGCGAAGCGAAGGGACTCGCCGTACAAGGCCGGCCGGTCCGCTCACTGGCTCAAGGTGCGAGGTGACCGCACGGGCGACTTCGTGATCGTCGGCTTCACGGCGCCGCAGGGGAGCCGCGAAGGGCTCGGCGCGCTCCACGTCGCGGGCTATGCGGGCGGCGAGCTCACGTACACCGGCCGCGCGGGCACGGGCTTCACCGACAAGGAGCTGCGGGAGCTCCGCGCGAGGCTCGAGCAGCTCGAGGTGAAGGACCCTCCGTGCACGGGACCGGTCCCGAAGACGCGCGGCAACCGTTGGGTGCGGCCCGAGCTCGTGTGCGAGGTGCGCTACAAGGAGCGGACGTCCGACGGGCTGCTGCGCCAGCCCGCGTTCGTGCGGCTGCGGGAGGACAAACGCCCGCAGGAATGCGTCGTGCCCGCGGCGCGGGGTGGGGAGGGGCCCGGGGAACCCGCCCTCGCGGCGCCGGTTGCCGCTACGGCGGGCAAGCCCGCCGCGCCTGCCCCCGAGACCCCCTCACTTCACGACGCGGAGCTCGTGGTCACGAACGCGGACAAGGTCTTCTGGCCCAAGGAGCGCTACACGAAGGGCGATCTCGTTTCGTATTACCGCGCGGTCGCGCCGTGGCTCCTGCCGTACCTTCGGGACCGGCCGGTGGTGCTCACGCGGTTCCCCGACGGGATCGAGGGCAAGTCGTTCTTCCAGAAGGACGCGCCGCCTTGGACGCCCGAGTGGATGCGCACGGAGACGATCTGGAGCGAGGAGACGCAGCGCGACATCGAGTACTTCCTCTGCGACGACGAGCGGTCGCTCGCGTTCCTCGCGAATCTCGGGACGATCCCGTTGCACGTCTGGTCGAGCCGGATCACGGACTTGGCGCGGCCGGACTGGTGCATCCTGGACTTGGACCCCAAGGGCGCGCCGTTCACGGACGTCGTGAAGGTCGCGCTCGCGGCGCGGCGGCTCTGCGAGGAGATCGGGCTCCCGCCGTACGTGAAGACGAGCGGGTCCACGGGAATCCACGTGCTCGTGCCCCTCGGCGGGCAGTGCACGTACGAGCAGTCGCGGACGCTCGGCGAGGTGCTCGCGCGCGCGATCGAGAAACGGGTGCCCAAGATCGCGACGGTGGAACGCGTGATCTCGAAACGCGAGGGGCGCGTGTACCTCGACTTCTTGCAGAACGGCCACGGCAAGCTGCTGGTCGGGCCGTACAGCGTGCGGCCGCTGCCGGGAGCGACGGTCTCGACGCCGCTCTCGTGGAGCGAGGTGACGGCGCGGCTCGACCCGTCGCGGTTCACGATCAAGACGCTGCCCGCGCGGCTCAAGCGGAAGCGCGCGGATCCGTTGCTCGGCCTGCTCACGGACCGGCCGGACCTGCCGCGTGCGCTCGCGAAGCTCGCGGAGCGGGCGTGACCCATCCGTGCTCTTTCAGGAGCTGCTCGAGCTCCTCCATCGACTCGGAGGACAGCAACTCGCGCGCGTCCGCGCGGAGCCCGCCGAGGTCCAGCCGGCCGCGCTGCGCCATCAGGATCGCTTTGATGTCCTGGATGTCCTTCGGACGGTCGAAGGCCTTCTTGAAGACGATCAGGTCCTCCGCGGCGTGGATGGGGATCCTGCGTCCGCGGAGCTCGTGGAGCTGGCTTCTGTCGAGAACTCGCTGGTGGAAGGGATGCCAAGGGGCGAAGATCTCCACGCGCACGCCGAAGCACACCACCGAAGTGAAGCGCGCCTTCGCGTCGAAGTCCGCGAGAATCGCCTTCAGCTCGACCGGGCCCGCGGGGTCCCGCACGCAGCCCCCCGCCGCCAACGCATCGACGAGGCCCGGGATCGCCGTCCGCGGCAGGAGAACGAGGACAACGACGTCCTGCGTGAAACGCGTAGGGCCGTAGTAGTTGTACGCGATCGCGCCCCCGTACGAGTGCTGAAGGCGGAGCCGCCCGAAGACGTCTTCCAACCAGTGGACGACGTCGACGAGCCCCTTGGGCTTCACCCGAGGCGCTCCGCCAGGGCGCGGTAGCGGTCCCTTCCGGGGCTCTCGAGCTCGCGCCGGACCTTCTCTTCCCGCTCGAGCTGCTCCTCGCTCTTCGTGGCCTGGATGGCGGCGGCCGCGTCCAAGAGATCGCAGAAGATGCGGACTCGATCCTCGTCCGTGAGGGACCGGGCGGAATCGACCTCCCTCGCGAGCCACTCGCGCTCCCTCTCAAGCCGGGCCTTCTCGCGAGCGGCGCGCCCAGGGGTCACGGCAACATCGTATCGCACGAACCCTGTGCACGGGAGCGGAGGGCGTCGCACGCGCCGCCCCCCGGCGTGGGTTGACGTGTCCGCCTCACGACCGGCATCGCGGTCATCGCAGCTCGCCGAGGCAGTCCGAGGCGGCCTTCGCGATCTTGCGGTAATGCTCCAGGCCGTCGTCGGAGTAGTCGGAGACGAGCCGCTCGTACTCGCGGCGGGCCGTCGCCACGTCGCCCGTCGCGCTCGCGAAGGACGCGGTCTGGAGCCGGGCGGCAGCCTCGACGGACTTCGGCAGGCCGGGGGTGTCGAGAAGCTGCCGGAACGACCGGTAGGCCGCAGCGTTGTCGCCGCTCCAGGCTTCGCACCAGCCAAGCCGGTATGCCGCCGTCCGGCCCCGCTCGCTCCCGAGGCCCGCGGTCTCGACGACCTTGCGGAAGGAGTCCGCGGCGTGCTTCCAGTCCTCGAGCTTGCCGTAGGCCTCGGCCTGCTCGAACAGCGCCTCGGCCTTCTGGTCGGTATCCGTTGCCCGCTCCGCGACGGCACCCCACGCCTCGATCGCATCGGCTCGCCTGCTCGCGTCCGTCGAGAGGGCCTTCGCCCGGAGGCGCAGGGTCTCGATCGGAACGGTTGCCGCCGGGGGCTCGCCGACCGGGGCGCCGGGTCGGCTCGCCACCTCCGTGAGCCACGCGTCGATCCGGTCCAGGCGCTCCCCCATATGGTCCACGGAGTCGAGCCGTTCCGCAACTCGCTCGATCCGCTCGAGCCGAGGCGCGATCTGGTCGAGCCGCGCCGCAAGCTCGGCGACCCGCGGGTCCGGCGCCGTCGCCGGAGCACGAGCCGCGGGCTCGTGCCGCGGTGCGCTGACGTACCCGATCAACCCGACGGCCGCTGCGCCCGCAACGAGGAATAGGAAACGGCTGAGCATACCGAGAGCATCGGCGCCTCGCTCGAGACTCTCAAGTGTGTGCCCAAGGTGCGGCAGCGCTGCCGCACCCTGGTTGACGCATCCGCTTGCCGACGCGGGCCTTGCGACGCCCGCGCACCCTAACCGTTGCCGTTGACCTGGAAGTCCGGGAGGTGCTTGCGGATTTCTTTGACCAGGGCTTCCTGGTCCCTCTTGGGGAAGAGAGACACGAGGAAGTTCAGGTCGCGGGTGCCCTCCTCCACGCGGCCCTGCTTCACGCGGGCGATCCCGCGCAGGAAGAAGGCGGTCGGCATCGGGATGATCTCCAGCAGCCGGTTCGCGGCCTCCTCGGTCGCGGGCCAGTCCTGCGCCTTGAACTCGAGCGCGCCCCAGACGAGAGGGATGAAGAAGTTGCCTAGGTTGAACGCCGTCGCCGCCCGCAGCGCCGCCCGCGCGCGCGCGTTCTCGCCCAAGGACTCGAGCGCGATGCCCCGCCAGAAATGGAAGAGCGCGTGGCGCGGGAGCGCGATCGCGCCCGCGTCCGCGACCTCAAGCAGCTTCTTCGGATTCTCCTGCGCGGTCGCCTCCGCGAGCTTCACGTAGTACGGCAGCACCTCGCGCGCCCGCTGGAGCGCCGCGTCGAACTTGGGCGTCGAGCGATCGCCCCCCGCGCCCCCCCCGATCCGCTCCCGGATCGCCTTCACGCGGTTCTCGGGATGCGGGTGCGTCTGGAGGAACTGCGCCCCCTCGCTCCCGAAGTCCTTCTCCATCCCCTCGAAGAACCGCGCGAGGCCGTCCGGGTCGATCCCCGCCTCCCGCACGTAGTCCACGGCGCGGTCGTCCGCCTCCCGCTCCTGCGACCGCGTGAACTGCACCGCGACGAGCCCCTTGAGCCCCTCGGTGAGCTTCCGCCCCGGCGGCCCCGCGATCCAGCCGAGGCTCGCGAACGTCCCGCCGATCGACTCCCGCCCGAGCGACTGCCCGAAGTGGTCGTGGCTGTTGTGCCCGATCTCGTGCGCCATCACGCCCGCGAACTCCGCCTCGTCCCTGCACCGCGCGAGGAGCCCCAAATGGCAGTGCACGCGCCCCGCGCCGTACGTGTACGCGTTCACGTCGGGCGACGCGGTCAGGAGGAAGTGGTACTGGAAGTCGCGCCGGTGCTCCTTGGGCACGGCAGCCACGACCCGGTCGAACGCCTCGCGGCACGCCGCGACCACGTCGGGCTCGTAGAGGAGCCCGCCCTCGCGCGTGATCAGGATCTCGGTGAGGAAGTTCTCGCGCACGAACTTGTCCTGCGACGCGTAGTCGTTCCCGAGCGGCGAGTAATAGGTCCCGCCGGTCACCGGGTCCGTCCGGCAGGCGGCCAGGAGAAGCAGAAGGGGGAGGCCTTGGGTCATTCCGATGAACCAAGGCCGATGCGCGCGGGGGGACATCGGGATCATGAGGATACTCTGGTGGAAGTGGGTCCGTACGAAGGCGAGGTCGCTCCGGAGTACGCGGCGCTTCTCCGCGAGCGCCTCCCCCTGCCCCCGGACCCCTCAACCCCCTTCTCACGCAGCAGCGTCGCCCGGCTCGACGGGCTCGCCGTGAAGACCTACGGGCCGCAGGGGCTCCTCCGGAGCCTTCTCGCGCGCGCGTTCGGGTCGGAGGCGCGCAAGACGTGGGAGGTGGCGTCGGCGCTCCGCGCGCGCGGCGTCGGCACGCCGAGGCCCGTCGCGTTCCTCGAGCGCTGGGAGGGGGGGCGGCTCCGCGAGAGCTACTTCGTGACCGAGTTCGCGGAGGCGCGGACGTTCCACGACGAGCTGCTGCGTCTCCTCCACGAGGACCCGGACCTCGAGAAGGTGCTCGCGCTCATGGACCCCGTGGCCTTGGCCGCGCGCGCGATGCACGACGCGGGCGTCATGCACGGCGACATGGGGAACCAGAACATCTTCCTCGACCCGGTGCGGTTCATCGACGTGGGCCGGGGTCACGTGCGCACGTCGCTCTCGCCGCGCGAGCGCGCCTTCGACATCTCGCGGCTGACGCTCCCGTCGAAGCTCCTCCGGCTCTTCCTCCGGATGTACTGGCGGGAGCGGTGGTTTGCGGGCGAAGGGCCGCCGCGGGAGTTCCTTCGCTGGCTCGAGCTCTACCGGCGGCTCTTCGCGTTCCACACGTGGACGCGGCCGCTGCGCCACCCGTTCAAGTGGGCGCGGCGGCGTCCGAAGCGCGAGTACCCCGCGCCGCGCGACCTCTGGCTCTGGGACCCGCGGAGCTCGCAGCCGGTGGCCTTGCTCGAGCGGCGGGACCGGCGGTTCCTCCACTCGGCGGCGACGGGACTCAGGATCGCGGCGGCGACGGCCGCGGCGGTCCTCCCCGTCCGGCGCGCCGCCCGGCGGCTGCTCGGCGAGTGCTACGGCGCGCCCGTCGCGATGGAAGACCGGATCGGGATGACGATCAGCCCCACGCGCGAGACGTGGGAGAAGGAGCGCGCGTTCCTCGAGGGGCTCGGCCCCGTGCCGGTGCTCGCGCGCTACTACGCGCACGAGACGCCGCGGGAGTGGGAGTTCACGACGGCGGCGCTGAGGCAGCTGGGCCTCAAGGTCGCCGTCGCGCTGGTCCAGGACCGGAGGTCGGTGCGCGATCCTTCGCGGTGGGACGCCTTCGTCGGGACGGTCTTGGGGGGGCTCGGGGGCCTTGCGGAGTGGGTCGAGCCCGCCCACGCGATCAACCGCTCGAAGTGGGGAATCTGGTCGCTCCGCGAATACGAGCGGCTGCTCGCGCCGTTCGAGGGCAAGGCGCTTCGCCTCATGGGCCCCGCGGTCAACGACTTCGAGCTCCCGTACGCCGCGGCCGCGATGCGCGCGCGGAAGTTCGACGCGCTGAGCCTCCACTTGTACGTGGACCGCCGCGGGGCGCCCGAGAACGGCGCGCTCGAGAAGTTCGCCTTCTCGCGGGCGCTGGCGGAGAGGGGGAGCGGGGGAAGGGTGATCGTCTCGGAGGTGAACTGGTTCCTGAAGGACCAGGGCTACGCGCACCCGTTCGCCCCCTACGCGACGCCCGGTCTCAAGCACGAGTGGGACGTGGACGAGGAGACGTACGCCGACTACATGCTCCGGTACTGCGTGCACGCGCTCTGCTCGGGGATGATCGAGCGCGTCTACTGGTGGCGTCTCGTCGCGCGCCCGTTCGGTCTCGTGGACCCCGAGGGCTGGCGCGCGCGGCCGGCGTACCACGCCCTGCGCGACTTCCTCGCGCGGTTCGGACGGAGCACGTTCGTCGAGCGGGTGCCGTCCGAGGAGGGCGTCTACCTGCTCCGCTTCCGCGACCCCGACACGGTCCTCGGCTTCCGCGCGGCGGGCGCCGGGAAGGGGCTCACGGGGCGGCCCGCGCCATCCTCGTAGGCGCGGAGCGCGCGCCCGCCGCAAGCGTGGCACGTCCCCTCGCGAAGGGTGTACTGCGATCGGCACCGCTCGCAGTAGGCGAGGCTCTCCGGCCCCTCGCGCGGCGGCGGGGCGAGCAGCGCCTGCGGGTCGAGCCCCTCGTGCCGGAGGAATCGCTCGATCTCCTCCCCGAGGAGCGCGCGCCAGCCCTCCTCGCCCGCGCGCGGGGCGGCCGCCGGCACGGGGAAGCGCGCCTCGGCAAGGGCCTTCCTCGCCAGCTCCTCGAAGCGCGGCGCGTCGAGGAGCGTGCGCGCCGCCGCGAGCGGGTGGAAGAGCGCGAGGGCGTCCCGGGCGACCACGTCGCGCGCGCGCAGCGCGCCGAGCGGCGACGCCGCCATGGTCGCGACGTGGCGGCGCCGCTTGAGCCGCGGAAAGAGGGCCCGGTGCGCGTGCGCGAAGTCGACGATCACGAGCGGCCAGACGGCGAGCGCCACGAGGAGGACCCAGAACCACCGCTCGGCGAGGAAGGGGACGTGGAACATCGCGGGCACGACCGCGAAGAGAAGGACCGCGAGCCCGTTCGTCGAGATCGCGAGCATGCGCGCCGCCCGGCGGTACTCGGCGTACCTGCGCCTCGCGCCCTCCGCGTCGAGCGACGCGCGTACCGCGGACCTGATCTCGGGCCCGCGCCGCTCCGGCGGGAGCGCGGCCAGCCGCTCGAGGAGCCCGCCGACCTCGTGCGCGACGAGCGGCGAGAGGAACTCCGCGACCCGATCCCCTTTGGCGAGCAGCGCGCGACCGTCGACCCGCAGCTCGCGGAGGGACTCCCAGGGAAAGAGGCGCGCCTCCGCCGGCGGAAGCCGGGAGACGCCGTCGTCCCCGATCGCGATCGGCCACTCCTCGCTGAGGATCAAGGGGGGCAGCGGGGGCAGCGGCCCCGAGAACACGAACGCGCTCCGGTCGTGGCCGCCCCACTCTGAGGGGGGCGCATGCCGCCAGCGCCCGAAGAGGCCCTGCCGGAACGGGACCGCGTCGCGCGGCACCCACGCGGCGCACTCGACGAGGTAGACGATCGCGAGAACGATCAGCAGGGTGTCGATCGAACTCACGGGGCCGTGGCGACGGGCGTGTCGTCGCGGCTGGGGGTCGGCCGTTCGCCGCCCTTCCCGCCGAAGAGCTTCTTGACGAAGGCCCCGATGGCGACGAGCCCGAACAGGATGAACTTCCAGAGCTTGCCGAGGAGGCCGCTCTTCGCCGCGATCGCGAGCGCGCCGCCGGCGATGAGCCCCGTGAGGCCGTACTCGGCGACCTTGTCGCCCTTCCGGTACTCGCCGTACGAGTTGCCTTGCGTGTACGAGAAGCCCGTGAGGAGCTTCCGGAACGTGGGAAGCGTCGCTTCGAGCTCCGAGGGATCGATGACGAGGTTGGCGCTCATGACGCCCGAGCGCCCCAGCATGCGGACGTTGAAGTTGACGATCGGCTCCCCTTCCGAGGTCGCCCGCACGGCCCACTCGAGGCTTTGCGTGGCCCGGTTGTAGGCGGGCCTCCGCTCCCACCCGTCGATCTTCAGCTCCGGCTGCCCGTGGCTCTTCCGATAGGCGTTGGCGTCGACGTTCGCCTCCTTCAGCGCGTCGAGCAGCGCGTTCGCGTCGAGGTCGTCGCTCTCGTCGTCCGGCACGTAGCCGACATCGTCGAACGTGAAGAGCACGAACCACGCGACCGTGTCCGACGGCATCAGCGTGGCCAGCGTGCGGTCGTCCGGCCGGTTCCCCATGACCTCCAGCAGGATCCGGGTGCCCGGCGCTCCCGTCGCGCGGTAGCCCTGCGGCACGTCCACCTGGGCGAGGCGGCCGATCGGGAACTTCTTCGGACCCTCCGTCCACTCGAGCCCCGGAATCTCGATCGTGGTCGGCATGGCCCCGTCGGCCCCCTCTTCCTCCATGCCTTCCTCCGCGTCCTGGGCGTGGACCGCGTCCACGAGGAAGGGAAGGAAGACGAGCGAGACGGAAAGTACGAAGCGCCGCATGGTTCCTCCGCTGCCTTATCGGAATGCGCGGGGCCGTCCTTCATTCCCGGGAGGCCGGTCCAAGCCCACCGCCTCAACACGTTGTCTTATGAGCGTCGGAGGGACCTCGCGCAACTCCTCCTGACGTCCCCCACGTCATGGCCTCCGAGGAGCGGGGCGAACGCGACGTAGCAGAGCGGACCCTCCGGCGAGACGATCACCCGCTTCGCCTCGTCGCCGAGCTCGAGGGGCGTTATCAGAAGCGCCTTGAGCGCGTCGACCGCCCGGGTCGGATCCTCCGCAGGCCGCGTCCACGGCACCGCCTCGCAGGCGGCGGTGACAGCCTCGGCCGGCCCGAGATCCACGACACGCGCCGCGTCACCCGTCGTCACGAGCGCGAGCACGCGCCCGCCGACGAAGGCGTACGACACGAGCGTGTCGCCCTCCGCGAGCCACCCTTCGATCTCCTCGAGCGTGGCCGCGTGGGGGTAGAAGACGCCCGCCTCCCGCTTCGCGTCCCGCTGGATCCTCTCGACGACCGACGCCAGGCGCTCGCGTGCCGCTTCCAGGACCTGATCCTTCGCCCGGATGTCTGCCCGGTCGCCTCGGTCAAGGGCCCGCGTGTACTCGGCGAGCGCGGAGGCCGCGGCGGCCTTGGCCTCGGTCTCGGCCCGGCGCAGCTCCTCCGGCAGGGACTGCCATCGCAGGGCCTGCCGCCCGCCGAGCGACTCAAGGAGCGATCCCGCCCGCCCGCTCTCCAGGAAGAACGCAACCTCCGCAGGCTCGCCCAGCCGGGCCGCTGCCGCGGCGCCGATTGCGAAAAGGCCCGTGAACTCCTCGCGGGCGAGGGAGCCCTCGTCGTCCCCGAGGCCCCCGAGCACCGACTCGATGAGCGCGACGCCGCGTTTCGCGTCGGCGAGCGCCCGGCCCGCGTCGCCGCCCGCGAGGCGCGCTTCGGCGACGCGCGCGAGGGCCGCGATGAGGACGGGCGTCGCCCGCAGCCGCTCGGCCTCACGGGCGGCGCGCTCGAGGAGCGGGAGCGCCTTCGCGACATCCCCCGCCTGGAGATGGAGCAGGCCCACGCTCGCCGTCAGCTTGGCGACCCCCACCCGGTCCTTCGCGGCCTCCGAGAGGGCGAGCCCGCGTTGGAAGCAGTCGAGGGCCTTGGGAAAGTCGCCCGCACGCTTGTGGAGGTTGCCGAGGTTGCCGAGCGTCGCGGCCATCCCGACGCGGTCGCCGATCTCCTCCTTGATCTTCAGGGCCCTCTCCTGGTCCTGCGCCGCCTGGGCGGTTTCGCCGAGCCTCGCGCGGACGATCCCGATGTTCCCGAGTGACTGGGCAGCTCCCGCGCGGTCGCCGATCCGCTCGCGAAGGGCCAGCGCCCGCCCGTGGAAGTCGAGGGCGCTCTCGTAATCGCGGATCTCGGCGTACAGGAGCCCGAGGCTTCCGAGGGTCTTGGCCGTCCGCGACGGGTCGCCCAGCGCCTCCGCCGCCGCGAGCGCACGCTCGAGATACTCAAGGGCCTTCGCATAGTGCCCGAGGGAGGCGTGCACGACGCCGAGGTTCCCGAGCGTGGATGCCACCCCCGCGCGGTCCCCCGCCTCCTCGCGGAGCCGGAGCGCCCGCTGCTGGTACTCAAGCGCCCGGTCGAAGTTGCCCATCGCGTGGAGCACGCCGCCGATGTTCCCGACGATCCGTGCGACGCCGCTCGCGTCCCCCGCCTCCTCGTGCATCCGAAGCGCCCGCTCCTGGCAGTCGAGCGAGCGGATGAGGTCGCCGCGCGAGTAGTAGACGTTGCCGAGGTTTGCCGACGAATTGCGCGATCGCGTTCCGGTCGCCGCGGTCCTCCGCGATCCGGAGCGACTCCTCCCACGCGACGACCGCCGCGGCGAAGTCGGACCGCGCCACGGCGCTCATGCCCGCTTCGCCGAGCGCCTCCATCACGCCGGCCGTCCAGCCGAGCCGCCGCGCGACCTCGGCGCTCTCCCGGAACGCACGCGCGCTCTCCTCGAGGCGGTGCAGCGAGCGGAGGGCGTACCCGCGGCTCCAACCGAGCCGGACGGCGAGGACGCCGTCGCCCGGCACGGCGAAGGGCGCGACGGCGTCGAGCGCGGTCTCCGGCCGGCCCGCTTCGAGGGCCGAGAACGCCGACGCGACGGCCTCGCGGAGAGCCTCGTTCTCGGACGCCCCTGTCCTCGCGGCCACATAGTCCTCGAGCCGCCCCACCGCCTTGCGGGAGGAGGCCCTGGCGAAGCTCAACGCGGCGTCCGGCTCGCGCCGCCCGAGCAGCTCGTCCGCCACGATCCAGGGATCGGGGTCGTCCTTCGCGGCGAGGGCCGCGAGCGCCGCCTGGTCCTTGCCCTTCGTGGCCGCGAGGACAGCGTCGGCCGCCCGCGCGGGCGACGCACGCTGCGTATCTCCCGCCGACACGGAAGACGTGAGGAGCAGCAGCCGAAGAAGGCGCGAGGGTCGCACGGCGTCTCCGCCGACGAACCATACCCCCGCTGCCATGGGCAGGGCAACCGGGCGCGAGAGGATTCTGCCGGCGCTGCCGGGCCGCTGCGGGCGCCTGCGCAACGGTCGTGCCGGCACCGGTGGGTAGACTTGCAGCGCGGAGCGGGTCTTCGACCTCCCCGTTCGACTGAGAGGCTGTGAAAAAATCGTCGGACGCAGGCGGTAGACCGCTTGCATGTCGACGCACGAATCGCCGCAGGCGGCTCCGAGGTTCCAGCGGCCGGACCGCAGGCAGTTCACGTGGCGGCCG